>Ga0136611_10001727_pt1 | contig 15185 bp, 10 predicted proteins | sample AntDrymUQ2232306_2_FD_106645 | JGI IMG/M metagenome (GOLD analysis project Ga0136611, IMG submission 106645) | Polar desert sand microbial communities from Dry Valleys, Antarctica - metaG UQ223 (23.06) | ecosystem: Environmental > Terrestrial > Soil > Desert | place: Antarctica: Dry Valley...
GCCGATTGGTGACGATGCCGCCGTCGCGGCTGACTGGCTGCACCTGGCTGCCTCGTCTGTCTGGATCGGAGGCCTGCTGGCGCTGCTGGTAACACTCGTCTACGGCACCCGTGGCGCGCCACGCGAGCAGCGCCGCCAGGTCTTCGCCGTGGCGATCTCACGCTTCACGACGCTGGCGCTCGCCAGTGTCATCATCCTCTCGCTGACCGGCTTCTATTCAGCCTGGCTGCAGGTTGGCAACCTGACCGCACTACGCGAAACCAGCTACGGGCAGACGCTGCTCGTCAAGCTGGCGCTGTTCGTCCCGTTGCTCGTGCTTGGCGCGCTGAACATGCGCGTGATCGGCCCACGCATGCGGACTGCTGCCCGCTCCGGCATCCACTTCGGACGGACAGTTGCCGCCGAAGCCGTCCTCGGCGTTGGCGTGCTCTTCGCGGTCGGCCTGCTGACCAGCCTGCCAACGGCGCGTGACACGATCACCCAGGATGCGGAAAATACGATCTTCCGCTTTATCGAAAATGATGTCCACGCCGTCCTGTACATCACACCAGGCTCGGCAGGCTTCAATCGCTACACAGCGGATCTCAATATCAACGGCCTGGACAGTACGGCGGATGTCGAGCTACTCCTAAGGCTGGAAAAGGCAGGCGATGTCGAAGGCATCCGCGAGATTCCACTCGAGTATCGTTTCGGCAACCGTTTCGAGTCGTCCGGTGCCGACCTGAGCGTCACCGGCGACTGGGACCTGGAGTTCATCGTGCGCCGTGAGGGCACGGCGGATGTCCGCTTCGAGGAACAGATCGATGTCCCACGCACGCCACCAGCGGAGCGCATACCGGGCCAGCCGCCGCGCTTCATTGGCACGACCTCGGCGGCAGCGGTTCTGTTCGGCGGGCTGGCGATTGTCGCGATCGTTGGGTCGTTACGCACTCGCGGAGCCGTCCAGGAACGCATCATCGGGACCGGCATCGGCACGGCGCTGCTGCTGGCCGGTGGCCTGGTCCTGCTCGGCAACCAGACGGAGCCAACACCGACCGCGTTGGCTGCCAACCCGATCCCGCTGACACAGGAATCGATCGCTGCCGGTCAGGATGTCTTCCTGGAGAACTGCGCCGCCTGCCACGGGGAGCAAGGCGAGGGCGATGGTCCGGCTGCTGCCGACCTTAACCCGCAGCCAGCCAACCTGACCGAACCACACGTCGGCGTCCACACCGACGGCGACCTGCACTGGTGGATCGCCAACGGCATCCAGCCCGCCATGCCCGCCTTCGGCGACGACCTCAGCGAGGAAGAGATCTGGAACCTGATCAACTACGTCCGCAGCCTGAGTGAATCAGCTTCATCAAGCGAGGAGTAACACAGAATACAGAAGTCGATGAGGACCGCACCCCTCATCGACTTCTGTCACATCCCGTCGGCGGCTTCGACCGTCTTCGGGCCGGATTGGTTAACGGTTTCGTACTCGTCGTCGGGGGACAGTGCCGGTAGCAGGCGGTCCTCGTCACCTTCGGTGTGATCGGTGAGGTAGTACGTCATCGACTGCATCGCGCTGGTCGGGTCGATCTCGCGGACCCAGATGCCGTCAGGAACGCGCAGGATGACCGGGGCGTAGTTCAGGACAGCCGTCACGCCGCCAGCGATGAGCGCGTCGGTGACTTCCTGAGCGGCTGAAGCGGGGACAGCGACAATCCCCAGGCGAATACCATGTTCGCGGACAACCCGTGAGATTTCGGTCTCTGGAAGAACGCGCGCGCCTTCTTCACTGACAGAACCGATGTGCTTGGGGTTACGGTCGAAGATGGCACTGATACGGAACGACGAAGGATCGAATCCCTTATAAGCAGCAATTGCCTGCCCAAGATGTCCGTATCCGATCAGCGCGACTGCCCATTGGCGATCGAGGTTCAGGATACGCTCAATCTCCGCAACCAGCGTCGGCACATCATAGCCCTTGCCCTGTTTGCCGAACTTGCCAAAGTAGGAGAGATCACGTCGAATCTGCGCTGCGGTCACGCCGATCTGCTCGGCAAGATCGTCGGACGACACCGTTTCGATGCCGGTCGCCTCAATTGCTTTGAGCGTACGGACATAGATTGGCAGGCGGCGGATAACGATGTCAGGGATGTCGTGCTCACCAGTGCCGGCACTCATCGATGCGTCGTGGGGATACCGTCCATTTTGCGCCATCGGTTACTACCTGTTACTTATCTGATACGGCGCTGCTCATCACGCCGTTACTGAGTATTCATCATGAACGATGCCGTGGCGCCGGACGATTCCGGTCATGCAGCCAGCCAGCCAGCGCGAACCGCACGCCTGGCCAGTCACAGGTCAGATGTGCCGGGCCGAAGAGAAGATGGCAAATGCTACCATCCGCGTCCTGCTGCTTTCAATGATATGCACATCATCCGTGCGCGCCAACGCTCAGACCTGCGCAAACGGGCGACATATCGTTCGTCGCTGTTGCGAGCCGTCGCAGCCTCTGCGATCCTGACAAACCATGACGATCGCAGGATGAGGGGAGTGGAAGATGCCAACGCGGAACGACCACTGGAGCCGGGAACCGGGACGCTGGGAAGCGACGCTGCAACCCGAGGCGTGGGCGACGATCCCAACGATCGCGACGCCGAGGCCGTCGCCGGACGGCCGGACAATCGCCTACTCACGCGGCTACGACGGGCGGCTCGACATCTGGGTGCTCGATGTCGCGAGTGGCCGGACGATGCAGCTCACCGATGTCGCCCGGCCACAGGGGCCGGACCTCGGCCAGCGGCAGGCCTCGTCGATCGCCTGGACGCCGGACAGCAGCACGATCGTCTTCGCCTCGAACCAGGAGGGCAAGCTCTGGTCGGTCCCGGCCAGCGGTGGGCCATCGCGGCGGATCGATGACGCGGCGGGCAACCACCATTCACCAGCCGTCTCGTCGAATGGAACGCAAGTCGCCTACGTCGCCGAGCGGGGCGAGTCGGTCGACATCTTCGTCGCCGCCATCGACGGGAGCTGGATGCGTCAGATCAGCAGCAACGACGATGACGAGTACGTCGCCGAGCCGAGCTGGTCGCCGGATGGCCGCTCACTGCTCTACATGCAGTGGCCGCACTACGACATGCCCTGGGACGAGGCGGCTGTCGTTGTGGCCGATCTCGAAACGGGCGAACGGCGGATCGTCGCCGACGGCGAGCGCGTCGTCAACAACTGGCCGCGCTGGGGCAGCGATGGTCAATCGATCGTCTATATGTCCGATCGCGGCGGCCAGCACCCCAACCTCTGGGAAGTACGCCCAGATGGCTCCGGGATGGAACGGATGGTCGAAGCGCCAAACGACCTGCTCTGGCCAGCCGTCGCGCCCGATGTCCGAACGATCGCCTTCACAAAGAATACGGACAACGAGAACCAGGTTCACATCATCGTTGACGGCCATCTACGCCAGTTGACCGACGAGCGCGGTGTCCACACCGAACTGGCCTGGATCGACGAGCGTCGCCTCGTCTGCGTCTACCAGTCGCCGCTGGTCCCACCCGACCTCTGGGAGGTCACGCTCGACGGCGAGCGCCGTCAGCTGACCTTCTCTGCCACGGGTGGCGTCCTCGGTGGCGACCTCGTCCTGCCGGAAGTCATCACATGGCAGTCGCGCGACGGCCTTCAGATCCATGGCACGTTCTTCAGCCCGCGCGATATCCAGCCGGGCAAGCATCCGCTCATTGTCCACATCCACGGCGGGCCGGTCGGCCAGGCCAACAAGACCTGGCTGCCGTGGGTGCAGTACCTCGTCCAGCGCGGCTACGTCGTCCTCGTCCCGAACTACCGTGGCTCGAAGGGCTACGGACGAACGTTCATGGAAGCGCTCTACGGCGACTGGGGCGGCGGCGACCTCGATGACAACATCACCGGAGCCGAAGCCGTCATCGCCCGTGGCGCGGTCGATCCGACGCGCGTCGTTGCAACCGGCGGCTCAGCCGGTGGCTACAGCACGCTGATCTGCATGACCCGTGCGCCAGAGGTCTTCAAAGCCGGTATCGCCCGCTACGGCATCGCCGATCTGGCGACCTTCACCGACCGCACCTGGATCTTCGAGCGCCACTACCTCGCCAAGCTGATGGGCGGCACCGGCGCTTCCCGCTCCGACCTCTACCGCGAGCGTTCGCCACTGACACACGTTGACAACGTTCGTGGCCCGCTACTGATCCTGCAAGGCGAAGATGACATCGTCTGCCACCGCTCGGAGATGGACACGATGGCGGCTGCTCTGGAGCAGGCCGGCAAGCATGTCGAGTACACCGTCTACCCCGACGAAGGCCACGGCTGGAAGCACGTCTCAACCATCATCAACGACGCCCGCCGCAGCGACGACTTCCTCGTGCGGATGGTGCTGAACCGGTAGTTGTCGGGACGCGTAATGCGTGATGCGGCCATCTCCGTCGGGGCTGTGGCTCCGTCCCGGCCCCGACGGAGATGGCCGCATCACGCATTACGCGGAGTTATCCACAGGTCGTCCACACCCATTTCAAGTGAGCAGATGATGACCATCTCCGCGAGGAGCGTGAAAAACCCGCCATCACCAGCCAATGCCAGCGGCCTATGCTCGTCGCTCTCGTCCATCCTGGTGGCTGCGGCCACCGGCAGTGTGCGATGTGTGTAAACCACGAAACCGGAGGGCACGCGGTGCTCATTCTGGGTGACAGGATCGCTGACTAGTTCGGTTTCCGGGTTTTCGTGGTGCTCTATATCCATTTATGTGTGTGTTTTTAGTAGGTATCAGTAGAGGGTGTGGATTGTGGGGATAACTGTCGTTTCGCCCATCCAGACAGCCAAAACACGACTGACCAGGTGACTGACGAGTTACCCACATCTCCGCATAGTGCGGCTGTGACAGGTCTGGCACCGGCAGGTTGTCAGTTTGTCGTGGGCGGTTGTCCACGATGAGCTGGGGCGGTTATCGACGTTCTCAGGGTGTACGTACACATTGCTCTCCCCATTTCCCCATGGTTGTCCACATCCAGCACGTCGGTTATCCACATCGGGGATAACCGATCGCGACAATCGCGACTCGTTGACAGTCTGTCAATGCATGTCATAGCAGACGTATCCTGGAGTGGGGAATCGGGACTTGAGGACAATCGGGCATGAAACTGAGATGACGCACGCGCGCTCGTCTTGATTCCCCGTTTTCATGGGTTCCGACTATCCGCGTTACCCTTACGCGACCCTGCACGATATAGCCAGTGAACGGAGGGGATGCGGTTGGTCAGCAAGAGGGCCGCCTTCGGGCGGGTCGGGGGGCAGGCGATGATCCCGGCTTCGGTGCCGCTGGACAGCGATGAGGCACTAGCCGTCGCTGCGCGGACCGACGCAGAGTGTTTCGCCCAGCTCTACCTGCGCTACAGCAACCGCATCTACCGTTACGCGCTCGGACGCACTCGCTCGGCGAGCGTCGCCGACGATATCGTTTCCGACACGATGATGTCAGCGATGGAGGGCATCAACGGCTTCAATCCCGAGCGCGGCAGCTTTGCAAGCTGGATCTTCACGATCGCCAGCCGCCGGATCTCCGACCGCGACCGCAAGAGCCGCCAGCTCTGGCGCTATCTCGCCCGGCGCGGCCATCACGAGGAGCATGACGAGGACGCACTGACGACGACACTTCGCATCGAACGCCGCGACGATGTCCGCGCCGCGATCGACCGCCTCTCGGACCAGCACCAGCAGGTCGTCCTTTTGCGCTACGTGGCCGAGCTATCGATCGCCGCCATCGGCGATGTGCTCGACATCTCCGAAGGCGCCGTCAAGATGCGCCTGCAACGCGCGCTCAAGCGGCTGGCGGTGGAGTTGGAAAGTGATACGTGATGGGTAGTGTGTCCTCTTTTGCGTGTTGGTGGGCCACAAACCCTTCCCTTCTTAGGGGAGGGGTTGGGGACGGGTTTGTGGCCCACCAACACGCAAAAGAGGACACACTATTCCCGAAGGGCAACCCCAGTGACTGACCGCCATGAAACCGATACTGAGCTCGACGAGCTGGGCAAGGCCGTGCGCCGGTCCTTCGCTGGCGAGTCGCTGTCGGCGGAGCAGCAGCAGCGCCATCTCGGGCGATTGCGCGGTCGTCGTGGCGCTGGAGCGCGTACGAGCAACCGGGGTGATGCCGGGCAGCCGTTGGCTGGTCGATCTCTGGGGCGGTTGTCGCGAGTTCCGCGTGATGCCGGCTGGGACGAGCGGGCGCATTCCGGTTTGCAGTTGGCGGCGGGGATGACCGCCGTTATGGTTGTCGCCATCATCCTGGTCGTCGTCTTTCAGGGACTCGCCGTGCGCCAGGACGCTGATCGGCCAACCGTTGGCGAAGTGACGACGCCGCGCCCGCTTGGCTGGAGCTACCCCGGCGCGGAGTTGCCGGGAGGTGGGCAACTCGCCTTTGTCAGCAACCAGGGCGGCGTGCCGCAGATCGCCGTCGCCAACGCCGATGGGAGCGATTTCGCGTCCCTGACCGGCGACGCCTCCACCCACTGGGCACCAAGCTGGTCGCCAGATGGCGAGCAACTGACCTGGGCGAGCGACGCACGCGGGGCGGCGCAGGTCTACGTCGCGAATGCGGACGGAACCGGCGTCGTCCAGCGCTCGACGTTCCTCGACAACCGTGACCCGCTCTGGTCGCCGGACGGCGCCTGGATCGCGTTTGTCTCGACCCGCGACGAGCGGACCGGCATCTATGTGATGCCAGTCGCGGGTGGGCGTGAGGTGAACATCACCAACGGTGTTGCCCTGCGTCATGGGGCCAACCTGGCCTGGGCGCCAGACAGCAGCGCGATCGTCTTCGAGATGGCCGGTGACATCCACATCGTCAACCGCGACGGCAGCGACCTGCGCCAGCTTACCGACCATCCGGCGGACGACTCAGCGCCCGACTGGTCGCCGGACGGCAGCCGGATCGCCTTCGCCTCCAACCGGGACGGCAACAGCGATATCTACGTCATCAACGTTGATGGCAGTGGGCTGACCAACCTGACCGACACGCCCGCTAACGAGTACCAGCCGGTCTGGTCGCCTGATGGCTGGACGATCGCGTACCTGCGCGAGCCGTTCAAGTCCACGCCGGACTACGAGACACAGCTTTGGTCGATGGGCGCCAACGGCGCTGGTCCGCGACGGCTCGGCGAGATGACCGGCTATGGCATGAGCGCCCCGAGCTGGTCGCCTGACTCGCGCCAGATCGCCGTCGTCGCCGCGCCGAAGAACGGCGACCTCACGACCGGCACGCTCGATGACGGCCAGCTGTCTGTCATCAACGCCGGAGGCGGCAACCAGCGCCTGGTCTACGATCGGGTCGCCGACCTCGGTCGCCCGGTCTGGCGGCCGCTCTGGTGGCCGCAGGAGACGATCGCTGGATCGGGCGACCGTCCGGAACTGACGCTCGTCCCGGACCACGGCAACTGTGCCACCCCGGTCAGCGCGCGCGGCACCGGCTTCGGGCCGGGAACGACCGTCACCCTCTACGGCGCGCCCGTCAGCGACAGCAGCTTCGCGCCCGCCGGGGGTCCAATCGTCGTTGCGGCCGACGGCAGCTTCGAGACCCCGCTCGACCTGCGCCACTACGCCGGTTGCTCCGGCGACACCCCAACCGGCGGCGCGTTCCACATCGGCGCCGCCACCGGCGTCAGCCAGCGCGACGGCGCATCCCTCGCTGATCTCTCGGCCAGCGCCACCTTCAGCGTTCGGGAATAGGGAACCGGGAGCAATCTATGACGATGTTGACTGGCGCGCGAGGACGCTCAGCTGCGATGGTGCTCGTTTTGTTGAGTGTCCTGATGACAACCGGCAGTCAGGCACGTGCGACGCATGAGCCGGCCTTAGTGACAACGGTTTCAACAGTCGGCGCTGGGCCACGCACAGACGGAACCTGGGTCGTCTGGTCGCAGGCACAGGAGTCCGATATCCATAGTGGGTCGGACATTTACGCTGCCAACCTGGCGGACGGTACGCTCTTTCCGATCGCGACCGGTCCTGCAAGTCAGGGCAGCTACGACATTGACGACGGCATCGTGATCTGGAGCGAACTGTCGACCTGGGCAAGTGGCTGTCCGGAGAACTACTGCCACGTTGTACGGATGAGGAACCTCGCAACCGGTGAAGAGACCACACTGACTGAGACATCCGGCCCCGAATTTCCGCCGGAGTCTGGACACGTCATCTCCGCTAGCTGGGTCGTCTACAAACAATGGATCGGAAACCACATATCGCTGATGGCTCGCAATATCAGCACGCTGGACCAGCCGATGACGTTGACCGTCCTGCCGGACAATCACGAGGATGTCCTCAGAACCATCGAAAGCGGCCATGTCGCGCTGGATGGTGAGCGTCTCGCCTGGACGGTAACGACCAGGGTTGGGCCTATACCAACCGTAACCACGACGATGCTCTACACGATGATGATTGGAGATGACGAGCCGGTCATCATCTCCAGTGGCCCAATCGTCAACGCAGTCGACGTGACTGGCGACACGGTCGTCTATCACGAGCTTCGTTCAGAACGTGTTATTGCGTACGAGGTTCCAACCGGTGAGACCAGCATCATTGGAGCGACGAAATCGCCATGGCTGACGGCAGACGGTCGTTACGTCTTCTGGACTTCGACAGACATCTCCAACCACTCGCCGGACGGCCTGATCGGCTACGATCTGAGAACCGACAGCAGCTTTCGGGTTCGCGGCGACGGCTGGGCGTCTCACGCGAACGGAGACATGCTCGCCTGGGGGCTGGCTGTCATTGACGGTGTGGAGCAGATCCATGTCTCCCGGATCGCTGATGTGCTACCGAGTGCGCGACGATCCGTGCCCGACGCCACCGATCCCGATCGAACCTTTACCCCTGAAACAGGTCACTTCCTCAGTTGGGGCTTCCAGGACTATTGGGAAGTCAATGGTGAGTTGCCCGTCTTCGGTTACCCGCTGACCGAGGAGTTCCGGGAGAGGAACCCCGATACCAGCACGACCCACACCGTCCAGTATTTCGAGCGACAGCGCTACGAATACCATCCCGAGAACGCAGGCACACCGTACGACATCCTGTTCGGTCGTCTTGGCGTTCAGATTCTCGAACAGCAGGGCCGCGACTGGACCGATTTTGAGCGCGCCGGACCAGGCGTCCCGCACTTCATGCCGGAGACGGGCCACGCCATCGCCGAGCAGTTTTTCAGCTACTGGTCCAGCCACGGACTGGAGTTCGATGACGAAGGCATCTCGTTCCGTGAATCCCTCGCTCTCTTTGGCTATCCGATCTCCGAGCCGATGATGGAGACGAACGCCGATGGTGACACAATTCTGACGCAGTACTTCGAGCGGGCGGTGTTCGAGCACCACCCGGACAACCCAGCGGCGTATCAGGTGCTGCTACGGCGTGTTGGAGCGGAGCTACTGGCGGAGCGCGGCTGGGCGCAAGTGAGTGGTTCGTAATGGAGACGGGTATTGATCGCCGAATATCCTGTAATGAGACGCTGGGAGATTGAATGATGAATGCTCTGCCAGTTCGCTGCCTGCTGCTTGCGCTTGTGCTTCTCGGTTCGGTGTCCGCCGTTGTGTCCGCCGTCGACATGACGACCCCTGCCTTTGATGATGTCTGGTCGCGGACCGATCGGCCCGTCGCGGAGGGTGTCGTTGATCGCACCTGGATGTGGGGGCCGGAACCGATCACGCCGGTCATGCCGGAGCCATACGCCGAATCGCCGGGCGAGATGCGGCAGGTGCAGTATTTCGACAAGGGCCGGATGGAGATCACCCAGCCCCAGGCTGGCGATCCGGACTCGATCTGGTACGTCACCACCGGCCTGCTGGCTGTCGAGCTGGTCACCGGCAACATGCAGACCGGCGATCACGAGTCCGTCCAGCGGCTTCCGGCCGAGTTCAACATCGCCGGAGATCAGGGGTTCGTGAATGGCCCGACCTATGCCTCCTTCCCGTGGTCGGTTCGGACTGAGTACGACGAGCCGAACGATCGCGATGACGCGCTCGTCATCGAGCGTGTCTCGCCCGCTGGTGGGGTGACGACGGACCAGAGTCTCGAAACCGAGGCCGTCAGGCTGGCCGCGTACGACGAGGTCACCAATCACAATATTGCCGTGCCATTCTGGACGTTCATGACCTCCAGCGGCACCGTCTACGCAGATGGTGCCTACGTCGATGCCCGGCTCTTCGAGAATGCCTACTACGCGACTGGTCGGCCGATCAGCGAGCCATACTGGTCTGATATCGTCGTTGCCAGAACCGAGCAGCGTGTGCTCATCCAGTGCTTCGAGCGGCGCTGCCTGACCTACACTCCCGGCAACGACGAGGGCTGGCAGGTTGAGGCCGGTAACATCGGTCGCCACTACTATGAGTGGCGCTACGCCGAACCGCCAGCGATTGAAGGTCAGCTGCTGTTCTATCGCGGCGCGCTCGACCTCGAGCAGGACCGCTTCGTCACTGACCTCTACATCATCAACGTCGATGGCTCCGGTCTCACCAACCTGACCAGTGACCTGGACGACGACATTCGGGACGCAGTCTGGTCGCCCGACGGCAGCCGGATCGCCTTCTCGACCGGCGGCGACCTGTATGTCATGGACGCTGACGGCGGCAACCGACGGCAGATCACGACCGGGGATGAGCAGGACTTCCAGCCCGACTGGTCGCCAGACGGATCTCGGATCGCGTTCTCACGGATACTCAATCCGAACCATATCCAGATATTCGTCATCGCCGCTGATGGCACGGACGAGCGGCAAGTCACCGATGTTGCGCCGAACCCGGTCTTCAGCCATTCAACGGGGCCGGACTGGTCGCCGGATGGTCAGCGGATCGCCTTCGCCAACGAGAACCAGAGCGTTCCGCTGACGCGGGTCAGTGGAATCTACGTCATCGATGTCGATGGGACCGGCCTCGTTGAGCTCGCGCCACCCGAAGCCTATTACTCCGAGCCGACATGGTCGCCAGTTGGCGACACGGTTGTCTTTCGACGACCCCAGGGGGCTGGACGTGATCTCGACGGGCCCGAGCTCTTCAGCGTTGAGGTGGCGATTGGCGTCTCGTCGATGCAGACGGTCGTCGGGGGTGACACCAGTCGCCCGGATGCTCCTGCCTGGTCGCCAGTCGATACGCGGATGGCGCTCGCGCTGACGCCGGTGCTGGAACGGCGCACCCATGGGAAACGTGGCATCCATACCATTGACATTGTGACTGGGGACAGCGTGCAGATCACCCATACCGGTTACATGCCAAGCTGGTCGCCGGAGGGACAGTATCTGGCGTTCGAGTTCGGTGGCCAGGTCAGCTTTGGCGTCAGTGGAATCGCTGTCACCGACCTCAGCGGTCGGACACAGTGGGTTGTGACCGACGATGGCGCGAACCCGCAATGGCGTCCCGGCCAACCAACCGGAGCGCGGTAAGAACCATCCTGGTAATCAATCGATCAATGTAGGGGCGAATCGATGATTCGCCCAATCAATAGGGCCGCGTTCAGCGGCCACAATAAATACGTTGCCACCTCCGGGGTTCGTCGAGGATTGCTATTGCCAATTGTGGCCGCCGCGACGCGGCCCTATTGTCCGGGCGAATCACCGATTCGCCCCTACATTGATCGATTGTGGGAGGGGGGCGCGAGCATGACAACCTGTTACCGGAAGCGCGCGCTTCTGCTGCTGGCGATGGTCGCCCTCCTGCTTCCGCTCGTCCCGCGCCCGGTCATCGCGAACGAAGACACTGAGACGGGCAACCCGCTGGTGTTCGGCATTGCCGGTCACGCCTGGTGGCTCGATCCTGAGGTGTATGGCGATCAGCTCCTACCGGCGCTCGATGACCTGCGGGTGACGACCGTGCGTCTCTCGATCGACTGGAAGCGCTTCGAGCCAGAGCCGGGGGTGTTTGAGTGGGGGCTGTATGACCGGGTGTTCGGGGAGCTGGCGCGGCGCAATATCGTCATCGTCGCCAACTTCAACACGATCCCGGCCTGGGCCTCAGTCAACGAGGGCTGCGCGATTGAGGAACAGGAGATTTTCGACTGCCAGTTGCGTGAGGAAATGTATCCTGCCTTCGAGCGGGCGGTGCAGGCTGCTGTCTCGCGCTACGTATGGATCGAGCGCTGGGAGTTCTGGAACGAGCCGGAGATGTGGCGTCACCTCGGCGATGACACCTATCTGCGCAACCTGCGCCTCTTCTATGACATCGCCCACCGTATCAACCCGGACGTGACGGTGGCTGCCTGCACGCTGGCTGGCGCGTACTACATGGAGTACATCTACAACGTCTCCGAGGCCTGGTACGGCGACGGCAACGAGCCGTGGGACGCGATCGCCTACCACCCATACAGCTTCGATGCTGAGCCGGGTCCGGACGGTAACCGCCCGGCCATTCACTACGAGCGCATCGAGGCGTTGCACAACCTGATGGTCGCGCGCGGTCACACGACGATGAAGCTCTGGATCACCGAGTACGGCTGGAACGAGGGCGTCGCGGTCCAGACGCGCAACCTCGTCCAGGCGCTCGACTGGCTCAAGCAACAGCCGTACATCGAGCTGGCCCACCTCCACATGCTGCACAACTGGAGCGACGACCCGGTCCACGCCTACGGCCTGATGGAGATCGTCCCGGACGCGAACGGCCAGCGCCGCCTGACTCCCGACACCAGGTTCACGCCAAGGCCCGGCTATTACGAGACCTTCCGCGATTACCCGCGTGGTGGCTTGCCCGAGCAGCCGGTAACGGACGGCATCGCCTTCCCGGAGACCGGCCAGACGATCTCTGGACGCTTCCTGCCCGCCTGGAACGAGCGCAGCGGGCTGCGCATCATCGGGCTGCCGCTGACGCGCCCGTACCCATGCCAGCAGGATGACGGCTCATGGCTGCTCGTCCAGGACTTCGAGCGCGCCCGGCTCGAGTTTCACCCCAACCTGCTTGGCACATCGTACGAGGTGCTCGGCACCCGCAGCGGCAGTCAGGCGACGGCTGGCCGCGAAGCCGAGTTGCCCTTTCAGCCGCTCGCCGTCTGCGACCCTTCCGCCGATCGCGACTGTTTCTCCGAAACCAGCCACTCGCTGGCCTACGGCTTCCGCGCCTTCTGGCAGCAGCGCGGTGGCCTCGCTACCTTCGGCTACCCGATCTCCGAGGAGTTCCAGGAGTTGAACCCCGACACCGGCCAGATGCACACCGTCCAGTACTTCGAGCGCGCACGCTTCGAGTACCATCCTGAGCACGCTGGCACCGAATACGAGGTGCTGCTCGGCCTGCTCAACCGTGATGACCTGCTGGCCGATGGCTGGCTGGACCCGACCGACCAACGCCTGCCGACATGGCGCGAGTTCCAGTAGGCAACAGCGCTATTCCGCAGGCAACCAGCGCCAGACGGAGCGCACCGCCAGTAGCATCACCGCCAGCCCGCCACACCAGAGCAGCGCGGCGAATGACGGCAGGAAGACAAATTCGACCGAGTTGTCGATTGACCAGCCCCAATGCTGCACGTGGTGAAATTGCTCGGGATCGGGGAAGAGCAGCGGTTCGACTCCAACCGTCAGCCAGCCGACCAGCAGCGCCCAGATCAGGGCAATCGTCAGCGTGGCCAGCCCTTCGATGTCCGAGTCGTCATGTGCCGACCGCCAGAGGTGGCCGAGTGTCAGCAGCAATGCGATTCCGGCGAGCCAGAAGAGGCCCCAAAGTGCCAGCGCCAGCATTTCATCAGGTGTCGGCCAGAATGACGGCTCTGGCGCGCCTTCGTAGTTGGAGAAAGCCGCGTTCTCGTATTGCAGGAATGGTCCAACTATCATCAGACTGGCTGGAGTCCAGGCAATCAGCGTCAGGCATCCACGCACGGCGCTATCCTCCTGACGGTTATTCGGTCTGCTGATCCGCTGGTAACAGGTCGCCCTGTTGGACGGGGTGTGCCTGCCCCACCGGACAGATTCCGCCGCCATCTGCGATCTACGGGAACTAACTCGTCTGAACTGGCGTCTCAGATGCAGAGACAACGAAGTCTCTCGGGTGACACGAACGGAGCCCGACTGGTTTTTGAGGAAGACGGAGTATTCATCATGGCGCAGAGAACGATTCTGCAACGACTGGTCCGCGGATTCTCGCTGGTGGCTGTCCTGGCGTTGGTCGGCATGCTGCTGCTCGCCTGTGGCGAGGAAGAGGACGTTGCCAACGGCGGCAACACTGGCAGTGGCACGGACGGCACGCCAACCAGCCAGCCAGGCGCGACGCCTACCACCCGACCAGCCAGTCCGACGACGAACCCGGACCTGATCGACCACCCGACCGGCGCAGACGATATGATCGTCAAGATCGAGTACGCCGGTGGCTTTGTGATGCCGGAGACGCTGATCACGCGGCTGCCGCTGTTCGTCCTGTTCGGCAACGGCTGCTATGTCGTCCAGGGTCCACAGATCGAGATCTACCCGGCTCCGGCCCTGCCAAACCTGCAGGAGACCTGCCTGAGCGAGGAAGGTGTGCAAGAAATCCTGGCCAGGGCACAGGCGGCTGGCCTGCTCGACGGTGACGCCGAGTACGACAACGACCTGATCGCCGACGCCGCGACGACCGTCTTCACGGTCACGGCTGGCGGCCAGACCTCGACCGTCCGTGCCTACGCGCTTGAGCTGGACGCTGGTATGGCCGCATCGAACATGACCGAGGAGCAACAGGAAGCGCGCGAGAAGCTGGCGACCTTCATGCAGGAGATGGCCGGTGTCGAGTCCTGGATCGAACCGCAGATGATCGTCGAGGAAGCGCACGAGTATGAGATCGAGCGCATGCAACTTGCCGTCCTACCAGCCGACTCCCCGAGCGCGCCGCAGATCGAGGACGGCCTTGAGGTCCAGACACTCGACTGGCCGCTCGAAACCGACCTGGCCACCTTCGGCGCCCCGTACCTGACCGGCGAGTACACCTGCGATGTCGTTGAAGGTAGCGAGTTGACGACGCTGATGGAGTCACTCCGCGAGGCCAACCAGCTCACCCACTGGGTCTCCGGCGATGATGCCACGCCTGAAGCAACCAGCGAGGAGTACATCCTCTACCTGCGCCCGCTCTTCCCAGGCGAGGAACCATGCGCCGAGCCAGTCTCGTAGGGGACCGCCTCGTTAGACCACTCCATCCCCAACCAGCAAGGGCGGCTCGATGAAGAGCCGCCCTTGCTGTGTCGGTCAAAAGTAGAGGATTCTCAGTGCGATCCAGAGC
>Ga0136611_10001728_pt1 | contig 15183 bp, 14 predicted proteins | sample AntDrymUQ2232306_2_FD_106645 | JGI IMG/M metagenome (GOLD analysis project Ga0136611, IMG submission 106645) | Polar desert sand microbial communities from Dry Valleys, Antarctica - metaG UQ223 (23.06) | ecosystem: Environmental > Terrestrial > Soil > Desert | place: Antarctica: Dry Valley...
CGGCACCCGGCGGGTCCCGGCGGCGGCGCCGGACGCCGGAGTCGTGGCCGGCTCGCCGACCCCGTGCACGACGGCGACGGCCATCAGCCGGGTGCGCAGTCCGTCGCGGAAGTCGGCAGGGGCGTCCGCGGGCGCCGGTGCCTGGGCGGCGAGCAGCTCGGTGATCCGGACCGCGCGCTCGTCGTCGGCAGCGGGCTCTCCCAGGGCGTCCTGGCGCTCGATCAGGTCGGCGAACCGGTCGACCGCCGCGCGCTCGCGCCTCCCGCCGGGGAGCAGGCGCGTCAAGGGGTCCATGACCGTTACCCCCGTCCTCTCGCGGCGCCTGTCACGGCGTCCGCTGCTGCGCTCAACGAGCGGGCGGCCGTAGAGGTGACGGCGCTGTGGGCCGAGCCACAGGCGGGTCGCCGAGCGGCGAGCCTCACAGCTCGAGCCCCTCGGGCAGGAGCCGACCGAGGGAGCGGACGGCGCGGTACTGCAGCGCCTTGATCGACCCGTCGTTCTTGCCCATGGCCGCCGCCGTCTCGGCCACGGACAGGCCCTGCAGGAAGCGCAGCACGATGCACTCGCGCTGCTCGGCGCCGAGCTGCCGCACGGCCTTCAGCAGGACGGCGTTCTGCATGGCCTGCAGGACGGCGTGCTCGGGGCCGTCCTCGACGAGCCGCGGAGCTCCGCCCACCGTGGTCACGTCGTTGGTGGACAGCTCGAGCCGCTGCCGGCTGCTCTTGTAGTGGTCGGCCACCAGGTTGCGGGCAATCGTGATGAACCACGCGCCGACGTCGCGGCCCTGCCAGGTGAAGCTGGTGATCCGCCGCAGTGCCCGCAGGAAGGTCTCGCTGGTGAGGTCCTCGGCGACCTGGACCGAGCCGACGCGGTAGTGGACGAAGCGGTAGACGAGGTCGACGTAGCGGTCGTACAGCTCGCCGAAGGCGTCGGCGTCACCCGCCTGGGCCCGCTGGACCAGCTCGAGAGTGACCGCTGTCTCGCCCTCCGGCGGCGGCAGCGGGCCGTCCACCGGACCCGCGCCCGCCGAGCCGGCGCCGTCTGGACCAGCGCGGTCTGGACCGGCACCGTCCCGTCGGGCCTGGACCCGACCCGACCCCGGGTCGCTGGACGCGCTCGGGACCTCCGTGGCGGCAGCGCGACCCGACGGCTCGTCGTCCCGGGCCGCCGCAGGGGAGGGGACGGACAGGGAGCGCCCCGCGGGATGGGCGGAGGCTCGGCTCACGACGGTCCCACTGACGCCGACGCCATCACGAGCCGCCCAGGAGCAGCGATGCGCGGGGCACGAGGTCTCCTGTCGGCACGTCAGGGCACCTCTGGCCCCCGGGGGTCGGCGAGGTGGTGTGACCGGTCATCGTAAGTGGTGTTCGTCACTGTCACAGCCGTACTTCTCCCGTCGCGCGGGATCGACCCTGGCAGCGCGACCCGTGTGACCGGCAGGGGGACGGCGAGAGTGCTTGCAACTGTGCAACACTCCCGTACGGCGTGGCGTCCGTCACGCCCGGACCGCCCGACCGGAGGCCTGCGTGACCACGCCCCTCGGCAACCTCGCCGACCTCGTGCGCCGAGCTGCCGAGCGCTTCGGCGACAAGCCGGCCCTCGTCCACCGCGACACCGTCCTGACGTGGTCGGAGGTCGACGCGCTCGTGGACGCCGCGGCCGCGGGGCTGTCGGGGCTGGGCGTCCGCCCGGGCGACCGCGTCGGCATCATGCTCGGCAACACCCCCGACTTCCCCATCGCCTACTTCGGGGCGCTGCGTGCCGGGTTGGTCGCCGTGCCGCTCAACACCGGCTACACCCGTGGCGAGCTGGAGCACGTGCTCGGGGACAGCACCGCCTGCGTGCTGCTGGCATCCCGTGCGGTCGCCCCCGTGGCGGAGGCCGTAGCCTCCGAGCTGGACGGGCTGCGTCACGTCCTCGTCGTAGGCGGCGACACCGAGCAGTCCACCGGCGCCGACGGCTGGCAGTCCCTGCTCGAGCGGGGCCGTGCCGCCGGCCGCGTCGAGGCGACGGGCGGTGGCGAGGACCTCGCTGTCCTGCTCTACACCTCCGGCACCAGCGGTCGGCCGAAGGGCGCGATGCTCCCGCACCGCGCCCTGCTCGCCAACCTCGAGCAGACGGCGCGGATCGAGCCGCCGGTGGTGACCAGCGACGACGTCGTCCTGCTGGTCCTGCCGCTGTTCCACGTCTACGGTCTGTCGGCGGGCCTCGGGGCGGTCGCGGCCCACGGCGCCACCGGGGTGCTCGTGGAGCGCTTCGACCCGGTGGAGACCCTCGCCGAGATCAAGCGGTGCGAGGTGACGAGCATCGTCGGCGCCCCGCCGATGTACGTCGCCTGGTCGATGCTGGCCGACATCGAGGACGCCTTCACGTCCGTCCGGCTGGCCCTGTCCGGTGCGGCGCCGCTCCCGGCCGCGGTGCTCCAGCGGGTGCTCGACGTGACCGGCCACCACGTCTTCGAGGGCTACGGCCTCACCGAGACCGCACCCGTGCTGACCTCGACGCTGATGAGCGAGGTGGCCAAGCCCGACTCGATCGGCCGACCGCTCCCCGGTGTGGAGCTGCGGCTGCTCGACGAGCAGGGACGCGCGGTCGAGGAGGGCGACCCCGGCGAGGTGGTCGTGCGCGGTGCCAACCTGTTCCTCGGCTACTGGCCCGACGCCTCGGACGGCCCCGACGGCGACGGCTGGTTCGCGACGGGCGACGTCGCCTACGTCGACGCGGACGGCGACCTCCACCTGGTCGACCGCCGCAAGGAGATGATCCTGGTCAGCGGCTTCAACGTCTACCCACGCGAGGTGGAGGACGTGCTGCTCGCGCACCCCGAGGTCCAGGAGGCCGCTGTCCTCGGGGTTCCCCACCCCTACACCGGCGAGTCGGTCAAGGCGCTGGTGGTCCTCGCGCCCGGGTCGCACCTGACGGCCGAGGAGCTCATCGCCCACGCCGCCACCTCGCTGGCCCGCTTCAAGTGCCCGACCGCCGTCACCTTCGTCTCCGAGCTGCCCCACGGCGCGACCGGCAAGGTGAGCAAGGGCCAGCTGCGGGAGATGTCGGCCTGAGCACCTCCGCCGTCCCGTCGTGCTGAGCCGGCTGCGGCGCAGCCGTACGCCCGGGCCGTCGACCGTCGTGCTCATCAGCCGCGCCGGCTGCCACCTGTGCCAGCAGGCCGAGCCGGTCGTGGCCCGGCTGGCTGCCGAGGCCGGCGTTGCCTACGAGGTGCGCTCCGTCGACGACGACCCGCAGCTGCGGGCGCAGTGGACCGACCACGTGCCGGTCGTGCTGCTCGACGGCGTGGAGCACAGCCGGTGGTGGGTCGACGAGGCAGTGCTGCGCGAGGCGCTGGGACGGCCCGCTCCACCCCGGGTGTGACGCTGCTCACCGACTTTGTGCACGCGTTCACAAGCGCGTAACCTCGACCTCCGGGGTTCGGGGCTCGAGGGTCGGTGACCCGCGCGAGGCACTCGGCAGCGGCGGCAGGAGCACGGGCACGTGACCGACGATCGCAGGGGGACCGGCGCGACGCCGTCGCGCCCCGCGGCAGTCCGTCCGCGCGCCGACGTCCCCGACGCGACGGTGAGCCGGCTGCCGGTCTACCTGCGGGCGCTGCACGCTCTCGCCGAGGCCGGCCGCACCACCGTCAGCAGCGAGGCGCTCGCGGCCGCCGCCGGCGTCGGCTCGGCCAAGCTGCGCAAGGACCTGTCCCACCTCGGCTCCTACGGCACCCGAGGCGTCGGCTACGAGGTCCGGGAGCTCGTGTCCCACATCAGCCGGGCGCTCGGGCTGGGTCAGCGCTGGCCCGTCGTCCTCGTCGGGGTCGGCAACCTCGGTCACGCGCTCGCGGGCTACGGCGGTTTCGACGACCGCGGGTTCAGCATGGACGCGCTGTTCGACCTCGACCCGACGCGGGTCGGCGAGCTGATCAACGGCCAGCGGGTCCGCCACGTCGACGAGCTCGACGAGGCCGTACGCGCCTTCGGCATCTGCATCGGTGTCATCGCCACACCCGCCCCGGCGGCGCAGGAGGTCTGCGACCGCCTCGTCGCCGCCGGCGTCCGCAGCGTCCTCAACTTCGCGCCCGTGCTGCTGCAGGTCCCCGCGGGCGTCGACGTGCGCAAGGTCGACCTGTCGCACGAGCTGCAGATCCTCAGCTTCCACTCCCACCGGCGCGCCGGGCTGTCACTCGTCGACGAGGCCCCCCGGGTTGACGAGCCTCAGCTCTCGGGCGGTGTGCCCGCATGAGCGTGCTCGTCGTCGGCGTGTCCCACCGCAGCGCTCCCGTCTCGCTGCTGGAGCGGGTGACGGTCGGGGTGGGCAGCGCCGACTTCGTGCTGGGCGAGCTGCGCTCGGCCGGACCCGTCGGCGGCGCGGTCGTGCTCTCGACCTGCAACCGCGTCGAGGTCTACGCCGACACCGACGGCTTCCACGCCGGGGTCGACGCCATCAGCGACCTCCTGGCCCGGCTGTCCGGCGTCCCGCTCGAGGAGCTCAAGCGCCACCTCTACGTCCACTGGGAGGGCTCGGCGGTCCTCCACCTGTTCGAGGTGGCGTGCGGGCTCGACTCCATGGTCATCGGTGAGTCGCAGATCCTCGGCCAGCTCCGCCGGGCCTACACCACGGCCCGTGACGAGCCGGCCGGTCCGACGCTCCACGAGCTGTTCCAGTCCGGGCTGCGCGTCGGTAAGCGGGCCCACAGCGAGACCGGGATCGACGGTGCGGGCCGCTCGCTCGTCACCGTCGGCCTCGAGCAGGCGGTGTCCGCGGTCGGGCCGCTCGAGGGTCGCAGCGTGCTCATCGTCGGCGCCGGCTCCATGGGAGCGCTGGCCGGTGCGGTGCTGCGGCGGGCCGGGGTCGGCGACGTGGTCGTCGCCAACCGCACCCCGCACAACGCGACACGCCTTGCCGCCGCCCTCGACGGCACGGGCATCGGGCTCGACGGGCTCGAGGCGGCGCTGGCCCAGGCCGACGTCGTCGTCTCGTCCACCGGTGCCACGGGCCTGGTCGTGAGCCGCGACGTCGCGGCCCGAGCGGTGGCCGCCCGGGACGGCCGGCCGCTCGCCGTCCTCGACCTCGCCCTGCCGCGGGACGTCGACCCGGGTGTGCGCGACCTGCCCGGCGTCACCCTCGTCGACCTGTCCTCGCTGCAGGAGCAGCTCGCGGCGACCGAGGCCGGGGCCGACGTCGCGGCGGTCCGGGCCATCGTCACCGAGGAGGTGGGGCAGTTCCTCGCCTGGCAGCGGGCGGCGCGCGTCGCCCCCACCGTGGTGGCCCTCCGCAGCCGCGCCGACCAGGTCGTCGCCGCCGAGCTGTCCCGCCTCGCGAGTCGGCTGCCCCACCTCGACGCCCAGAGCGCCGCGGAGGTCCAGACGGCCGTGCGCCGCGTGGTGTCGACGCTGCTCCACACCCCGACCGTGCGCGTCAAGGAGCTCACCGACGCCCCCGCCGGGCTGTCGTACGCCGACGCCCTCCACGAGCTGTTCGGGCTGGACCGCGCGGCGCCGGCAGCTGTCACCGCGAGCCCCGTGGCGACGGTGCTGGACGTCGACGTCGACGTCGACGTCGATCGGACCGTGGGGTGACCACCTCCCGGCCGCTGCGGCTCGGCACCCGCGCCAGCGCGCTCGCGCTGGCGCAGTCCGGCGCCACCGCGAGCCTGGTCCGGGCCGCCACCGGCCGCGATGTCGAGCTGGTCCGGGTGGTCACCGCGGGCGACGTCTCGAGCGCCGCCATCGCCCAGATCGGCGGCACGGGCGTCTTCGTCACCGCCTTGCGCGACGCCCTGCTCGCCGGAGAGGTCGACCTCGCCGTCCACTCCTACAAGGACCTGCCCACCGCCCCGGCACCGGGGCTGGTCGTCGCCGCGGTTCCCGAGCGCGAGGACCCGCGGGACGTGCTCGTGGCGCGGGACGGGCTGACGATCGGCGAGCTCCCCGCCGGCTCCCGCGTCGGCACCGGCTCGCCCCGCCGCACCGCCCAGCTGCTCGGCCTCGGTCTCGGGCTCGACGTGGTGCCGGTCCGGGGCAACGTCGACACCCGGGTCGGCAAGGTGCGTTCGGGCGAGCTCGACGCGGTGGTCCTGGCCCGCGCCGGGCTCGCCCGGCTGGACCGGCTCGACGAGGTGACCGAGGTGATCGACCCCCTGACGCTGCTGCCGGCCCCAGCGCAGGGCGCGCTCGCGGTGGAGTGCCGCAGCGACGACGCCGAGCTCGTCGCGCTGCTCGCCGCGCTTGACGACCCCGACAGCCGGACGGCCGTCGCCGCCGAGCGATCGTTGCTGTCGGCGCTCGAGGGGGGCTGCACCGCACCCGTGGGCGCGCTCGCCCAGGTGGCCGAGGGCGACGACGGGCCAGAGCTCTACCTGCGGGGCCTCGTGGCCGCCGTCGACGGAACAGACGCGGTCCGCCTCTCGGCGACCGGTCCGACGTCCGAGGCTGTGGAGGTGGGACGCCGGCTCGCCGCCGAGCTGCTCGACCTCGGCGCCGCGGACCTGATGGGAGTGATCCGCACATGACCCCGAAGGCCAGCAAGGCCACGACGCCGACTCGCGCCGGACAGGTGGCGCTCGTGGGCACCGGCACCGGTGACCCGTCGCTGCTCGCGGTGCGCGCCGCGGCGCTGCTCGCGACCGCGGACCTCGTCGTCGCCGACCTCCGCTGCGGCGACGCCGTGCTCGCGGGCGTGACCGCCGAGGTCGTCCGGACCGCGCCGGGGGAGGTGCAGGGCGCGGCGCTCGTCGCCGGCAGCCGGGCGGGGCGCGCCGTCGTCCGGCTCCTGCCCGGTGACCCGCTCACCCTTCCGCAGGGCGCCAAGGAGGCCGAGGCGGTCCTGAAGGCCGGCCAGCGGCTCGAGGTGGTCCCGGGCGTGCCGACCACGGTCTCGGTGCCCGGCTACGCCGGTGTCGCGGTCGGGCTCCCGCACACTGTCGCGCGGGTCGAGGACAGCACCGACTGGCGCTCGCTCGCCGGCTCGACCGGTTCGCTGGTGCTGAGCGGGCCCGGCAGCGACATGACCAAGTCCGCCGCCGCGCTCGTCGAGCACGGCCGCAAGCCGACCGAGGTCGTGGCCGTCACGGTCCGCGGCACAACGTCCGAGCAGCTCACGGTCGTCGCCACCCTGGAGACGCTGGAGTCGGCCGCCGTCGGCGCTGACCTCACGGGCGACGCCGTCATGGTCGTGGGCGACCCGGTGAAGCGCATCGCCAAGCTGTCGTGGTTCGAGTCCCGCCCGCTGTACGGCTGGCGCGTGCTGGTCCCGCGCACCCGGGACCAGGCCGGCGCCCTGTCGGCCCAGCTCCGGTCGTACGGCGCGGTGCCGGTCGAGGTGCCGACGATCGCCGTCGAGCCGCCGCGGACGCCCGCGCCGATGGAACGCGCCGTGAAGGGGATCGTCGACGGCCGCTACAGCTGGGTCGCGTTCACGTCCGTCAACGCCGTCAAGGCGGTGCGGGAGAAGCTCGAGGAGTTCGGGCTGGACGCCCGCGCCTTCGCCGGGGTCCGGGTCGCCGCGGTCGGCGACACGACCGCCGGGGCGCTGCTCGACTTCGGCATCCGTGCCGACCTGGTGCCGACGGGTCAGCAGTCGAGCGAGGGCCTGCTGGCCGAGTGGGACGAGTGCGACGACCCGCTCGACCGGGTGCTGCTGCCGCGCGCCGACATCTCCACCGACGTCCTCTCCGCCGGGTTGCAGCAGCTCGGGTGGCAGGTCGACGACGTGACCGCCTACCGGACCGTGCGCGCTGCCCCGCCGCCCGCGGAGACGCGGGAGGCGCTCAAGGGCGGCGGCTTCGACGCCGTGCTGTTCACGTCGTCCTCGACGGTGCGCAACCTCGTCGGCATCGCCGGCAAGCCGCACGACACGACGGTCCTCGCCTGCATCGGCCCGGCGACGGACGCGGCCGCCCGTGAGCTCGGGCTGCGCGTCGACGTGCTCGCTCCCCGGCCGGACGTCACCACGCTGGTCGAGTCGCTCGCTGCCTTCGCAGCCGAGCGGCGCACCACCACCCCGGCCCTGCCGAGCGCCGCGCACCGCCGCAAGGTGGCGCGCGCCGCTGCGGCGGCCGCCAGGCGGTGACCTCGCCAGGCGGCCCCGCCGGCGCGCGCTTCCCCGGCGCGCGGCCGCGGCGGCTGCGCCGTACCCCTGCCCTGCGCCGGCTCGTCGCGGACGTCCGCGTCCGGCCCGCGGACCTCGTCCTGCCGGTCTTCGTCAAGGAGGGCATCGACGCCCCCGCGCCCATCAGGTCCATGCCGGGCGTCGTGCAGCACACCCGTGACTCGCTGAGCAAGGCCGCTGCAGAGGCGGTGGCCGCGGGCGTCGGCGGCATCGTGCTGTTCGGGATCCCCGAGGACAAGGACGCGCGCGGGAGCGGCGCCGACGACCCGAGCGGCATCGTGCAGCTCGCCCTCGGCGACGTCGCCCGAGAGGTGGGGGACGACCTGGTCGTCATGACCGACCTGTGCCTCGACGAGTACACCGACCACGGCCACTGCGGGCTCCTCACAGCCACCGGCGAGGTCGACAACGACGCGACCCTCGAGCGCTACGCGGCGGTCGCGGTCGCGCAGGCGCAGGCCGGCACGCAGGTGGTGGCGCCGAGCGGGATGATGGACGGCCAGGTCGCCGCCATCCGCGCCGCGCTGGACGGCGCCGGCTTCCGCGAGCTGCCGGTCCTGGCCTACAGCGCCAAGTACGCCTCGGCCTACTACGGCCCGTTCCGCGACGCCGCCGAGTGCGCCCCGCAGTTCGGCGACCGCTCGGCCTACCAGCAGGACGCCGCCCGGTCGACCGACGAGGGTGTGCGCGAGGCGCTGCTCGACGTCGCGGAGGGCGCCGACGCGGTCATGGTCAAGCCGGCTGGGGCCTACCTCGACGTCGTGCGCGCGGTCGCGGAGGCGGTCGACGTGCCGGTCGCGGCGTACCAGGTCTCGGGCGAGTACGCCATGGTCGAGGCGGCCGCCGCGAACGGCTGGATCGACCGTGAGCGGATCATCCTCGAGCAGCTGACCGCGATCCGCCGGGCCGGCGCCGGGATCGTGCTGACCTACTGGGCGACCGAGGCCGCCGGGTGGCTGGACGCATGACCGGCCGCGAGGCGTGACCAGGACGTGAGCACTCCGCTCGCGGTGGCGATCGCCGTCGTCGCGGTCGCCCTCGGCGTGGCCTGCCTGGTGCTCGCCGCGCTCGACCGGCGACCGGGCAAGCCGGTGCTGCAGGGGGTGCTGCTGCTCCAGGCGCTCCTGCTCGTGCAGGGGGCCGTGGCGGTCGTCGCGCTGCTGCGCGGTGCGGAGCTGCCGGACTTCGGCGCCTTTGTCGGCTACCTCGTCGTGTCGGTGCTGCTCGTGCCCGGCGGCGCCGTCTGGGCGCTCGAGGAGAAGAGCCGCTACGGCACGCTGATCCTCGCCGTCGTCTGCCTGGTCGCCGCGGTGCTGCAGCAGCGGCTGCTGTCGCTCTGGACCCCCGTTGGCTGACGCGGGGCCCGGCGAGGCGAGCGGTCGCGAGCCGGTCGCGGCCGGGCCCGGCCGGCTGCTCGTCGCGGTCTACGGCATCTTCGCGGTCGCCGCGTCCTCGCGGGCCGGGCTGCAGCTGCTCACCCGCTTCGACGATGCGCCCGTCGCGTACCTGCTCTCGGCCCTCGCTGCGGCCGTCTACCTCGTCGCGACCGTGGCGCTCGCCCGGTCGATGCGACGCCTGGCGCTCTACGCGTGCGGCTTCGAGCTGGCCGGGGTGGTCGTGGTCGGCGCGGTCTCGCTGCTGCTGCCCGACGCGTTCCCGGACCAGACGGTGTGGTCCTCGTTCGGGGCCGGCTACGGGTTCGTCCCGCTGGTCCTGCCGGTGCTCGGGCTGCTGCGGCTGCGGCGCACCGCATGACCCCGGTCGCCACCCGGGAGGCGTAGCGAGCGGCGCGCAGGCAAGGATGGGCCCCATGACGTTCCCGTTCGAAGCGCCCGCGTCCGAGGCCCTGTTCGCCCGAGCCGGCGCGGTCATCCCCGGCGGTGTCAACAGCCCGGTGCGCGCCTTCCAGGCGGTCGGCGGGACGCCCCGCTTCATGGTCAGCGGCACCGGCCCCTACCTGACCGACGCCGACGGGCGCGAGTACGTCGACCTCGTCTGCTCCTGGGGGCCGATGATCCTCGGCCACGCCCACCCCTACGTCGTCGAGGCGCTGCGCGAGGCGGCCGGCAAGGGCACCAGCTTCGGCACACCCACTGCCGGTGAAGTCGAGCTGGCCGAGCTGATCGTCGACCGCGTCGCCCCGGTGGAGCAGGTCCGCCTGGTCAACTCGGGCACCGAGGCGACGATGAGCGCGATCCGGCTGGCCCGCGGGTTCACCGGGCGCAGCAAGGTCGTGAAGTTCGCCGGCTGCTACCACGGCCACGTCGACGCGCTGCTCGCGAGCGCCGGCAGCGGCATCGCGACGTTCGGCCTGCCCGACACGCCCGGGGTCACCGGCGCGACGACCGCCGACACGATCGTCCTGCCCTACAACGACCTCGACGCGGTGGCGCTGGCCTTCGAGCAGAGCGGCCACGAGATCGCGGTGGTCATCACCGAGGCGGCTGCCGCCAACATGGGCGTCGTCCCGTCGCTGCCCGGCTTCAACGCCGGCCTCAAGGTCCTCTGCGAGCAGTACGGCGCGCTGCTCGTCCTCGACGAGGTGATGACCGGCTTCCGGCTCAGCGCCGCCGGCCACTACGGGCTCGAGGGGGTCGCGCCGGACCTGTTCACCTTCGGCAAGGTGATGGGTGGTGGCCTACCGGCCGCGGCGTTCGGCGGCCGCGCCGACGTCATGTCGCGGCTCGCCCCGCAGGGACCCGTCTACCAGGCAGGAACGCTCAGCGGCAACCCGCTCGCCGTCGCCGCCGGCCGGGCGACGCTGGAGCTGTGCACGCCGGAGGTCTACGCCCACGTCGACACCGCCGCCGCGGCCGTCGCCGGCCTGGCCTCGGACGCGCTGTCGGCGGCGGGCGTCGAGCACCGGGTCAACACCGCGGGGAGCCTGTTCAGCATCTTCTTCTGCGACCACGCGGTCGTCGACTACGCGACGGCCAGCACGCAGAACGTCCTGCGCTACAAGGCCTTCTTCCACGAGATGCTCAGCCGTGGGGTCTACCTGCCACCCAGCGCGTACGAAGCCTGGTTCGTCAGCGCCGCGCACGACGACACCGCGCTGGCGCGCGTCGCCGAGGCGCTGCCCCACGCCGCCCGGGCCGCTGCGGCCGTACGCAGCCCGGAGCTCGTCGCCCCGCCGACCGCCGAGGACCGCGCATGAGCACTCGTACGACCGTCCACCTGCTGCGCCACGGCGAGGTGCACAACCCCACCGGAGTGCTGTACGGCCGGCTCCCCGGCTTCCGGCTGTCCGACGACGGGCTGAAGATGGCCCACGACGCCGCCGAGGCGCTGCGCGACCGCGACGTGACGGTGGTGATCGCCTCGCCGCTGCAGCGCGCGCAGGAGACCGCGGGGCCGATCGCGGAGGTCTTCGGCCTGCCGATCGGCTGCGACGAGCGGCTGATCGAGAGCGGCAACTACTTCGAGGGCAAGACGGTCGGCGTGGGCGACGGGGCGTTCCGCAACCCCCAGCACTGGCCGCAGCTGCGCAACCCGTTCAGCCCCAGCTGGGGCGAGCCGTACGACGTCATCGCCCGGCGCATGCTGGCCGCCGCCGAGAGCGCCCGCGACCAGGCGCTCGGCCACGAGGCGGTCTGCGTGAGCCACCAGCTGCCGATCTGGACCGTCCGTCGCTACGTCGAGGGCCGCTCGCTGTGGCACCGCCCGGACCGCCGCCAGTGCGGGCTCGCCTCGCTGACCAGCATCACGTGGGAGGACGACCGGGTGGTGACGGTGGCGTACAGCGAGCCGGCCGGTGCCGCCGCGCGTCGCCCCGGAGCGGGCGCGTAGGGGCAGCCCCGGAGCGGGCGCGTAGGGGCAGCCCCGACCTCCATGATCAACGCGGCCTTCGTCGCGCTCCGAGGCTGCAGCAGCGCGACGAACACGGCGTTGATCATGAGGGGCACCCGCTGCGGGTCGCCAGCACGCACGACCTCTCGCACCGGCAGGCAGCCGCTGGACGCTGCCCCGATACTGGAGGGGTGACCCGCCCGGCCCTGCTCGCTGCTGCTCTGGCGTGCACCCTCGCCCTCACGGCCTGCGGGGGCGAGAGCGCGACCGCGGACGGGCCGACCACGCCGCAGCTCAAGACGCTCGCGACCGGGGCGGACGGCATCATCGCCAAGGGGGACCGGCTGCCCGTCCCGGAGCTCTCCGGGACGACGCTCGAGGGCGAGCCGCTCGACGTGTCCTCGATGCGCGGCGAGGTCGTGGTGCTCAACTTCTGGGCGTCCTGGTGCGCGCCCTGCCGCGCCGAGGCGGAGACGCTCGAGGAGGTCGCCGCCCGCACCGCCGACCAGGGCGTCCGCTTCGTCGGCATCAACGTCAAGGACGAGCTCGGCTCGGCGCAGGCCTTCCAGCGCAAGCAGGAGGTCAGCTACCCCTCGCTGCACGACCAGCCCGGCCGGCTGCTGCTGCGCTTCCGCAGGGCCATCCCGCAGACGCCGCCCACGACCCTGGTGATCGACCGGGAGGGCCGCATCGCCGCGTTCTTCGCCGGGGCCGTGCGGCTGACGGACCTGCTCGGTCCGGTCGAGCAGATCGCCGCCGAGCAGGCCTGACATGAGCGTCGCCGAGTCCTTCGTCGAGGTCGTCACCGACGGGTCCCTGCTGCTGGCGATGCCGGTCGCGGCGATCGCCGGGCTGGTGTCCTTCCTGTCGCCGTGCGTGCTGCCGCTGGTGCCGGGCTACCTGTCGTTCGTCACCGGCCTGACCGGTGAGGAGCTGGGGGACACGCGGACCGCCCGGAGCGCGAGCGCCCGGAGCACCGCCGAGGCCGTGCCCGGCCAGAGCGCCGGCCAGCCCGTCGCGGCCCGCCCCGGGGCAGCAGATTCCGGCGGCGACCTGCTGGTCCGGACGCCGGTGCCTGTACGACGGGGCCGCGTCCTGGCCGGCAGCCTGCTGTTCGTCGCCGGCTTCAGCGCAGTGTTCGTCACGGGCGGCGCGCTGTTCGGTGGGCTCGGCTCGACGCTCGCCGGTCAGCAGCGCACGGTCGACGTCGTGCTGGGCCTGCTGACCGTGGCCCTCGGCCTCGTCTTCCTCGGCGTGCTGCCGGGGCTCCAGCGCGAGGTCCGGTCCCACCGCCTCCCCAGCCCGGGCCTCGCCGGAGCGCCGGTGCTGGGCGTGCTGTTCGGCGTCGGGTGGACCCCCTGCCTCGGTCCCACGCTGGCCGCCGTGCAGACGCTCGCCTACCGTGAGGCCAGTGCCGGTCGCGGCGCGCTGCTGACCGCCGCCTACTGCATCGGGCTCGGCGTGCCCTTCGTGCTGACCGGCCTCGCGATGCGCCGCGCGCTGGGCGCCTTCGAGGCGGTCAAGCGCCACTACGGGCTCGTCATGAAGGTCGGCGGCGGACTGCTCGTCCTCGTCGGCCTGCTGCTCGTCAGCGGCCTCTGGGAGGACGTCATGGTCGAGCTGCGCGGCTGGGTCTCCGGCTTCGAGACGGTCGTCTGACGTGACGGTCACCTCCGAGCGCGACGCCGTCGCGACCCGCCTGTCGACGGCGCCCGAGCCGGTCGCTCCCCGACCGGCTCGGCGTACGTCCGTCCTCGCTGCGGCGCGCCGCACCTGGCGGCAGCTGACGAGCATGCGCACGGCGCTGCTGCTGCTGTTCCTGCTCGCGCTGGCCAGCGTGCCGGGGTCGTTCCTGCCGCAGCGCGGGCTCAACCCGATCGCGGTCCAGGAGTACTTCGCCGAGCACCCGACCCTCGCCCCCGTCCTCGACCGCATCTACGCCTTCGACGTCTTCGCCGCTCCCTGGTTCGCGGCCGTCTACCTGCTGCTGTTCGTCTCGCTCATCGGCTGCCTGTCCCTGCGGGTGCCGCTCCACGCGAGGGCGATGATCAGCCCGCCGCCCGCCGTCCCGCGGGTGCTCACCCGCATGCCGGCGTCGACCCGGTGGGAGACCGACGCCGACCCGCAGCAGGTGCTGGCCGCCGCCCGTTCGACGTTGCGTCGCGGTCGCTGGCGCGTCACCCGCCGCGACGAGGCGCTGTCGGCCGAGAAGGGCTACCTGCGCGAGACCGGCAACCTGCTGTTCCACTTCTCGCTCGTCGCGCTGCTGATCGGCATCGCTCTCGGCGGCCTGTTCGGCTTCCAGGGCACGGTGCTGGTCAAGGAGGGCGACGGGTTCGCCAACACCGTGCTGGCCTACGACGACATCCGGCCCGGGCGCCGCTTCGACGCCGACGCCCTCGTGCCGTTCAGCTTCGAGCTCGAGGACTTCCAGGGCACCTACGCCGACGACGGCAAGGCGCTGACCTTCCTCGCCAAGCTGCGCTACGCCGGGGAGGACGGCGAGCAGCGGCCGTACGACCTGCGGGTCAACCACCCGCTCGTGGTGGACGGCGCCAAGACCTACCTGCTCGGCCACGGCTATGCACCGAGGGTGCGCGTCGTGGACCGCGAGGGCAACGTCCTCGAGCAGACCGTCCCGTGCCTGCCGCAGGACGCGTCCTTCCTGTCCTCCTGCGTCATCAAGGTCCCCGACGCGGCAGGCGAGCAGCTCGCCTTCGAAGGCGTCTTCACCCCGACCACCGTGCAGGACCCCACGACGGGGCTGGTCACCTCCGTCTACCCCGCCCCGGAGAACCCCGCGCTCACGGTCGTCGGGTTCCGCGGCGACCTCGGCATCGACTCGGGGACGCCGGCGTCGGTCTACCAGCTGGAGGACCGCTCCGGCCTGGAGCCGATCGGCGACGTCACGACGCCGCAGAAGCTCACCCCGGGGCAGACCTGGGAGCTCCCCGGCGGCGGCAGCCTCACCTTCGTCGAGACGACCGAGTGGGCGACCTTCCAGGTGACCCAGGACCCGGGCAAGCTCCTCGCCCTGCTGGCCGGCACCGGCATGGTCGTGGGCCTGTGCCTGTCGCTGTTCGTCCGGCGCCGTCGGCTCTGGGTGCGGCTGTCACCGGCCGCCGACGGTCCGGCCGCCGACGGGCCAGCAGGCGCACACGGCTCCCCGCGCCGTACCGTGGTAGAGGTCGCAGGGCTCGCCCGCACGGGCAGCGAGGCGTTCGACGCCGAGTTCACCCGGCTGACCGACCGGCTCCGCGAGCTCGCCCCGCCCCGCCCGACCAGCCC
>Ga0136611_10001729_pt1 | contig 15174 bp, 11 predicted proteins | sample AntDrymUQ2232306_2_FD_106645 | JGI IMG/M metagenome (GOLD analysis project Ga0136611, IMG submission 106645) | Polar desert sand microbial communities from Dry Valleys, Antarctica - metaG UQ223 (23.06) | ecosystem: Environmental > Terrestrial > Soil > Desert | place: Antarctica: Dry Valley...
GGTTACGTGGAAACCGGTTCGGTCAACACGGCGAATGAAATCGTCGGCGCGGAAAATGAGCAGGAACAGAATATCTATGCGGAAGGCGATAATGTTTATATCAGTATGGGAACGAATCGCGGCGTAAAAGTCGGCGATGTGTTTTCTGTGATTCGTCCGCGCGGCAGAGTCGCAACGCGCTGGAGCAAAAAAAGAAATCTCGGTTTTTACGTTCAGGAAGTCGGCGCGGTAGAAGTTATTAATGTCAAGGCGGAAGTCTCGGTCGCGCGAGTCGTCACATCGTGTGACAATCTCTTGCTCGGCGATTTGCTTCAGCCGACACCTTCGCGGACGAGTCCTGTGTTTGAGCAAAGACCGGCGTTAAATGTCTTTGCGGATTCTTCCGGCAAAACTTCCGGGAGAATTTTTATGGCGCGTGACGGACAGGAATTGCTCGGACGCGAGCAGATTGTTTATATTGATTTGGGAACCGAAGACAGTGTGAAGGTTGGCGATTATCTGACGATTTATCGTCCGCTCGGCAGAGGAAATTTGTTTGAGAATGACGAGGAAGAATCGGTCAGTGCGCGAGAAGACGGTTTTCAAAGCGAAATATACCGCGGTGGAAAATTCTCTAACCAAGCCCCGCGCAAATCAGGCAGTAAAGCTACTGGAAGCATTGTCACCAACGAAGATGCCAAGCGCGGTCGCCCGAATAATTTACGAAAAGTGGTCGGCGAGATCGTGATTTTGAACGTCAAAGAAAAGACGGCGACGGCGGTAATCACGCGCACGGCACAGGAAATTCATACAGGCGATAGAGTTGAACTTCAGTAAATAAAATATTAGATAAAGAAAGCGGCTGACAGTTAAATTTGTCAGCCGCTTTCTTTTACCTGCAACCGAGGACGGCGGTATTCGGGCAGCTAAAAAGGTAGATTTGCGGGTTAGCAAACAATTTTAATGCGGGCTAAAAAATGGGACGCTGCTTCCCGTTTTTTTATTTGCTTGGAGTGATTGTTTCCTGATTCGCAAAAAGGGCTTGCTTTAAAGTTTGACGTTTTTTATTTTCGACAAAAAAGTATTTGAAATAATCGAACATTGACCAGCCAGCCGTGACAACGGCAATCCACAATGCGCCGCGTCCGACCAGATAACCGAATACGCGCCAATCGTCAGTGTTCAGTGAAAAAGCCAAAAGATGGCTGAATGCTGTCTGCACTTCAGCGACTTCCCAAAAACGAAACGTCGGGAAAAGCAAGCCGAAATTGGAAACCGGCACGTTGCCTGTCGCGCCCGCAACGAGCAGCGCGACAATCGCCACGCATTGCGCCCACATTTTTATTTTTCCCGAAAGTTGCGCTTGAATAATAATTCCTTCATTGACGGCAATCGAGCGCAAACCGGTAATAATAAATTCTCTGCCTAAAATTATAACGACCGTCCACGCCGGCGCGAGATGTTTTTCCACTAAAACGATCAAAGCAGCGGAAACGAGAAGTTTATCGGCAATCGGGTCGAGCAGTTTTCCGAGATTAGAAACTTGATTGCGGCGGCGAGCGAGGTGTCCGTCTAAAATATCAGTCAGAGATGCAGCGAGAAAAATGCCGATGGCGAGCACGTAGCTGCTGATGCCGAACCATTCTTCGGCGAGCGGTGTTAGCAAAATGACGACCAGCAGTGGGACGAGGATGATACGCGCTAATGTAATATAATTCGGCAGGTTCACAAAATTTATTATACGCTTTCTGGCGATGATTAAGTGTAATTTTCAAAACAATTGTGTGTCAAGAATGTAGAAAAATTACTTAACCATAAGTTTACGTAAAATTTTTACTGCAGAGACGCGAACATGACGCGCAAATGAGCCGAGGATTTTTGTATTTCTTCGCGAAACTCTGCAAAAAACTTAATTTAAATATAAATCCATGTATAATTACGGTCGTGGATACTTCGATTTTGCCGCCCACGCAAAAGGGCAGACAATATGAGATTCGCGCAATCGGATTACGCGAATTTGCTGGTTTGCGACGCGACGACGAGCGGCTCGATCCGTTTGAACTCGCGCGCTACGCCAAATTGCTCGTCGCTTCGTTTGAGGAAATCGAGCCTTTTTTAACCGAAGAGACACGGACGCATCTGCTCGGCGCGGGCAGCGATAAATGGTCGGGAGGCGCGTGTTCGCAAACGCTTTTCGATGGCACAAAACTTATCATCTTAAATCCGACGCACAATGAAAACCGGCAAAACGCGACTTTAATGGAAGAGATTTGCCACGTTTTTCTCGGACACAAAGCGTCGCGCCTGGCAATTGAAAACGTCAACAAACACGGCAAGCCGATTGCGCGAGACTACCGCGAAGCCGACGAAGAAGCGGCGTATTCGGTCGGCGCGGCGGCGCTCGTTCCGTATTCGGCTTTGCAGAAATTTGTCGGGCAGGGAAAAACTTCGCGCGAAATTGCCAGACATTTCAATGTAAGTCGTGAGCTGGTCGAATATCGAATGAAGGTTTCACGCCTTTGGGAAGACTACAAAGTCAAAGTAGTCAGCGGTTAAAATAGTCGGAGCGCGGACGGCTCGTCCGTCACGGACGGGCTTCGCGTTCAAAAGCGTTTCAGAAAAATTCAACTTTGAATTTAATCGCGCGCTTTTTTTCGCGCTCACGCGCTCAAGGCGGACGAGCCGTCCGCGCTCCCAGCAGAGAAATATGATTGAACCAATCCAACAATCTTCTTCGCCCGACGCGGAACTTTCGACGGTTGATAAACTGCGGATGCTCCTCGATATTACGAAGAAAATCAGTCGCTCACTCGATTTAGACGAAGTTCTGACGCTCGTGATGGATACGCTCGGCTCGCTGATTCCTTTTGACGCGGCGGGAATTTATTTGATCGAATCGCAAGTTGTAAACGGTGAAACGCAATACACTTTTAAGTCGAAAGCGGTTCGCGGTTATCAAATCAGTTTTGAAATGGTTGAGCCGCGCTTAAAACTCGGCGAGGGTTTCATCGGTTATGTGGCGCAGACCGGCAAGCCCTTAATCTCGCCCGATGTCAGTCAGGACACGCGTTATTTTCCTGCCCGCCAGCGCACGAAATCGGAAATGGTCGCGCCGATCATTTCCAACGACGAAGTGATCGGCGTGTTTGATCTCGAAAGCGATAATCTCAACGCTTACGAAGAGGACGATTTGCAGATTTTACTGCTACTCGCTTCACAGGTCGCCATTATCATCGAAAAAGTGCAGCTCCACGAACAGGTCATCGAAAAAAATCGCTTGCAAATGCAGCTTGAAATCGCTCGGCAGGTGCAGCTCGAATTATTGCCGCCTGCCGACCCGCGAATCGAAGGCTTTGACATCAGCGCGTATATTTTCCCGACCGAGGAAGTTTCGGGCGATTATTACGATTGGGTGACGATGTTTGAAGACCAAATCGGCGTTATCGTCGCCGACGCGGTTGGCAAGGGAATTCCCGCCGCGCTTTTAATGTCGTTCCTCCGAGCTGCTCTGCGTTCGGGCGTCCAAATCGGTTACGCGCCGCACATCGCGCTTTCAAAAGTCGGAAATCTGCTTTGGGATTCAGTCGAATCGAATCAATTTATCACGGCGATTTACGGAATTTTAGACGCGACTAATCGCACATTCGTTTTCTCAAACGCCGGACACAATCCGCCTTTGCTCATTAAGCCGAACGGCGAATATCGCTTTGTCGAATACGGCGATTTGCCTCTCGGAATGTTTCAGGATTCACGTTATCACCAGCATTTTATCAAATTCGACGACAAACAGGTTTTGGTGCTTTACACTGACGGCATCACTGAAAGCGCAAAAGAAAACGGCGAAGAATACGGGCAGGAACGATTTGCCAAGCGTGTTTTGGAAGGAATTGAACTGCCGGCGAAAGAGTTGATTGATTTCATCAGAAAAGGCGTGGCTGATTTTACCGAGCGTAAATTTCTTGACGATGACGGAACGCTTTTTATCGTAAAGGCTATTTAAAGTTGAAAGCGGAAGGCTCTTTGATTAAAAATCACCTTCCGCGTTCCTTCGGTTGTTTGGGGACTGGGTAAAAATTTAGTGTGCCGTCAGAGAACAGTGAACCGCATCGCCGCCCGGCACAATCGAAGCGCGATAATCTCCGTAATTTATTTTCTCGTTCCGGCTCGAAAAAGCGTAAACGTCAAAGCCATGAGCGTCTAAAAACTCGGCTAAATCAACCGAACTATCAACGTATAAAACTTTTTCGTAGCCGAGTTCAGAGCGAATTTCGAGCAGCCTTTCGACTATTTCGAGAGGCGCGAAACACTGAATCGGGTCTTTATAAGTAGCCATAATTTCGTTTTTTCTCATCTACCAAACCGTCAATTGTTCGGCAGTTCTTTGATTACGTTCAATGAGCAAAGGTTGTTCTCTAAATTTCACGATAAACCTTCCATCGTCGGTCTGTCATCAGTGTCTTAAAATGCTCAATGAGTTTTATATTCCGAATTACGAACTCTAAATTACAAACTCATAAATTCATTTGAAAATTCATTTGAACATCAAAGCCAATCTTCTTATCCTGAGCGAAAGATTTAAACTTAAAAATTCCGCAGAGTAAGCTCAAAAAACATTGTATTAAGAAAAACAATCAAGTAAGATTAATGAAAAAGGACACATCCCTTGAGGAAAAATAAAATGAAAAAGAATCTGCTATATGTTTTTTCAGTCGGTTTGATCGGTATTTTGTTTTCCGTAACGGCGTTTGCACAAACGGCGCAGCAGCGAGAAGACCGGCGAACGGTTTCCGCCGCTTCGAGTCTTTATGTTATATCGGCAAAAGCGGGCGCGGTTAATTACGTCGAAGGCAAAGTCAGCGTGGCGCGCCAGGAAGGTAAAAGCGGCTATTTGCTCAAAGGTGACGAATTGGAAATCGGCGACGTGGTTTCGACCGGCGCCGACGGCAGAGCGGAGATTTTATTAAATCCCGGCTCGTTCGTCCGGTTGGCGGAAAATTCCGTTTTTGAATTTGCTTCGACCGCGCTCGAAGATTTGCAACTTAATTTAAAGGGCGGCAGCGCGATGCTTGAGGTTATTACCGACAACGAATTCACTTTTGCCGTCAACACGCCGAAAGCTAAACTTTTCATTGTCAAATCAGGCGTTTACCGGGTTGATGTTCTAAGCGACGGCACGGGCAAGATCGAAGTCTGGAAAGGCGGAGCGAATGCCAACGGAACGGAAATTAAAAGCGGTAGGCAAGCGACCGTGAGCGGAAATCAAACGGCGGTTGTAAAATTTGACCGCGACGATAAGGACGCGCTCGAAGTTTGGAGTAAATCGCGCGCCAAAGAATTATCGAAAATTAACGCGCGGCTGCAAAACAATTATTTAAGAACGAGCTTGATGAATTCATATTATCAAACGCGCTGGAGTTTGTATGATTCATTCGGGCTTTGGGTTTACAGCCGTTATGACGGAAGCTATTGCTTCCTGCCGTTCGGCTACGGCTGGAGTTCACCCTACGGTTATTTTTACCCGCGCGACATTTGGCGTTACAATCTGCCGCCGGTAATTTATAATCCGCCGCCGCCAACAACTACAACTACTACGGCACCGCCGACGATTGCTTCGGGTTCAACCATAACCGACAAAATAAGAAGAACGCGCGCCAATCGTGAGAGCGAGCCGGCAAGAGTTTTGCCTCCTTTTCAAAGAGTTCAGAGAGACATCGGACAATTCCCGACGGAAAACCAGGGAGATGTTTTTCCATCGCCGAGGAGAATTCCATCAATTTCATCTCAGGAGTCGTCCGCTCCGGTTTTGATTTCCCCTTCGACCAGACCGCCGAGAAAAGGCGACAATTAAAATGCGGGGATAAGTAAATTTACGGCGAGAGAGTTTTTTAATTCTCTCGCTTTTTTATTTGAACAGATGAAAAAACGCTTCGGTTTTCGGCTTATAAGTTTCAATGTAATTTTCAATATAAGGTTGAAAAATCAACAGAACCGATTGAACACCGTTGATAACGGTATGCAGCAAAACGCACGGAAGCAAGTTTTTTGTGCGAACCCGAATTAAAGTTAAAGTGAAACTAAGCAGCAATAGCGTAATAACTGAGGCGTAATTAGGAATGTTTTCATTGCTGTATTGCGGTATGTGAACAGCGGTAAACAAAACAGTTACAAATAAAACAGCTAAGGCAATGCCGAATCTTCTTTGAAAAGCTGAGTATAGAAGACCTCTGTAAACAACCTCTTCAACTAATGGTGCGGTGAATGTTGCCAAGAAAGCGACGAAATAAACTGCTGTGCGAGAACTTTTTAACATTCTGTCAAAATCAGTTTCCACTGCGCCGAAAAATTTTATTAACAAAACGGCAATTGCATAGAAAATTGTGAATATAGCCAACGAGTGCCATATCTTAAAACCATTCAAATTCCAGCCTAGAGTCTTACGAAAAGAAAATTTTCTGAATCTGGTAACAACTAACCAAGCTAAAATTAATGTGCAAACGTGTGCCGGTATGACCGCTATTAGTAATATTAAAACCGCTGTTGGATCTGTCTTCGCAAATTCAAGGACTCCGCTTTGGTTGGAGAAATCAAGTTGTTGGTTTGCCAAGTAAGGCAATAGGAAAAGGTTAGGGAAAATATAAATGAAAATCACGCTTGCCGCCCAAACACCAAATGCCATCCAACCGTTCCACGGTGGATTGTTCGGCGAAACTGGCAACGTCTCAGCCTTTAGTGTTTCTTTTTGTACAGGCAATTGCGGAAAGTTTTCGGCGTTGTTTAATTCGTAGTTTTGCACGAGGAAAAGTTTAGCTAAAATAGTTTCAAGTTCCAAGTTTCAAATCGCGGCTTTTGTTTTGAGCTACGCCTTTGGGCGATTGTTTTATATTCTAAAGCCGATATTCATATAATGGCGGAGCTTATAGCTTGGAACTCAAAACTATTTCTGGTAATTTAAAGCTCCGTGAAATCTGCGACAAGAAATCCCGAACAAAACGTCATCGCAATCGTTCCGGCGCGTCTTTTGTCAACTCGCCTGCCGAATAAACTTCTGCTGCCGATAGCCGGAAAACCGTTGATTCTTTGGACGATTGAGCAGACCAAAAAAGCCCGCAACATCGCGCGCGTCATCGTCGCCACCGACAGCGAGGAAATTTACCGCGTCGTTCAAGCGAACGGCGGCGAAGCGGTGATGACTTCCGCCGATCATCAATCGGGAAGCGACCGCATTGCCGAAGTTGCCGAAACGCTTCCCACTGATTCAATTATCGTTAACGTGCAGGGCGACGAGCCTTTAATTTCTCCGGCGACAATTGAGAAAGCGGTCGAAGTGATTTTAAAAAACGATTTGATTCAGATGGCGACGACGTGCGAGCCGATTCACGACATAAAAGATGTTCTCAGCTCGGATGTCGTCAAAGTCATCACCGACGAAGAAGATTTCGCGCTCTACTTCTCACGCTCGCCGATTCCGTTTCCGCGTGATGCGGTCAAAAAATATGGCAGTTTGGAAAGCGCTCTGCGCAAAGATAACAATTTGCTTTCGATTTATCGCAAGCACACGGGACTTTACGTTTACCGGCGCGAATTTTTGTTGAGATATACAAAAATGCCGCAAACGAATTTGGAAAAAACCGAGATGCTCGAACAGCTTCGCGCTCTGGAAAACGGCGCGCGCATAAAAGTAGTTGAGGTCGCGGAAACTTCAATCGGAGTTGATACGCCGGAAGATTTCGAGCGCATCGAAAAAATCATCGAAGCGCATAAAATCATTTACCGAAAAGCGGTTGCCGAAGACGCGCCCGCCGTCGCGCGTGTACACGTCGAGTCGTGGCACAAATCGTTCGCAGGAATTGTGCCGCAGGAATTTCTTAACAACTTAACCGTCGAAAAACGCGAACAAGCGTTTCGGCAAAGATTTGATGAAACCAATTACAAAATGTTCGTCGCCGAGACCGAAAAAAACGGAATCGTCGGATTTGCCGATTTCGGCGCAGCCAGAGAAAGCGATTTCGGATTTGAAGCGGAACTTTACGCGATTTATCTTTTACGAGAATTTCAAGGAAAGGGAATCGGCGAAAATCTTTTCCGGCTTTGTCAAAAGGAAATGATTGCCGATAATTTTGATTCAATGTATTTGATGGCTTTGGCGGTCAGCCCATATAAATCTTTTTATGAAAAAATGGGTGGAAAATTAATCGGACAAGGTAACCATTTTCTCGCGCTCGTCAAATACGAAACTATCATTTATGGTTGGAAAAACTTGTAGGAAAATTAAATAAAAAAGCGTAGAAAAAATTCTACGCTTTTTCGTTTCCGAGTTAAATTATTTACGTTTGTATTTATCAAACCACGCACGCAGGTATTGAATCTGGTAAAGCCGATTCGACGGATGACGCAAGCCCAAGGCGTTGAAGCCGTGATACTCGTCGTTCAAACGAACCATTGCTGTTGGAACTTTCCGCAACTTTAAAGCGCGATAGTATTGCTCGGTTTGCTCCATCGGCGTTCGCAAATCCAAATCTCCGGTTAAAACCATCGTCGGCGTTTTAACGTTGCCGACGTAGGTTATCGGCGAACGCTGCAAGTATTCGGTCGGGTCTTCCCACGGCAGTTTTTTGAAATTGTAATACCAATCCGCGCCGTCGGTCGTGCCGACGAACGAATACCAATTAATGACCGGCTTCATTGCCACCGCCGCCGCGAAACGGTCGGTGTGTCCGACAATCCACGCCGTTAAAACGCCGCCGCCCGAACCGCCCGTGACGAACAGATTTTTCTCGTCAATGTAACCGCGCTTGATGGTTTCGTCCACGCCGCGCATTAAATCGTCGTAATCCTGTCCGGGATAAGCGTTGTTAATCGCATTGCCGAACTGTTTGCCGTAGCCGGTCGAGCCGCGCGGGTTCGTGTAAAGCACGACGTAATTTTCCGCCGCGTGATTTTGGAATTCAAAATTAAAGCCAACGCCATACATCGCGTGCGGTCCGCCGTGAATATATAAAATCAGCGGATACTTTTTCGCCGGATTAAAGTCAGGCGGTTTGACAATCCAGCCCTGAACTTTCATTCCGCCCACCGAGTCATACCAGATTTCCTCGACCGCGCCGAGTTTTCGTCCCTCCATCAAATCATCGTTGACGCTCGTCAAACGGCGCGGTGTGGTTTGTTTGAGATTAAACGCGACGACATCGCCCGTCTCCGACGCGCTCGACAAAACTCCGACAATCGTGCCGTTCTTGCTCATCGAAGAGGCGACGAGTTGATGATTGCCGGTGGTAATTTGGCGCGGCGCGTTGTTGCCTTTTGCCGCAATGAAATAAAGATTGTTCGTGCCTTTGTCTTCGGTCGTAAAATAAACGCCGTCGCCGGACTCGCTCCACATCAAACCGGACGGCGCGCGGTCGAAGTTTTCAGTCAAAACTCGTTTGCCGCTTCCGTCCGCATTCATCAAATAAAGTTTCGAGACGTTATAAGTGTCGTTATTACGGTCGAACCCGACGTAGGCGATTTGTTTTCCGTCGGGCGAAGAGGTCGGCTCGTTGTCCGTGCCGTCACGGTCGGTCAAAATTTTTATTTGATTGTTTTTGACGTTCAAAGAATAAATTTCCGAACCGAAGCGAACATACTCGGCATCGGGTTTACGCGTCGCGCTAAAAACAATCGTGTTCGAATCGGGCATCCATTCGGGCGCGTTGTGGTTGTAATCGCCGTCGGTCAATTGACGAGGCGTGCCGCCTTCGTCATCCACAATAAAAATGTGCATAAAACCTTCGGGACGATAACCGGAAGCATCGCTTCGGTAATTCAGACGGTCAACGACGCGCGGCGGCTCAACCCATTTCGCGCCTTCCGGTTTGTTGGGAACATTAACGCGCAGATTAGCCTTTGCGGGAACGAGCATATTGAACGCGATGGATTTTCCGTCGGGCGACCATTGCAGATTAGCTGGCGCGCGTTCGAGTCTGGTTACTTGCGTTCCGATGTCCGCCGCGTCAAGCCATTTAACGAAAATCTGCGTTCCCGTCGGCTGACCGGGCGCGACATACGCGATGCGTTTTCCGTCGGGCGAAAAAACCGGCGACGCTCCTTTCAGAAGAAAACGATTGCGCGAGCCGTCGGCGTTCATAATCCAAACGTCGTTTTCGTATTTGTCATTGACCTTATCTGTCCAACGCCGTGTGTAAATGATTTGCGAACCGTCGGGCGAGATTTGCGGATTGAGCGCGTATTCCCAATCAAGAAACAAATCGAGGGTAAGTGTTTTGGAATCCTGAGCCGATACGCTCGTCAAAAAACAGAGCGCGAACAAAAGAGCAACGAAGATATTTTTATTTTTCATAATTTTTCACGAAGTTTCCATTTAAATTTGAGAATCATTGCGGAAAACCGATTTTTTTCAACAACTCCTGAAAGCGTGCATCGTCGCGCAAAGAATCGTAGCCCGGCGATAAACTTCGCCCATTCCGCCTTTGCCCAAAAGTTGCTCGATTTTATAATGCCTGATTTCCTTGCCAATGAGACTCGTTTTGTTTCCTTGTTCGGAAAACATCTCGGCGGCGAGCGATTCGGGCGATGTGTCTATAAAACTATCAACAGTATTTTCAAAAGAGAGCAGAGATTCAACTTCGCGCCGCAGATTTTCATCCGCGCTGCAAATTTGTTTGAAAAAAGATTCACGCTCGTCGGGCGGAATTTTCACCGCCGCGTGATACATTTCTTCAATCTGTTTTAGTCGTTTAGCATCTATTCGATTTGTGTTTCCCGTCCTACCTGGACGCGAGCGCGGGACTTAATTCTTAACCGAAAAAACTCGCCTATTCCGCCCGCGCCGATTTTCTCGACGATGCGGTAATGCGATAAATTTGTGTTGGCAGCGAATTCTTTATTCATCTTCTCTCAAAGTCATTCCGGTAGATTCATCCGTTCGTTCGGAATTCATTCGATTTGTTTCCCCTGTTTTATCAAAAGCCTAAATGTGAGCGTGGAACTTAATTTTAAATCAAAAATCTCGCCCATCCGACCGCGCCGAGCGGCGAGAGGATTTCGCAGCGTCCAAATTTTGTTTCCGCTTCGATCATTTGAAATTGCTAATCAACACGACATCATTATTAATCGTTCCGCGCGAAAGGGCGAGTTGTTTGCCATCGCGCGAGTAGTCGAAAGAAAAAATGCGCTCCTGTTTGAAGTCGGTCAACTGTTTCGGCTTTCTGCCGTCGAGCGGTTGAGCCAAGATGTTGGAGACGCCGTCGCGCGTGTCAACGTAGGCGATGGCGCGACCGTTGGGCGTCCAGCGAAGCGCCGGGTTGGGAAGCGCCGGAATGTCAAACGTCCTTAAAGGCTCGCCGCCTTCAAACGGGGCGACGGCGATGCGCCACGGACCGTTATCTTCACGATAAAAGTAAGCGATCAGCTTACCGTCTGGCGAGACGGTCGGTGATCTTGAGTATTTGTCAGTGAGCTGCACCGGCTCGCCGCTGCCGTCGGCGGGCATCTTCCACACAGTCCATCTACCTAAAGCCGTGCGATAAACCAGCCAACGTCCGTCGGGCGAGAATCGCGCACTCGATTCACCGCTTGCGCTGTTAGCCAACTGCCTCTGGTTGCTGCCGTCAATGTTCATCCGCCAGAGGTGTGGGACGCCGGTGCGGTAGGAGAGGAACACGATGTAGCGTCCGTCGGGTGAGACCTCCGGTAATTGGTTGATGCGCGCGTTAGCCGTCAGTTGCTTCGCCTCAGCGCCGTCCGCGCCCGTGATCCAGATGTCGTCGTTGCCGCTTGCGTTCGAGCCATAGACGATTCTTCCGTCCGGCGTCCAAGAAAGAAACGTATCGGCTTTTCCTGAACCGGACGTGACGGGGCGGGCGCGACTTGAATCGCTCGTCGGCGCGACCCAGATGCTCGCCTGTTGCTCTGATTGGACGACCGCCAGCGTGTTGGAGTCAGTCGCCAAACTCATGCCCAGATAGTTGTTCAGATCGTTGGTGAGTTGGTGCGCCTCGCCTTGCGGGTAGGACAGATGCCAAATTTGGTAGACGAATTGCTGTCCTGTCGTGGCGAGCATTAACAAGCCGCTGCCGTCCGCGAGCCACTTCAGCCCGCCAATGTTGAGCCATCTTTGCGCGGTCATCGGCTTGGTCGCGCCGTCCGCGATTTGCGTTTCGTAAACGCTCGAATCGTTGCTCTCAAAATTCCCCAGCCGGTAAGCGATTCTTTTCCCGTCCGGCGACCACGCCGGAGCGGATATGGAGTCGGGCGGATTTTGATACTGCACGATTTTGCGCTCCTCCATGCCGTCCGCGTTGGCAATCATCAACGTAAACTCTTCGCGCGGCGTGGGACGAACAAAGGCGAACTGCTTGCCGTCGGGAGAAAAAGTGACGGGTGAAGTCGTCACGTTTTCCAATAACTTTTTCGGCGCGCCGCCGAGCGTCGGCGCTTGGAAGAGAACTGCCTGCGCCAACTCCTGTGAGAAGGCGGTGTAGTAAATGTAATTGCCGTCGGGCGAGAAGGTCAGACCGGAATACTGAACGGCGGCGGGCGCGACAATCCGCACGTTGCTCTGCGTGGCGACCTGCCTGGTCCAGAGGCTCTGCCGCCCGCCGTCGTCCTGAATGTGTACGACGTATTTGCCGTCGGGCGAGACGGCGACGCCCGACGCTTTGCCGGTCGTCGTCAGCCGTGTGAATTTCGCCGTCTGGAATGGGAGCGCGGGTTTGTCTCCCTTCGCCGTCAATCTGTAAATGCCGTAGCCGATGCCCGCCACAACCAGCGCCAGGAACGTAACGACAATCATTGCCGATACTACGAGCTCGGCGAATTTGTGTTTTTGAACCGCGCCGCCAAACGATTTTTCACTTGTCGTCGTCGGTAAAATGTCTTCGCGCGCCGAAATCGCGGAAGATTGGACAATGTTCTGACTTCGGCTCAATTCCGACGCGCCGAAGTTTGCCGATTTTGCGAAAGCCGAAGCGTTCGAGCGTTCGAGTGTTTCGGCGAGTTCCAATTCGCGCTGTAAGTTTCTAAGGTCGAGCAGCAATTCTTTGACAGTTTGGTAACGCTCGTCGGCGTTTTTTTGCAGTGACTTATTGACGATTCGCTGTAATTCGAGCGGCGCGTTTTCTGCAAACGGCGCGGGTTCGCTTTTCAAAATCGCGGCAATCACGTCGCTCGCTGTTTCGCCCGCAAACGGCGGTTGTCCGGCGAGTATTTCAGACAGCACAACGCCCAAACTCCAAACGTCCGTCCGCGCGTCAACCGCTTTTCCGCGCGCCTGTTCAGGCGACATATACGCGGCGGTTCCCATCAACGCGCCCGGATTCGTTTTGAAAAGTTGGCGCGTTTCGGCTTCGGTGTCTAAATTCACCCGCTTGTTTTCGGCTAGTTTCGCCAAACCGAAATCAAGCACTTTGACGATGCCGTCGGCGCGAATCATTATGTTTTCCGGCTTGATGTCGCGGTGAACGATTCCGGCTTTGTGCGCCGCAGACAGTGCGGATGCAGTCTGCTCGGCGATATTGAGAGTTTCCCTAAGAGTCAATTTCTCGCGGCGCAAAGTCTCGCGCAAAGTTTCGCCTTCGATATATTCGGCGGCGAGAAAACACACTTCGCCTTCTGCGTCAAATTCGTAAATTGTCAGAATATTCGGATGATTTAGAGCGGACGCGGCAAATGCTTCCTGATTAAACCGGCGCAGAAAATTTTTGTCACCGCAAAGTGGAATAGACAAAAACTTGAGCGCGACTTTACGATTGAGATTCGTATCTTCCGCCAGATAAACTTCGCCCATTCCGCCTTTGCCCAAAATTTTTATGATTTTGTAATGCCTGATTTCTTTGCCGGTAAGATCATTTTGCCCGCCCTGTTCGGCAAACATTTCGGCGGCGAGCGAGTCGGGCGGCGTGTCTAAAAAACTGTCGGAGGATTTTTCAAACGAGAGCAAGGACTCGACTTCACGGCGCAGATTTTCATCCGTGTCGCGGTGTTCTTTGAAAAAAGATTCACGCTCGGCGGGCGAAATTTCCAAAACCGCGTGATAGATTTCTTCAATCTGTTTTAGTCGTTCGGCATTCATTTTATAAAAGCGAAAATGCGAAGTTATAAAAGCGAAAATGCGAAGAAAAATAGTTTAAAGAGCTTCTCTAAAATATTGTCTCTGTCTGTGTAAACGTGATTCGGAGCGAAATCGGGTCAATTTATTTTTGGTTTAATCGTTCCTTACAGGTTTAATTCCCCTTAGCTTGCTATGGAACTTCCGATTTAAAACCGCGTCAGCTTGCTGCGCGGAAAATTTATTTTCTTTTCACTCCGCGCTCGACAATTCGCGCAGCAGCCAGTTGCGCGAAAAACGCCAGTCGCGTTTAACGGTTTCGGGCGAGATTTTTAAAACTTCGGCGATTTCTTCGATGTTCAAGCCGCCGAAGAATTTCATTTCGACGACGCGGCTTTTCCGCGCGTCCAAAACTGCAAGCTGTTTCAAAGCGTCGTCGAGCCGGACGATTTCTTCGGGACGCTGCGCCGAACCGCCGCGTTTCCCGCTTTGTTTGGAACGCGCGTAATCAACCAGAATATGCCACATCGCGCGAGCCGCCACGCCGAAAAAATGGACGCGGTTCTCCCAGTTTTGCCCGTCTTGTTTGGCGAGTTTCAGATATGCTTCGTGAATCAGTTCGGTCGTCTGAAAGGTGTGTCCCGCAGGCTGCCCGCGCATATAACGCCTTGCCATTTAGCGCAGTTCGTTATAGACGAGCGGCATTAACTGTTCGAGCGCAAAATCGTCGCATCTGCTCCAATCAACCAGCAGCGGCGTAATCTGATGCGAAGCGGCGTTTGGCATTTAATTTTCCGGGTGTGGGATTCATCGCCGATTATAGAACAGAAAGCCTAAATATAAAAATTTTTTCGGGCGATGACCTTTTTGTTTGATTCTTATGTTAGTAGAGATGAGGAAGAAAATTCGGGCGATTGCCGATTGAAACAAGTGCGGCGACAGTCGAAACAAAAACCATTCACTTTGGCATTCAATTAAAAAAGCAGAAGGAAAACTATGAAACGCAATCGAATAATGATCGATCACTTATATGCGAATCAGTAGTTGAAAAATGCGGTTGTTGAAAACAAACGAGTTATCAAATGGGGTTTTTCCAAATTGAAAAACCAAAAGTTGTAAACGGTTGATTCTATTCAACCAGTTTCAACTAC
>Ga0136611_10001730_pt1 | contig 15171 bp, 15 predicted proteins | sample AntDrymUQ2232306_2_FD_106645 | JGI IMG/M metagenome (GOLD analysis project Ga0136611, IMG submission 106645) | Polar desert sand microbial communities from Dry Valleys, Antarctica - metaG UQ223 (23.06) | ecosystem: Environmental > Terrestrial > Soil > Desert | place: Antarctica: Dry Valley...
GCCGGCGATCCGGCAGGCTATCCTGGTTTACCTCAGCCGCAACCCGCCAACGCACTGCCCACATTGCAGCGCCCTCATCAGCCCTTCACCTTAGAGATGCATCTGCCAAAGTAGTGCTAGGCCGTTGAACCAGCCGAGCGGTGCCTCCAGCTCGATCCCTCGTTCCGAAGGAGCACGAGCAGGACCGCGACAGTCATGCCGAGAAGCGGGCTCTTGGCCGAGAGGCTGAGCGAGGTGCTCGCGACAACGAAGAAGTAGATGAGGGCGAGCGCGGCGCCGGGTCGCGTCGCTCGCAGGATCTCCCGGCACAGCGCCGCGAGCCCGACGAAGAAGATCCCGCTGACGAGCAGCCCGTAAAGGAGCACGAAACCGACCCAAAAGCTCTCGATGCCGAAGTCGAGCCCTTCATTCCATTGCCTGGTGGCGATGAGGCCCGGATCGGGCCCAAGGAGGATATCCTCCCAGCCAAGCCGCTCGAAGAGGCGAAACATGACGATGCGCGCCTCGGCGCTTCCCTGATCAGACACAAAGCGATCGGCGAAGCGGTCGAAGAACCCAAGCTCGATCAGCGCCAGGGACACCAGGCCGACGACCGGCAGCATGAGCATCGCAGCCGCGGCATGGGTGATGCGCAGCCGTCCCCCGGCGAGAAGTCGCACGAGGGCGGCCAGGAGTAACCCGGCCAGCAGCACCAGGAGCACCACCGCCGCCGCCCGCCCGCCGAACGCGACCATCGCCGCGAGCTGGACGCCGATCAGGGCAGGTCGCGCGAGGGCCGGAAGGTCTCGGGCGCCTCCCACGGCGAGGGCGAGGACGTAGGTGCCGGCGAGGGTGGCATTGGCGAGGGGGTGGCCGAAGACCGCGGTCGAGCGCCAGTCGCCTTCGAGCGTGGATCCGGCCACGATGTAGGGATTGAGGCGCCATCCCGTCGTGAACTCCACGAGGCCGGCGAGTGCGTTCGCGGCAAACAATGCGTGCAGCATCAGGGCGATGCGGGACCCGGCGCGTGCTCCGAGCGCGGCGATGAGCGGGAACAGGACGACCGGAAGCAGGAAGGTGTCGATGATCGGGGTGAAGGGGAGCTGGCGGCGCGCCAGGACGATGTAGGCGAAGAGGAGCAGCCATGTGGCAGTGAAGAATGCGAGCCCGGGGCCACGCGCCAGCACCTCGCCGACGAGACGCGACACGCCGCGGTGGAGCGCGAGGAGCCCCAGCGCGAGCAAGGCGACCCAGGTGCCCGGATGCACCTTGTGCAGGACCGATCCGCCCGCCGTCTCGTAATTCAGCCCTGCCCGAGCGAGAACCATCGGCGAGGCGGCAAAGATCAGCGCGATCGAGAAGCCCGTCAGAACGGTGGCGGTTCCCTCGATCAGCGACGCGGGAGGACCGTGCGCGTCACCTGCCGCTTGCGACGTCACGGCGTCCACTCTCGCCTCGCCCGACCGGGTCAGCTCGCCCGCCGTTCACGGAAAGCGCGCGCCATCGCGTCCCACATGGGCTTGCGCGCCATCTCGTCGTCGAAGGGCAGCGGACGGCTCGGCCGGCGCGATTTGAGGGTGCGCACGACCTCCTCGCTGCGGTACCAGCTGTAACGGTCCGAGAGCTGCCAGGTGGAGACCATGTTGACGGCCGGGACCGCGAGAGCCGCGGTGAGGAACGCATGGACACGGCGGGCGGACTGAACGTCACGCTGCCCGACCTCGCCGGCATAGGAACTGTCGTCGACGTCGAGTTCGGTAATGTGGATGTCAAGGTCGCGCGCTGCGAGCTGGCGCAGAAAGTCGGCGTAGCCGGCATCGTCGTAGGGGTGCTGAGGCTGCAGGTGCGCCTGCAGGCCGACCGCGTGGAGCGGGACGCCGGCGTCGCGCAGCTCGTCGACAAGGCGCAGGAGGGCGGCGCGGATTGGCAGCCCGACCTCGTCGGAACGCTCGGCGTGCGCCTCGTTGACGACGAGCTTCGCGCGCCCGTCCGCGGCCGCGGCGCGGCGCGGCGCAGGGCGCGTGCGACGTAGGCGGGCCCGAGCGCATCGTACCAGGGCCCGCGCCTGTACCCGCCCGTTGCGCCGTGCCCCGGCCAGAAGGGCTCGTTGACGACGTCCCAGACATCGATCCGTCCAGCGTAGCGCTCAACGGTCTCGTCCACATGCGCGTCGAGCGCCCGGCCGACTTCGCGCGCCGAAAGGCGCTTGAGCCAGGCCGGCGGGTTCTCGTTCCACACGAGCGCGTGGCCGCGCAGCTGCACGGCGCTACCGGCCGCGAAGCGCACCAGCATGTCGGCCTGCTCGTAATCGCGCCTCTCCGGCGTCGGGCGCAGGTGGTCGAGCTTCAGCGCATAATCGGTGGTGATCGACCGCACCTGTTCGAGGTAGAGCCGCCGGTAGACCGGGTCCGTTCCGAGCTCCGCTGCGGCCGCGGCCCCGAACACGATGCCGGCCCGCTCGGCGATTGCCCCAAGGCCGACGTCGCCGGTCCGAGCGCAGCTTCGCCGCGGCGCGAGGCTGGTCAGGGCGGATGCAACGAGCAGGGTCGACGCCCTCCGGCGAGAAACATTCGGATACAAACGGGTCATTCCGCCAGGTCTTCCTGTGGCCGCTGCATGTAATAGGCGTTTTGCCGCAGCGGGCGAAGCTCGTCTTCGTGCAAGTGCAATCTATCACCCGTCTTCAGCGCGGGGAATGCCGACCACCGTCATGGACGGCCGGTGTGTCCGATGTTCGCAGGCAGACCTTCAAGTCGATCCACCCGGGACCTCTCGTGACGACGCTCGCGGACGACGCGCCAAGATCTCTCGCCGAGGTGGACGGACAGGGCATCAATCTCGCATCGCTCGACGACGCCGTCGGGCACGCGCTGGCGAGGGCTTGCAGCGGCCAAGGCTTCACCCTGTTCACGCTCAACCTCGACCATCTCGTCAAGCGGCGACGCGATCCCAATTTCCGGCGCGTGTACGCGCGCGCCACCTTCGTCACGGCGGACGGCAGCCCCGTCGCGCGGCTCGCCCGCTCGCAAGGAGCGAAGCTGAGCCGCACCACGGGCGCCGACCTCGTCATGCCCTTGTGCGAGGCCGCTGCGATGGCCGGATTGCCCGTCTACTTCTTCGGCACGGCGCCCGGCGTGCTGAACCGCGCGGTGGCCCGCATCAAGGCCGCGGTTCCGGGGCTCGACATCCGGGGGATCGACGCGCCGCAGGCCGACTTCGATCCGCTCTCGGACGAGGCGAACGTCGCGGCTGCACGGATCGCCTCTTCAGGAGCGCGCTTATGCTTCGTCGCGCTCGGGGCGCCGAAGCAGGAATTGTTCGCCGACCGCTGCCTGGATCATCACCCCGGCATCGGCTTCGTCTGCGTCGGCGCAGCGCTCGACTTCCTCGCGGGCGAGCAGAGCCGCGCGCCGGTCGCGTTGCGCCGCGGCGGTCTCGAATGGGCGTGGCGACTTTGCGCAGACCCTCGTAGACTCGCAATCCGCTACGCGCGCTGCGCCTTGCTGCTGGCCGAACTGGTCGTCTCCGAGCAGGCGAGGCCACGCCTGCCGGCGCCTTTGTGCCTGGACGAGCGCGGCGGATCATGACGCATCGCTCATTCATATGATGCATCGCCTGTGCATCATGTATGCCATGGACCCGCGCGGCTCGAAGGTCGGCGGTATCGAGACCCATATCCGCTTGTTGCTGAAGCATCACCCGGCCGATTTCCGCCTGCTGTTCGTCGGGCTCGACGAGCGCGGCGACCTCGGTCTCGGCAGGGTCGCGCCGCTCACGATCGAGGGACGCGAGGTCGACTTCCTCCCCGTCGCCCATGTGCCGGCGGAGCGGGTCAACAGGGCCGCGACGACGCTGATCAGATCGACCACTCTGGCCTACGTGCTCGGCCTCGTGCGCGCCCTTCCTGCGGTCCGCCGCTGGACGGCGCAGGGTCCGGCCTCGATCGACCTGCATCGCTTCGAGTTCGCACTGCCGGCGCGCCTCCTCGGTCTGCCGCAAGCACAGATGGTGCATGGCGAGGGCGGCAAGGGCGACCAGATGGACTCGCTCATCAAGCGCTACTGGTTCCTGCACCGCTTCAACGAAGCCGCCGCCCTTCGCCTCGCGGACCGCATCTTCTGCGTCAATCCGAGCATCATGCGCCGACTCGAGCGCGACGTCCCGCAAGCCGCCCTCAAGGCGGAACTGATGACAGTGAGCGTCGATACGCACACCTTTTCGCTACGCCCCTTCGACTGCGCTGACGGCGTGCTGCGCATTGGCTTTGCGGGCCGCCTCGACGCCTTCAAAGACCCCCCGCTCATGTTCCGAACGATCGCGGCTTTGAGGGAGCGGCTAGGCGGTGACGGCGTCGAGTTCCACTACGCCGGCGCCACCGATCCAAGGCGTTACGCCGAGTTCGCGTCCATCGAGGCTTGCGCGATCCTGCACGGCGTCCAGCCCGCGAAAGCCGTCGCCGAGATCCTGGGGCGGTGCCACGCAGGCATCCTGACCTCTCATTTCGAGGGCTTGCCCTGCTTCCTGCTTGAGACCATGGCCGTCGGACGCCCGATTGGCGCCGTGCGGCTGCCTCAGTACGACGCATTCATCGCCACGGGCACGAGCGGGCGCATGGTCGAGCGCGACCCCGACCCCAAGGTGACCGCGAACGCGCTCGCCGAAGCTTTCGAGGCGCTGTGGGCCGACATCCGGAGCGGGCGCATTTCCCCGGGGCGCGTGCGCACCAAGGTCGAGGCGCATTCGGTGGACACGCAGATGGTCCGGCTGTTCGAACGGCACCGCACGATGCAGTCGATCGAGCAATCCAAGGCGTTATCGGCCCCGCCGAGCCGAGCGCAGGGGTGAGCGGATCTTGCGCAGGGCGTTAGATTTGAGCGATGATCTCGGTAATCAACCACTCATACTGATCAAGCGCGACATCGACGGAAAAGGCCCGGGCGCGACGTACACGGGGGCTCGGATCGCCGGGCCTAGCCAGGGCGCCGCCGAGAGCCTCCGTGAGCGCGGCCTCGTCGCCGACCTGGACGAGTTGGCCGAGATCGTCGCCGAGCACCTCTTCCGCGCCGCCGCATCGTGTCGCGACCACGGGAAGGCCGTGGGCCAAGGCCTCGACAATGACGTTGCCGAACGTCTCGGCCACCGACGAGAGAGCGAAACAGCGCGCAGCTCGGAAATAGGCCCAGGGATTGTCCACGTAGCCAGGAAGCTGAACTCGCTCGCCAAGGCCGAGCCGGCGTATCTCGGCTTCCATCTCGGCGCGCTGCGGCCCCTCACCCAGGATCACGAGACGGGCATCGGATGAACGCACGTCGGCGAAGGCCCGCAGCAAGGTCATGAAGCCCTTGAGCGGGATCAACCGTCCGGCGGCGAGCACCATGGGCAGGCGGGAGACGAGCTCGGCCTCGCTCCTCGCGGGCACAGCCTCGTCGATCGCCACCGGGTTCGGGATCACCACCGTTCTCGCAGGGTCGCAGGCCCAGGTCTCGACGACGTGGCGGCGCAGCACCGCCGATACGCACACCGTCCGAGCGCAGAGTCGGCTCGTGAGAGGCGTCATGCCGTTGCCTAAGCGGCTGAGGCGCTGTGGCTCGCTCTCGCGAAAGCCGTGATTCGTGAGAACGGCCCGACTCGTCCGTCCGGCAGCGAGACAAGCCAGGGCATGCTTCAGATTCGAGGCGCCGAGCGCGGAGATGGAAATATCGGGCCTCTCGCGGGAGAGGAGGCGCGCGAGGCGGAACGTCGTTCGGGCATGCCCGCGCCCGAGGATCACGGTCCGCACGTCGGCGCTGAGATAAGGCGTGTTCTGCCGCGCCTCCGCGTCGACGGCGAGGATCACCTCGAAGCCGCGCCGGGCGAAGCCGGAGGCGAGGAGCGCGACGACGCGCTCGGCCCCACCTCCTTCGAGGGCATGCATGTAGAAGAGAAGCTTGCGGCGGGGCATGAGGCGTGGTGGCGGCGGACAAGGGGTAAGGTCAAGTTGCAAGCGGCTGTCCGTGAACGACCTCGACTTCTCCACGCCGCCTCGCCGGTCCGGTTCGTCACGGTGAGGGTAGCGGTGCTTGTCGCGCGCGAGCGGCTCAGCAAGTGGCATCTGCGCCTCCTGCTCCGTGTTCGGGCGAGCGGCGCCCATCCGGTTCTCGTTCTGGACGAGGGCGGCGCGCCGCTTCCTCGCGGGCTCTCGCTGCTGCGCACACTGGAGGGCCTTTTGTACGGACTTCGCTCCGACGGCCCGAGCGCGCCTGCTAGCGTCGCGGGTCTCGATGTCCGGGCGGCGATCCCGGCCGACACGGACGTGGTGCTCGATCTCGTGGGACGCGACGGACCGGCGGCGCTGGACGAGGCGAAGGTGTTGGCCTTGCTGTTCGACGGGACGAGCGACGAGATGGGCGCGCTTTCCGCGATCTTGGACGGGAGAGCTCCAGACCTCCTGGTCGTCGACAGCGCCACAGGCGCTTGCGTCGCCGCCGGGCTGCCTACGATCGAGCGCCGCGACGTCGTGACGGCGAGCCTCGACGGCGTGCTCGCCCGCGCCGCCGATCTTTGTGCAACGGCGATCGAGCAGGTCACGCGGGGGTATGCGAACGAGACGGCCAGGGTGGCGGGCGTGCCGACCTCCCCACCGCGGACGGGGTCTTTGGCGCGCTTCGCCACTGCCGCCCTCTCGCGCAAGCTCATCGAGCGCATCGTGCGACTGTCGCGCGATCCGCAGCATTGGCGGGTCGGCTGGAGGCGAACGGGCGCAATGGATGAAGTCGCGGCAACGGGACGTTGGCCAGCGGCGGGCTACGCTTGGTTGCCGGACGACGGGCAGCGCTTCTACGCGGACCCGTTCGTCATGCATGACGGCGGGCGGGCTTACGTCCTCTGCGAGGAGTACCCTTATGCGACCGGCAAGGGCCTTATCAGCGCGTTCGAGATCGGTCCCGACGGGCGGGCCTCAGCTCCGAGGCCGGTGCTCGAAACGGGGTCGCACCTGTCCTACCCGCACATTTTTCGGCGCGACGGCGCGGTATGGATGATCCCTGAATCATCTGCGGCCGGCACGGTCGAGCTTTATCGGGCTGACCCCTTCCCACATCGCTGGGTGAAAGAGAGCGTGCTGATCGAGGGACGGTCGCTGGCCGATGCGACGATGGTCGAATGGGCCGGGCGACTCTGGCTCTTCGCGGCCTCGAACGACGCTGAGACGTCGAGCTGGGACGCGCTCACCATCCACTCGGCAACGAGCTTGCTCGGTCCGTGGCGTCAGCACGGGCCCGACCCGGCGCTGATCGACGCCGGCGCCGCCCGCCCGGCCGGCGCCATGACCTTGCGCGAGGGTCGCCTGTGGCGCGCGGCCCAGGATTGCACAGGCGGCTACGGCTCCGGGCTCGCGCTGTGTGTCGTCGAACGGCTCGACGAGGGAGGCTTCGCGCAGCGCGTGATGCACCGCCTCCCGCCGGACCCGGCATGGGGCGCGGCCGGCTCGCACACCATCAACGCGGCTGACGGGTTCGAAGTCGTCGATGCGGCCGGGCCGCGGCGGGCGGGCACGAGCGCAGGAACCGCCACCGTGCCATTCCGTTGAAGAGCGGGACCGGCGTTGCCGGATGCCGTCAGTTGTAGGCACGCTTCGTCACGCAAAGGGACATTATGAACAAGCTCAGCCTTCTCGCCGCGCTCGTGCTGAGTCTGCCGGCCCTGGCTCAGCCGGCGCTGCAGGTTCCGTCGCCCGAGAGCCCGGCCGCACCATCGCCCCCGGCTGCGGCGACCACCGGCACGTCTCCCGCGACCTCGATGGGGGCCACGATGAACGCCACCATGTTCGCCGAGCTCGCGACGGCGAGCGACGAGTTCGGGGCTCTGACGAGCAGGCTGGCGGTCGAGAAGGCATCCTCGCCCGAGGTGAAGACGTTTGCGCGAGGGATGATCGAGGATCATTCGCGATTGGCGCAGAGGCTCAGGGTGGCGTTGCAGCGGGCGAACGCCACGGTCGACCTTCCGGCCCAGGTCGTGCTCGACACCAAGAAGCAGGCGGTGATGGAGCAGCTACGCTCGGCGTCCGAGCGCGACGTCGACCGGATCTACGTGCAGGCTCAGGTCCAGAGCCTCGAGGAAACCCTGGCCTTCATGCGGACCTACGCGGAGAGTGGCGACGATCCCGCCCTCAAGCGCTTCGCCGCGGAAACGGTGCCGACGATCGATGGGCATCTCCAGCGCGCACGGAGTCTGCAGCCGGCTTGAGCGGGTCACCGATCGTCGGAGCGTGCGCCGCGAGCGTCGCACCGGCCTGGTCGAGCGCCGACGAAATCCGAACTGCGACGGTCGGGCTTGTGCAGACGTAAGTCGGGCTTGGATGGGGCATGCCCAGGCTAGGGACCCTGGGTAACAATACGGCCAGCTCACCTCGCGCCGTGCCTGCAACCCGTCCAGCGAGGACGATGACCGTCAGGCGGGGCAGGAGCACGAGGAGCGATGCCAGCCAGCGGCGGCCGGCGGTGGCCTCGGCGGTGCGCGGCGCGCGATTGGTCGCGCCCGGCGCGTGGATCACCCAGGGGACGGCGTTCCAGATCAACGTGTCCTCACGCGCGATCTTCGCAGCGGCGAGGAAGCGGAACAGGTTCGCGGCGGTGCCGTTCGGGTTGTCGCGCGATACGAAGCCCGTGCGCCCGCTGCCTGGTCCGGGGGTTTCGAGGAGCAGAAGCAGGCGCGCGTCGACACCGCCGTCGAGCGGGTCAGGATCGGGCGACATGCCGTGCTTGGCGCGGATCGACTCGACGAGGGCCAGCAACGGTCGCATGTGGGGCTGCGGGAGGAGCGCGCGCCGGCGATCGAGACGAGCAGGGTCGGCGAGACTCCGCGGCTCGTCCGGCATATCGGCCGAAACTGCTTCGCTCATGCAGAGGCGCACACGTCGTCCAGGTCGATCCCTCGACCCGGCTTCGCCTCGAGTTGAAATCGCTCACGTCCGCGTTCGAAATCGAGTCGTGCGTTGAGCCCCGCAGCGCCGCCGAACTGGAAGCCGATCTGGCTGAGGTAGGCGTGGCATGCCGCCCGCTTACTCTGTACGGCTCCAGGCGCGAGAAGGATCTCTCGTGCCGGCCACCGACCGGCTCGTTCCTGGAACGGCTCCTTCGGACTCGCCTCGCGCACGGTGTAGGGGAAGTCGCGCCACCAGATCGTAGAGGCGGTCGGGCCGACCTGGTCCATCGCTCGTACGAGTTGCACGTGATCCACGTGGCCGCCCACGGCCTGGGGCGCAAGAAGCAGGTCGGGATCGAACTGACCGAACAGCCCGGACAGCGCTCCGGCAAGACCCGGCAGCACATCGTCGCCTGTCGGCGCCTCCTCGAACAACGCCCGCGCGGAATGGTAACCTCGGTGCGGCGCTTCGGCGAACGGCAGCCAGACGGGTGCCTCGATCCCGAGCGCCTGGGCTGCGATGCGATCCTCCTCGCGACGCAGCGCCATGTAGTCAACGCCCGCGCTCAGGCCCTTGTCGAGTTGGCAGGCCAGGGCGAAGCCGGTCGGGTTCGGCACGGACGCGGTGAATGCTGTCGCGACGATCACGCGCCACCCGCGCGCCGCCAGGGTCGCGAGCAGCCCGCCGCAGGAGAAGGCGGCGTCGTCGAGATGGGGCGAGAGGGCGAGCGCGGTGGGCATGCTGGCGCTCAGAGCAGGTGCGGCTCGGCGCGGAAGCGGCACGGGCTCACGGGAAGGGTCGGGTCGAACGCGGCGTCGGGGCTGCGCCCAGCCACATCCTCGTAGGCACGCATGATCTGCCGCCCGACCGCGCCCCAAGAGTAGGTGCTGCGACACTCGGCAAGCCCCCGCTCCGCCACGCGCTCGCGCAGCGCAACGTCGCTGATCAAGCGCGCCAGAGCGTTTGCGAGGGCGGGCACGTCGCCGGGCTCGACGAGGAGGCTGTTCTCCTCGGTGCGCAGGCAGTCGACGACGCCGACGCAGCGGCAGGAAAGGACCGCCAAGCCGGACGCCATGGCCTCAAGGATCGTGTTGGAGAAACCCTCGGCGTAAGTCGGCGACACGAAGACGTCGGCCGCGCGGTAGAGCGCGGGCGCGGCGTCATAGTCAGCGTAACCGGTGAAGCGCAGGCTGTCGGAGCCGAGCGCGAGCACCGTCGCCCGCTGACGGCTTGCCTCGACGTCCGGGCCGATGCCCGACACGGTCGCAGCAAAGCCGACGCCGCGCTCGCGCAGGACGCCAAGCGCGTCGAGGAAGTCGAGCACCCCTTTCCGCCGGTCCACGCGGCCATGGTAGAGCAATCGCACCGGGTCGGCGGCCTCGTCCGGCTCGCGGTCCTCCGGCGGCGAGAAACGGTTCGTGTCCACGGCGCCTGGCACGACGGTGAAGCGCTCGCGGGCGACACCCAGGCGCTGGGCGACCTCGTCGCGGAAGGATGCTCCGCCGATGAGCAGCGCGCCGGCATGGTCGAGCACTCTCGTCATTGCGAGACGATGCGTCTCGCAGCAGGAGCCGACCCAGTGGCCGTCTCCTCCCTGGATCGAGACGAGGTTCGGCACGCCGAGACGACGCGAGGCGAGGAGCACCGCCCAGCCGTTCGGGTAGCCGTACTGGGCGTGCAGCACGTCGAACGGCGCCAGTGCGTGTTCGGCCGCGATCGTCTCGACCATGCGGTCAATGTCTCGCTCGAAATCGCCCCCGTCCTGCTCGCCGAGCGCCTCGAGGCCGATCACTTTGACCCCGGGCACGGACGGCGGCGGGCCACCGCCGTAGACGCCGGTGCCAAAGGCGTCGCCGCGATACTGGCTCACCATCGTCACGTCGTGACCGGCCTCGACGAGCTCGCGCAAGAGGTTGAGCGCGTAGACGCTCATGCCCGAGATGGCCGGGAAGAACCGCCGGCTGACGAAGCAGACCCGCATCAGGCGGCTCGCGGCGCGGCGCGGCAGGTGCGCAGATGGTCGAGGGCGCTGGGTATCATCGTGTCGGCCCGGTGGCCCTCGCGGGACAGTTCGACGCATACCAGACCGCTGAAGTTGATCGCCTCCAGCGCGTCGAGGATGCCCGGCGTGTCCATGTCGCCTTCGCCGAAAGGGAGGTGGACGTGCTCGCCGCGCCGCATGTCCTCAATCGAGACCGTGCCGAGACGGGCCGCGAACTCGCGCACTGCGGCGGCCGGGTCACGCTCGCCGGTCACGAGGCAGTGGCCGACGTCGAGTGCGAGGCGCAAGCCCGGCAGGTCGGCCGCGATAGCGTGGTAATCGTCGAGGGTTTCAGTGAGCATGCCGGGCTCGGGTTCGAGCGCAGCGACGACGCCCCGGCGCTCGGCGTGACCGCAGACTTCGGCAAGCCCGTCCCGAAGCCAGCCTTCGGCCGTCGCACGATCCACGCCTGGCTTGGGCACGCCGGCCCAGAAGGACACCGCTTCCGATCCAAGGATCGCGGCGATGTCGACGGCTTGCTTGAGGAAATCGACGCGCCGCGCTCGCCCGTTCGGGTCGGCCGTAACGAAGGTCGGCTCGTGCTTTGCGCGCGGGTCCAACAGGAAACGGGCCCCGGTCTCGATGACGCTGCCAAGGCCAAGCTCATCCAACCTGCGCGCCAATCGCTCGGCGCGTCCTGTCACATCAGGGCCGAACGGATCGAGATGGTGGTGGTCCAAGGTGAGGGCGACGCCGTCGTAGCCGGCTTCCGCCATCAGGAGCAGGGCGTCGTCGAGCCGATGGCTTCCCGCGCCATTGGTGTTGAAGGCGAAGCGCAGGGTCATGCGGACGCTCCCGATGAGCTGGCCGCCGTCGTCGCTTGGGCGCGCAAGCGGGATGCGGCGATGTGGGCGCGCGCTGCCTCGGGCAGCGGCGGCGACCGGCCCTCAATGCCCCCTTCGACGATCATGGCCGGACCAATCGCGTGCCGGGCTCGCTGACGCTCTCGCGGCCGTAGGCGCGGGCGAGCAGGCGCATCGTGTGCAGGTCGCGATCGGCGGAGAAGACGCGGCGATCCCCGGACGTGAGGGCACCCGCAAAAGCGCGGATCTGGTTCAGGAAGGGCGAGGCATCCGCGTCCGGCACGGCTAGAGGCGTCGCCGTGCCGGTTCGTCCGTCGATATGGGTCACGCAACCGCCGGGCTCCTGGCCCATGGTGTCAACCGCGACGAGTTGCCCGCGCGAACCCACGACTTCGAGGCGTCGGCGCGGCAGCGCCTCAGGGCAATTGTAGGCCACGTGCAAGCTGGCGAGAACTCCGCTGCCGGTGCGGCCGATCAGGAGTGCGCCGTCGTCGACGTCATAACCCTGCACCCTGGACTGCGTCAGGGCGGCGACCTCCTCCACCGGCTCGCCGAGCAGGCATTCGACGAGATCGAGGCCGTGAGGCGCGAGATCCATCAGGGCCCCGCCCCCGGCTTGCGCAGGGTCGACGCGCCAATTGTCCTGGCCACGGCCGTCGGCCCAGTCGCTGCCGACCCAGCAGGCATAGACGATGCGGATGGTCGTTACCGTTCCGATCGCGCCGGCTCGGATCGCCTCACGCATGGCGCGATGAGCAGGATGGTGGCGCTGGTCGAAAGCGGTGCCGTAGAGCACGCCCGCGTCTCGGCAGGCCCGCGCCATCGCTGCGGCATCCTCGACGTTGGTGGCCATCGGCTTCTCGCACAGAACGGCTTTGCCCGAAGCGGCGGCGGCCTCGACTGCCTCCCGGTGCCGGTCGTTCGGCGTCGCGACGTAAATGGCCGTGACGCTCGCATCCGCGAGGAGATCGGCGAGCCGAGCGTGGGCGATGGCCCCGAGCGCGGCCGCTGCGGCGCGGGCGTCCGGCCTCAGGTCGCACACACCCGCGAGATGGTGACCGGCGGCCCGGATCGCCGGCGCCATGTAGTCCTGAGCCACCCAGCCGAAGCCGACGATGCCCCAGCCGATCGCACCGGGAACGCCCATCACCAGCGCTCCGGCAGATCGACGAGCTCGCGCCGGCGCGCGAAGGCTTCGACAGCGGGGCCGCTCGCCGCCCGTTCGGGACATGTCGAGCGCTGCGGGTAGGTGATGCGCGGCCCATACTCTTCAGCATAGCGAGCCGAGGGCCATCCGATCTCGAAGGCGCCGTCCAGAGTGGGTGCGTAGATCGGATTGCGGCGCAGGCGAGCGCCGTCCATCGGAAGGGCTAGCCCGCGCCGAAGCATAGCAGGATCGCGATCGAGGCCAGGGCCGGCCGCAATCGAGAACGCTTCGACCTCTCGCAGAGCGCGAGCCGGTTTCGGATGTGGGGCGCGAGCCTCGATGAGAGCGCGTGTCAGCTCGGAATCGTCGTACACGACGGCGTCGGGGAAGAGCGCGTCGACCTCCCCGGCGCATATGGCGGCGCCGGCCGAGAAGCCCGGACGCTCGCGATTATGGACGTGGCCGACCGCGAGCCAGCCGCCCTCCCCGGCCAACTCACGCAGCCTGGCGAGGATGGTGGGCTTCGGCTCCAGGAAGTAGAAGGCGTCGTGGCACAGGACGAGGTCGGCGCTGGGCCCCGACATCGGCCAGGGCGAGGCGGCATCGAAGCAGACGAGCCCCGCGTCATCGCCGAGAACCCAGTGGCGCGCCAGCCAGAGCTTGGCGAAGACGACGTCGCCGCCCGAAACCTCGACGCCTCGTTGGGCTAGTTCCCGAAGGTTGTGGCCGATGCCGCAGGCGAGCTCGAAGGCCGAGCGGGGCGCGTTCCAATGGGCCTCGACGAGGGCGAGGCCGGCAAGGAACGTGGGGTCGGTCCAGCGATGGGCGAAATAGTCGCCGACGCGCCCGAAGCCGAGATGATCCATCGCCTCGCGCAGCGTGAAGCGATCGGCATCGACGACGAGGGCGCGGACCAGGTTCGGATCGGCCGGCGGCCCGGTCCACCAATCGTCCTGGTCACCGAGCAGGAGCACGAGCGCGCTGGTCCGATCGCCCGCGTCCAGCCGTTCCAGCGCCTGTCGGGCGAGGTGTTCGCGGCCGGTGCGCAGGAACGGGATCGCGTCGACGACGGGCCAGCGCTCGGCGCCGTCGGCGAGCGAGTGCGGCGTGTCCTGTCGCAGGGCGCGTCCGCTGGTCGGCGAACGAAGGGCGGCTAGGCTCACGGGAGCGCCATCTCCATGAGGACGCGGTCGTGGAAGGGTTTCACCGGCCCGTCGTGGACGAGGTGCATGTCGCCGAGCACCACATCCATGGTGAGGGAGGCGGCGCGCAGATGCTGGGCGATCTGCAGGACGCGGTCGATCACGTCGGCGGCGTGGAAGGCTTCGCCCTCCGGCGTGCCCGTATCTGCGAGAACCAGTCGAGCCCGCTCGACCTGCGCCCTGAGCGGCGGGTCGAGTTCGTCGAGGATGCGGCGTGTACAGCGGTAGATCACCGGCGTGAGATGTTCTGCGAGCAACATCTCTCCAGTAAAGCCGCTGTCAGGCATGTCGACGTTGTGGAAATGATGCGAGAGACCGGCGAGGAACGCGGTTGCGGGGTCGGCGCCGTAGGCCGGGGCGAGGAGCGCTCCGTAGACGGCGACCATCAAGCAATGCTCAGCATGGCTCTCCGGCGGCTCGAGCACGATGCGCGGACTGCCTGGGCAGGTCACACCGGCCCGAGGCTGGGCTTCCAGGGCGGCGACGAACTGCGGTGGAGCCGCCGGCGAATCGTTGAGCGGTCGACTCAGAGTAACCCGCAAGCTGTCCCGGAGTGGAGTGGCGATATGCTGCGCAACGACGTCGAAAGCACGAACCAGCGTCTCACTCGCCTCGGCTTCGGACAGTCCGACGAGCCGCAAGGTGGCACGGTCGAGGTCGCCGAGGCGGGCTGCCGAGAGCGCGGTGGCGGTGACGTGCAGCATGACGTGTTGCGCCGGCTCGCCGGCCAGGAGCCGCCCCCAGGCCTCGCGAAACAGCCTAGTCGCAATCGAGCCATCCCGCCCGGCGGAGCGGACCCGCTTGAGGTCGTTCAGCTCGATCAGAAGCGGTCGCAGCGCGACCGGAGCTGCGGCGCTGAGTACCTCCGCGCGCGTCGCCGGGGCTGGCGCACTCATGATCAGTGCGCTTCGCCGAGCCATTCGAGGAGGTTACGTTCCTGGGCGTGGAAGGCGTGCTCGGGGGCGTGTCCGTTTGCGACCATCGGCGCCTTGAAGAACAGGCCCAGCTGCTCCTGAACGCCCCCCTCCCCCCGACGCGCCGCCAGATCCAGAACCCGCGCGATCTCGATCGCCAGCGGAGCCGCCAGGATCGAGTCC
>Ga0136611_10001731_pt1 | contig 15156 bp, 15 predicted proteins | sample AntDrymUQ2232306_2_FD_106645 | JGI IMG/M metagenome (GOLD analysis project Ga0136611, IMG submission 106645) | Polar desert sand microbial communities from Dry Valleys, Antarctica - metaG UQ223 (23.06) | ecosystem: Environmental > Terrestrial > Soil > Desert | place: Antarctica: Dry Valley...
CTGCTATCGATACCATCGCCGCCCACTGTGATTCATACTCCACTTAGTGATCATACAACAGCCGGATAGCCCGTTCCCGTATCTCCGGTGAATATCTAATTTGTTTCTTCATTACTCTCTCCTCTCAAGAAATAGAGTCTCCGGCAAACCCGGGGCGGTTCAGTCCGCTAATGTTGAAAATCTTATACTGACAGGTACCTTCACGATCAATGCCACGGGCAATAGTCAGAATAACCTCATCACTGGCAATAATGCTGCCAATCAGCTTAATGGGGATGCTGGTAATGATACGCTCAATGGAGGCGCTGGTGATGACATCCTGACTGGGTGGTCGGGTGCCGATACCATGCTCGGTGGATTGGGTAATGACATTTATTTAGTTGAGAATGCGGGTGATGTTGTTACAGAGAATCTCAACCAAGGCACTGACACTGTCAGCAGCAGGCTAACTTACACACTGCCTATCAATATTGAGAATCTTACAATGACCGGCACAGCAGCAGTAAATGGTACGGGAAACAGTCAGAATAACGTCATCATTGGAAACAACGCTGCCAATCAGTTAAATGACGGAGTCGGTAACGATACGCTCAATGGCGGTGCTGGCAACGATATTCTCAACGGTGGCACGGGTACCAATACACTAACAGGTGGAACAGGTAACGATATCTTCAAATTCACGACAACCGGCCATATTGATAACAATTACTGACTATAACGTGGCCAATGACACCTTCCAGCTTGAGAATGCGGCGTTTACGGCATTAACGACTACGGGCACCTTAGCGGCTGGCCAATTCAGAGTCGGCACACAAGCATTGGATGCCAATGATTTCATCATCTATAACAATGTTACCGGTGCGCTGTTATATGATGCAAATGGCAACGGAGCGGGTGCTGCGGTACAAATTGCGACGATTGGTGTTGGGTTGGCAATGACGAATGCGGATATTGTAGTGATATAGAATGTAACCCTCAATATTGAGTACTAATAGATATTCCCGCTTCGGCGGGTTTTTTATTGCGGCTTGTTTGCTCTATAACGTAACCCCCGCGTAACCCCGTAAGCCATTTAAGATCTAAAAAAATTTACAACTCATTGAATATATGGTGCTGTTGCGCAGAATCGAACTGCGGACCTACTGATTACGAATCAGTAGGTACTATTTTCATATTATTACTCAAAGCCATCAACAGACTCGACCATTATTCAGTTGACACCATGACGCAATATGCTGCCCACTCCGACATCAAGGCAGCAAGCTTGACGAACTGCGAACCGCGCTGATAGGCACGCTCGACAGCGTCCGGCAATTGGTGAGCTAGGGCGTGTTCAGCAACCTCTCTCGGATAATTGGTTGTCTCGGCCGCCCACATTCGGAAAAGTATTGCGAAAACCATGCACTGTTACACCAATGCCCCTCGTATCCACCCACACTGGCTGGTTGTCGCCATTCATGCGCCGGATCACAGCCGTTAGCGACATATCAGACAAGGGTTTACTTTTCGTGCCTGCAAACACAATCTCTCCATCTTTTGGCATGCAATCTAGCAATAATAGTGCCGCACCGCTCAATGGAATCTGATGTTCACGTTTACCTTTCATGCGCTCTGCAGGTATCGTCCAACCCTTTACTACCGTATCGAACTCAGCCCATCGAGCGCAGCGCACTTCACCTGATCGGCATGCGGTCAGAATTGCGAACTCAACAACGCGAGCGGATATACCCTCACGCGATCTTAATGAGGACATAAACGCACCAATATGCTGCCACGGCAATGATGGATGGTGTGTTGTTCTACTAGACTTGCTGATAGTTGCGAGTAAATTTGCTAGGTGATCTTTCAAGCGGGCTGGATTTTCTCCGGTACGGTAACCGCTGGTAGTGGCCCATCCTAGCACTGACTCGATACGACCTCGTAAACGACTGGCTGTCTCTGTTTTAAGCTCCCAAATGGGTGAAAGACACTTTACTATCAATCCTGTATCAATCTCTGCCACGGGTAAATGTCCGAATACCGGACTGGCGTAAGATTTGAGCGTGTTTGTCCATTGATCAATATGTTTGGCATTTTTCCAGCTTGCCTTATGTGCAAGGATATATGACTCTGCACATTGATCGAATGTCATCATTTTAGCGTTGATTAATGAGGCGGCTATCTGTTTTTGCCTTTTCGCTGTCAAAGGATTGATACCCTCTATAAGCAGCTTTCGTGCATCCATTGCCTTCTGACGAGCCTCAGCCAGACTCACGGTATAAGTTGGCCCAAGTCCCATCCCAAAAGATTTGCCGGCTACCATGTAACGAAAGAGCCAGGACTTCGCTCCAGTCATAGTAATTTGGAGAGTCAACCCACCTCCATCGCCATAAAGCCCAGGCTTGGTGAGCTTGGTGACTTTCAGTGCTGTAAGTCTTTGTTGTTGGCGTGCCATGTTATACTTTTAACTATCAAAATGACTATCAAACTATAGCAGGATTTGACAAGATTGTATAGGATTATCTTGGACACATCTGTAACTATCTTATTGTTAGATAATTATTTTAGCGATGCTACTGGATTCTATGGGACTTCGATAAGGCGGACATCCTCTCCGCCACCGAAACTCCCACAGATACCCAGAAATACCAATAAAACTTTAATAATTTACAAGCTTATAATATCTTTTGGTAACCGCAGCCAATCTGTGAAATGTGAGTAACTATAATACTCACAATAAAGTTACTCACATTTTTGATAATCTACTGTTTAAGGGTATTTTCACATGAAACTGACTGACCCAATCATTAAAGCAGTAAAATCCAAAGAGAAGCCTTACTCACTACCTGATGGCCTTGGACTTGTTTTATTGATTCAACCTTCCGGCGCCAAATGGTGGCAATATCGCTATTGTTTCAATGCCACAGCGAAAATGAGCTAGGTCTGATTTAGTTGACGGGCAAGTTGATGGTATTATTTTGTCAAACTGTTAGGAGAATCTAGTAAACGAGAACCGCGCCGTTTATTTACAGAAGAATTTAAGGAAGAGGCCATTCACTAGGGTCTGTAGACATTTCACATAGGTAACCACAGATACCCACCTCCCATGGCGACCATGCTCTCGTAATTTCTCTTCAGTTTGTCGTATCGTGTGTTGCTACTGCGCGATACTGCTTTAACCGCGCAAAGGCATTTCCACCCAATGCCGATATCTATACAAACCCCAAGCCATATCTGCATTACCCTTCAACGAGTTGCGCTTTCTCGGCATCACAACCCTATAGCTCCCTTCTTCTTTATCTGCTCCCGTATAAACTCACTATCATAGCCCTTATCCGCAACAATCACTTCCACGTCAAGTAACCTGGCAATTAACTGCAGGGCTACAGAACAGTCATTGACTTTCTCCACCGGTAATTTCAAACTCGACGGGCAAGCCATAACTATCAACCACCAGGTGAATCTTTGTGGTATTCCCTGCACGGCTTTTACCAATGGCCTGCGATTCTTGACCTACTGCACCCGCACTATGCCAATGCGCTTTAACGTAGTTGCCATCAATAAATTCCCATTCCCAATCCGGTTCAATGGTTAGTGCCTTGAAAACCCTACCCCACTTGCTGCTTAATGAGCACGCATTAAATCTTTTGTAGATGGATCCAACATCCAAATGCCTCAGGCAAGTCTCGCCACGGGCAACCAACCCGCATTCGATACAACATACCTTCTATCGTCATGCGCAAATTGCGCTTGTTATAAATGGCTTCTTGAAGCAGTCTTCTTCAGCTTCGACCAGAGCTCATCATTGAACATCAATCGGAGCATCGCAAACTCGTTTTATTGGTGGTGTGCGAACACCAATATTACGAGTTTGCTTCTATTTATTAAAAACTTAGCTTAAATTGTCAACAGGCCCTAGGCGACATGCAAAGATCGGTAACAAGACACCTATTAATTTCGCCAATCAATTTTACATTCACAGTCAAATTTGCTGCATAAATCTGATGACTTGCCCGTCCACTAAATCAGACCCAGCCCACTCCAGCTAGACCTAATATAGTATGGTCAAGTACGCCCACAGTATCAGTATTCCAATATTCTTCAATGATAGAGGAAGTTTCTGAGACAACCAGATCTGCCAAAACATTATCTCTATAGTTAGCAGAGTCTTTTAAAGACTCTATAAGTATAGAACGGTACTGATCTTTATTATTTTCATCAATGGAAAATTCTTTAAGTTCTCTTAATTCAATTTCATCAAGCTGTGAATATAAGTTTATTAGTGAGCCGTATATAATGGATTCCATACTATCAGTTGTAGCTGGAACATTGCTTAAGTGAGATACACCTAATTCATCCGGAGTAAGTACACCATCTATTTGTTCATATCCATGTCGTGAGGAAGATTCAAAGAAATACCGATATTCAAAAGGATTAGCTATCGCTTTTACTCTATCACCTAATTCAACATTAGATAAAACACCACTGTGGCTATTGAAACTGACGAGGGATTCTAGATCCATCAAAGAGGAATTAAACAATAATTTTACTTCATCAATTTTTGTTGGATTTAGTCCAGCAGAAGAAAAATAGTTATTAATAATATTTGCAGAATATCCTGTTATATCAGTGAGATGCTGAATTGTTATACCAGACTCATTCGCTATATTAAAAATAGTCTGAGGCTGGTTAATATTTGCTTCAATAAATTGTAGTGCTTGATCAACGGTAAAGTTATAAAAATCTAAAACTTCTTGCCCAGTTGCCATAAGGTATTCCTTTTATACGTTTAAGTTAGCTATGGTTTGAACCAATTTAATATATTTTATATTTTTTTATGGTTCTCTGTTGGCTCTGTCGCATTAAGCGCTTTTCGTCCAAATCGCTTATTGGGGGCGTTTGACGAAAGGGAAATCAAAGTACGCTAACGACTTTCAAGTCGTTGATTATAAGTGCTTTTACAATTCTCAATATTGAATGAGAAATTGCAATCAAAGAGATATTATAAGTCCTTGACTTGTAACCATATTCACATTGCTAACGTACTTTGATTTCCCTTTCGTCAAACGTCCCCTTTTACTACTCACCTACCTGGCTTTAATTATTTGTTTTGCGGCGACGTACCATAAAACCAACCAAACCTAAACCAGCCAGTAACATCGCGTATGTTTCTGGTTCTGGAACTGGGCTTACTTCGGAAAATAATTGATAACCACCTCCTTTATTGCCTATAACAGCGCCAGTGACCTGATAATAATAATCTCCTGCTAATAGGGATGAAAAAGTTGAATTTGTTGCTGTGGAATCAAACGCAAACGAACCCATTGATACATCGTTTGTATAGTTAATATCGCCATTACTCAAAAACAACTCAACTTTGCCGCCATCGATATTAAACTTAGTCAACGCATCGTTTGAAACTGCAGTTGCCAGAGCATCAACTGTACCATACAAATGAAACAAATATTCATGTTCAAATGTGTGTTTTACAGCTGATGAAAAAGAAGCAAATTCAGCAGAATCGTGCTCAAACCATTGGGTTGGCACTTGAGTTGGAGTAGCGTGAGCAACACTGCTTGCCATCAAGGCAGCAACGGCTACTAATTTTAGGTTTAAACTATTTTTCATTATTGAAATTTCCAAGGTAGGTTTACAAAAATCTCATTTGATCGGCATAAATTTCAGGTGTAATACTCACTACAAATTAAACTGTAGTCAGTGGTTATTTATAGTTTCTTATTACACACAGCCCCATTGTAGATTTATTGTTTTCTTGGATCTATAGTCAATTAATCCTTTTCTATTAGTACATTAGTACATACTCTGCTAGTACAGCTGTCATGATTTGATAAAGTTAGATTAGCGTAACACTCAGATAGTTATCTCTTATATTGCCTATACATAATTCTCACTAAGGATGTGAAAAACCACTGCAACGTTTACTGAATTCAGATTAGAAAATGAATAATTTATGTTAAGTGGTTCATCCGGCAAGTGCGTACTTGGTATTCAGAAAGGCATGTTGCAAGAAAGTGAGTCAAAGGTTGAAATTATCTTTGATTTTCAGCGATGAGGTTTTTCAACATGTCGACCAGTTTGCTGTATCACGCCTTTGGTATAGTTGGTTATTTTTATCAAAGTACCTGTTTTATTGCGGGTGTCATAGTTGTTGCAATCCAAGCGGATCATTGGCGATTGAGATGTCCGGTATGTAAAAGCCGCGAGATACATTACCGAGGAAAGTTGGTACGACGCTTTCGCACAGTACCGATAGGTCAAAAAGCAGTCTTTATCGATCTTCCAGTGCAGCGGGTAGAATGCACCCGATGCCAAGCAGTTCGTCAGGTAAAGATACAGTTTGCTGATGAGCACAAGCGCTATACACGTTCTTTCGAAAGATTGGTCTTGGATCTCTCTAAGCACATGACCCTCCAGGCAGTAGCACGCCATCTTGGGGTGAGCTGGGATCTGGTTAAGGGGATACAGAAGGACAATCTGAATAAACGTTATCGGTTGCCGAAATTAGCCAAGACAAAACGCATTGCGCTAGATGAAATATACCAAGGCAAGAAGCTGGGCTATTTAACCATAGTTCTGGATCTTCAACGTGGGGCAGTGATTTTTGCTGGTAATGGGAAAGGCGCAGATGCACTGATTCCGTTTTGGAAGCGTTTGAAACGATCGGGGGCGCGGATTGAAGCGGTTGCGACCGACATGGGTCCAGCTTACATCAGTCCGGTACGGGCTAATATCCCAGATGCAGCGCTAGTGTTCGATCACTTTCATATTATAGAGTCGGCCATTAAACAGTTCTATTTTTCATAGCAGTGAAAGCCGGCATAGGGAGATTCTAGTAAATCTTTTTAATGGCCGGATCAATATTAAGCTGTTCAATGAAAAGCTGACAAAACTACGTCGTGATCTGCAACGAGAAGCAGAGAATGGATTGGGTAAACCTGTTCTGAAGGGCATTCGCTGGCTATTGCTCAAGAGCCCTGACAACCTGGATGACACGCGAAATGAGCGTCAACGTCTGGATGAAGCATTAAAGCTCAATGGACCCTTGGCAACAGCCTATTACATGAAAGAGGAGTTACGCAATATCTTGCATCAACCGGATAAAACCTCAGCTCAAAAGGCATTGGACGAATGGGTAAAAAAAGCCGCCGCTTCGGATATCAACATGCTCAAGCAATTCTCTAAAACTATTGCGGCACACCGCTCAGGCATCTTGGCTTATTTCGATTTCAATGGTTTATCCACCGGGCCGTTGGAAGGCACCAACAACAAGATTAAAACCTTGCACAAGATGGCCTATGGTTTAAGAGAAATCGAGTTCTTTAAACTTAAAATTATGGCGCTGCATGAAACTAATTACGTTCTTGTCGGTTGAACCAGAAAGTATGCACTTGCCGGATGAACCAGAATTTTTAAATAATCTGTTTGGAGAACTCCCCAATCTATTCAAAAGCGAAGAGGAATTACGCACCATTTGGAGCAATCCGACCACACGCAAAGCATTATTGGAAAAATTGAATGATGCTGGATTTGGTAAGGTTGAACTGTTAACCCTGCAAAAACTCATTGATGCAGAAAAAAGCGACTTGTTTGATGTATTGGAGTATGTGTTTAACAGTGACATAAAGCCAATGACAAGGGAAGAACGTGTTGCCGCAGCAGAAGCAACCATCTTTGCATTACTCAACAGCAAGCAACAAGAGTTTATAGAATTTGTATTGAGCAAGTATGTTGAAACGGGCGTGGAAGAACTGGATCAGGAAAAATTACCTACCTTGCTGATAAATAAATATCACTCTTTAGAAGATGCCAAAGATATTTTGGGAGATACTGCCAATATCAGTTCATTGTTTATTGAGTTTCAGAAGTATTTGTACTTGCAGAAAGCTGCGTAATTTAGAATAACCCAAGGTACCTCCTAGAGTTTTGAGTGTGCAGGTAATTTAAGCCCCATGCATATTCTGGCGGACAAATTTTTAAAGTAACCTTCCAATCATTAAATTATTAATTTGCCGCATTTATTTTATTTACGGGTGCTTAGATGACACCCCCGTAAGACAAGATGTCTAGGGGTGATTGTGCAAGTAAACGCTCTCCAGCCCAAACGGAGATTATTTTCTCGTTACAGAAAATATGCTTTATATGCTCTATCACTTTCCTGAAAAAGAATGCCATTAGATCAAATCCTAAGGGGTAATTCTTACTATCCTATGACACAAGTTAGCCTTATAGGCTTGTCAGCGTATTTGCAATTGAAAATAAATCATTGAGAAATATCAATGCAGGGAAAAATGGAGCTATTGATCCGGGCATTAAAAAGATTTACTAGAATCTCCGCATTCCGGCCTTCTATGCTATGAAAAATAGAACTGTTTAATGGCCGACTCTATAATGTCTTCCCTAACTTTACTTATTTTAATTTTTGCAACACTTTCAGGTTGTGCGATAGAAAAACGAGATATATCATTACAACGAGAAGTAATCAGTAGTTCTCAAATCGCGCCTTATCATCGAAAAGACTGGCCACACTGGATTGATGCTGATGGGAACTGCCAGAACACTAGGCAAGAATTATTAATAGCTACCAGCAAGAAACCAGTTCATTTCAAAGATTCAAGACTATGTACGGTTATCTATGGAGAATGGTATGGAGTCTATTCAGGTAAGACATTCACCAAAGCTTCGGACGTGGATATAGATCACATAGTACCGCTGTCACACGCTCATAGACACGGAGCGGACAAATGGACAAAGACGCAACGTAGAACCTTTGCAAATGATTTTGAGAATCTGCTTGTAGTATCTGATTCAGCTAACAAATCCAAATCAGATAAAGCACCTCATGAATGGTTACCACCATTAAAATCTTACTGGTGCGAGTATGGAAAGCGATGGGAACGAATTAAAGACAAATACAGGTTGTGGTATAGCAAACAAGAACGTATTAAATTGACTGAATTGGCTGAGACTTGTTTGAAGTAGTGATTTTTTATATGACGACAATATGAATGAGAAGTAATTGATAAGTCCGCGCCAGAATTATCATAAAAGCCTAAAGCGAAGAAATCCCATCGCGTTTTTTAATGCTTGGTTTCTGGTAAAGTTACCCCGGTGTTACCCCAGTAATTTTACTTATAACATTTGTCGATTATAAGCTTATGATTTTATTGGTGGCCAAGGGCGGAATCGAACCACCGACACAAGGATTTTCAGTCCTCTGCTCTACCGACTGAGCTACTTGGCCATTTGAGAAATTGCTGGACAAAAAACAAGATTATCCGATGGAATGTGGCGCGCCCGGCAGGATTCGAACCCACGACCCCTTGGTTCGTAGCCAAGTACTCTATCCAACTGAGCTACGGGCGCTAAGTACAATCTAAGTACTTCCAGCTTGTTTAAGCAACCGGGAGATTATATCAGATTGAAGCAATTACGGGATTCGAACTTATGCTTTTGTTACTGTATTCGATGCTTTCAAACTGTAATCGACTAAGCCGATTGTTTTCTCTAAACGATAATCACAATTTCTTTTTTGCGGGGGCGATAATGGTGTATTTAGCGGCTCTTGTCAAGATTAAACTGCATTTGTGCTTATACATCTTCCTCAGGTTCCGGGTCTTCTTTCAATGGTATTTTTGATGTTTTCTGTGTCGTGATGTTTTTGGTAAGGCTTGTACTACCTGGTATCTTAGGTGTTTTACAATTCACGTCAGCATTTTGCGCACGATGTCGCAAGGCATGATCCATCAATACCAATGCGAGCATGGATTCCACAATGGGTGTGGCGCGAATACCAACGCAAGGGTCATGTCTACCATGGGTTTCAACAATCACCGGTGTGCCATTTTTGTCGATAGAACGCCGCCCAAGACGGATACTGGATGTCGGTTTGATAGCAATATTAACGATGATATCCTGTCCGGTAGAAATACCGCCTAAAATGCCCCCCGCGTTGTTACTTAAGAAGCCATCCGGTGTCATTTCATCCGAGTGTTCCGTGCCTTTTTGCGTGACACTGGCAAAACCAGCACCGATTTCCACGCCTTTTACCGCATTGATATTCATCATGGCGTAAGCAATTTCGGCATCCAGCCGATCATAGACAGGTTCACCCCAACCGACTGGCACACCTTGTGCAACTGCGCTGATCTTGGCACCTACAGAATCACCGGATTTGCGCAATTGATCCATAAACGTTTCCAACTGATCGATATAGCTGTTATCCGCGACAAAAAAAGGATTGTCATTGACGTCATTCCAGTGTTTAAAAGGAATCTCAATAGGCCCCAATTGGGACATATAGCCACGAATGGCAATGCCGAATCTTTCATGCAACCATTTCTTGGCAATGGCACCGGCTGCAACCCTGATCGCTGTTTCGCGCGCCGATGCGCGGCCACCACCACGGTAATCGCGAATGCCGTATTTTTGCCAATACGTGTAGTCAGCATGACCGGGACGAAAAGTATCCATGATCTTGCTGTAATCCTTACTGCGCTGATCTTCGTTGCGAATTAACAGTGCAATCGGTGTGCCGGTTGTTTGCCCTTCGAACACACCCGACAGAATTTCTACCGTATCGGATTCGCGTCGTTGTGTTACATGGCGTGATGTGCCGGGTTTGCGCCGATCCAGTTCGTGCTGGATATCTTCGGTGGTTATTGCCAGCCCAGGTGGACAACCGTCAACTACGCAACCAATCGCGGGACCATGAGATTCACCAAAAGAGGTGACACTGAAAAGTTTGCCAAATGTATTACCGGACATTCTATTTTTCTCTTAAAACTGATGGCATGAGTCTATCATACGTGCCCTTGGTTGTTTGAACTGGCATTGAGGAAATGTGCGACTTGTTATTGTGAAATGGATGTGATTTTTCCAGGTTGAGGAATATCAAGAATGAAATTCTTTCATCATACTATACCTGCGGTAAAATGCGGTTTGTTGCCCAGGGGCGTTAATTATAAAAGTGTATCGATCTTTTGGATGATACGAAGATAACTAAAAATGTATGAATTTTTGAAATGCTCGAATAGGCATACACCCTGCATTGAATAAAATTAAATCAAAACCGGGAGTTTGCATGAATACACCACGAGTCAAAGAATTTCTTCTTAATCTGCAAGACAGCATCGTCAAAGAGCTGGAACAGGTAGACGGAAAAACGTTCAGACGTGACCAATGGGATCGTCCGGAAGGTGGCGGTGGAATGAGCAGTGTCATCGAAGAAGGCAACATTCTGGAACGCGGTGGTGTTAATTTCTCGCATGTATATGGCGCTGGATTACCTGCATCGGCCACCGCGGCACGTCCTGAATTAGCCGGCCGTTCGTTTGAAGCAATGGGCGTGTCCCTAGTGTTGCATCCCCACAATCCTTATGCACCGACAGTGCATATGAATGTGCGTTTCCTTGAGGCGCGCAAGGAAGGTGCTGAGCCTGTTTGGTGGTTTGGTGGCGGCATGGATCTGACGCCTTATTATGGTTTTGAAGAAGATGCCATTCATTTCCATCAAACTTGCAAGAATGCATTACAACCGTTCGGGGATGATCGTTATCCACGCTTGAAAAAATGGTGTGATGAATATTTCTATTTAAAGCATCGCAAAGAACCACGCGGCATAGGCGGTATTTTCTTTGATGATCTGAATCAACCCGATTTTGATACCTGCTTTAGTCTTATCAAGAATGTTGGCGAGCATTTTCTGCCGGCTTATCGACCTATTCTGGAAAGACGAAAAGAGACGCCATATGACGAGCGCGAGAGCGATTTTCAGGCTTATCGGCGTGGGCGCTATGTTGAATTTAATCTGGTATGGGATCGTGGTACTTTATTTGGTTTGCAAACGGGCGGACGTACTGAATCAATATTGATGTCATTGCCACCGATTGTAAAATGGCGTTATGACTGGAAACCAGCCGCGAGCAGTGCCGAAGACAAACTGTATACCGACTTTCTGATTGGGAAAGATTGGGTATAATCAGTTTGTTCCGTTTATTAACGCAGGATAATAGAATGGAAATCAACCAGTGAGCAAGATATCACTGAATACTCAAATTTTACTGGGCACATTATTCGGTGTTTTGTCAGGTCTCTGGTTTGCCATGTTGGGGCAGGAATCAAGCATTACACAGAACAGTTTGTATGCAGCAAAACTGGTCAGTACATTATTCATTGATTTGTTGCGTATGGTGCTGATTCCTCTGGTTTTTACATCGATTGTGGTCGGCGTGGCCAATTTACGTTCGCATCAGCAAATGAATCGTGTTTGGCAGGGGACACTGTTTTTCTTTTTTTCAACGATGGCACTTTCTGTCGTGCTGGGGTTAACGGCTGCCAATCTATTGCAACCTGGCGGTGGATTACAAATAGCGATGTTTCAGGATGCCATGCAGGGATTTCAGGCAACACAGATGTCACTGCCTGATTTCTTTGCACATTTCTTGCATTCGTTGTTTCAAAATCCAATCGCCGCACTGGCGCAAGGCAACGTACTCGCGGTGGTGATATTTGCTTTATTACTGGGTATCGCGTTGGTGGTGGGTGGTGAGCGCTATCGCAATATCCTGACACTAATGCAGGAATTTCTGGAATTGATACTGATGCTGGTGGGCTGGATCATGCGTCTGGCGCCTTTCGGTATCATGGCATTATTGCTGCAACTTGTTGCTACGCAAGATACCAGTTTGTTGACAACCTTAATCAAGTTTGTGGTGATCGTGCTAGGCACCACATTGTTGCACGGTGTAGTGGTACTACCACTCATTCTCTATCTGATTACCGGCATGACGCCTGTTAAATTCTGGTTGGGTGCGCGAGAAGCACTCATTACTGCTTTTGCTACCAGTTCCAGCGCAGCAACACTACCCGTCACATTGCGCTGTGCTGAGCAGCATTTGCATGTCAAACGGGATGTGGCGGGGTTTGTGATTCCACTGGGCGCTACCATGAATATGGATGGCACGGCGCTCTATGAAGCAGTCGCCGCCTTGTTTATTGCCAATCTGGTCGGTGTTGAACTCAGTCTATTGCAACAGATGATTGTGTTTGTGACTGCCATGCTGGCGGCAATCGGTGCGCCAGGTATTCCCAGCGCCGGTATGGTAACGATGGTGATGGTGCTGCAATCGGTCGGATTGCCCGTTGAGGCGATTGCTATTTTACTACCGATCGACCGAATACTCGATACCGTCCGTACCATGGTGAATGTGGAAGGAGATCTGGTGGGTAGTCTGGTGGTGCAGAAATGGATCAGACAAGATAAATCAAGCGAATAAGATATTCGCTTCTTACTATTTTAAATGAGGTCGTTATCATGGAAACGTTGCTGTATTTCCAATACCTTGTCGACATTGTTAATCAATGCCTCCACGCAATCACGATCAAGCTTGGAATTGGACATTTGCCGTAACATGGCGAAAGCATCCTCATTACTCCACGGTGCCTTATAGGAGCGACGTGAAGTCAGTGCATCAAATACATCAGCCACGGCACTAATACGTGCTTCGATTGGAATTTCATCGCCTTTCAAACCATTGGGGTACCCACTGCCATCAACCGCTTCGTGATGATACTCGGCAATATTACGTAAAATATTGGCGTGACCGAATGTCTCCAGACTAAAACCTTCAAGAACAGAATTAATAATTTTACGGCCCATCGCCAGATGGGTTTTCATGACATCAAATTCTGCTGTGTTCAGTTTGCTAGGTTTGCGCAGAATGCTGTCCGGGATGCCAATCTTGCCGACATCATGCATCGGCGAGAACAGGAAAATATGCTCAATCTGCTCATCGGTGATGTGATAGCTTGGAGAAAGCTCACGGGCTATAAGACGTGCATAGTGCGCAGTACGATCAATATGCGAGCCGGTTTCAAGATCACGATAATGCGTCATGTTACGTGCGGCGCGAACCGCAGCAAGCAAAGTGCGTATGGCAGTGAGCTCATTGATCACCATCAGTGCGATTAAATGGCCATAGATATCAACCTGACGCAGTACTTTAGGTATAAATGGATGCTCCTGGTGGGAATTAAAAAACAGGAAGCCTATGAAAGTGCCACTTTGATAGAGTGGCATGGTGTAACTGGATTTATAACCTTTGGCAGCGACACGTTGGGTATGCTCATGCGTACCTTGAGAAAAAATATCGAGATCCTGCACCAAGCGTGGACGGCGATGCTCGATGATGGCACGTAATGAAGGTGTGGAACTGAGCGGAGCGTCGTAGGTAGTCACCGGGCTGTCATTGCTTTCAGTACTGTGCGTATAGGTTTTGAGCATTTCTGTTTTTTCGTCAAACAGTGCGATAGCCAAGCGATCAATAAATGGAAAATCCTGACGCATGACTTGATGCAAGAAACGCAATTTTTCTGTCAGTGGTAAGTTTTCATGCAGATTAGCCAACGTATCCTGGTGCGTAAACAGATCTTCTTCTTGTTGCATAAAATTCCTTCCAGCAAATTTTGGGTGAATGAAGTCATTCGGCCCATATTAAACTTGTTTTGATTGTAAAACTATCGTGTGACAAATTGTCGCGCGACAATTTGTCACATTCCCAAATGTAATCATTCTTTCTAAAATTTGTTCAACGTGGTTAATTCGGATCTGAATCAATATCGAATTCCGCGGCCAGGATTGCACTTATTTTCATTACAAAATACAGGAGGATGAGAAGCGTATAGAAAAACCCAATACGCTGACATAACGCCCTATGAGAATACCCAAACGACTTGAACCATTAATTGAAGAAGGCTTGATTGACGGTGTGATTTGTCAGTTGATGAGCGGCAAGGAAGCCATGATTTATATGGTGCGCTGTGGAAATAATATTCGTTGCGCAAAAGTATATAAAGAAAGTAATAAACGTAATTTCCAGCAACGTTTTCCTTACACGGAAGGACGCAAGGTTAAAAACAGCCGACGTGCCCGAGCAATAGAAAAAGGTGGTCACTATGGTCATCGTGCACGTGAAGAAGCATGGCAAAGTACTGAAGTTGAGATGTTATGCCATCTGGGAATTGCCGGTATACGAGTGCCAAAGTTTTATAATTTTTTTGCCGGCGTTTTATTGATGGAATTGATTACGGATATAAAAGGAAATGTAGCGCCACGATTAAGCGATTTAGTACTCACACCAAAGCAAGCACATGATTATC
>Ga0136611_10001732_pt1 | contig 15154 bp, 7 predicted proteins | sample AntDrymUQ2232306_2_FD_106645 | JGI IMG/M metagenome (GOLD analysis project Ga0136611, IMG submission 106645) | Polar desert sand microbial communities from Dry Valleys, Antarctica - metaG UQ223 (23.06) | ecosystem: Environmental > Terrestrial > Soil > Desert | place: Antarctica: Dry Valley...
CCGGCAAGCAGTCCGGCGATTCGCAGGCGTTCCTCATCTGAGAGGGCCGCGAAGAAGCGCTGTAGTTCGCTGGTGGGATCAACGTCCATTCCATGCCTCGCAGTCGCCAATAGACCGGACCGTATACTCTTTGTTCTCTGACTTGGGAAAGGGGACCGCTGCCAATGCCGACAGACGCGCTTATTCTCGTCAAGCACGCAATGCCGGTAATCGTACCTGAGGAGCCGCCGCGAACGTGGAAGCTTTCGGATGAGGGACGTCTCGCAGCCGCCCGGCTGGGGTCGGGACTGGCGGCCTACGCTCCGCTGGCTGTCGTCACCATCGTCGAGCCGAAAGCCGCCGAAACCGGCCAGATCATCGCCGCCAGCCTCGACGTGCCAGTGATGACTGCACCCGGCCTGCATGAGCACGAGCGCGATGTCATGCCGTTCGATGGCACCGAGCGATTCCACTCTGGCTCGGGCCGGAACTGCCGTCAGCCGTGGTCGTGGATCGGGATACGCTTCGGCTTCAGGGTCGTACGGCCGAGTCGTCGGCCACTGAGCACCTGACGGGTTGACGGTTAGCGAGGATGGACCGTGTTCCCCTGTCGTCCAGAGCCGCAGCGAAGGACCTCTCCGCGTTAGCCGCTCAGGTGGTTGAGACAGGGGAGGTCCTTCGCTGCGGCTCTGGACGACAGGGGAACGGGTCGTCTCTTCACCTCGATCCAACCCGTCATGATCACGGTCGTTGGTTCGGATCGTCGACGTTCAGGCCGGCGTCAACGAGCAGCGTGTTTTCGTCCTCGTCGTCGGCCAGGACACGGACCTCGTCGGGGACATGGCGCAGGACGTTGGTGATGTAGGAGCGCAGCGCCCGCCGCAGTCCGACATCCTTGTCCTCGGATTCCGACATGAACCAGCGATGTTCGAGGAGCTGGTGGTACATCTCAGCCGGTTGGAACTTGCCGCGCAGCTCGTTGGGAATCGCGCCTACCGCTGGCTCGAAGATCTCTCCGAGCCAGCGGTAGGCGACGACTGATTCCGGGATTGGACGCCCCTTCTTGCGCTCAATCGACTGACGGAAGCTGTCGATGTCGTAGAGCAGCCGCCGTGCCTGGTTCTCCTGCACATCCAGCCCCGTCAGCATCAGCAGCCGCCGCCGGTGGTGACCTGGCTCGACGACTTGCGTGTGCATCCGCAGCCGGTAGCCATCGCCGGAGGTGATGAGTTCCATCTCATCGACATCGAAGCCGAGATCGTTGAGCCGCCGCAACCTGGCGTCGATCCGGTAGCGCTCATCGAGGCCAAAGACCTCCTCGTGGGTCAGCTCCGACCAGAGGCTCTCGTAGCGACGGCGCAGGTTGTGCGCCGTCTCAATCGGGTCGATTTCGTCTGGCAGCCCGAAGCCAGCCTGGACGTCCATCAGCTCGCCAGCCACGTTCTCCTCGGCGATGTCGATGTCGTAACGGCGCATCCTGTCTGAAAGGGTCGGGTGGATCTCACCCGTTTCGGCGTCAACCAGATACGCTTCCAGCTCCCCGGCATCGCGTCGAAAGAGGGTGTTCGAGAGCGAGCAGTCGCCCCAGAAGAAATTGGCCAGGTGGAGACGGACGAGCAGCTCGGCCAGCGCGTCCAGCAGCCGGTCACGCAGGTGCGGAATGCCGTGTCCAGTGAACAGCGTCCGGTAGGGGAGTGAGAACTCCAGGTGGCGCGTAATCAGGACCCCTGCCAATTCGTCGTCGCTGCCTACAGTGCGCGTGCCGGGGACGGCATCGCCGGTCGAACGGCTGGAGACGATGCCGATCACCGTCACGACCGGTATCTCCTCATCGGCCAGCCGCCGCAGCAGGCGGTACTCGCGCACGGCGATCCTGTCCGGCAACTCCTTGAGGGCGAAGAGGGTGCCGTCGTAGTTGACGAAGCGCACGACGTGGCGGTGGATACCGCGCGCGACCTCGACGATCCTGTCCGATTCCCACTCTTCAAGCGGCAGATGCCACGGCAGGTCGAGGAAATCCGGATGCGGGGTCCGGGCAACCATCTGAAAACGCACTGGCAGGTCGCTCCTTCGGTCGAGATGCGGGTCGTGGACGCCGTCGTCGCTATCGCAAGAAGAGTTCCGGCGGGGGTCGGGAGCCGGGAAACGGGATTCGGGAGTCTTGAGCGGACGGTTCCTAACCTTGGTCCCCGTTTCCCGAATCCCGTTTCCCGGCTCCCGACCCCCGCAGTCCCTCCCACTCGTGTCGCAGTAACCCGTACAGCAGCATGTCGTGGCGCTGGCCGTCGCGTTCGAGGAACTCGCGGTGGGTGCCTTCGTGGACGAAGCCGAGACGTTCGTAGAGGGCGATCGCGCGCGTGTTGTAGGCGAAGACGGTCAGCGCGACGCGGTGCAGGTTGATCTCGTGGAATGCGAAGCGCAGGCCAAGCTCCAGCGCTTCCTGACCGTAGCCCTGGCCACGCTGCTCCGGAGCGAGGATGACGATGCTGAAGTACGTCGTCCGGTGCGGCCACGAGATGCCGTCGAACTCAAGCTGTCCGAGCAGGGAATCGTCGTCTGTGCGGCGGATGGCGAACAGGAAGGCTTCAGACCGTGCCCGATGGGCCTCGATGTAGGTCGCCATCTGCGCCTCCGTCTTCGGAACAGCCGGCGTTGAATCGAACTGGCGCATGAACGCGCCCTGATCCCACCAACGCGCGAGTGTAGCGGCATCATCGGGCCGCATCGCCGTCAGCCGGACGCGCTCCCCGCGCAGGATGTCGGAGACGTCCATTGGCACTACTCCGTTACAGGCGGTTTCCGCGCGTAGGGGCGATGATCGCCCCTACGCGCGGAGCGTCCCTCGCAGGACATCTCACGATCCGTACCCAGCCAGCATGGCGTAGATTCTGGCAGCCGCCGATTGGTCGAGCAGGCTGGTTGGACTGTTAATTGTAACGAGGCCGGTGGCTGCGTCGCGATGTCCAGCCCAGATCCGGTCGGCGTACGTAACGATCAGCTCGACGTAGGCCGGGTCGGGACGTTCTGCGTCCAGCTCGAGCAGATCGCCAAACAGAATGGCGTTGAAGGCAATCGGCTGTGCCAGCAGGCCGTCGATATCCCAGCGTGCGAGGGCTGCCTGGCCGATCTGCTCGGCCCGGTCGAGGTAACGCTCGTCGCCGGTCGCGCGATGCATTAGCAGGCTCGTGCCGAGCATCGCTCCCTGATTGTAGGTGAAGATCGTTTGGTCGATCGTGCCGTCCTCGCCGATGTGGTCCCAGTAGAGGCCGTCAGGACTACGCAGGTTGGCTTCGACCCATTCGTACATGCGCCCGGACCAGTCGAGGTAGTAGCGACGGCGGAGCGGGTCATCCTCCTGCCCGGCCAGCAGCAGGCCGAGCTTGGCGGCTGGAGCGGTGCTGACCGTGTTGCGGTCCCGGTTGCGGGACGATTCGACCCAGAAGATCCCACCGGGGTTGGGGTGCTCCTCACCGGTGTCCCAGCCGGACACAAGGTAATCGAAGATCTGGCCTGCGCGTACCAGAGCAAGCTCGTAGCCGGTCAATTCATACGCACTGAGCAGCTCAAGGCCGATCCAGGCATTGTCGTCGTAGAAGCGGTCGTTCTCGTGGCCGTCGGGCGGTGGGATGTACGAAGAGTAGGCCGGAGGCTCGCGGTCGTCGTCGAAGTAGAGCTCGATTGCTCCGACAACCGAAAGGACATCGAACAGGTGCTGCGGTTCGGCGTCCGGTAGCGCCGCCATCTCGTTTGAGACGCCGAGCGTCTGCGAGAGCGGCCACAGATAGGCGTACGGAAACCAGTGCTCGTTCGGAGCCTGCTCGCTGAAGAGCCGGTCATCCGGCAGGTAGAAGTGCTGCCAAAGGGCACCGTAGGCCGCCTCGGCGCGCTCGCGCGCTCGATCGCGAACTGCCTCCGACAGCGTCACCGGCACCGGCTCGGGAGTAGCAGTTGGGTCTGTTGGCGCGGACGTTGGCGTTGCTGTCGGTGGAACCGGCTGAGGGGTGACGGTGGCCGCTTCGACGTTGAGTAGCGCGCGCTCGGGCGCTGGCGCTGTGGTCGGTTCCAGCAACGCAGCGGTCGGCAGCGGAACGTCCGCGCCGCCGCGATACAGCGATGCATGGTCGTCGTCGCGAAGCGGTCCGCTGGGAACGCCAGCCAGCGCAACGGCTAGCGCGAGCACTGGCAGTATCCAGCGCCCGTGATCCCAGGCCCTACGCTTTCCGCGTCGCAGACGGTGCATGAACTCCTGTATCGCATAACGGAGATACCCCCGCAAGTGCATGCTGTTAAGAAACGTTAGCTGAACACGACAGTGACGGTGACGCTATCAATAGGCGAGCTTGTGCAACGCCGCTGCCAGGACCTGGATTCCGGCGACGGCGTGCTCGATCGAGGTGAACTCAGCCGGTGTGTGGCTGCGGCCATCGCGGCTCTGGACGAACACCATTGAGACTCTGGCGACCTTCGACATCCGCTGGGTGTCGTGCAGCGCGCCGCTCGGCATCGTCAGTGCCGGAATCCCCTGCTCGCGGGCGGCAGCTTCGAGCGTCGCGACGACTTCGGGATCGCAGACACACGGTTCCAGTGGTGGCCGGTTCGTCCATGACACCTCAACACCGTGCTTCGCGGCAATCTCGGTCACTGAGCGTTCGTGGGCTGCGCGTAGCTCGGCGAGCTTGGCCCGGTCGTTGTGGCGGCAATCGATCGAAAACGCCACCTTGTCAGGGATGATGGCCGAGCCGTTGGGTTCGACGACCAGGTGGCCGACTGTCGAGACGGCCGGACGGCCCATATCCAGCGCGTTGCGGTTGACGGCCAGGATCATCTCTGCGGCGGCCACGAGTGGGTCGTTGCGCATATCCATCGGTCGCGCGCCAGCGTGGTTGGCGATGCCCTGGACCGTCACCTGAAAGCCCCAGGTGCCGTTGATGATGCTGACGATTCCGACCGGCAGCCCCTGCTGTTCGAGGATCGGCCCCTGCTCGACGTGCAGCTCAATGAAGACATCGATGTCATCGCGAACCGCCTCGGGAATCCGCTCCGGTGGGTAGCCGAGCCGCTGCATGACCTCGCCGACTGTCTCGCCGGTCGTACCGGGAATCTTGTCCCACTCGCCGTCCGGGATGTCGCCGGTAATCGCCCGCGAGCCCCAGAAGCGCGTGCCGGAGAAGGCGCTGCCCTCCTCCTCGCAGAACGAGATCATCTCCAGCGGACGTTTGGGCTGCCCGTAGGTCTTGACCAGTGTCTCGATCGCTGTCAACGCCGCGATGACGCCGAGCGCTCCGTCGTAGCGCCCACCGGGTAGTTGCGTGTCGATGTGTGACCCCGACAGGATGACCTTGCCGCCCTCGCTGCCCTCGACGCGTCCGTAGAGATCGCCGACCGCGTCGTAGCGCGTTGTCATCCCGGCCTCTTGCGCCCAACGCTCGACGAGCGCCTGTGCCTCGATCCACTCCTGCGTATAGGTCGGGCGGCAGACGCCCGTCTCATGGCAGGCGCCGATCTTCGCCAGCGTCATGATCCGCTCTTCAACGAGTGCTGGGTCGATCCTGATCTGCTCGGCCATCCTCGCCCCCTCGCTACGTCATTCATAACTCACGTCAAGGATAATAACTCCTGACCCTGTCATCCCGAGCGGAGCGCAGCGGAGTCGAGGGATCTCAAGCGTTCGATACCTGTCTGCGTTGCCAGTGTCGTGCTGCTGAGATCCCTCGACTCCGCTGCGCTCCGCTCGGGATGACAGGGTCACGGGGATGTCGGCGCGCGACGAAGGAGAGGATCCAACAATGTCAGCCTATCGCGACCTGTTCAAAGGCACAGCGCCGTTCTACGCCCGCTACCGCCCTGGCTACCCCGACGCGATGATTGCGTCTGTCGTCGAACGTTTCAGTCTTGACGGTACCGGCCGACTACTCGACCTCGGTTGTGGCACCGGTCAGTTGCTTTTGCCGCTCGCGCCACAGTTCAAGACGGCGATCGGGATGGACCCCGAGCCGGAGATGTTGGCCGAAGCGACGCGGGTTGCCGATGAGGCGGGAATCACCAACGCCGTCTGGCTCGAAGGTGGCTCGCTGGACCTGGAGCGACTGCGGAACCAGATCGAACCACTGCGGCTGACGACGATTGGCCGTGCCTTTCACTGGATGGACGGAGACGCGACCTTGTGTGCGCTTGGCTCGATGACGGTGGATGGTGGTGGTGTTGTCCAATGTGGCGAGCCTTGTGAGATCTGGAACGGCCAACGAGACTGGCAGATCGCCGTCCGCGAGGTTATTCAGCGCTGGCTTGGTGAAGCACGTCGCGCCGGGAGCGGCACCTACGCCGCCAACTCCGATCGTGTGCCCTGGAGCGAGGGAGACATTCTGTCCAGATCCCCGTTCTCTCGCTTTGAAGTCCAGACGATCGCCTACACCCGTCAACTCGACATCGACGGCATCGTCGGCTACCTGTACTCGATGTCGTTCGCTTCGCCACCCGTCCTCGGCGAACGGTGCGCCGGGTTCGAGCGTGACCTGCGCGAGACGCTCGCGGCTCTCTCCTCCGACGGCGTGTTTGAGGAGGATCTCGTCCTCGACACCTACCTCGCCTGGAAAGCGTAGTTACGCTTGTCGTCCAGAGCCGCAGCGAAGGACCTCTCCGCCTTAGCCGCCCGTGCATTCGACGCGGAGAGGTCCTTCGCTGCGGCTCTGGACGACAGGGGGCTTGCACCTCACGCGACGTGAGGTTGTAGGCTGGCAACGTTGCCGCTGGTGGCTGGTTGCAACGGAGATGCGATGATGCGGAACGTGGGCATGAAAGTCGGAGAGTTGGCGCGTCGGGCCGGGATGACGGTCCGCACGTTGCACCACTACGACGAGATCGGCTTGCTGTCGCCCTCGCGGCGCACCGATTCCGGTCACCGGCTTTACGGCGCGGCAGAGGTCGAGCGGCTGCAACAGATCGCATCGCTCCGCCAACTCGAGTTCCCGCTGGAGGAGATTCGCGAGCTCCTCATGCATCTCGATCGCGTGCACGAGCAACTGCGACGCCAGCGGCAACTCTGCGACCAACTTGAGGTGATCGCGCAGCGGCTACGCGAGACTGGCGTCGCGCCGGTCGATGAGCTGTTACGAACGATGGAGATGATGAACGTGGTGAACAATTACTATTCGGAAGAGCAGCTCGACTGGCTGCGGCAGCGCCGTGAGGCGGTCGGCGAGGAGCTCATCCGCGAGGTCGAGGCCGAGTGGCCGCGGCTGATGGCCGAAGTGCGCGCTGAACTCGATGCCGGCACCTATCCCGCCGAACCAACGGTCCAGGCACTGATGGAGCGCTGGAGCGGGCTGGTGGCCGAGTTCACGGGCGGCAACCCCGGTATCGAGAAATCGCTGAACTCGTTCTACGAAACCGAGGACACGATGCCGACCGGCGAAGCGATCGACAGGGAACTGTTCGCCTACGTCGGCAAGGCAATGGCAGCGCGGAACCAGTAACGACAACTGGCGGTGGCAGCGCCATCGCCGGTTTCGCGTCGTGCTCGATCAGTGGGCTGACGGAACATCGCGTCCACGCAACAGCGCGAAGATTCCCCAGGCTGACACAATCGCCCAGACGAACTCGAGTTCGTCTGGGCGATTGTGTCAGCCTGGGGAATCTTCGCGCTGTTGCGTGGACGCGATGTTCCGTCAGCCCACTGATCGAGCACGACGCGAAACCGGCGATGGCGCTGCCACCGCCAGTTGTCGTTACTGGTTCCGCGCTGCCATTGCCTTGCCGACGTAGGCGAACAGTTCCCTGTCGATCGCTTCGCCGGTCGGCATCGTGTCCTCGGTTTCGTAGAACGAGTTCAGCGATTTCTCGATACCGGGGTTGCCGCCCGTGAACTCGGCCACCAGCCCGCTCCAGCGCTCCATCAGTGCCTGGACCGTTGGTTCGGCGGGATAGGTGCCGGCATCGAGTTCAGCGCGCACTTCGGCCATCAGCCGCGGCCACTCGGCCTCGACCTCGCGGATGAGCTCCTCGCCGACCGCCTCACGGCGCTGCCGCAGCCAGTCGAGCTGCTCTTCCGAATAGTAATTGTTCACCACGTTCATCATCTCCATCGTTCGTAACAGCTCATCGACCGGCGCGACGCCAGTCTCGCGTAGCCGCTGCGCGATCACCTCAAGTTGGTCGCAGAGTTGCCGCTGGCGTCGCAGTTGCTCGTGCACGCGATCGAGATGCATGAGGAGCTCGCGAATCTCCTCCAGCGGGAACTCGAGTTGGCGGAGCGATGCGATCTGTTGCAGCCGCTCGACCTCTGCCGCGCCGTAAAGCCGGTGACCGGAATCGGTGCGCCGCGAGGGCGACAGCAAGCCGATCTCGTCGTAGTGGTGCAACGTGCGGACCGTCATCCCGGCCCGACGCGCCAACTCTCCGACTTTCATGCCCACGTTCCGCATCATCGCATCTCCGTTGCAACCAGCCACCAGCGGCAACGTTGCCAGCCTACAACCTCACGTCGCGTGAGGTGCAAGCCCCCTGTCGTCCAGAGCCGCAGCGAAGGACCTCTCCGCGTCGAATGCACGGGCGGCTAAGGCGGAGAGGTCCTTCGCTGCGGCTCTGGACGACAAGCGTAACTACGCTTTCCAGGCGAGGTAGGTGTCGAGGACGAGATCCTCCTCAAACACGCCGTCGGAGGAGAGAGCCGCGAGCGTCTCGCGCAGGTCACGCTCGAACCCGGCGCACCGTTCGCCGAGGACGGGTGGCGAAGCGAACGACATCGAGTACAGGTAGCCGACGATGCCGTCGATGTCGAGTTGACGGGTGTAGGCGATCGTCTGGACTTCAAAGCGAGAGAACGGGGATCTGGACAGAATGTCTCCCTCGCTCCAGGGCACACGATCGGAGTTGGCGGCGTAGGTGCCGCTCCCGGCGCGACGTGCTTCACCAAGCCAGCGCTGAATAACCTCGCGGACGGCGATCTGCCAGTCTCGTTGGCCGTTCCAGATCTCACAAGGCTCGCCACATTGGACAACACCACCACCATCCACCGTCATCGAGCCAAGCGCACACAAGGTCGCGTCTCCGTCCATCCAGTGAAAGGCACGGCCAATCGTCGTCAGCCGCAGTGGTTCGATCTGGTTCCGCAGTCGCTCCAGGTCCAGCGAGCCACCTTCGAGCCAGACGGCGTTGGTGATTCCCGCCTCATCGGCAACCCGCGTCGCTTCGGCCAACATCTCCGGCTCGGGGTCCATCCCGATCGCCGTCTTGAACTGTGGCGCGAGCGGCAAAAGCAACTGACCGGTGCCACAACCGAGGTCGAGTAGTCGGCCGGTACCGTCAAGACTGAAACGTTCGACGACAGACGCAATCATCGCGTCGGGGTAGCCAGGGCGGTAGCGGGCGTAGAACGGCGCTGTGCCTTTGAACAGGTCGCGATAGGCTGACATTGTTGGATCCTCTCCTTCGTCGCGCGCCGACATCCCCGTGACCCTGTCATCCCGAGCGGAGCGCAGCGGAGTCGAGGGATCTCAGCAGCACGACACTGGCAACGCAGACAGGTATCGAACGCTTGAGATCCCTCGACTCCGCTGCGCTCCGCTCGGGATGACAGGGTCAGGAGTTATTATCCTTGACGTGAGTTATGAATGACGTAGCGAGGGGGCGAGGATGGCCGAGCAGATCAGGATCGACCCAGCACTCGTTGAAGAGCGGATCATGACGCTGGCGAAGATCGGCGCCTGCCATGAGACGGGCGTCTGCCGCCCGACCTATACGCAGGAGTGGATCGAGGCACAGGCGCTCGTCGAGCGTTGGGCGCAAGAGGCCGGGATGACAACGCGCTACGACGCGGTCGGCGATCTCTACGGACGCGTCGAGGGCAGCGAGGGCGGCAAGGTCATCCTGTCGGGGTCACACATCGACACGCAACTACCCGGTGGGCGCTACGACGGAGCGCTCGGCGTCATCGCGGCGTTGACAGCGATCGAGACACTGGTCAAGACCTACGGGCAGCCCAAACGTCCGCTGGAGATGATCTCGTTCTGCGAGGAGGAGGGCAGCGCCTTCTCCGGCACGCGCTTCTGGGGCTCGCGGGCGATTACCGGCGACATCCCGGACGGCGAGTGGGACAAGATTCCCGGTACGACCGGCGAGACAGTCGGCGAGGTCATGCAGCGGCTCGGCTACCCACCGGAGCGGATTCCCGAGGCGGTTCGCGATGACATCGATGTCTTCATTGAGCTGCACGTCGAGCAGGGGCCGATCCTCGAACAGCAGGGGCTGCCGGTCGGAATCGTCAGCATCATCAACGGCACCTGGGGCTTTCAGGTGACGGTCCAGGGCATCGCCAACCACGCTGGCGCGCGACCGATGGATATGCGCAACGACCCACTCGTGGCCGCCGCAGAGATGATCCTGGCCGTCAACCGCAACGCGCTGGATATGGGCCGTCCGGCCGTCTCGACAGTCGGCCACCTGGTCGTCGAACCCAACGGCTCGGCCATCATCCCTGACAAGGTGGCGTTTTCGATCGATTGCCGCCACAACGACCGGGCCAAGCTCGCCGAGCTACGCGCAGCCCACGAACGCTCAGTGACCGAGATTGCCGCGAAGCACGGTGTTGAGGTGTCATGGACGAACCGGCCACCACTGGAACCGTGTGTCTGCGATCCCGAAGTCGTCGCGACGCTCGAAGCTGCCGCCCGCGAGCAGGGGATTCCGGCACTGACGATGCCGAGCGGCGCGCTGCACGACACCCAGCGGATGTCGAAGGTCGCCAGAGTCTCAATGGTGTTCGTCCAGAGCCGCGATGGCCGCAGCCACACACCGGCTGAGTTCACCTCGATCGAGCACGCCGTCGCCGGAATCCAGGTCCTGGCAGCGGCGTTGCACAAGCTCGCCTATTGATAGCGTCACCGTCACTGTCGTGTTCAGCTAACGTTTCTTAACAGCATGCACTTGCGGGGGTATCTCCGTTATGCGATACAGGAGTTCATGCACCGTCTGCGACGCGGAAAGCGTAGGGCCTGGGATCACGGGCGCTGGATACTGCCAGTGCTCGCGCTAGCCGTTGCGCTGGCTGGCGTTCCCAGCGGACCGCTTCGCGACGACGACCATGCATCGCTGTATCGCGGCGGCGCGGACGTTCCGCTGCCGACCGCTGCGTTGCTGGAACCGACCACAGCGCCAGCGCCCGAGCGCGCGCTACTCAACGTCGAAGCGGCCACCGTCACCCCTCAGCCGGTTCCACCGACAGCAACGCCAACGTCCGCGCCAACAGACCCAACTGCTACTCCCGAGCCGGTGCCGGTGACGCTGTCGGAGGCAGTTCGCGATCGAGCGCGCGAGCGCGCCGAGGCGGCCTACGGTGCCCTTTGGCAGCACTTCTACCTGCCGGATGACCGGCTCTTCAGCGAGCAGGCTCCGAACGAGCACTGGTTTCCGTACGCCTATCTGTGGCCGCTCTCGCAGACGCTCGGCGTCTCAAACGAGATGGCGGCGCTACCGGACGCCGAACCGCAGCACCTGTTCGATGTCCTTTCGGTTGTCGGAGCAATCGAGCTCTACTTCGACGACGACCGCGAGCCTCCGGCCTACTCTTCGTACATCCCACCGCCCGACGGCCACGAGAACGACCGCTTCTACGACGACAATGCCTGGATCGGCCTTGAGCTGCTCAGTGCGTATGAATTGACCGGCTACGAGCTTGCTCTGGTACGCGCAGGCCAGATCTTCGATTACCTTGTGTCCGGCTGGGACACCGGTGAGGAGCACCCCAACCCCGGTGGGATCTTCTGGGTCGAATCGTCCCGCAACCGGGACCGCAACACGGTCAGCACCGCTCCAGCCGCCAAGCTCGGCCTGCTGCTGGCCGGGCAGGAGGATGACCCGCTCCGCCGTCGCTACTACCTCGACTGGTCCGGGCGCATGTACGAATGGGTCGAAGCCAACCTGCGTAGTCCTGACGGCCTCTACTGGGACCACATCGGCGAGGACGGCACGATCGACCAAACGATCTTCACCTACAATCAGGGAGCGATGCTCGGCACGAGCCTGCTAATGCATCGCGCGACCGGCGACGAGCGTTACCTCGACCGGGCCGAGCAGATCGGCCAGGCAGCCCTCGCACGCTGGGATATCGACGGCCTGCTGGCACAGCCGATTGCCTTCAACGCCATTCTGTTTGGCGATCTGCTCGAGCTGGACGCAGAACGTCCCGACCCGGCCTACGTCGAGCTGATCGTTACGTACGCCGACCGGATCTGGGCTGGACATCGCGACGCAGCCACCGGCCTCGTTACAATTAACAGTCCAACCAGCCTGCTCGACCAATCGGCGGCTGCCAGAATCTACGCCATGCTGGCTGGGTACGGATCGTGAGATGTCCTGCGAGGGACGCTCCGCGCGTAGGGGCGATCATCGCCCCTACGCGCGGAAACCGCCTGTAACGGAGTAGTGCCAATGGACGTCTCCGACATCCTGCGCGGGGAGCGCGTCCGGCTGACGGCGATGCGGCCCGATGATGCCGCTACACTCGCGCGTTGGTGGGATCAGGGCGCGTTCATGCGCCAGTTCGATTCAACGCCGGCTGTTCCGAAGACGGAGGCGCAGATGGCGACCTACATCGAGGCCCATCGGGCACGGTCTGAAGCCTTCCTGTTCGCCATCCGCCGCACAGACGACGATTCCCTGCTCGGACAGCTTGAGTTCGACGGCATCTCGTGGCCGCACCGGACGACGTACTTCAGCATCGTCATCCTCGCTCCGGAGCAGCGTGGCCAGGGCTACGGTCAGGAAGCGCTGGAGCTTGGCCTGCGCTTCGCATTCCACGAGATCAACCTGCACCGCGTCGCGCTGACCGTCTTCGCCTACAACACGCGCGCGATCGCCCTCTACGAACGTCTCGGCTTCGTCCACGAAGGCACCCACCGCGAGTTCCTCGAACGCGACGGCCAGCGCCACGACATGCTGCTGTACGGGTTACTGCGACACGAGTGGGAGGGACTGCGGGGGTCGGGAGCCGGGAAACGGGATTCGGGAAACGGGGACCAAGGTTAGGAACCGTCCGCTCAAGACTCCCGAATCCCGTTTCCCGGCTCCCGACCCCCGCCGGAACTCTTCTTGCGATAGCGACGACGGCGTCCACGACCCGCATCTCGACCGAAGGAGCGACCTGCCAGTGCGTTTTCAGATGGTTGCCCGGACCCCGCATCCGGATTTCCTCGACCTGCCGTGGCATCTGCCGCTTGAAGAGTGGGAATCGGACAGGATCGTCGAGGTCGCGCGCGGTATCCACCGCCACGTCGTGCGCTTCGTCAACTACGACGGCACCCTCTTCGCCCTCAAGGAGTTGCCGGACAGGATCGCCGTGCGCGAGTACCGCCTGCTGCGGCGGCTGGCCGATGAGGAGATACCGGTCGTGACGGTGATCGGCATCGTCTCCAGCCGTTCGACCGGCGATGCCGTCCCCGGCACGCGCACTGTAGGCAGCGACGACGAATTGGCAGGGGTCCTGATTACGCGCCACCTGGAGTTCTCACTCCCCTACCGGACGCTGTTCACTGGACACGGCATTCCGCACCTGCGTGACCGGCTGCTGGACGCGCTGGCCGAGCTGCTCGTCCGTCTCCACCTGGCCAATTTCTTCTGGGGCGACTGCTCGCTCTCGAACACCCTCTTTCGACGCGATGCCGGGGAGCTGGAAGCGTATCTGGTTGACGCCGAAACGGGTGAGATCCACCCGACCCTTTCAGACAGGATGCGCCGTTACGACATCGACATCGCCGAGGAGAACGTGGCTGGCGAGCTGATGGACGTCCAGGCTGGCTTCGGGCTGCCAGACGAAATCGACCCGATTGAGACGGCGCACAACCTGCGCCGTCGCTACGAGAGCCTCTGGTCGGAGCTGACCCACGAGGAGGTCTTTGGCCTCGATGAGCGCTACCGGATCGACGCCAGGTTGCGGCGGCTCAACGATCTCGGCTTCGATGTCGATGAGATGGAACTCATCACCTCCGGCGATGGCTACCGGCTGCGGATGCACACGCAAGTCGTCGAGCCAGGTCACCACCGGCGGCGGCTGCTGATGCTGACGGGGCTGGATGTGCAGGAGAACCAGGCACGGCGGCTGCTCTACGACATCGACAGCTTCCGTCAGTCGATTGAGCGCAAGAAGGGGCGTCCAATCCCGGAATCAGTCGTCGCCTACCGCTGGCTCGGAGAGATCTTCGAGCCAGCGGTAGGCGCGATTCCCAACGAGCTGCGCGGCAAGTTCCAACCGGCTGAGATGTACCACCAGCTCCTCGAACATCGCTGGTTCATGTCGGAATCCGAGGACAAGGATGTCGGACTGCGGCGGGCGCTGCGCTCCTACATCACCAACGTCCTGCGCCATGTCCCCGACGAGGTCCGTGTCCTGGCCGACGACGAGGACGAAAACACGCTGCTCGTTGACGCCGGCCTGAACGTCGACGATCCGAACCAACGACCGTGATCATGACGGGTTGGATCGAGGTGAAGAGACGACCCGTTCCCCTGTCGTCCAGAGCCGCAGCGAAGGACCTCCCCTGTCTCAACCACCTGAGCGGCTAACGCGGAGAGGTCCTTCGCTGCGGCTCTGGACGACAGGGGAACACGGTCCATCCTCGCTAACCGTCAACCCGTCAGGTGCTCAGTGGCCGACGACTCGGCCGTACGACCCTGAAGCCGAAGCGTATCCCGATCCACGACCACGGCTGACGGCAGTTCCGGCCCGAGCCAGAGTGGAATCGCTCGGTGCCATCGAACGGCATGACATCGCGCTCGTGCTCATGCAGGCCGGGTGCAGTCATCACTGGCACGTCGAGGCTGGCGGCGATGATCTGGCCGGTTTCGGCGGCTTTCGGCTCGACGATGGTGACGACAGCCAGCGGAGCGTAGGCCGCCAGTCCCGACCCCAGCCGGGCGGCTGCGAGACGTCCCTCATCCGAAAGCTTCCACGTTCGCGGCGGCTCCTCAGGTACGATTACCGGCATTGCGTGCTTGACGAGAATAAGCGCGTCTGTCGGCATTGGCAGCGGTCCCCTTTCCCAAGTCAGAGAACAAAGAGTATACGGTCCGGTCTATTGGCGACTGCGAGGCATGGAATGGACGTTGATCCCACCAGCGAACTACAGCGCTTCTTCGCGGCCCTCTCAGATGAGGAACGCCTGCGAATCGCCGGACTGCTTGCCGG
>Ga0136611_10001733_pt1 | contig 15152 bp, 15 predicted proteins | sample AntDrymUQ2232306_2_FD_106645 | JGI IMG/M metagenome (GOLD analysis project Ga0136611, IMG submission 106645) | Polar desert sand microbial communities from Dry Valleys, Antarctica - metaG UQ223 (23.06) | ecosystem: Environmental > Terrestrial > Soil > Desert | place: Antarctica: Dry Valley...
ACAAGGAGAACTTCGGCCCGTTCGTCGACAGCGTGGTGCAGGTGCCGGCGGACGACATCGAGGCGCTCGCGACGCTGATGCACGAGCGCAGCGACGAGATCGCGGCCGTGCTGACGGAGCCGGTGCAGGGGGCGGCGGGCATCTACCCCCCGCCCGACGGCTACCTCACGTCGCTGCGCCGGCTGTGCGACCAGCACGGGGCGTACCTGATCTTCGACGAGGTGATCACAGGGTTTGGCCGCCTCGGCTCGTGGTTCGCGTCGCACCACTACGACGTGCGACCGGATCTCGTGACGTTCGCGAAGGCCGTGACGTCCGGCTATCAGCCGCTCGGCGGCGTGTTCGTCGGGCCGGCACCGCGAGCTGCACTCGAGTCGGACCAGGACTTCTTCCTCCGCCACGGCTTCACCTACTCCGGTCACCCGACGGCATGCGCGGCTGCGCTCACCAACCTCGAGATCCTCCGTCGCGAGGACCTCGTCGCACGCGCCACGCACGTCGGCGATCGCCTGCGCGACGGGCTGCGGGCGCTCGCTGCGGACGGGATCATCGATCACGCGCGTGGTGAGGGGGCGATGTGGGCCGCCGGCCTGCGTGCCGACCAGAACGCGACCGCAATGCGCGACGCGATGCTCGCCGGCGGCGTCATCACCCGCGCGATCAACGCAGACACCCTCACGTTCTGCCCGCCGCTCGTGATCACCGACGCCCAGATCGACCGCATCGTCGACACAATCGCCACGGCGGCGAAGGGCACGTGATCGTGTGACGTCGATGATCGAGCGCGAGGATGTGGACGGAGTGGCGGTCGTGCGCATGGCGCACGGGAAGGTGAACGCGTTCGACGTCGAGTTCCTCGCGACGATTCGCGACACGTTCCTCGAGCTCGACGAGGAGCCGTACGCCGGCGTGGTGCTCACCGGGACCGGGTCGGCCTTCTCCGCAGGCGTCGATCTGCGGCGGCTCGTCGCCGAAGGCGTCGACTACGTGCGCCGGTTCCTGCCGCTGCTCGACCAGGCGTTCGAAGCGGTCTTCGATGTCCGCCGGCCTGTCGTCGCAGCGGTCAACGGGCACGCGCTCGCCGGGGGCTTCGTGCTGCTCGCCGCATGCGACGAGCGACTCCTCGCCGACGGACGGGCGAAGATCGGCCTGCCGGAGGCGCGCGTCGGCGTGCCGTTCCCGGCAGTCCCGTTGGAGATCGTTCGCTTCGCCTCGCCGATGATCGCGCAGCACCTCGTGACCGCGGGCCGCTCCTACGGCGTGCACGAGATCATCGAGCTCGGTCTGCCGGCGGAGGTCGTGGCGTCGGACGACCTGGTGTCGGTCGCGGTCGAACGAGCACGCGACCTTGCGCTGGCCATCCCGCCCGCGACGTTCGCGCTGACGAAGCGCCAGCTCCGCGCAGAGGCACACGAGCGGATCCGCATCGGCCGCGAGACGACGGAGTCCGAGGTCGTCGACATCTGGACGAGCGACGCCTCCTTCGCGTGGATCGACCGGTACCTCGCCGAGGTCACCCGCCGCTGATCCGGCTACGCAGTGTGCCGCGCAGCGATGTCACGCTCACCCCCAACGGATTTGTGTGACCAGATGAACGTGCACGCCGCTTGTGCGCTCACACAAACGGCCGACCTGAGGAGGATGACATGACGGAGCTGTTGTTCAACCCGTTCGACCCGGAGTTCCGGGCCAACCCCTACCCGTTCTACGACCGGCTGCGCGAGCAGGCGCCGGCGTACTGGACGCCGCTCGACACGGTCGTGCTGTCCCGGTACGACGACGTGTCGCAGACGCTGCGGAGCAACGACTTCTCGCGCGACATCGAGGCGAACGCAATCGAGCCGAAGACGCCGATGAGCGTGCGCCGGCGCGAGTCGCGACGCAACGAGCGCGGCACCAAGAGCATCCTCAACCTCGACCCTCCCGACCACACGCGTCTGCGCCGGCTCGTCACGAAGGCGTTCACGCCCTCCGCCATCGAGAACCTGCGCCCGCGGGTGCAGCAGCTCGTCGACGACGTGCTCGACGTCGCCGAGGAGCGGGGGACGATGGAGCTCGTCGACGAGCTCGCGTTCCCGGTGCCGTTCCAGGTGATCAGCGACCTGCTCGCGATGCCGACCGATCGTGCGGCGGAGCTGCGCGAGTGGTCGCAGCACCTCACCGCGTCGTTGGAGCCGACCGCGACGGACGAGACGCTCGATGCGGCCGAGGCTGCCATCGAGCAGTTGGTGCCGTACCTCATCGAGATCATCGACGAGCGGCGCAGGAACCTCGGCGAGGACCTGCTGTCGGGCCTGCTCGTCGCGGAGGAGGCGGGCGACCGGCTCTCGACCGACGAGCTGATCGCGTTCGTCGTGCTGCTGTACGTCGCCGGCCACGAGACCACCGTCAACTTGATCGGCAACGGCACGCTGGCGCTGCTCCGCAACCCGGACCAGATGCAGCTGTGGCGCGCCGATCCGTCACTCGACGGGAACGCCGTCGATGAGCTGCTGCGCTTCGACGGCCCGGTGCAGCTGACGGTGCGCGTGCCGATGGTGGACGTGACGTTCGGGCCGTGGGAGGGCCGCGACGGGCAGGAGAAGGTCGAGGTGCCGAAGGGGACGATCGTGATGACCGTCCTCGGCGCCGCGAACCACGACGCAATGGTGTTCGACGACCCCCACTCGCTGCGCCTCGACCGTCCGAACGCGAACCGACATGTTGCGCTGTCGGCCGGCATCCACTACTGCCTCGGCGCCGCGCTCGCGAAGCTCGAGGCGCAGGTCGCGATCGGCTCGCTGATCCGCCGCTTCCCGAACCTCGAGCTCGCCGGCGAGCCCGGCTGGCGCGACCGCCTCACCATCCGCGGAGTCGACCGCCTCCCCCTCACGGTGCGCTGACTGGGGTCCGCCTGGCCATCTCGCTGTGCGCGAGTGCGCTTCTGCGTGAATGTCATGCCTTCATGGCCGTGGAGGGCACGAAGGCGTGACGCAGATGAGGTCCCGCGCTCGACGAGCCGAGCCACGACCACCATGCGTGAGACCCCCCCCGTGCCGTCGAGGCCGGCCGCCAGCATCCTCAGGAGCATGGGTTTCGGTCGCCCCGGTGGCCAGGTGCCGACGCGTGAGCGAAGCCCTGCGCCCAAGAGGCGACGCTGTCAGCGACCTTGATCCGAGGCGCGTGGTTCTCTGACCGCGTCTCGGGTCAGTCGTTGGCGAGGAGGTGGATCAGGCTGCTGGTGTCCCAACGAGTGCCGCCGCGGGCGATGACCTGGGCGTAGAACTGGTCGATCAGCGCCGTCATCGGGAGGCGCGCGCCGTTGCGGTTCGCCTCCTCGAGGACGATGGCGAGGTCCTTGCGCATCCACTCGACGGCGAAGCCGAAGTCGAACTCGCCCTTGCTCATCGTGACGCCGCGGTTCTCCATCTGCCAGCTGCCGGCGGCGCCTTTGCTGATGACGTCGACCACCTGCTCCGGGTCGAGGCCGGCGCGCATCGCGAAGTTGATCCCCTCCGACAGGCCCTGCACGATGCCGGCGATGCAGATCTGGTTGACCATCTTGGTGAGCTGCCCTGCGCCGGCCGCCCCCATCAGCGAGCACGCCTTCGCATACGCCGCCATCACCGGCTGGGCGAGCTCGTAGAACGCTTCGTCGTCGCTGCCACACATGATCGTCAGGGCGCCGTTCTCCGCTCCGGCCTGACCGCCGGACACGGGGGCGTCGACGAAGCCGACGCCGAACTCGGCCGCCGCCTCCGCGAGCTCCTGCGCGACGTGCGCGGACGCGGTCGTGTGGTCGACGAGCACCGCTCCGGCGCCGGCTCCCGCGAGCGCGCCGTCGGGGCCGTACACGACGTCGCGGACGTCGTTGTCGTTGCCGACGCAGAGAATCACGAACTCGGCCCCCTCGGCGGCCTCGCGTGGTGTCGGCGCTGCCCGGTGGCCGTAGAGCGCAACCCACGCGAGCGCCTTCGCGGGCGTTCGGTTGTAGACGGTGACGGAGTGGCCGGCGGCGGCGAGGTGGCGGGCCATCGGCGCGCCCATCACGCCGAGACCCAAGAAGGCGACAGAGCTCACGCGACCAGTCTTGCCGGTCACGAACGCACAGACGGTCGCCGCCTCCGCGTGCGGTGCGGCTGGAAGCTCGCCGCCGGCGGGAACACCCGACGCAGCAGCGGCGGTGGGCGGAACGGCCGCCATGCGTCGGCCGGTTGCGAGAGCCGATCCGCGATCACGTACAGGGCGGCGGGGTTGAAGCCGAGGCCGATGTGCGAGCTGCGGACCTCGACGTTGTCGTGCTGTGCGTCGGCGACGTCCAAGCAGATCTGCCACCGAACGACGCCGTCGGTGCGCGAATAGATCGAGGTGGACGGGACGGGCAGAAGTGGCTGACGGTGGTCCGGCTCGCGGAGGAACGCCGGGTCGAACCGGTGCCGCAGCCGATCCGCGATCGGCGAAGCCGTCGTCCGGTCCTCGGGACCGAGCTGCAGAGGAGACCCGAGTGTGATGACCTGACGGACCTTGTCGGGGGAGTCCCGCGCGAGACCTCGCGCGAAGAGTCCGCCGAGGCTCCATCCGATGATGCTCACCTTCTGACCGTGACGATCGTGCAATGCGTCGAGGCGGGCGCGCATGCCGTCGACGGCCGCAGTCGTCGGGCCGAGGTTGGAGCCGAGCCGCCACCCGTGGGCCCAGTACCCCCACCCGCGCAACACGAAGCGGAGCAACGCGGTGGAGTCGTCGTCGGCGGTGAATCCCGGCATCACGAGCACCGGGTGGCGGTCGCCGCGCCCCATCGCCCGCAGCAGCGGCGCTGCGGCGAACATCGCCCCGAGCTCGAACAGCGCCCGCTGCTCCATCGCCAGCAACCGCCGCGAAGGCGCCGTCACCGGCCGCCTGACGGGCTCGTTCACTCCGCGCGCCAGCGGACGGGTCGCACGGAGGGAGCGGGCGAAGCGCAGCGGAGCCCAGTCCCGACCATCAACACGGGATGACGATCTCCAGCCCGGCGAAGAAGCCGCTGTAGCCCGACGTGTTCGCGTTCGCTGCGTCGAGCGCCTCGACCGTGACGTCGAACTTCTCCGCGACCCGGAGCCGCGAGGTGTCGCTCGCGTCGATCGTGTACTTCCCCGGCACGCACTGGTCAGGCGGTGGGAGCGTGCCGCCGGCGACGGTCGTGACGACCCCTCCCGCAGCGTCGGTCGGCGGTGGCGTCGTCGGCGCGTCCGGGTCGAGCGTCGTCGTCGGGGCGACGGTCGTCGACGGCGCGACCGTGACGAACGGCGTGGCGACCGGCGTGTCGGTCGTGTCGCTCGCCTCAGGTTCGTCGGAACCGCATCCAGCGAGTCCCGTTGCCGCGATCAGGACTGGGCTCAGGAGGATCAGGATCCGTCTCATCGCGCGAAGTCTGATTCGTGTGAGCCGAAAAGCGCGTTCATGATTCAGACTTCGCGACCCAGGGCGCGCCTTCGGGCGTGACGTACGCGGCGGTGATGCCGCCGTCGACGCTCAGCGACTGCCCGGTCATCCAGCTCGACTCGTCGCTCGCGAGGAACAGCGCGCCGCGGGCGATCTCGATCGGCTCGCCGAATCGGCCCATCGGGATGTGCACGAGTCGGCGTTGGCGCTTCGGCTCGTCGTCGAGGAACTTCGCGAGCATCGGCGTCATGATCGGACCGGGGCACAGTGCGTTGCAGCGGATGCCCTGGCGCCCGTAGATCACTGCGACCTCGCGCGTCATCGCGAGAACCGCGCCCTTGGACGCCGTATAGGCGATCTGCGGCGTCGCCGCACCCATGTGCGCGACGAACGAGGCAACGTTGACGATCGACCCGCCACCGCCGGAGTCGAGCATCGCCGGGATCGCGTACTTGCACCCGAGCAGGACGCCGAGGACGTTGATGTCCATCGTCCGCTGATACGTCTCGATGCTCGTCGTGACGGGGCCGTCGTCGTCGCTCAGCATCACGCCGGCGTTGTTGTAGAGCACGTGCAGTCCGCCGAAGGTCTCCACCGCGTGCTGCACCGCCGATTCGACCGACTCCGGGTCCGTGACGTCGCAGCTGACGAACGACGCCTCTCCCCCGCCGGCCGCGATCGCCTCGACCGCCTCGTCGCCGTCGACCACATCGGCGATGACCACCTGCGCACCCTCGGTCGCGAACAGCTCCGCGCCGACGCGGCCGAGGCCCGATGACCCGCCCGTGATCAGCGCCACCTTCCCGGACAACCGTGGCGCGAGCGGAGGCACGGGGCGAAGGTAGCCGACGGTGCAGACTCGGGTCCGGATGACCGCGATCGACGACAGCGAACGACGCAGACGGACGTGGCGGGTGATGTCCTGGAACGTGCGCGGCTCTTCGCAACCGGACGTCTCCGAGCTCGCCGGCGTCATCCGCAAGCTCGCGCCGGACGTCGTCGCGATCCAGGAGCTCCAGCGCCGGCAGGCACGGCGACTCGGCGCAGCGCTCGGGTGGCGGCACTGCTGGACCCGCAAGCACTACCCGTACTCGCCGTTGCTGTGGTGGCGCGCAGAAGGACTCGCGGTTCTCACGCCGCACTCGCTGGGCGGCGTCTGGCGCCAGACGATCTCTCCCGGCGTCTCGACGTGGACGTTCCGTCATCGGGTGCTGCTCGCCGCCACCGTCGCCCGCGACGGCGAGCAGCTGCGCGTCTACGACACCCACCTCGCCGCGCACCGTGCTCCGGACGAGCGGATCGCACAGGCGCGGCGGGTCGCCGAGCGAGTTGCCGCGGACGGTGCGGCGCTACGGATCGTCGCCGGCGACCTCAACGCGCATCGGGAGCCGGAGGTCATCCGCGAGCTCCACTGCGTGGGTCTGCGCGACCCCGGCAGCGACTCCACGCACCCGTCGCACATGCCGCAACGCCGACTCGACTACATCCTCGTGCCGGAGGACGCGAACGTCACGGAGCGCCACGTGCCCGCGGGCGGCGACGAGTGGGCCGCGCTGTCGGACCACCTGCCGCTGCTCATCGCGTTCACCGCCAACGGCACGTGAGGCGCGCCGTCACGCGACGGCTCTCTGTTCTGTGTCAGCGATCAGGCGAAGCCGCTCACCGGCTGCGGGGTGTACGGCTCCTCCAGCTCGCGGATCTCGTCCGCCGTCAACGTGATGTCGACCGACGCGATCGCGTCGTCGAGGTGCTCGGGCTTCGTGGCGCCGACGATCGGCGCCGACACCGCAGGGTGCTTCGCGACCCACGCCAGCGCGATCTGCGCACGTGACACGCCACGTGCGTCGGCGATCGCGGCGACGCGGTCGATGATCTCGCGGTTCGCCGTGCCGTAGAGCGTCTTGCCGAACTCGTCGGTCTCGCTGCGCGCCGTCGAGGAGTCGTCCCGGTCGCGGGTGAGCTTGCCGCGCGCGAGCGGGCTCCACGGGATCACGCCGACGCCCTGGTCCACGCACAGTGGGAGCATCTCGCGCTCCTCCTCGCGGTACACGAGGTTGTAGTGGTTCTGCATCGTCACGAACTTCGTCCAGCCGTTGCGCTCCGCGACGTGCTGTGCCTTCGCGAACTGCCACGCCCACATCGAGGAGGCTCCGATGTACAGCGCCTTGCCCGCCCTGACGACCTCGTGCAACGCCTCCATCGTCTCCTCGATCGGCACCCGGCGGTCCCAGCGGTGGATCTGGTACAGGTCGACGTAGTCGGTTCCGAGCCGGCGCAGGCTCTGGTCGATCTCGAACATGATCGCCTTGCGCGACAGACCCCAGCCGTTCGGGCCCTTGCGCATCTGTCCGTGGACCTTCGTCGCGATGACGATCTCCTCGCGCCGTGCGAGCTCGCCGAGCGCACGGCCGACGATCTCCTCGCTCGTCCCGTCGGAGTAGACGTTCGCAGTGTCGAAGAAGTTGATCCCCTCCTCGACGGCGCGGCGGAGGAACGGGCGGCTCTGCTCCTCGTCGAGCGTCCACGCGTGGTTGCCGCGGTCCGAGATGCCGTAGCTCATGCAGCCAAGGCAGATGCGTGAGACGTCCATGCCGGTCGAGCCGAGCTTCGTGTACTTCATTCCGGCACTCTACGAACGCGGTTGATCAGCCGAGGGCCTCGAGCGTCTCCACGAACAGAGCGAGAGCAGACTCCGCGAACGCCTCCATGTTCGCGGCGCGGTCGTCGAGACCCGTGAGGACGTGTCGGGTCGCCGCGACCGGGCCTGCGACTGCGACCCACGCATGCCCGGCCGGATCGCCGTACCGGTTCGGCGGGCCTGCGGCGCCGGCCTCACCGACGCCCCACGTCGAGCCGATCTTGGCGACGCTCGACTGCGCGAGGTAACGGGCGAAGTCCTCGGTCGCACCACGCATGCCGGCCGGCGGCTCGACGACGCCGGCGAGCAGCGCTCGGTGCGCGGCCATGGTGTAGATCACCGTGCCGCCGAGGTAGTACGCACTCGCGCCCGGGACCGACAGCAGCGCAGCCGACACCAGACCGCCGGCGGAGCCCTCGGCCACCGACACCGTCTCGCCACGATCGCGCAGCAGCCGCCCTGCGTGCGCGGCGAGACCGGTCGGCTCGGGCCTGTTCACGTCGGATCGTCCTGGTCGCGGACGTCCGAGGCGGCGGCCGAAGGTGGCTCGAACGCGGTCCCCATCACCACGTTCCACGAACGGATGCGCCACGACGGTACGAGGCCTTCACGAACATACGGGTCCGCCGCGACGAAGTCCTCGATCGTCGACACCTGCTCGCAGCGGAAGACGAACGCAGCACCGTCGGCCGGGTCGGCATACGCGCCGACGAGTTGCAGGTGGCCGGCCTCGACAGCCGCCATTGCACCAGCGATGTGATCCGGCCGGAGCGGCGTCCTTCGCTCCAAGTAGTCGTCCACGTAGTCGTAGAACAAGATCCAGTAGTTGCTCATGCACGCTCCCAATATCGACGCAGCTCCCAGTCGGTGACGGTCTGGTTCGAGGCACGCCACTCCGCCTCGCCCATCGTGAGGATGTGGTGGTGGACCTCGTCGCCGAAGCACTCGCGGGCGACGTCGGATCGGCGCCACAAGTCGATTGCGTCCGGCAGGTTCCAGGGGATCCGCTCGATGTCAGCGGCCTCGTACCCGTTGCCCTCGTAGGCCGGCGCGAGCGGGAGCTCGTTGCGGATGCCGTGGAGACCGCCGGCGATCGTGCCGGCGAACGCGAAGTAGCTGTTCGCATCGCTGCCGGGGATCCGGCACTCGACGCGGCTCGCGCTGCCGTGGCCGACCGTGCGGAAGCCGAGCGTGCGGTTGTCGCGTCCCCAGCCGATGCCGGTCGGCGCCCACGAACCCGGCTGGAATCGTTTGTAGCTGTTGAGCGTCGGCGCCCACAGCAGGCTGAACTCGCGCGCCGTCGCGACGAGGCCGGCGACCCAGTGACGGAAGATGTCCGGCATGTCGTCGCCATGCGTGGCAAACAGCGCGGTCGCACCGTCGAGCGACCAGAGGCTCGAGTGGATGTGGCACGACGAGCCGGTCTCGGCCATGTCCCACTTCGCCATGAAGCTGACCGCGCGGCCCTCGAGCGCGGCGATCTCCTTCGCCGCGTTCTTGTAGACCGTGTTGCGGTCGGCCATCTCGATCGGCGTCGCGTAGTCGAGGTTGATCTCGTGCTGGCCGCGCCCGGCCTCGCCCTTGCTGAACTCGACCGGCACACCCGCCGCCTCGAGGCCGCGGCGGATCGCGCCGATCACGTACTCGTCGCGCGTCGTCTGGAGGATCTGGTAGTCCTGCAGGAAGGCACTGTGCGGCCGCAGGCCGCGGTAGCCCTTCTCGTGCGCCTCTTCGTACGTGTCCGCGAACAGGTGGAACTCGATCTCGCTGCCGATCATCGGCAGGTAGCCCTGCGCTGCCGCGGCTTCGACCTGTCGGCGAAGGACCGTCCGCGGCGCGACCTCGATCAGCTCGCCGGCGTCGACGTCGAACAGGTCGCACAGCACCATCGCAGTGCCCTCGACCCACGGCGTGATGCGGATCGTGTCCCAGTCGGCGCGCGCCGCCATGTCGCCGTAGCCCTGTTCGTAGCTCGCGAAGCGATAGCCCGGCACCGGGTTGTCGTCCATGTCGAGTGCGATCAGGTAGTCGCAGTTCTCGGTGCCGCTGTCGGCGACGCGCTCGGTGAAGAAGCGCCCGGTCGTGCGCTTGCCGACGAGGCGGCCCTGCAGGTCAGGGAAGACCATCAGGATGGTGTCGATGGTGCCCGCGTCGACGCGCGCCTGCAGCTCCGCGCGCGACACGTGCACCCGATCCGACATCGCCGCCGACTGTAGATGCCCTCGGAATGCGGGGGGCGACCTACGCCTTCTTGGCGGCGGGGGCCTTTGCTTCCTTCGGTGGCTTGAGCACACCCTTGGCGAGCGCCTCGTCGAGGTACGCCTCGGCCTCTTCTGCGCTCACCTTCAGCGCCGGTGCGATCTCGCTGATCAGGTTGATCCGCGCCCGGTCGTACATCGTGCGCTCTGCGGCGGACAGCGACGCATCACGGTTGCGCGCAGCGAGGTTCCGCACCACCTCGGCGACCTGGTACACGTCGCCGCTCTTCAGCTTCTCCTGGTGGTTCTTGAAGCGCCGGCTCCAGTTCGACGGCACGCGCGGGTCGGCCTTCGACAGCACCGACACCAGATCCTCGAGCTCGTCGCTCGACACCGGCGGGCGCACGCCGACCTCACTGCACTTGTTCGTCGGAACCGACAGCGTCATCTCGTTGATGACGGTCCGCAGGATGAGGTACTCCTGGGTGGACCCGAAGGCCTCCATCTTCTTCGTCCCCATCACGATGCACGCACCGTGCTGGGGGTAGATGACGGTCTCACCCTTCTTCCACTTCACGTGGTCCCAAGATAGGCCGCGATGGGGTGAAATCCTCAGTACACGCGTGCCCCCGGAGGGACTCGAACCCCCAACCGACCGGGTAGAAACCGGTTGCTCTCTCCATTGAGCTACGGAGGCGTGGGAACGCCACCCGAAGTCTACGAAGTGAAGACGAACGTGAGCGTCCACGACAGTTCCGTCGTCACTTCGCTCACAGCAACTGGCGGCGGAGGAGGTCGAGCGCAGTGATGACGCTCATCTGGCGCATCTGGTCGCGCTGGCCGGGGAGGCGGAGCGTGCGCGTCACCGAGCGCCCGTCGGCGAGTGCGATGGCGATGCACAGAGTCCCGACCGGCATGCCGTCCTGCTCGGTGGGGCCGGCGACGCCTGTCAGCGCGAGACCGACGTCCGCACCGAGGACGCGGCGCGCACCTCCCGCCATCGCAGCGGCGGCGTCCTCGCTCACCACCGGCCCCTCCGGCACGCCGAGCACGTCGAACTTGACCTCGCTCGCGTAGCTGACGATCGACCCGCGGAAGACGTCGCTCGCTCCTGGCACCGCCGTGATCCGGCCGGCGACGAGGCCGCCGGTGACGCTCTCGGCGAGCCCGAGGCTCCACCCTCGATCGCGCAGCGCCCGGAGGACGACGAGCTCCATCGTCTCGTCGTCGATGCCGAACACGATCTCGCCGACGATGTCGCGGATCCGCTCCTCGACCGGCTCGATCAGCGCCTCGCCCTCGGCAACCGTCGGCGCCTTCGCCGTCAGCCGGACCTTCATCCCCTCCCACCCGCTCGCGAGGAACGCGAGCGTCGGGTTGCCGGCTGCGTCGAGGTCGGCGATCACCCCGTCGAGCCGCTCGTTCAGCCCGCTCTCGCTCTCCCCCCACGTGCGCAGCGTGCGCGACACGATGACCGACGTGTCGCCGCTGCGAGCGCGCAGGTCGGGCAGCACCGCGCGCTCGAGCATCTCCTTCATCTCGTGCGGCACACCCGGCACCGCGTACACGACCTTGCTCACGCCGTCGATCTCGACAGGGCAGATCAACCCCGGCGCCGTGCCGCGCGTCTGGGGGATGACCGTCGCGCCGACCGGCACCATCGCCTGCCGAAGGTTGTTCGCAGCCATGTACCTCCCGCGCGATGCGAACAGCTCGGTGATGACGGCAGCGACCGCCTCGTCGTGCACGAGCTCGACACCCATCACCGCGGCGATCGCCTCCCGCGTCAGGTCGTCGTGGGTCGGCCCGAGGCCGCCGCACACGATCACCGCGTCCGCAGCGGCGACCGTCTGGCGGAGCACGGCGATCATCCGGTCGATGTTGTCGCCGACCTTGACCTGCAGCAGCGAGTCGATCCCTGACAGCGCGAGGTGCTCGCCGATCCACGCCGAGTTCGTGTCGATCACCTGACCGAGCAGCAGCTCCGTCCCGATCGCCACGACGTCGCAGCGCACGTCAGGCGTCGCCCGTCAGCGCCTCGATGTCCGAGGCCGGAGCGAGGACGCGCACATTGCGGTTCGTGTGTGCGCGCCACATGTACTGCGCCGCGCTGATGACCGCGAGCACGACTGCGATCCACAGCAGGCTCTTCCACAGCCACTGCGCGTCCCGCGCCGTCAGCGGCGCGATCGCGAAGCCGACCGACAACTGTTGCGTCACCGTCTTGAGCTTGGCGATCTTGCTCGCCGGCACGCTGACGCCCTTCGACCCGACGAACGTGCGGTAGAGGCTGATGCCGAGCTCGCGCACCGCGAGGATCGCCACGGGCACGATCCAGTACACGTCACGACTGACGAGGGTGAACATCGCGCCGAGGATGAGGATCTTGTCGGCGAGCGGGTCGAGGAACGCGCCCAGCGTCGTCGTTCCGTGCCGCCGCGCAAGGACGCCATCGACCTTGTCGCTCGAGCAGAGGACGAACCACAGCGCGAACGCCAGCCAGTTGCCGTCACGGTGGTCCGGGATCAGCCAGAACATCAGCGGCGCGACGAGCACGCGCGTCACCGTCACCAGGTTCGCCCAGGTCTTGATGGCCGAGGCGTGGACGGGCATCTACGCCGGCTCCCCCGCACGGACGGCGACGAGGTCCGGTCCCATTGCGTCCACCACCGTCACGTCTGCGAGCTCGCCGACCGGCAGATCGTGCGGCACCTCGATCACGCCGTCGATCTCGGGCGCCTCGCGATGGCTGCGGGCGACCCCGGCCTCGTCGACGAGCACCTGCATCGTCCGTCCGATCAGCGCGTCGCGCCGGCGCGCCGTGATCGCGTCTTGCATCTCGCGCAGCTCGGCGAGCCGCTCGTCCATCAAAGACTTGTCGACCGCGCCGGCGAGCGTCGCCGCGTACGTGCCGTCCTCGTTCGAATACGAGAAGAACCCGCACCAGTCGAGCTCTGCCTCCTCGACGAAGCGGAGCAGCTGGTCGTGATCGGCCTCGGTCTCGCCGGGGTAGCCGACGATGAAGTTGCTGCGGAACGCGGCATCCGGCGCGCGGTCACGGATGTCGGCGATGCGGCGCAGGAACCGGTCGCCGTCGCCCCAGCGGCGCATCCGCCGCAGCAGCGGCTTGCTCACGTGCTGCAGCGAGAGGTCGAAGTACGGGACGCCGCTCGCGCAGATCACGTCGATCAGGTCGTCGGTCAGGTCGCTCGGATACAGGTAGAGCAGCCGGACGCGGTCGACGGCACCGGCGACGGACTTCACGAGCGGGACGATCGAGCCTGCCCCGAGGTCACTGGGTCGGTCCTTGCCGTACGACGCGAGGTCCTGCGCGACGAGCACGATCTCGCGCACACCGAGGTCGTCGACCTCGCGCAGGATCGAGTCGACGTCACGACTGCGCTGCGGGCCGCGGAACGAGGGGATCGCGCAGAACCCGCACGAGCGGTCGCAGCCCTCGGCGATCTTCACGTACGCCCACGGCGACGTCGACTTCGGCCGGGGCAGGTTGAGGAGGTCGAGCAGGGGCACCGCTGGCGCGGTCAGCGACAGCGGACGCTTCGTCCCCAGCTGTAGCGGAACGGTGACCGGCACCCCGAAGCCGGCGACCTGGTCGACCTCGGGCAGCGCCTCGGCGAGTTCGGCGCCGTAGCGCTCGGCCATGCAGCCGGTGACGACGAGGCGTCCGCCGGCTTTGCGCTGATCGTCCAGAGCCAGGATGGTGTCGATCGACTCCTGCCGCGCCTCCTCGATGAACGCGCACGTGTTGACGACGACGAGGTCGGCGAGCGACGCATCATCCGTCGCCGTCATCCCATCTGCGACCAGCGTCCCGACGAGCTTGTCGCTGTCCACCTGGTTCTTCGGGCAGCCCAACGTCTCGACGTAGAACCGCTGCCCCATAGACGCTCAAGGCTACCGATGAACCCATGCTCTCGAAGGCGTGAGCCCGTCGCGCAGCGAAGGTGGGCGCGAGGTGGGGAACGTGCGCACGGTCGACGTCTCGACGTTCCCCAGTTCCGGAATTCGGCGAGTGGAGCTACCGGTTGCGCTCGGCTTCCTGCAGGAGCTCGAACTCCTCCACCGTCATCAGGACCGCCCGCGCCTTGGAGCCCTCGCTGGGCCCGACGACGCCTCGTTGCTCGAGCAGGTCCATCAGCCGGCCGGCCCGCGCGAAGCCGACCTTGAGCTTGCGCTGCAGCATCGACGTCGACCCGAGCTGGCTGCGCACGACGAGCTCGGTCGCCTGGCGGAGCAAAGCCTCGTCATCGTCGTCGTCACCGCCCCCGCTCCCCGAGCCGGAGAACAGCGAGCTCCCCTCGTTGGCATCGCCCTCGACGCCCTGCACGTCGACGACGTCCGGCGCCTGCCGGCGCCAGTGGGCGACGACCTTGCGGACCTCCTCCTCGGCGACGAAGCAGCCCTGGATGCGCTGCGCCACGTTCGAGTTGCCAGGCAGCAAGAGCATGTCCCCCTTGCCGACGAGCTTCTCGGCGCCCGGCTGGTCGAGGATGACGCGGCTGTCGGTCAGCGACGACACGGCGAACGCGATGCGCGCCGGGATGTTCGCCTTGATCACGCCGGTGATCACGTTCACGCTCGGCCGCTGCGTCGCGACGATCAAGTGGATTCCGACGGCGCGCGCCTTCTGCGCGATGCGGGTGATGCTCTCCTCGACGTCGCGGGCGGCGATCATCATCAGATCGTTGAGCTCGTCGACCACGACGACGATGTACGGCAGACGCGCAAAGTTCTCGCCGGCGTCCTCACCGTCGGCAGCCGGCTCCATTCGCCGGCTCGTCGCGAGATCACGGAACTCGCCCCGGTCGTACGCCGCGTTGTAGCCGGTGATGTCGCGGAAGCCGACCTCCATCAGCAGGTCGTAGCGCCGCTCCATCTCCTTCACCGCCCACGAC
>Ga0136611_10001734_pt1 | contig 15144 bp, 10 predicted proteins | sample AntDrymUQ2232306_2_FD_106645 | JGI IMG/M metagenome (GOLD analysis project Ga0136611, IMG submission 106645) | Polar desert sand microbial communities from Dry Valleys, Antarctica - metaG UQ223 (23.06) | ecosystem: Environmental > Terrestrial > Soil > Desert | place: Antarctica: Dry Valley...
CGCGTTGTGCTTCGACATCACCTTCGTAATCGCCGCCGTCAACGTCGTCTTCCCGTGATCCACGTGTCCAATCGTCCCAATATTCACGTGCGGCTTACTCCGATCAAATTTCTCTTTGCTCATAGCTTCTCCTTCCTTCCATATCTCGAATCTGCAATTTTAAATTACAAACAAAGAACTGGAGCCCAAGTCGGGATTTGAACCCGAGACCTCATCCTTACCAAGGATGCGCTCTACCCCTGAGCTACTCGGGCTCGTAACTCAACAAAATATGGAGCGGGAGACGAGATTCGAACTCGCGACATTCAGCTTGGAAGGCTGACGCTCTACCAACTGAGCTACTCCCGCAAAAACTGGTGCATGGGGTAGGATTTGAACCTACGTAGGAAATTAATCCGACGGGTTTACAGCCCGTTGCCTTTGACCGCTCGACCACCCATGCGTGATCTCGTTTGTGTGCTACGGCCGACTTTTCGAGCCATTTAGCAAAATTCTTATACTACCGAAATCCGAAATAGCGCGCAAGCTCTGAGACCAATTAGCGGCCGGTCGCCCCGAAGGTCGAGTCAGAGCTGCCTGCGTCTCGCGGGGAGTATTATTTCGATCTGGGGTGAAAGCGGGTGTAATTCTTCTTGAGCTGCGTACTGGTGATATGGGTGTAAATCTGCGTTGTGGAGATGTCCGCATGACCGAGCATCTGTTGAACGCTGCGGATATCCGCATTGTTTTGAACAAGATGCGTGGCGAATGAATGCCTGAGAGTATGCGGCGAAACACCTTCAAATCCACATTTTTTCGCGTATAAAGCGATGAATGAGTGAATCGCCTGCCTCGTCAACGCCCTTCCCGCCGGTGTCACGAAAAGGTTTTCTATCTCGAGATTCTCGTATTTTCGGCGGATTGCGATGTATTTTCGCAGCCATTCGACTGCCGACGAACCGACGGGAACACGCCTTGTTTTGCTTCCCTTACCGGTAGTTGTCAGTATCCCGGCATCAAGATCAATCTCACGAACTTTAAAGTTAACGGCCTCGGAAACGCGAAGCCCGCTCGAATACATCAGCTCAAGGATCGCCCGATCGCGGAGGCCGATCGCCGTCTCGACATCAGGGGCCCCGAGGAGCGTTTCGATCTCGGTCTGATTGAGAAATCGAGGTAGGTAGACGCCTTTCTGCGGCGAGACCAGGTCTTCGGCCGGGTTCGTCGCAAGGTGCCCTTCGAACATTAGGAATTTATAGAATCCGCGAACGGAGCTGATCAAGCGCCGTTTGGAATTCTCGGATAACTTTTCGCCCGCGAGATCGATCAGCCATTCACGCAGGTCCTGTCGCGTCAGTTTCTCTAATTCCAGATTGTTCTTTGAGGTCCACGCCGCCAGCCGTGCTATATCGCCCGCATAGGCCGAGAGCGAATTTTTCGCCAAGCCTTTTTCGACGCGGAGGTATGAAATGTATTCGCGGATGAGATCGCGTGGCACAAGATAATTCTAGCATCATCGATGCACGTCGGAGCCTTCGGGGTTCTGATCGTTCTGGAACTGCGAGGGGCAACCCTCGGTATCGTGCAACAAGAAGCTCAAACAAAGAAGCGGAAATTTACATTCATAAATTTCCGCTTTCATTTTTGGCAAAATGTAAAACTAACTTTAGTTATCCGCCGTAAAATTAACGTTTTCGATATTTTCCGTAACGGTTACGACTTGCGCCGGTTGGCTGAATTGATAGCGTTTTGACCAGACGCTGATAACATATGTTGCGCCTGCCGGAATTTCTTCAAAAGCGTAGTATCCGAAAGAGCTTGTCCTGACGGTCAGCGAGTCCCCGTTTGAGTCGGATATCGTAACAAACACGCCTCGGATGCCGTTTCCGTTTGCCGTCAAAACTCGTCCGCTGACCGATGCGTTTGCCGCTGTCGGACCGGCAACCTGGAGGGTATTCGAAAATTCTGAAGTGTCGCTGGTCGTCAAATCAGTCGCCGTGGAGCTGACAAAATTTCCGGCCGGAACCTGTGTTGCCGGAGTAAAGCTGATAATCGCATTACAAGCAGCATTGGTCGTGTAATTCTGCGCACCGATAAAAGTTCTTCCTTCGCCGAAGCCGGAAGGGTCCGCAGCCGTATCCGAGAAAAACTCGACCCGAAACGTTCTGTTGGGCGTGCTGATAAGTATTCCGCTGATTGTGGTGGCGTTGTTTGCCGTAACGAGGACCGGATAATTTTGGAAGTTATTCGCAGGGCCCGAATCAACATCGCAAGGATCATTAAGAGTTACGCCGTCCGCGCCGAATAGGCCTAAATCGATGCCGAGTCCGGTGTTCTCGGTGATCGAATTTCTCAAAATACGATTGCCCGTCGCTCCGAAATAGACGACAACACCGCCTTCTCCGGCGAGAGTGGGGATCAAAATTCCGTCGCCGTTAAAGCGTATATTGTTGCCTTCGCCTGCGATTAGGCCGCCGATTGTGTTGCCCGTGGCTTTCGACTCGTGGATATAAACCCCGGCCTCGAGGTTGCCCACGTCGCTTGTGCCGTCGGCTCCCGTTCCGATCAAATTGCCTTGCACGGTGTTGTTATTGCCGCCGGCGATGTGAACGCCCACGTCATTGCCTGAGATTAAATTGCCTTCGCCGGATAGACCGCCGCCGATTTGATTATTGTTTGCGCCCGTGTCAATCCGCACGCCGTCCGGGTTGCGAATCGCCGCCGTTCCCGCCAGATTCGTGCCGATGTAATTGCCCTGCACGGTATTGTTTGAGCCGCCGCCGATGTTGACGCCGCCGCCGTCATTGCCGGAAATAACGTTGCGAAAGCCGGCTGTGTTCCCGCCGATTTGGTTGCTGTTGGCAAAGATATAGATGCCTTGCGAGGTGTTGCCCAGGTCGGCTGTTCCGGCGGCGTTTGTGCCGATAAGATTGCCTCTCACGAGGTTTCCGGTTGAGCCTGTGCCGAAGATATTGATGCCGTCTCCGTCGTTGCCGGAGATCAAGTTGCCGGGCGCACAGCCGAGCGTCGCCGCAGATCCGCCGATACTGTTGTTTGCCGATCCGCTGATGTCAATGCCGCCGAAGCTGTTGCCCAAATCGGCGTTTCCGGCTGCGTCTGTGCCGATGTAGTTGCCTTGAATTAGATTGCCGCCGCTTCCGGCAAAGCCGCTAATGGCAATGCCGCGCCCCAAATTGCCGGAGATAATATTTCGCAAAGCAGGAGTCGCGCCGCCGATGGTGTTGCCGCTGCCGCTCGTGATGTTGATGCCGTTTGTGATATTGGGAACGACGGCTGTTCCGGCGGAGTTTGTGCCGATGAAATTGCCTGTAATGAAATTGCCGCCCGAAAGGATCTCGATGCCGTTGCCGCCAAAGCCGTTGATGACCAAGCCGCGTATCGTGCTGCCCGCGCTTCCGGCGGCAAGCGTCAGACCGCTGCTCCCCGCGCCCGCGCTCGCGCCGTTGACGACGATCTGCAGCGTCGCAGTGCCAGCGCAACTTGAATTTGTTACCGCGCCGGTTTGCGTATACCCGTCAATCGTTACTAAGTCGGTGATGTTGGGTAAAGCCGAGAGCGGTTGAATGGTAAAAGGTCCCGTGCCGACGATAGCGAATGCAATCAAATCGGCGCCGGCAGCGCCGTTGGCATCAAGAATCGCCTGCCGCAAGCTGCCCGCTCCGGTGTCGCCGGTGTTTGTAACGGTAAAAGTCGCGCTCGGCACGGAGATTTCCCCGTCAAATGTTTGCGCCGAAACGCGGTTTGATTTGACCATCAATGCCGACGCGAGAGCCAAAGCGATAAATCCGGCGAATAATAGTTTCAAGTTTTTCGTACTCATTAGATTAAATTCTCCATAGAAAACAGTGTCAGTGGTCAGTTGAAATCGATTTTTACTGACCACTGACCACCGTTTACGGCCTGGTAACGCATCGCGAATTGCTGTACGGTCCGATTACATTGCCATCGGGCGACGAGAAGATGCCGGCGATGCGGTACGTGTATGTTCCGGGTGACCGTCCCGTGATGGCGTAGGTCGTCGGAGTCGGCGGGACGTCAGCCAGCGTCACGTAGTTGTTCGTGCTGATGCGGATGTCTTCGATATACGTTCCGGCGTCCGGGGCAACCAGATCGCTGACCATACGGAAGCGGATTTTAACGCTCGTGCCGGCGTAGGGACCCAAATCGAGTTCCCGCGTTCCGACAAACGCGCCGCTATAAGAGGCGAGCAAGTTATAGCTCGCGCCGCCGTTGTTGCTCACCTCGACGTTGAGAAAGTCAAAGCCCTCTTCCGTGCTTTGATTGGTCAAAAACGAGAGCGTCGCCCCCGTTCCCGTCAACATCACCGGCGTTATCTGCGTCAGCGATTCGTTCTGATTTGCCGTGTCGGGAACGAAATAAGCCAGACTCGCGCTTAACGGATTGACCTGCGTCGTCCATTGCGCGCTGCCGCTCCATTTCGAGTTTGCGCCGTTGACAAGCGGCTCGTCGGCGTTGTCGAAGAAAATCGACGCGATACTTGTCGCCTCTTGCACTCGATAGCCGATTGGATTGACTCCGCCGGTCGCCGTGTATGTCCAGTTGACCGAATAATTGCCGTCGGCATCGTTATAGCAGCCGTTAGCACCAACCGTTCCCGGCAATGTGGTTGGCGGAGTTTGATTCGGCGCGTTGGCATTAGCAACGGTCGCCCCCGTCGCACGATAATAAAACGGCATTCGCATGGCTTGACCGTTTGAAGCGTGCGCCGCGTAGACGTACCATTGAAATTCGGTGCCCGGCGCGATACTTGCGCCGTTTGCCGCCACGCGGACAAAGTAAGTCCCTCGTCCGCCCGAAGGAACGCTAACCGAGGTTATCGGCGTGTTTCCAGCAGCGTCAGACGAAAAACTAACGGCGAAGTTCGTTCCGTCAACGTTGCGGTTGTTGGCAAAGCTCAGGTTATAAACTCCGCCGCCACCACCGATGTCGCGGATGATGACCTTGCGCGTTTTGACGTTGGTTGTTTGCAGTCCGGCGACGGGTTGATTGCCAAAGCTCGCCGTCGGCAATAAAACTTCCATATTGCCCTGCGCGTCAAGCGGTGCCGGATTTCGGGTCGGCTGCGTGAACTCAGATTGATTGCCGGTTGTATTCGGGTCTGCGTCCGCCAAAAGCAGCGTCGGCGAGACCATAATCGCCCGCAAAGCCAACGCCCCGGCGACGTTTATGTGTCCAGAACCGAGGTCATTGACCGAAGTCGTCGGCGCCGGGTCGGATTCGGGAACGCCGCGCCCGGTCCGCAAGTTCGTCGCCGAATTTTGCAGCAAAGCGCGTGACACGGTAACCGTATCAAACCGCTTGTTGCGATAATTGGTATCGTTGAGATTAACCGTGTCCAAGCCGAGTTGATTGCGAACGCGCTGGCGAACTACCGTTATCGCTCCGGCTGTGATCGGACCGGAAAATGAAGTGCCGTTGGCTACCGTGTAACCCGTTAAACTGGCCAGGCCAATCGTGTCGTCCGGCAGACCGGTCGGCGTTGCCGCGCCCGAAATGCCCACGCCCGGCGCGGTTACGTCCGGCTTGATTTGACGATAATTGGCGGTCGGATGATCATTCGGACCGCGCGAGCTGAAACTTGCCATCGCCGGCGTGAAAGCGTCAATCGAAGTCACCTCCGACGCCCGCAGCGGTTTCAGCGAAACTGAGCCGTGCGGCGGAACGGGGCTTCCGTTCTGCATCCCGTCAAGCAGCATATCGAGCAAAATATTGGCGTTCGTAACGCTGATGGTAAAAGTCGGAATACCATTGATAACCTGCACGGCGGTTGCCGATTCGATATTGGTGATGAGCAAAATCGCCGCCGGATTTTTGGTTGCGACGGGATTTGCGGCGGACGCAAATGTTCCCGAAAATTTGACCAGCGCGATTCGATTGGTAACCGCGTCCGGGACGTTTGTCGGCGGCAGCGGATTGGCGACTAAATCAACATAAACATAGTGTGCCGAAAGCGAGCCGTCGCGGATTGGCCCGCCGCCTGCGACGGGAAAGAGTTTGAGTCCAATCGGCGCATCGGCCGCATTGGCGTTCGATGCCGCGCCGTATTCCGCCGGTGGTCCGGGCGGCAAAGGCGGCGGCGGAGCTTGTCCGGCGTTTAATTCACCCGGAATTTGATTAGGCTGCAACACATCCGCAGCGGCAACCGAGCCGGGGTCGAGACTCGCGGCAACCGAAATCGCCAGCGTCGCCGACGAAGGCGCGCCGATTGTTCCCGCACCGGGACCGGAGTTACCAGCCGAAGCGACAACGATCGTGCCGTTCAAAGCAGCGTTGTTGGCGGCTTTGGAGCTCGGCGCGGTCGCGCTTCCCGAGGTGTCGCCGAGCGAAAGATTGATAACATCGGCGACCGGTTTTGCAACCGGTATCGGTCCCGGATTGCCCGTGCTGATCAAAGTATATGGCGAAGCCGCATCTTCCATCGAGAGCGGAATGTCGCCCGGACATTGCGGCGCCGGACCGCAAACTTTGTAAGCCATAATGCGAGCTTGCGGAGCCGTGCCGTGATACCGCGTGCCGCTAATCGTCGGACCAATACCCGTGCCGTCGCGTCCCGTGCCGTAGCCGAGATTCGCCGGCGTGTTGCCGTCCACGGCGAAACCCGCTGCATTCGAAGCGACGAGCGTTCCGTGTCCGAAATCGTCAGTCGGGTTGCCGGGCGATGACAGCGCGTAGTAGTAAATAACTTTGCGGTTGTCGGCGGCACTCGCCGGCAGACCGGAAACACGCGGCGTGGGCGTTGTCAGTCCCGTGCCGCCAAACATCGGATGCCGCCAGTCAACGCCCGAATCGATCACCGCCAGATTGATGCCTTGTCCTTCAAAACCGTCAATTGCCGTCAGACGCGGTGTTTCCGGGTGTCCGGGCGAGCCTAGCGGTGTTAATTCCTGATTCGCGCCATAGACCGCAAGGCGACGGTCGCTTATATTAAATTGCGTTCCCAAACTGTAGTCAATCGCGTTATCGAGCCAAAAGCGTGACGGCTTGATTTTCTCGATGCTCAGGACTTCAGGCTGATTTTTCAGTGCTTCGAGGTCTTCGGCAGCAATATACGCGACAAAGCCGTTGAGCAAATATGTAAAACGATATTCGATGTGGCGGATTGAACCGTCAACTTGGGTTACGTCATTCGTCCGCATCATGGCGCGAACGCCGCGTTCGGACAGAGCATGCAAAAGCTCGTCCTGTTTGCCGGACAGTTCGACGGCATATTCGGCGAGCTTGTCGAATGCGGTTCTGCCATCTTTGAGATTAAGCCGTTGGCGAAATTGCATTACTGCGCCCGGGTCGTCTTTCAATTCGACGAGGACGGGCGTTATCTTGCTGCCAACCTGTTGACGAAAAGCCGCTAAGTCAGCAGGTTCGCCCGGAACGACTTGTTTTACTTCATTTTGAGCATTTTCGTCCGTTTGAGCGGCTGAGGGTCTGGCGATAAAATAAACTGCCACACAGGCCGCCAATACAAACAAACAAAACCCGAGGCGTATCTGCTTTGTCGCGAAACTTCGATTCATAATCTTAAACTCCTTTGATATTGATAAAGCGCGCCGCAAAAAAAATTCAAAGGTCAGACACCGCGCGCCAAAACGCTGGCGCCGCCAGTTTTGAAGCCGATAGTAAAAAGTATTACCAAAAAAATTAAATTTTCCCTGCGATAGAATTGAGTGTAACGCCTCCTTTTGATTTAAGCAAGGTTTTATTTTGATTTAAGCAAGGTTTTATTGCCGTCGGCCGTTGCCGCGGGCGTTCTGATTTTCCTTGTTGATAATATCGGCTTTATTTTCAATTGGCGGCGCGTTTTTATCGGTCATCGAATAGGTAAGGCGTTTGCGCTGCATCAAGAATGCTGTGCCGTTCCATTTATAGAAGCTGCGCGTGAAAAACGTCGGGCAGCAGAGCTGCTCTTCGTCGCCGGTGATCTTGCCCGTCTCGGTTTGGCCGAGCAGGAAGCGGTCCTGGCCGAAAAGCTCAACGACAAGCTCACCATTCTCGCTCCGGACGTCTTTGAGCCCGCCGTCGGCGCGATCGCCGGTGCGAAACGGCCAGAGCAGTTTCGGCGCGCCGTTCTCCCAGGCAAATACGTACGCAATCTGAGGAATCGCCGCGCCGCCGGTCTCTACTTTCAAAATCACAACGGCCTCGTCCCGGCCATCGCCCGACACATCGAAAAACTTGGCAGTGACAAACGACATTCCGATTCGCCGCTCAGCGCGCACGGCGGCTTTTTCTTCGTCGCTCATTTCGTCACTGGTGCTCCCGCCGATAGGCGCGACGCGGCCGTTTATCAAAGTGAATTCGTTGGTGCCGTCTGGGTTTTGCCATCCGCGCGGAAGCTCGTACGTGTAGTTCTTGAAATCGAAGTCTCCGAGCGGGGATTCGGTCGTCTTATCGCGATCGTCGAGGAGCTCGGCCTGGAGATTGGGAATCGCCGGTGTGGGCGAAGTGGGAATCGGAGATTGTGTTGGCGCGGGAATCCGGACGCCGTTCGATTCGGAATCTCGGGTTGTCGGATACGAGCACGTGGCACTAATCAGAGCCGTAAGCACTACGGCACTCAGTACTGCATTTCGCACTCGCATCATTCTTCGGCAAGCCACGGCTTTTCTTGATCTTACGCGCGTGTCAGGCTTCGATACTTGATCCGATGCGGCTGGTCAGCATCGTGACCGAGGCGGCGTTTGCGGTCTTCCTCGTATTCGCTGTAATTGCCGTCGAAATATTCTACGTGCGAGTCACCCTCAAACGCGAGAATGTGCGTCGCGATGCGATCGAGAAACCACCGATCGTGGCTGATCACGACGGCGCAGCCGGCGAAATTCTCAAGAGCTTCTTCGAGAGCGCGCATTGTATTGACGTCGATGTCATTAGTCGGCTCGTCGAGCAGGAGGACGTTGGCGCCTGTTTTGAGCATCTTGGCGAGATGCACGCGATTGCGTTCCCCGCCGGAGAGCTGGCCGACAAATTTCTGCTGATCGGCGCCCGAGAAATTAAATTTTGACACGTAAGTTCGGGCGTTCATTATGCGTGTGCCGAGCGTCACGTTATCAAGCCCGTCCGCAATCTCATCGAATACATTCTTATCCGCGTTCAGGCTGTCACGCGATTGATCTACATAACCCAGCTTGACCGTCTCACCAACCTTAAAGCTGCCGGCGTCGGCTGTTTCCTGGCCGGTGATCAGACGGAAGAGCGTCGTTTTACCCGCACCATTCGGGCCGATGACGCCGACGATGCCGCCCTTAGGCAGCGAGAATTCCAGCCCCTCGAACAGGACCGTGTCGCCGTACGCCTTCGAAACGCCGTGTGCCTCAATTACATTGTCGCCGAGACGCGGACCGGGCGGAATGTAAATCTCGAGGTCGTCGGCGTGTTTTTCAGACTCGGTGGCAACCATCGCTTCGTAGTCATTGATACGCGCTTTTGACTTTGCGTGTCGGCCTTTGGGCGACATGCGTATCCACTCCAATTCGCGTTCGAGCGTTTTCTGTAGCTTATCCTCTTTGCGCTCCTCCTGAGCGAGGCGTGTGCTTTTCTGTTCAAGCCAGGATGAGTAGTTCCCCTGGTACGGAATTCCGGAGCCGCGGTCGAGCTCGAGTATCCATCCCGCAATATTGTCGAGGAAGTAACGATCGTGCGTGACGGCGATGATTGTTCCCTCGTACTTTTGTAGATGCTGTTCGAGCCACGAAACGGTCTCGGCGTCGAGGTGGTTTGTCGGCTCATCGAGCAGGAGGATGTCAGGCTTCTGCAAGAGAAGACGGCACAACGCTACGCGTCGTTTTTCGCCACCCGACAGACTCTTGATCAGCGTCTCGGGCGCCGGACACCGCAGAGCGTCCATCGCCATCTCAAGCCGGGAATCCAAATCCCAGGCATTCGCGGCGTCGAGCTTTTCCTGCACCTGGCCTTGCCTTTCGATGAGTGCGCTCATGGCGTCGTCATCCATTGGTTCGGCAAATTTTGAGTTGATCTCCTCGAACTCTTGTAACAGATCGACGGTTGATTGGACGGCTTCTTCGACTGTCTGCTGGACGGTTTTGTCCTCATCGAGTCTCGGTTCCCGTTCCAGATAGCCGACCGAATAACCCTTCGAAAAAACAACCTCGCCGTTAAACTCTTTGTCGGTGCCCGCGATGATGCGAAGCAGGCTCGATTTTCCCGCACCGTTCAGGCCGAGCACGCCAATCTTCGCCCCGTGAAAGAATGAAAGATAGATATCCTTTAGGACAGGCTTCTTGTCGTGAAACTTGCTGACTTTGACCATCGAAAAGATGATCTTGTTTGGTGCAGTGCTGCTCATAAATCCGTTTTGCCCGCGAAATGCACGAATGGACGCGAAATATCTCAAAAGACTTTCGTGTGTTCGCGTGTCTCGCGGGCCGATATCCTAGATTATCGCCTCACGGGAGTGAATCGCAAACCGAAGCGAATCTGAGCAGGTGCCGCGACCGATCTCGCGGGCGTTAGAGCGATGTCGTATCGGGCATTGAAAAGGTTTTCGATTGCAGCAAACGCCTCAACAAAATATGGGAATCGGTACGACACGCGAGCGGCGGCGGTAAAGTACTTTCGCAGCCGCAGCGTGTTGCGGTCGTCCTCAAACTGCTCCGAGGCAGCACGAAGCTGGGTCGACACGCTCCAACCTTCAAGAAAACGGTACAAAGTCTGAGCAGTGAAATTGTGTCGCGGCACCTGCGGCAACAGCTTCCCCACGAGGTCAGGGCTTGCCGGAATCTCGCTAATTCGAGCATCGACAAAAAGGTATCCCGCGTTAAATTTGAGGTAGGATCGCGGCGAATACTCTGCCTCAATCTCGATCCCGCGGCTCGTCGTCGAGCCGACGTTCCGTCGCTGTCGTGTGATCAGCATCGGTGTCGTTGAGAGCGTGACGCTCACGACCGGATCAGTAACGCGAGTCGAATAAATACTCGCCCGCGTGATTAGCCGACGGTCAAAAAACGTGGAGCTCGCGCCGGCTTCGAAAGTGGTCGCCCGCTCGGGTGTAAGAAAAGCGTTTGCCTCGGTGATGATGTTGCCCACTCGGAAGCCACGGTAAAGTTCGTTGAGCGACGGCGCGCGAAACGATCGCGAGAACGACGCGTACAACGAGACGTTATCTTTCACTTCGAAGATCGCCCCGACGCGAGGACTGACGGCCGTATCGGTTCGATCCGGAAAACGCACCTCCGAAATCGCGCCGCTCGTGACAGTTCGCGTGCTACTGAGTCCGTCTGAGTTTCGTCGCTGATCGATTCGCGCGGAAAGATTGAGGACGAAGCGCCGAGCGACCGCCCACGTGTCTTGAAACGAGAGGGAAATGTCACGAGCCTCGCCACCCGCAACACTCGTATTTGTTGAACGCCCCGCGAAGAATCCAACCTCGTCGCTAAATCCGCGAGCTCGCGAAAATTCCGCCGACGCTCCCAGCGAGTGGCGAGCCAAAACTTTCCTCCACGCGAAGCTCGCACCATAGGCTCTTGACGCAACGCGCTGCAGCCGCGTCAAGCTCTCGCTATTGCGGTCCGCAGACACGGCCGAAAATGTCTGGTCGTAAACCTGCCGCTCGCCGAAGACTCTGAGCGTTACATTCTCAAGATCGACGCCAGCGGCCAGTTGTCGAAAATACGTGCGATTGTTTGTTAGGCTCGTGCCGTTGTCGCGGCGCTCGCCAAACAGATTCCCGCGAATGAAGACCCGATTCTTTTCTCCAAATCGGCGGCCTAGCTTGAGAATGATATTCGAATGTCGCGAAGCCGCCGGTGTGTCGGCGGTGCCGCGCGAGCTTTCTTCGACAGGAATGTATCCCGCCGTCTTAAAGATGTCACCGATCAAATCGGCTTCCCATTTGCCACGCGACGCGAGGAGGACGCCTGACGCGTCCGCGGTGTTGCGACTGGCAATCGAGACCCCGATTTTGAGGATCGCCTTTTCGTCGGTGAGTCGCAGCGGCACGATATTTACCGCTCCGCTCAATCCACCACTGCCGTAATACGTACTGGCTCCGCCGCGCAGGACCTCGATCTGCTCGATTGCGATCAGGGGCACCCGCGACCAATACGTCCAACCGCCGAACGCGTCGTTTATTGACAGTCCATCAAACAAAACGCTTGCCCTCGACGCACCGCTTCCGGACACGCCGCGAAGATTCGCTCCCTGCGCGGTCGGGTTTGTCGTCCGGCTCGACGAGCGGCGAAACAGCTGGAAGCCCGCGACCTGGCGAACCACGTCGTCTACCGTTGGAGCCGCTGAGACCTCAAGGCTGTCAATATTGATAACGGCGATGCTCGCCGCGGCGTTGATCTGGCTAGTTTCTGAGCGAGTGACCGAAACATTGACATTGCCTGCGACCGACGCCGGCTGGAGAACCACCGTCAGCGGGCCAGAACGCTCGCGATCAATCTGCAAGACAGTTGGCTCGAAGCCGGTAGCCGAAACCGAGAGTTTGCCCGTCGAGGACGCGAACGAAAACGCTCCGTCATCGCCCGTAACCGTCCGGTCAAAAACGCCGCTAGTCTCGAGAATCACCTCGGCGCCGGAAATCGCATCGCCACGCGGATCTACGACGACTCCGGTCAGTGCCTGCGCCGCCGCGCCGGCCGAGAAAAGCAGGATTAATACGATTAGCCGCACTATTAGATGATAGGCGACGAAGCCTGCTCGCGCTACTAAAGATTCCGTCGCGCCCTTCAGTTCGCCTGCGGTTCTGGTAAGGGGGTTTTTTTACTCTTCGTCCCGCATCCAGGCGGGGATATCGGTCTGTCCATGCAGTAGTCGCCAAATCTCTACATGATGCTCCTGATCAAGTTAAAAGATCCCGTATGGGAAGCGTCGGAACTGCCATTGCCTGAGTCGCGGAATGGCCAAGTCGTGCTCAAAACGCGGTGAGCCAGACAAGGGAAAGCGCGAAAGATGAGATGTCGCGTGCTCAAACTCGTTGATGAATGCTTCGGCAAGGTCGGGGCCTGTCTCAATGAGGTAACACTCGAAAGCTCGATCGATATCTTCGTCCGTCCTGTGACGAGTGATTACAGGTTTTGAACTCACTTTCGATCCCGAATGCGTTTGCGGAATCTCTCGAAATATTCCTTGTTCAACGGCCCCTCATTGAGCGGGGATGCCGCTCCATCCAACAACAGTCGGCGAAGGCGTACTCGGTCTTGTTCCTTTCGGAGCAAGTCTCTCATATACTCGCTGCTGCTGCCGTAATCACCATCAGAAACTTGGGAATCGACGAACGATTTCAGGGTCTCGGGCAAGGAAATGTTCGTCGTGCTCATAAATTCGAAAATAGCTTTATGGCAAACTTTGCCAAGCTAGATGCGAACCTTACCAAGCCGTAGCCGGGTGGCTTGTGAAGCCGCAAGCCTACCAAGCTTCGCCGGATCGCTCATGGATATTTGTCATTGATGCCTACTGAACAGCTTTTGTATGTTCGTTTATGTCGAAGGAAAACGGTCCTATTTCTTTATAGGCATCTAACAAAACCTCGTCGTCGTAATTGTTCTCATAGCCGAAATCACGCCATATAATTAGGTTCCCGTTTTTTTCGATTACCACAGATATTGCTCCGCAGCCGAGGTCGCCGCACTCTGGGCAAACGTAAATGCTTCTGCGGTTATTTGGAAAGTCCGCAATTTCATTCAACAACAGTCGCCCGATGGCCTTTTCATTCTCCTCTGGAATGAACCACCCAAGGCTCGTCGCAAAGTCCCCCTCGACCACAGCACTCAATGATGTCCCATCTATTAGAAGGTCCAGAAATTCGCGAGGAGTTTGTGCCCCGGTAATTTCTCTATTTTTCGATTTCAATTCAATGGTTGACATTACCAATATGAACAGTCCGGACCTCATGCTTTTCAATTCGATCCCGCCTAACTTCAAACCCAATTCCCGGCCCGTCCGGGGCAGTGATCGTCCCTTGCACCGAAACCTCGACCGCTGGTTCGATTATGTCTTCGTGCCAGTATCTTTTGCTGGCTGAGACGTCGCCGGGCATTGTGTAGCCGGCGAGGGTTGAGATGGCTATGTTGTGCGCGCGGCCAATGCCGGATTCGAGCATTCCGCCGCACCATACGGGCATTCCCGCCTCACGGCAGATCTGTTCGACTAGTTTTGACTGTGAGTGTCCGCCGACGCGGCCGTTTTTTAGATTGATGATCTTGCCGGACTTTAGCTCGATTGCTTTGCGTGCGTCGTCCGGCGATTTGATCGGCTCGTCGAGGCAGATGGGTGTTTTTAGTTCACGTTGGAGCTTTGCGTGGTCGATGATGTCGTCGTGCGAAAGCGGCTGTTCGAGCATCATCATGTCAAACTCGTCGAGCGATTTCAGCTTATCAATGTCAGCCAGCGTATACGCCGAATTTGCATCGCCCATCAGTTGTATATCGCCAAACTCCGCCCTTACCGCCTTAATTACATCGTAATCCCACGTGGGCGAGATCTTTATTTTGATTCGCTTGTAACCTGCCTCAACCTCGACGCGGATCTTTTCAAGAAGTTGCGCGATGCTGTCCTGGATCCCGATCGAAACACCGCACTCGATTGTTTGATTTACACCGCCTAGATGTTTCCAAAGCGGCACGCCCAATTTCTTTGCCTCGAGGTCCCAACACGCCGTTTCAATACCGGCCTTTGCCATTCCGTGACCGCGCGCCCATTTCATCGCGTCCCAAACATCGGCCGCCTTTTCAAAACCGCGCCCTACGACCATCGGTGCGAGGATTATTTCGGCCGTCACCCACGCCGAGTCCGTCCATTCATCCGAATATCCCGGCGATTCGCCACAAGTAAGCTCGCCCCAGCCCATTGCACCATCTTTGTCCTCGACACGCACCAGGATGATCCGTCTCTCGTAAGTTCGGCCAAAGCTCGTTTCGAAAAAATGCACGAGCGGTAGGTTGATTTCTATGAGTTCGATGGAGGTGATGTGGAGCATTCTCGCCAAACATTAGCGCGTATCGATTACGGGCACAACCCGAAATCGCCTTGACCTCGATGCCTCGAAAACGTATATTTTGAAGTTCGGCTAACGCTGCCGAAGGCCTAGCCACGCCGCCCTAGCTCAGTTGGTAGAGCATTCGATTCGTAATCGAAAGGTCGTCGGTTCGACTCCGATGGGCGGCTCCA
>Ga0136611_10001735_pt1 | contig 15143 bp, 10 predicted proteins | sample AntDrymUQ2232306_2_FD_106645 | JGI IMG/M metagenome (GOLD analysis project Ga0136611, IMG submission 106645) | Polar desert sand microbial communities from Dry Valleys, Antarctica - metaG UQ223 (23.06) | ecosystem: Environmental > Terrestrial > Soil > Desert | place: Antarctica: Dry Valley...
CCACCGCAGCTGACCGGCGCGGTCGAAATTCATGAACACGACCTTCTCGCCGTCGAGCCGGCCCCAGCGCTTGCCTTGCACCCAGGCGCCGCCGGAGGTGGCGATGGTCGGGGTGCCCGAGCTCCAGGCGGCGTCGACCTGGGGGCCGGGGAGCGCCTGGTCGGTCATCGGGACCTCCTCGTTGTAGCCCGGCACCGGGTGCCAGCCGTAGTCGCCCCCGTCCTGCAGCAGGTTGACCTCGTCGTCGCGGAAGGAGCCGTGCTCGATCGACCACACCGTGCCGTCGCGGCGCTGCGCGAGACCCTGCACGTTGCGGTGCCCGTAGGTCACGACGAAGCGCTGCCGCTCGTCGGCGGCGTCGATGAACGGGTTGCCCGGCCAGGGGGCGCCGGTCTTGCGGTCCAGCCGCAGGGTCTTGCCGCCCAACGAGGTGAGGTCGCGCGGGTTGGTGCCGATGGCGGCGTCGCCGGTGCCGACGTGCAGGGCGCCGGTCTCGCGGTCGATCAGCAGGCGACAGCCGCCGTGCCGGCCGCTGCTGACCGGCAGGCCCGAGAGCACGACCCGGGGCTTCGAGGCCGTGGTGAGCGCGGCATCGAGGCGGTAGGACACCACGCGGACGTCGGTGGTGCCGGAGTCGGTGAAGCCGCCCTGGCACACGAAGACGCGGCGGTTGCGCTGGAAGGCCGGGTCGACGGCCATCGACATCAGGCCGGTCTCGCCGGAGACCCAGACGCTGTCGCTGGGGAAGGAGACGCGGCGGGTGCGGCCGTCCTTGACCAGGAGCAGGCGGGCGCTGTCACGTTCGGTCACGAGAAGCCCGCCGGGCACCTGCTGGACGTCCCACGGGATGTCCAAGCCGCTGACCACCTTGCCGACCGTGAGCCGGGGAACGGCGCGGGTGCTCGCGTCCTGAGACGCGGAGGGCAGGGCCGGGGTCGAGGTTGCGCTCGACGCCGGCGAGGACTGCTCGGGCGCCGCGGTCTCGGCGGCCGGCGAGCTGCAGGCGAGGCCGGCGATCACCAGCGGAAGGGTCGCGACAAGGGTGCGCATGCCCCCGACCCTAACCCCGGGGGTGAACCTCAGAAGGTGTGCTCGGGGCCGGGGTACGCCCCGGTGCGGACGTCGTCCGCGTAGGCCCGCGCGGCGTCGAGGAGCACGCCGTGGACGTCGGCGTACTGCTTGACGAAGCGCGCCATCTTGCCGGTGCGCAGCCCGAAGGCGTCCTGCCAGACCAGCACCTGGCCGTCGCACCGGTTGCCGGCGCCGATCCCGATGGTGGGGATGACCAGCTCCTGGGTCACCTGCGCAGCCACGTCCCCGGGCACCATCTCCATCACCACGGCGAAGGCGCCGGCCTCCTGCACGGCGACCGCGTCGGCGAGCACGCGGTCGGCCGCGTCGCCGCGGCCCTGCACCCGATAACCGCCGAGCGTGTGCTCGCTCTGCGGCGTGAAGCCGATGTGCGCCATGACCGGGATGCCGCCCTGGGTGCACTTCGCGATCACCGGCGCCATCTCGGCGCCGCCCTCGAGCTTGACGCAATGGGCGCCGGCCTCCTTCATGAACCGCACGGCCGTGAGGTAGCCCTGCTCGGGCGAGGCCTGGTAGGAGCCGAACGGCAGGTCGCCCACGACCAGCGCGCGCCGTACGCTCCGGCTCACCGCCCGGGTGAGGGGCAGCAACTCGTCGACGGTGACGGGCAACGAGGTCTCGTTGCCGTAGACGTTGTTGGACGCCGAGTCGCCGACCAGGAGGACTTCGATGCCGGCCTCGTCGAAGGTGGCCGCGGTGTACATGTCATAGGCGGTGAGCATCGAGAAGCGCTCGCCGCGCTCCTTCATCTCCCGCAGGTGGTGGGTCCTGATGCGCTTCGCGGGGGCGGCGGTCTGCTGCTCGGTCATGGGAACCACGCTAGACCCGGAGGCGTGCCCAGGTCGCTGTGGCGACGCTCACGTGGGGAGTGTCCATTCCGCCCGCTCGAGCTCGCCGCGCAGGCCACCCCAGGCGACCTCGTCGCTGGCGGTGCCGGTGTGCGGTGCCGCGAACCAGCGGGCGTACTGCGCGATCTCGTCGAGGCGCCACTCCAGGTCGAACATCTCGACCATCGTCCAGGCGGGCGCGCACAGGTCGGCGTGGCCGTGCTCGACGAGCACGCGGAGGTCGCGCTCGGCCGGGGCGAGCATGAGGGACTCCCAGTCGACGAGCAGCCGGCCGAAGGCAGAGACGAGCTGGTTGGCCGAGTGCGGCTCGCCGTGGGTGGCGACCCAGGGCCGTTCACGGGCCTCGGCGGCCAGTCGGTGGTAGCGGGCGACCCACCGGCCGATGTCGGCGATCCGGTCCGACAGCGCCTGCCGGGCGTGCGCGCCGTACGGCCCGGCCTCGTCCCACGAGCCGCCCAAGGCCAGCGCGAGTTCGGCGGCGAAGCGCAGGGTCACCAGGGGCTGCCAGGCCCGGAGCCCGGCCGAGGGAGTCGCGGCGTGCAGGCGGACGAGCATCGCGGCGGTCTGCTCCGCCTCCGCCCGGTCGCGCAGCGGTCCGTTGCCGGAGGTGCCGTCGACCCACGGGGTCGCACTGAGCGCACCGGTCGCGAAGGGCACGGTGAACTGCCCGTCGGCCGGCAGCGGGGCGAGCACGAAGTCGAGGTCACCGGCCAGCGCTGCCGCCGCGGCGTACGTCGCCTCCAGGGTCGCGGCGGTGTGTCGCGGCCCCAGCGAGTCGAGGGTCACGAAGAGCCGGCGGGATTCGTCGTCGCCGACGGCCCAGTGGTGCGCGCCGAACCCCACGGGGAGGTGCATCGCCCGGGTCGCGGCACCGTCCCAGTGCTCCCGGACGACGGCCAGCACCTGCTCGTCGCGGACGTGCGGCGGCGGCTCACGCATGGGGCATCCTCACGCGGACGGGTCTATCACGAGTGCTGGCGCGTGGAGCTCCGAAGGGACAGCCCGCCCAGCCCTAGACTGCGAGCGTGGACTTCTACTCCGCGTACGCCCACGGGTTCGCCCGCGTCGCGGCGTGCACGATCCCCGTCGCGATCGCCGACCCGGCGGCCAACGCCGCGACCGTGCTCGGACAGGTGCGGGAGTGCCACGACGAGGGCGTCGCGGTCGCGGTCTTCCCGGAGCTCTCGTTGTGTGGCTACGCCATCGACGACCTGCTGATGCAGGACACCCTCCTCGAGGGAGTGCTGCGGGCGGTCGACGAGATTGTCGCGGCGTCGGCCGACCTGCTGCCGGTGATCGTCGTGGGCGCGCCCCTGGTGCACGGCACCCGGGTCGTCAACTGTGCGGTCCTCATCCACCGGGGCGCGGTGCTGGGCGTGGCTCCGAAGTCCTACCTGCCGACCTACCGGGAGTTCTACGAGCGACGCTGGTTCGCGCCCGGCGACGACCGGCGCGGGTCGACGATCCGGCTCGGCGGGGCCGACGTGCCGTTCGGCCCCGACCTCGTCTTCGACGCCACCGACGTGCCCGGGCTCCGGCTGCACGTCGAGGTCTGCGAGGACATGTGGGTGCCGATCCCGCCCAGCGCGGAGGCCGCGCTCGCCGGCGCCACGGTGCTCGCCAACCTCTCGGGCAGCCCGATCACCGTGGCCCGCGCCGAGGACCGTCGGCTGCTGGTGCGCAGCGCGAGCGCCCGCTGCAGCGCGGCGTACCTCTTCGCGGCCGCCGGGCAGGGCGAGTCGACCACCGACCTGTCGTGGGACGGCCAGACGATGGTCTACGAGTGCGGCGACCTGATGGCCGAGTCCGAGCGGTTCCCCGACGGGCCACGCCGCTCGGTCGCCGACGTCGACCTCGACCGGATCCGCCAGGATCGGATCCGGCAGGGCACCTTCGACGACAACCGCCGCACCCACGACGCCCGGGTCGCTGAGTTCCGGACCGTGGCCTTCGAGCTCCGCCCGCCGACCGGCGACGTCGGGCTGCGCCGCAAGGTCGACCGCTTCCCGTTCGTGCCCGACGACGCCGACCGGCTCGCCCAGGACTGCTACGAGGCCTACAACATCCAGGTGTCGGGGCTCGAGCAGCGGGTCCACGCGATCGGCCACCCGAAGATCGTCATCGGCGTCAGCGGCGGTCTCGACTCCACGCACGCGCTGATCGTGGCCGCCAAGGCGATGGACCGCCTGGGCCGGCCGCGCTCGGACATCCACGCGTTCACGATGCCGGGATTCGCGACGGGGGAGACCACCAAGTCCTACGCGACCCGGCTGTCGAAGTCCCTCGGGGTCACCTTCGAGGAGCTCGACATCACCGCAGCGGCACGGCAGATGCTTTCCGACCTCGACCACCCGCACGCCGACGGCGAGGCGGTCTACGACGTGACGTTCGAGAACGTCCAGGCCGGGCTGCGCACCGACTACCTGTTCCGCCTCGCCAACCACCGCGGCGGGATCGTTCTCGGCACCGGTGACCTCTCCGAGCTCAGCCTCGGCTGGTGCACCTACGGCGTCGGCGACCAGATGTCGCACTACAACGTCAACGGCGGCGTGCCCAAGACGCTGATCCAGCACCTGATCCGCTGGGTGATGGCGTCCGGCCAGTTCGAGTCCGACACCGTCGAGGTTCTCGGTGAGATCCTCGACCAGGAGATCACCCCCGAGCTGATCCCGCACACCGAGGGCACCAAGCCACAGGCCACCGAGGACACCGTCGGTCCCTACTCGCTCCAGGACTTCACGCTCTACCACGTGATCCGGCGCGGCTACCGGCCGTCGAAGATCGCCTTCCTGGCTTGGCACGCCTGGCGGGACGCGGCCACGGGCGACTGGCCGCCGGGCTTCCCCGACGACCGGCGTACGTCGTACGACCTGGCATCGGTGCGCGGCTGGCTGCAGGTCTTCGTCACGCGCTTCTTCGCCAACCAGTTCAAGCGCTCGGCCCTGCCCAACGGACCCAAGGTCAGCGCGGGCGGCACGATGTCGCCGCGTGGCGACTGGCGGATGCCGTCGGACGCGGACGCCACCGCCTGGCTGGCCGAGATCGACCGGGACGTGCCCGAGGCGTAGTCGGCCCGGAATCTCCCTTCCCGACGACGACGGGGACCGCCCCGACCAGGCCGCGTGGGCGGCAACCCGGCGTACACATCGATGCGACATAGTGGCCCGCATGGGTAAGCAGGAAGACTTCGTGCTGCGCGCACTCGAGGAGCGCGACGTCCGGTTCGTGCGGCTGTGGTTCACCGACGTGCTGGGCTTCTTGAAGTCCGTCTCGGTCGCGCCGGCCGAGCTCGAGGGCGCCTTTTCCGAGGGCATCGGGTTCGACGGCTCGGCGATCGAGGGGTTCGCGCGGGTCTACGAGGCCGACATGCTGCTGCAGCCCGACCCGGCGACGTTCCAGATCCTGCCGTGGCGCGGTGAGGGTCCGTCGACGGCCCGGATGTTCTGCGACATCGTGATGCCCGACGGCAGCCCGTCGTACGCCGACCCGCGCTTCGTGCTGAAGCGCACGCTGAGCAAGGCCGCGGAGAAGGGTTTCACCTTCTACACCCACCCCGAGATCGAGTTCTACCTCTTCAAGGACCAGCCCTCCGCCGGGGCGGAGCCGGCGCCGGTCGACCGCAGCGGCTACTTCGACCACACCGCGCAGTCGAAGGGCTCGGACTTCCGCCGCGAGGCGATCACGATGCTGGAGGCGATGGGCATCTCGGTGGAGTTCAGCCACCACGAGGGAGGTCCGGGCCAGCAGGAGATCGACCTGCGCTACGCCGACGCTCTCACCACCGCCGACAACATCATGACCTTCCGCACCGTGGTGCGGGAGGTGGCGCTGGGCCAGGGCATCTGGGCGTCCTTCATGCCCAAGCCGTTCACCACCCACCCCGGCTCCGGCATGCACACCCACGTCTCGCTCTTCGAGGGCGACAACAACGCGTTCTTCGAGGCCGGCGCGGAGTACCAGCTCTCCAAGGTCGGCCGGCAGTTCATCGCCGGTGTGCTCACCCATGCCGCCGAGATCACCTGCGTCACCAACCAGTGGGTCAACTCCTACAAGCGGCTGCTCGGCGGCGGGGAGGCGCCGTCGTACATCACCTGGGGGCACAACAACCGCTCGGCCATGATGCGGGTGCCGATGTACAAGCCCAACAAGGGCCCCTCGACCCGCGTCGAGCTACGCAGCATCGACGCCGCCTGCAACCCCTACCTGGCCTTCGCGGTGACCCTGGCCGCCGGCATGAAGGGCATCGAGGAGGGTTACGAGCTGCCTCCCGAGGCGGAGGACGACGTCTGGTCGCTCACCGAGCGCGAGCGCAAGGCGCTGGGCATCGAGCCGCTGCCCAAGAGCCTGTACGACGCGATCGGCGTCGCGGAGAGCTCCGAGCTGCTGGCCGACACGCTCGGCGAGCACGTCTTCGACTTCTTCCTGCGCAACAAGCGCGCGGAGTGGGAGGAGTACCGCACGCAGGTCTCCGCCTACGAGCGCGACCGGATGCTGCCGGTCCTCTGAGACCTCGGTGTCGTCACAGCGCTCGGGAGGCGCAGGACTGCTGACCGGCCTGATGGTGCTGCTCACGCTGGCCGGCGTGGGCGGGGGTGCCACGGGTCTCTGGTTCGTCCTCGGGTGGGCCCCGTCTTGTGACGGCCCGTGCCACGAAGTGGTGCTGGTTCGCTTCGTGGTGGGCCCGGCGCTCGTGGTTGTGGCCGGGCTGCTCGCCGTGCTGTCCGGGGTGGGGCTGCTGCTGCTCCGCCGAGCCGTCCCCGCCGCCGTGACCTGGTGCGCGGTCGTCGGTGGGCTGGTGATGGCGGCCGGTGCCCTGACAGCGTGGTTCGCCCCGGCGGCCGGTGCGTCGGTCGTGGTCGTCGGAGGGCTGGTGCTGGCGACCGCGCTGGGCGCGGAGGTCCGGGCCTCCCCGTAGGTTGGGCGCGTGCAGGTCGTCTACTCCGAGCAGCGTGCGCGGCTGCTTCGCCGCTCCCTCCGTGGCGTCCAGGTGCTCGCCGGCGTCATGGGGGTCGTGGCCGTCTGGGTGCTCGTGCGCGGCTTCACCGGGGACGCTAGGGACACCCAGGGCACCGCGCTGCTCTACGCCGTCACCCTGCTGCTCCAGGGTGGGGTGCTGTTCACGGTGGCCCGGTGGGGTCTGCGCCGGCTGCCCGTACGCGGCACCGATGCGCGGATGTGGTGCTTGATCGTCGGGGTGATGACCCTGGTGTCGGCGGTGCCCCTGCTGAGCTCGCTGGTGGGCATCGCCGCCGTCTTCGTCGGCCTGTTCGTGATCACCACCGCCTTCGGCAAGGATCCCGAGCCGTGACCGGCACCCCGAGGATGCTCGTGGTGGAGCACGAGGCCGAGTGCCCGCCCGCCCACCTCGGTCGCTGGTTGACCGAGGCCGGCGCCGACCTCGACGTGTGCCGGCCCTACGCCGGCGACGCCCTGCCCGACCTCGAGTCGTACGACGCGCTGGTGGTGCTCGGCGGCTCGATGGGCGCCGACGACGACGCCGAGGTCGACTGGATCGGCCCCGCGAAGAGGATGCTGACCGACGCCGTCCGCGGCGAGGTCCCGACACTCGGCATCTGCCTGGGCCACCAGCTGCTCGCCTCCGCCCTCGGTGGCACGGTGATCGCCAACCCGCTCGGCCAGCAGCTCGGTCTGATCCCGGTCGGTTGGACCGGGACCGCGGCCGACGACCCCCTTGTCGGCGGCCTGGCCGACGGGGCACCGCGCCGGGGCGTGCACTGGAACCACGACATCGTCGCCGCCCTGCCCGACGGTGCGAGGCTGCTCGCCGCCACCCCGGCCGACGAGGTGCAGGCCGTCCGCTTCGGCCCGCGCGCCTGGGGCGTGCAGTGGCATCCCGAGGTGGACGTGCCGGTGCTGGTCTCCTGGGCCGAGGGGGACCGCGCCGACCACCTCGAGCGCGGCATCGACCAGCAGGCCCTGCTCGGCGAGATCGACGCCGCCCGCGACGAGCTGGACTCGGCCTGGCGTCCGCTGGCGGCCGCCTTCACCGCGATCGCGGCCCGGTCGCGCGGCGAGTCACGGCGGTGAGCCGGCAGAACAAGGAGACGAGCCGCAGCGCCTTGCTGGGGCTGGGCTTCCAGGACCTCGACCGCGCCCGGGCCGGGCTCGCCGAGCTGGGGGCAGCGGCCGAGCCGCTGTTGGCGATCCTGGGCCGCACCGCCGACCCGGACTGCGCACTGTCGGGACTCGTCCGGCTGCTGGGCACGGCCCAGCGCGACGACCTGCTCGCCTGCCTCGTCGACGACGAGGGCACCGCGATGCGGGTGCTCGGCGTGCTCGGGGCCAGCGAGGCGCTCTCGGACCACCTGATGCGCCACCCGGACCAGTGGCGGGAGCTGACCGATCCCGACCTGGGCGGCACTCGCCCCGCGGCGTACGCCGTCCGTGCCGGGCTGCTAACCGCCGTCGGTGCAGACCCGGCCGACCCGACCCCGACGGCGACCCGGCCCGACGGGGAGGCGCTCGACGCGCTCCGCGTGGAGTACCGCCGGGTGCTGCTCCGCCTCGCCTCGCGCGACCTCACCCACTACGTGGCCGTCGACGACGCGGCGGCCGAGCTCTCCGACCTCGCCGCCGGCACGCTCGACGCGGCGCTCGCGATCGCCCGGCAGCGGGTGGGGGACACGGCCGCGACCGCCCGGCTGGCCGTGATCGCGATGGGCAAGTGCGGTGGCCACGAGCTCAACTACGTCAGCGACGTCGACGTGATCTTCGTCTTCGAGCCGGTCGAGGACGCGCCGGAGAACGTCGCGATGCGAGCGGCCACCCAGCTCGCCTCCCACGTCGTGCAGGTCTGCGGTGAGCACACCGCCGAAGGCACCATCTGGCCGGTCGACGCGGCGTTGCGACCCGAGGGCAAGGCCGGACCGCTGGTGCGGACCCTGGCCAGTCACCGCGGCTACTACGAGCGGTGGGCGAAGACCTGGGAGTTCCAGGCGCTGCTCAAGGCACGCGCGGTGGCCGGCGACCTGGCCCTGGGCCGGGAGTACGTCGAGATGGTGGCGCCACTGGTGTGGAGCGTCGCCGAGCGAGACGGGTTCGTCGGCGACGTGCAGGCGATGCGGCGGCGGGTCATCGCGCATCTGCCGGCCGGCGAGGCCGAGCGCCAGCTCAAGCTGGGCTCGGGCGGGCTGCGCGACGTGGAGTTCGCCGTCCAGCTGCTCCAGCTCGTGCACGGCCGGTCCGACGAGGGGCTGCGGGCGCAGGCGACGCTGAGCGCGTTGGCCGAGCTCACCGAGCGCGGCTACGTCGGCCGGGAGGACGGCAACGCGATGCACGACGCCTACGCGTTCCTGCGCACCATGGAGCACCGGATGCAGCTCCACCAGCTGAGGCGCACCCACGTCGTCCCCGCCTCCGAGGTCGGGATGCGTCGCCTGGGTCGCTCCCTGGGCTACCTCAAGGAACCGGTCGCCACCCTCGAGCGGGACTGGAAGCACCACCGCCGCGAGGTCCGCCGGCTGCACGAGAAGCTGTTCTACCGGCCGCTGCTGTCGGCGGTCGCCCGCATCCCCGGCGAGGACGCGCGGCTCTCCACCGAGGCAGCGCAGGCGCGCCTCGCGGCTCTGGGGTACGCCGACCCGAAGGCCGCGCTGCGTCATCTCGAGGCCCTCACCGCCGGGGTCAGCCGCACCGCCACCATCCAGCGCACGCTGCTGCCGGTGCTGCTGGAGTGGTTCGCCGACGCCCCGGACCCGGATGCCGGGCTCTTCGGGTTCCGCAGGATCAGCGAGGCCTTGGGCCGCACGCCGTGGTATCTCCGGATGCTCCGCGACGAGGGACAGGTCGCCGAGCGGCTGGCCCGCCTGCTGGCCACCTCGCGCTACGCCACCGACCTGCTCCAGCGCGAGCCGCAGGGCGTCCGTATCCTCTCCGAGGACCTGCTGCCCCAGTCGGCCGAGGCCCTGACGTCCGAGATGGCGTCCTCCGCGGCGCGGCAGGACGGCGTGGAGGCCGCGGTCCGCGCCGTCCGGGCGATCCGGCGACGCGAGCTGTTCCGGATCTCGGCCGGTGACCTGCACGACCTCGTCGACGTGGCCGACGTGGGAGCCGGTCTCTCGCGGATCACCGACGCCACCCTGCAGGCCACCCTCGACGTGGTCGCCCGAGCGGTCGCCGAGCAGCGCGGGCACGACGAGCCGCCGACCCGGATGGCGATCGTGGCCATGGGCCGCTACGGCGGGTTCGAGCTTTCCTACGGCAGCGACGCCGACGTGATGTTCGTGCACGAGCCGGTGCCCGGTGCCGACCCGCAGGCCGCGTCGTCGTACGCCCACACGGTGGCCAACGACCTCCGCCGCCTGCTCGCCGCCCCCGGTGCCGACCCGGCGCTGGAGGTCGACGCCGACCTGCGGCCCGAGGGCAAGCAGGGGCCGCTGGTGCGCAGCCTCGACTCCTACGCGGCCTACTACGCCAAGTGGTCGCGGGTGTGGGAGTTCCAGGCGCTGCTGCGCGCCGACGCGGTGGTGGGCGACCCGGGCGTGCGCGACCGCTTCACCGCGCTCATCGACCCGCTGCGCTACCCACCCGACGGCATCACCGAGGCCGACCTCGTCGAGATCCGCCGGATCAAGGCCCGGGTCGACAACGAGCGGCTGCCGCGAGGGGCCGACCCGCACACGCACCTCAAGCTCGGGCGGGGCGGTCTGGCCGACGTCGAGTGGACCGTGCAGGCGCTCCAGCTCAAGTACGGCGGTCGTCACCCCGGCCTGCGCACGCCGCGCACGCTGGAGGCGCTCGAGGCCGCCCGCGGGGCCGACGTGATCCGGCCCGAGGACGCAGACGAGCTCGCTGCCGCGTGGCGGCTGGTCAGCCGGGTTCGCAACGCGGTGACGCTGGTGCGCGGCAAGCCGGGCGACCACCTGCCGCGAGACGCCCGCGAGAAGGCGGCGGTGGCCAGCATCCTCGGCTACGCCGACGGCAGCTCCGACGAGATGGTCAACGACTACCTGCGCACGACCCGCCACGCGCACGCCGTGGTGGAGCGGATCTTCTGGGGATGAGCCTGCGGCTGCGACGTCACCAGGCACTGGCCCTCGGCGCGCTCGACCGGGCCGGGGCGCAGGGTCGCCGGCGTGCCTGGGTGGAGCTGCCGCCCGGGGCCGGCAAGACCCTGGTCGGGCTGGAGACCGCGCGCCGGCTGCTGGACCCGTCCTCGCCGCGGCCGGTGCGCCGGGCGGTCGTGCTCGGGCCCAACACCGCGATCCAGGGGCAGTGGCTGGACCAGGCCCGCGCCCTGGGGCTGTCTGTCGGCTCCGAGCGGACCCTGGCCGAGGCCTTCACCGCGCTGACCTACCAGTCGCTGGCGGTCTTCGACCCGGACGCCGAGGTCGGTGACGACCCGACCGACGACGCCCCGCTGATGGCCCGTCTGCACGACAACGGCCGGGCGCTGGTGGAGGCGCTGCGCGCCGCGGGGCCGTTGCTGCTGGTGCTCGACGAGTGCCACCACCTGCTCGAGGTGTGGGGTCGGCTGCTCGGCGAGCTGCTGGACCTGCTGCCCGACGCCGTCGTCCTGGGCCTCACCGCGACCCCGCCCGAGACGATGACCCGGGAGCAGGCCGCCCTGGTCGGCGAGCTGTTCGGGGCGGTGGTCTTCGAGGCCTCGATCCCGGCGGTGGTCCGCGAGGGCGACCTGGCGCCGTTCGCGGAGCTGGCCTGGCTGACCGTGCCGACCACCGGCGAGCAGGACTGGCTGGCCACGGAGGCCACCCGCTTCCAGGAGCTCGTCACCCAGCTGACCGATCCGGACTTCGGCTCACTGCCGTTCCTGTCCTGGCTGGACGCGCGATTCCGCGCCGACGAGCTGCCGTGGCCGGAGCTGGTCCGTCTCGAGCCGGCGCTCTCCGGAGCCGCGCTCCGGATGCACCACGCGGGCCTGCTCGCCCTGCCCGACCAGGCGGTGCCTACCGAGGAGCACCGCCGCGACCCGACGGCCGACGACTGGGTGCTGCTGGTGGGGGACTGGCTGGGCACGCACCTCTCCCGCACCGGCGACGCGCGCGACGAGCAGGTCGTGGCCGCCGTACGACGGGCGCTGCCGGCCGTCGGCTATGTCTGGACCAAGCGCGGCATCCGGCGCGGACGCTCCCCAGTTGATCGGGTGCTGGCGCGGTCGGAGGCCAAGACCACCGCCACCGTGGCCATCGTGGCGACCGAGCAACTCAACCTCGGGGAACGGCTCCGGATGCTGGTGCTCTGCGACCACGAGCGCGCCAGCGCGACCCTGCCCGTCGACCTGCGCGGGGTCATCGACCAGCAGTCCGGCTCGGCCCACGCCGTGCTCACCGCGCTGCTCGCTGATGCCGGCACCGCGGCGCTGCACCCGTTGCTGGTCACCGCCAACACGGTCGCCGGCGGAGAGGCGACGCTCGCACTGCTGCGCTCCACCTCGGCCGTCGACGGTCTGCGGATCGAGCCGGTCGATGACGGAGCGCACCGGCTGGTGGGCCCGTGGACGAGCCGTGACTGGGTGCGGGAGGTGACGCGCTTCTTCGAGGCCGGTCACACCCAGGTGCTGGTGGGCACCCGTGGCCTGCTCGGCGAGGGCTGGGACGCGCGCCGGATCACCGGCCTGATCGACCTGACGGCCGTCACCACCACGACCGCCGTCACGCAGACCCGCGGCCGGACGCTGCGCGTCGACCCGCACTGGCCCGAGAAGGTGGCCCTGACCTGGTCGGTCGTCTGCGTCTCCGACGAGCACCCGAAGGGCGGCAACGACTGGGACCGGCTGGTGCGCAAGCACCAGGGGGTTCTGCGGCGTCGACGGGCGCGGCGACGTGGTCGACGGGGTCGCCCACCTCGATCCGGCGTTCTCGGCGTACGCCGCCCCGCCGGTCGCCGACTTCGACGCCGTCAATGCGCGGATGATCGTGCGTTCCGAGGACCGCGCGTCGATCCGGGAGGCGTGGCGGGTGGGGGAGCCGTACGCCGACCGGGTGGCCCGGACGATCCGGATCCTGCCCACGCGACCCGCTGCGCTGGGCGTGGGCACGCTGCCGGTGCTCGCGGCCGCGCGGCCGGCCGGCCTGGAGTTGCGGGCGCCGCGACCCCGACCGGGGCTGCGCACCTGGGGGGCGGGGGTCCTGCTCGCTGCCGTCGTGGTCGCTGCCGTAGTCGTGCCGGGTCCGCTCTGGGCGGCCGCCGCCCTGCTCGCTCTGGTGAACCTACCGCTCAGCCGCCTCGTCGAGGTCGCGCCACACGGTCGCGCCGCGCTCACCGCCGCGGCCGAGTTGCCGAGCATCCACCGGATCGCCTGCGCCGTCGGCGACGCCCTGCAAACTTCCGGCCTGACGTCGGTCGGCGCCTCGGGTGTCGAGGTCGACGTGGACGCCGACGGCGAATACCGCTGCCTGCTCGCCGGCGTCCCTGAGCCCGAGTCCGACCTCTTCGCCACCGCTCTGGACGAGGCGCTGGCGCCGATCGGGTCACCGCGCTACGTGGTGCCACGCTGGCCTGTGTCGGACCCGTCCCGGGGCTTCGTGGACGTGGCGCGCGCGGCGTACGGCAGGGTGCGACCCGACGGCGAGGTCTGGCATCCCGTGCCCACGGCGCTCGGGGTCAACGCCGCGCGTGCCACGGCGTACGGCGCGGCCTGGTCGCACTGGGTCGGCGGCGGCCCCGCCGTCTACACCGGCTCGCCCGAGGGCGCTGGCGTGCTCGCGGCGCAACGCGGCAGCGACCCGTTCGACGTCACCACGGTGATGCGCCGCCACTGGACGTGAGGGCGAGTCGAGGGACCGACCGAGGGGGGTCTCGGTGGTCAGTGGGTTTCGTAGTAGGTGGTGCCGCCGGGTGCGGTCCACTGGTAGGTGCCGTCGGGGTGTCGTTGGTAGCGCCATCGGCCGGAGGTCTTGGCGCGGTGGTGCCTGCGGCAGAGGGGGGCGAGGTTGTCGGGTCTGGTCTGGCCGGGTGGGCCGTGGTCGTCGTAGGGGTCGATGTGGTCGAGATCGCAGGCCCTCGACGTGCGTTGGCAGTGCGGGAAGACGCAGTGCGGGTCGCGGAGGGTCACGAGGTCGCGCATCCAGGCGGGCGGGTCGTGGGCGTCGACGGCGTCGTCGCGGTCCATGCGCAGGACGGGTTGGATGGTGGCGTTCGTGGTGGCGAGCCAGTCGCGGATCTTCTGCGTGGTCGCCGGGCCGAGACGCTCGACCCGGCCGACTCTGGTGGGGTCGTCGAGGTCGGCGAGGTCCAGGTGCAGGTAGAGCCGGGTCTTCGCAGTTGACGGGTTTCGAGACGGGCGCAGAACGCCCTCCTCAACCAACGGCAGGAGGCCTTGCTGGTCGGCGATGATCCCGAGCGCCTTGGCCTTCCTAGCGCCGAGCGGGTCTGTGTCCCCGGCGGCGGCCAGGTCCGCGGCGGTGGCGCAGAGGAGGTCGTAGAACTTGGTGAGGTCGAGGGTGTCCCCGCGGGCGAACAGTTCGCTGGTGCCGGCGAACTCTTCGGGGCGGGGGTGGAGGAGCTGGACGTCCCAGGTCTCCTTGCCGGTCTCCTCGCGGTGGGCGTGTTCCTCGGGGTGGACCGTGGCGATCGCTTGGGCTACTGCCCGTTCGATCCGGGCGACCCCGGCGGAGTGCAGCACGGGAGCGATCTCGCGGTCGACGTGGGCGGCCGCGGCCTGGGCGAGGCCGTGGGTGGACCGGGCGACCCGCTGGGCTTTCCAGGCCGGCACCGACAGGTCCTGCACCCGGGCCCACGTCGACGGGAGCCGGTGGACCAGGTCCAACGCGTCGGCGAGCAGGGCCATCCCGGTCTGGGTCGAGACCCCGAGGGCTGCGGCGAAGGGTTCGGGGGTGAACGCGGCGACCTTCGCCGGTGCCCTCGCCGCCCAACGACTCGTCGGTGTCGAGGTCACCGGGCAGACGGGGGTGGCCCCACCACGCGGTGCCGGTGTCCTCGGTCGCGGGGTGCAGCACACACCACTGGTAGGCCAACCTGAGCTTGTCGCGGGCGGCCGCGCGTTCGCTCAGGTCGACCTCCCTCAGGAGGGCGAGCAGCGCGTCCGGGCCGAGGTCCTCGACCCCGTCGTACTCGTTGCTCGCTGCTGCTGCCATGGGTCTACCCAAGCACTCGCCACCGACAGTCCGGAGCCTCAGAACCCCTTGTCCACAGGGGTTCTGAGGGTTGTGACCTGATCGTGACGAACGGGCGACGTCATCCACAGGACCCGGCCGTGATCGC
>Ga0136611_10001736_pt1 | contig 15140 bp, 16 predicted proteins | sample AntDrymUQ2232306_2_FD_106645 | JGI IMG/M metagenome (GOLD analysis project Ga0136611, IMG submission 106645) | Polar desert sand microbial communities from Dry Valleys, Antarctica - metaG UQ223 (23.06) | ecosystem: Environmental > Terrestrial > Soil > Desert | place: Antarctica: Dry Valley...
CTCGTGGAGGGCGTCGGACGGTCTCGGGGGTCGGAGCCCGGGGCCGGGGACGCGTGTACCTGGGCGGAAATGCCCGTTTCACCACCCCCGAAGAACGTCCGTGCGGAGCGTCCAAGGTTCGCCGAAACGGTAACAAAAACAAAGTTCAGCCGGGCGACCCCGGCCGCTCCGCCGCCCTCCCCGCCGTCTCGCCGGAACGCGAGCGAGGCACGGCGCGTGGGCGCAAGTCCCGCTCCCTCTTGGTGACCTTCGTGACTCTCTCTTCCTTCGCGCCCTTCGTGAGAACCTCCGACGTTCGCGCAACCACGAAGCCACGAAGCTCACGACGCAGAGCCCCGCCTCCCCTTCCCCGCTCCATCCCGCTACACCCAAGCCCATGATCTCCCGCTACGCCCGCCCCGAAGCCGCCGCGATCTGGTCGCCGGAGACCCGCTACGCGGTCTGGTTCGAGATCGAGGCCCACGCCGCCGACGCCATGGCCGAGCTCGGCGTCATCCCGCGCGAGGCCGCCGCCGCCATCTGGGCCAGGGGCCGGGGCGCCGCCTTCGACGCGGCCCGCATCGACGAGATCGAGCGCACCACCAGGCACGACGTCATCGCCTTCCTCACTCATGTAGCCGAGATCGTGGGCCCCGAGGCCCGCTTCCTGCACCAGGGCATGACCTCCTCCGACGTGCTCGACACCGCTTTTTCGGTGCAGCTCGTCCGCGCCACCGACCTCTTGATCGCCGGCGTCGACCGCGTGCTCGCCGCCCTGAAGAGCCGCGCCTTCGAGCACCGCCTGACCCCCGCCGTGGGCCGCAGCCACGGCGTCCACGCCGAACCCACCACCTTCGGCCTGAAGCTCGCCTCCCACCACGCCGAGTTCGCCCGCGCCCGCCGCCGCCTGCTGCAGGCGCGCGAAGAGGTCGCCGTCTGCGCGATCAGCGGCCCGGTCGGGACCTTCGCCACCGTCGATCCCGCCGTGGAGGCTCACGTCGCCGCCGCGCTCGGCCTCGCCGTCGAACCGGTCTCCACCCAGGTGATTCCCCGGGACCGGCACGCCGCCTGGTTCGCGCACCTCGCGGTGACGGCGTCCTCCGTGGAGCGGCTGGCCACCGAGATCCGCCACCTGCAGCGCTCCGAGGTGCTCGAGGTCGAGGAGTATTTCGACGAGGGCCAGAAGGGCTCCTCCTCCATGCCGCACAAGCGCAATCCGGTCTTGACCGAGAACCTCACCGGTCTCGCCCGCTTGGTCCGCTCCGCCGTGATCCCAGCCTTGGAGAACGTCGCGCTCTGGCACGAGCGTGACATCAGCCACTCCTCCGTCGAGCGCGGCATCGCGCCGGACGCCGCCGTCCACCTGGACTTCGCCCTGCACCGCCTGGCCGGCGTGGTCGAGCGCCTGCTGATTTACCCCAGCCGCATGGCGGAGAACCTCGACCGCCTCGGCGGCCTGGTCTTCTCCCAGCGCGTCTTGCTGGCCCTCACCCAGGCCGGCCTAAGCCGCGAAGCCGCCTACACCTGCGTCCAGCGCAACGCCATGAAGACCTGGAACGGCGACGGCCGCTTCCTGGACAACCTCAAGGCCGACGACGAGGTCGCCGCCCACCTGACTCCCGTTGAACTGGAAGCCCTCTTCGACCTCGCCTTCTACACCCGCCACGTAGACACGATCTTCGACCGTGTGTTCGGCCCCGACGCGGGTTGATGCTCCTCACCCCGACGCGCATTCTCCCGCCGATGTATGAGGAGGCCGCCCTCTTCCGTCCCGCCCCCGTCGAGCCGACGCTCGATGAGGAGCTGCGCTCGCTCGGCGAGGAACCCGCCGAAATGACCAACCTGCAGGAGGAAGACACCGGCGTGCCCGGCACCGTCCTCATCTCCACCGCCATGGGCGCGCACGGCCCGCGGGTGAAATACTACCTCCGGCCGGGCCGGTCTCAGCCGAGCTTCTCCGTCTCCATCGCCGAGGAGCCGCGACTGCTGACCAGCAGCCTTCCGGTCCGCGATACACGTCGGGCGACGCCGGTGGTGATCGACTGGGTCCGCCTCAACCACGACGCCCTGCTGCGCTTCTGGCGCGAGGGCGACACGTGGACGGCGCGTCAGGTCGCCGCCTTCCTGGCCGCCCTGGAGCGCATCTGATCCCCCTGCCCGAACTTCGCCCCCCCGTCGTCGTCCTCGTCGCGCCGCAGCTGGCCGAGAACATCGGTTCGGTCGCGCGGGTGATGGCCAACTTCGGCCTGAGTGACCTGCGGCTGGTGCGCCCGCGCGCCGGCTGGCCGCAGAAGCGCGCCTGGGCGACGGCGTCCGGCGCCGACTGGGTGCTGGACGACCTGCGCCTGCACGACACCACCGCGGACGCCATCGCCGACCTGCGCCTGGTCTACGCCGCCACCGCCCGACCGCGGGAGACGCGCCAGCCGGTGCTGACCCCCCGAGGCACGGCCGAGGCGCTGCACGACGCCGCCGCCCAGGGCTGGGCGTCGGGGCTGATGTTCGGCGGCGAGCGCACCGGACTGGAAACGCCCGACATCGCCCTGGCGCAAGGCATCGTCACCATCCCGATCGACCCGCGCCATCAGTCGCTGAACCTGGCCCAGGCCGTGGCCGTCACCGCCTACGAGTGGCGCGCGCGGCTGCTCGACGCCCCTCCGCCCGCCTTCCGCGAGGGCCCGCCCCCGGCCGAGGCGGCGGTGATGCAGGGCGTCTACGACCATCTGGAGCGCGAACTGTCGGCGGCCGGCTTCTTCCACCCGCCGGAGAAGACGCCGACCATGGTCCGCAACCTGCGCGTGGCGCTGGGCCGAGCCCGCTTCAACGACCAGGAGGCCGCCACCTTCCACGGCGTGATCACCGCCCTGTCGCAGGGCCGCGGCCGGATGCTGGCCAAGCTCGTCGCCGCCCGCGGGGAGGCCGAGCCTTGATCATCCCCCGTTCATCGGCCGCGTCGCACCGTTTCCGACCCACGCTCCGGGGGGAGACATCATGATCCGCAAGGCCCTGCTCGCCGCCGTCGCCGCCCTGGCGCTGACCGGCTGCGAAACCCTCTACGACGACCCGTACGGCTACGGCCCCTACGGCTACGACGACGGCTACGGCTACGAGTACGACGAGGGCTACGGCTATGGCCCGCCGCCTCCGCCCTATCGCAACGACCGTGAACAGGCCGAGCGTCGCGAGAACCGGCAGGAGCGCCGTGCGGAACGCCGCGAAGACCGACGCGAGGACCGCCGCGAACGCCGAGAGGAACGCCGCGACGAAAGGCGGGACGACGACGCGGATCGGCCGGATCGGCCGGACCGCCCCGAACGGCCGGGCCGTGCGGCTGTCGAGCCTCAGTTCGCGCCCCCTCCCCCGCCCCCCGCGCCGGCGGAGGAAGAGGACGACGACGACGACCGCCGCACCCGCATTCCCATGGAGCAGGAGCAGCGAGCGCCCCTGCCGCAGTAGCCGAAACCTTGACCGCGGCGGCCCTCTGCCGCATAAGCCGCCGCTTCGCCGCGCCTGGGTCCGCTAGGGCGCGTGCGGCATGACGGGTGACGCGAACGCCGCCGTTGAGATCGCGGTCCCCTTTTCGGGATCGCCGGAGCGCGTCGAACTAAAAGGCTATCCATGTCCAAGCGCCACAGCGCCAAGTATAAACTCGACCGCGTCATGGGCGAGAACCTCTGGGGTCGCCCCAAGAGCCCGGTCAACAAGCGCCAGTACGGCCCCGGCCAGCACGGCCAGCGCCGCAAGCAGAAGGTCTCGGACTTCGGCATCCAGCTGAAGGCCAAACAGAAGCTCAAGGGCTACTACGCCAACCTGACCGAGAAGCAGTTCCGCCGCACCTACGACGACGCCGCCCGCCGCAAGGGCAACACCAGCGAGAACCTGATCGGCCTGCTGGAAAGCCGGTTGGACGCGGTGGTCTATCGCGCCAAGTTCGTGCCGACGCCCTGGGCTTCTCGCCAGTTCGTCAACCACGGCCACGTCACCGTCAACGGCAGGCGGGTCAACATCCCCTCCTACCGCGTGAAGCCCGGCGACGTGATCGAGATCCGCGAACGCTCGCGCAACATGGCCCTGGTGCTGGAAGCCCTGCAGTCCGGCGAACGCGACGTGCCCGACTACATCGAGAGCGACGGCAAGAGCCACGCGAAGTTCATCCGCGCCCCCGAACTCGCCGAAGTCCCCTACCCGGTGAAGATGGAACCCAATCTGGTGATCGAGTTCTACGCGTCGTAAGCCGAGCGGAGATGAGAACGGCGGCGCGAACTCAGCGCCGCCGCCTCCCTGGAGCAGCGGCGCACGACTCTGGTCGAGCGCGGTCGCGCAGGCAGAACCATCCGTATCCCGGGCTGGGCCGCCGGGCGTTCGGGTAGGCTGCGCACGTCTCGCCAGGTTCGCAGAATATCTGATCGGTCGGCGTCACCCATAACCTGCCGGAATAGACCCAACCGTCCCGCCAACGCGGGTGTTTGGGGCAGCGCCCGTCCCCCGGACACACGATCTGCTCGGTGACGCTGCCCGCCGGAGGCCCGTTGAAACTCTCGCGTGGCTGGGGCGATCGGTTGCCGTTTTCGATCCCGTGATCCGACACGACCTCGGGGGAGACATACGCTCCGATATATTGTCCGCCGGTCAGTCCGCTGTTTTCGGGGCACTGTTGATTGGGTGGGCAAACGACCTCCCCGCCTGCCTCGGACTCGGTCGCGGTTTCATCTTGAAAGCCGAAACTCAACCTGCCTTGACCATCCGTCTGGCAACCCGCCAAAGCCAGCGTCAGAACCGTTGTCGCCAAAGCGATCCGAAGATGATAGAGACGCACGATCTTCTCCTTTATCTTGCTTATCTGTTTGTTGGTAAGCAGGCACCCGTGACCCAACCCGTACGCTCAAGATACGCCAAGATGGCTGTCCAGCTCGCATAGCGGGTGTCGACCGTACAAAGCAGTTGTTGCGGGTCATCGAACTGGAACTCCAGATCGACTCTGACCGTCAGTCCCGGTTTTCGACGGAGCGCGCTGACTGCCCGATCATAACCCCCGTAAACGGAGCAGGCTCCCGGAGAGCCGCGACAGCTCGTCGTCGTCAGTTGAAAGGCCAAGTGTTCCGATCTTGAGCCGCCGCCCGGCACATCCAGAAGGCGCTTCGGCCGCTCGATGACATAATGCCCGAGACCGGCGATGCATCGCGCGCCTGTCGGGCAGGTTTCTATCGCACGTTCAACTCTCCTCGTCATGGTGACCGGGTTAGGTCCAGGCACCATGACGGACTCGACAATAGCCTCGTAATTAAAATGTACAGCGTTTTCCTGGTTTACCAGCCGCAGAGTTGCCGAAGTGACGACATCTCCATAGTCCGTGCTCGCTGCGTTTATCAGCGAGACAGGAACAGCGATCCATAGTTCCGCGCCGGTCGGACCCGCATCCCGGTAGATCAGGATCGTTTCTGGAGGCGTACCGACGATCTCGGATCCGCGGAGGTACATGGCGCCGCTGACCATGAACGCCGTCGCGGACACGAGCAACGCCGCCAAAGCGACGCCGGCCTCGGTCAGCTTGAAACGCCGCCGTCGCAGTTGACGGCGCTGACGCGCCTCGGCCGACGAGTCGGTCGGATGCGCCGACAGCCTATGCGCCGGTTTGAGGACGACCGGGCGCCGGCGCGGACGCCTGGCGGCGGCCGGCTGGTCTCGGGCGGCTGGCTCCTCGTCGTCGACCACGTCCGCGTCCCCCGCGACGGCCGAAGTTCAGCGTAAACCTACACGCGACCGAACGCCACACCCGAGCGTCGAACGGCTCCGGCCCTTCAGCGCGGACGGCGCCCGGCCGGGTTGGGCACCGGCGTGTTGGAGGTGACCAGCCGCCGCACCGTGCCGTCGCCCGACGTCGCCTCGTAGGCCTGCTGCTCCAGCCGACCGTCGTCGACGCCCTCGCGCGTGGCGGTCGGCCGGAAGCCCAGCGCCTGATCGGCGGGAGTGGTCGCCTCCTGCGGCAGCGACGGCACCGGCATCGACGCCGGGCACCGCGAGTCTCCGGGGCACATCACGCCCTCTTCGGGGCCCGTGGACTGTTGGGCCGTCGCCGCCGTCGCCACAAAAAACGCGGCCATCAGAGGCAGGGCAGCGTGACCCAGCCTGTTCGCCGCAGATACGCCGCCCGGTCCGCCGTCAGATGGATTTCGCATGTCGCCCCCCGATGTCGTTCGCCGCTGAAGTTCACGTCAACTGCAACGGTCAGCGGTGTTCTGGCAAGCGCCGCCACCGACGCCTCGAAATCCTCGAACGGCGCGCAGGCAGATACCGCGCCGGTGCAGTAGGGCCGCTCAAACGTGAAGCCGAAATGCTGATCTCGCGCCGCGCCGCCCGGCAGGTCGACCAACTGCTCCGCCCGCTCGATGGCGATGAAGCCGGTCGCCGCTACGCAGCGGACCCGGACGTCGCAGTTGGAGGCCAGAGTGCGCGGATCGCGATCGGTGAAGATGGGCTCCACCACGCTCCGATAGGCGAACGTGGCGCCGCTCCGGGCGCCCGGAGCCAGCAGTTCGGCGGTGACGGCGGTGACCACGTCGCCGTAGTCGGCGCTCGCGCGGTTCACCAGCGGCACCCGCACGGCCATCGACAGCGCGGCGAAGTTCGGTCCCGCGTCGCGGTAGAGATACAGGTCGTCCGGCGGGAGAGCGACGATGTTCGGACCGCGGATCGCCTGAAACGCGTTCACGCCCGCCAGCGACAGCGACAGCAGCAGGGCCGCCGCGCCCACCGACTCTTGTGTGACGAACCGCCGCCTGCGACGACGACGCCGGCTCTGCTCGGCCCGCGTCTCCGGCTCGGGCGTGGCCGCCGTCGCGGTGCACTCGTCCATGGTCCGCCCCCGCGTCGACTATGGGCGAGCGGCGGCGCCTAAGCCAGCCTCAGGCGCCGCGGCGGCGTCCGGAAGGGCCTCGCGACGTTCGGCGGCTGATGGGAACGAGGCTGTCGGGCGCGACGACCGCGTCTCCGCGGCCGCGTCCGACGCGGTCGGTGGGATCGTTGTCCGTGGCGCCGGCGGAGGAGGCGCGGGCCGGGCCTCGTCCGTAGTTGGGCCGGTCGGCGTTAGCCCCCGCGTCGGCGTCGGTGCGGCTGGTCGGGCGAGACGCCGGCGCGCCGCGGCCCCCGCCGGCGGCGTCGGCTCCGGGTCCCGAGTCGGCGTCGGTGGCCCCGCCACGCCCGGCTCCGAGTGGATCGGTCGGATCGGCGTCGGTGGCCTGCGCTCGGACCGGGGCGCCCAGGCTCACGACCGCGAGCGCCGAACCGGCGCCGACCACCCGGGCCAGGAAGGAACGGCGCAACAACATCGGCTGGGACATGCGGGCGACCTTGGCTCGTCTCTCCCCGGCGTCGCCGAGGGCTGTGGTCAAACGAGGGCGGCGGCCGTTCAGGCCTCGATCACGCCCTTTTCGCGCAGCAGCGGCTTCAGCTCGCCCGACTGGAACATCTCGCGGACGATGTCGGAGCCGCCGACGAACTCCCCCGCGACGTAGAGCTGCGGCACCGTGGGCCAGTCGCTGTAGCTCTTCACCCCCTGCCGAAGATTCTCGTCGGCCAGCACGTCCACGCCGACGAACGGCGCCTGCAGGTGGTCCAGGATCTGAACGACGATGGCGGAGAAGCCGCAGGCCGGCTGGTCCGGCGTGCCCTTCATGAACAGCACCACGGGGTTGTCGGCCACCGTCTTGTCGATGAAGTCGCGGACAGACGGGGCGGCGGAGACGGCGGCGTCGCTCATGGCGAACCTCGGAGAGAAGGACTGGGGTCAGCTAGGCGCGCACCCGGAACCGGTCAAGGACAGGCACGGGTCACGCCGACTTGGCGGGCTGAGCGGCAAAACGGGCCATCTCGATCTGGGCGGCGATGTAGGTCGGCATGTCGCGGTCGGGCACGGCGGTCAGCGATTCCACCTCCTCCAGGGTCCGCGGCGACAACAGGATGCTGGCCAGACCCGGCTCGGTCAGGGCGAACCCCAGGCAGATTTCCTGCGCCGTCCAACCGTTGATCTCGTCGAGAAAGGCGTAGGGCGTCTTGGCCAACGCCGCCGATGGAGCAGGCGCAGAGGGCTTGAACAGGCTGAGTTTGGTCGGAGTGGCGACTGCGGCGGCGTGTCTCTCTCTCGCATCCAGATCGGGCGGCATGAAGCGGTAGCCCAGCACCGGCATGTTCCCGGCCGCCGCGGTCTTCAGCCTGTTCCGCTCCTTCCAGCCAGAGAGGAGATTGTAAGGGGTAGACAGCACGTCGAAAGCTCTTGCCGAGATGTAGGCGTCCATCGCTTCATTGTCGCCCGAGACGCCTACGCCCTTGACGCGCCCGCCGTCGCGCTCGGCGCGGACGGCCTCGAGCGCTCGAGGGGAAAGCTCGTCCACCCCGGGATCGTCGAGCAGCACTAGATCGAACGGGCCCAGCCTCAGGGCGGAGCCGGTGGCGCGGATGCTGGTCACCAACGCCGCGGGCGAGAAGTCTCGAACCTCCGCTCCGTTCCGCTCGCGTCCCACGCCCGACCTCAGGATGACGAACAGCAACCGCCGCTCCACGTGCGCCAGGCCTTCAGCCATGGCGGCGATCGCGGCCTCGTCGCCCGCCGCCACCTGGAAGACGTTCACCCCGGCCTCCAGCGCAGAGTAGATCAGGTCCACGCCGTGCGCCGCCGCAGCGCCCTCGTTGATGCAGAGGCCTACGGCGGAGACCGCCTGGCCGTCGGAGCCGAAGGGTCGGTAGCGCATTCAGCTCGCTCCGGCGGAGGTTTCGACGGCCAAGGCGTGCAGGTCGCCGCCGACCTTGCCCTTCAGTGCGGCGTAGACCAGCTGATGCTGGCGGACGCGCGGCATGCCGGCGAAGGCGGGCGTCACCACCCGCGCGCGGTAGTGGTCGCCGTCCCCGGCCAGGTCGTCGATGCGGATCTCGGCGTCGGGAAAGGCTTCCCGCAGGTGGGCCTCGATCTCCGCGGCGGTCATGGCCATGGATCGCTCCTCGACTCGCATCTTGCAGGCTGAACGTTAGAGGATCGTTGACCGTCCGTTCCCCTCGCGCACGGCGAGCTCGGGCCTGGTCCTGAACGGCCGCCCGTCGTCGAACCTTAACCTTGAGCCAGGCCGACCGCTCAACATAACCTGCCGCTGGATGAACCGAGAGGTGCGCCGCCGTTCACTATTATAAACATTGTTCCTCCCCTAGCCCATCCATAATTGAAATGAACACAGGTTTTCTCGGTTAAAACGCAATCGTTCACCTAACGTTTAATATCTGCTTAACTGCTGAGGCGAGTCTAGTGGTCGGCACGCGCAAGTCGTCGGCAGCCGACCATTTCGGCGACCGACTCGGCGGTCGCGTCCGCAGAGCCGCGCCGCGACGGGCGGTCGGCCGCCGGCGCGCCCTCCGAAGCTTCCCCGGCCGACGCGGCAAGGAGACCGAGACATGATTTTCGCAGGCAGCAACGGCGCCGACGTCCTGGGCGGCGGCGTGGAATCCGATCAGGGCTTCGGCCTCGGAGGCGACGACGTCCTGTTCGGCGGCGGCCAGGGCGACATACTGGTGGGCGGCGCGGGCGCAGACGCCCTCTACGGCGAGGACGGCGACGACGTGCTCTATGCCTCGGCTCCCGCAAGCCTGGCCGACATCGGCCTGACCGAAGGCGGTCTCATCGCCTCAGGTCTGGACGGCGCCACCATCGCCAACAGCCTGCTGACGAGCGACGACAGCTCGCCGGACGGTCTCTACGGCGGCGCGGGCGACGACCGGCTGTTCGGCGCTTCCGGCGGAGATCTGCTGCAGGGCGGAAGTGGAAACGACGTGATGGACGGCGCCGGTGGTTTCGACATCGCCGACTACGTCGACGCGCTCGGCCAGGTGAACGTCAGCCTGACGATGACCGCGCAGCAGAACACCGGCGCGGGCGGGCTCGACACCCTGACCAACATCGAAGGCCTGCGCGGCTCGGCGTTCAACAACATCCTGACCGGCGACGCCAACGCCAACGCCCTGCTGGGCGCGGGCGGCGCGGACACCCTCTACGGCCTGGACGGAGCCGACGGGCTCTACGGCAACGATGGGAACGACCTGCTGCTGGGTGGCGGCGGCGGCGACCTGTTGCTCGGCGACGTCGGGTCGGACACGCTCTACGGCGGGGCCGACGCCGACCAGCTGAACGGCGGGTCGGGGAACGACGTGCTGCTGGGCGAACTCGGCGACGACGTGCTGTTCGGCTTCGAGGACGCCGACCAGTTGTTCGGCGGCGAAGGCGGCGACGGCCTGTTCGGCGGCGGCGGGAACGACTTCCTGTTCGGCGGCGACGGCGCCGACAGCCTGTCGGGCAAAACCGGCGACGACGAACTCAGCGGCGAAACCGGGAACGACGCCCTGTTCGGCGGGGCGGGGATCGACACCCTGTACGGCGGCGTCGGCGCGGACCTGTTGGCGGGCGGCGACGACGCCGACCGGCTGTTCGGCGGCGACGACGGAGACGCGATTCTCGGCGGCGCCGGCGACGACCTGGCGGTGGGCGGGAACGGCGGCGACCTGATCGTCGGCGGCCTGGGCGGCGACCGGCTCGAGGGCGGCGCGGGCGGCGACGCCTTCTGGTACCAGGGGACCGACGAGGGTGGCGACCTGATTGCCGACTTCACCAAGGGCGAGGACCAGATCCGCATCTCCGGCGCGGCCTTCGGCGGCTTCACGCCGGGGACCGGGCTGGACGCGGCCAATTGCGTGTCCTCGGCCACGCCGGGCGCGACCTCGGCAGTCCCGACCTTCCTCTACAACAGCGCCAACGGCGACCTGTTCTACGACGCCGACGGCACGGGCGGCGGGGCGGCGGTGTTCCTGGCGCGACTGGACGGCGCCCCGGCGCTGGCGGCCAACGACTTCCTGATCGTCTGAAACCGGCGGGTGGTCCCTCCCCCTCGCGGGAGGGATCACCCTTCGCGGCGCTCCAGCCGCATGCGCAGGCCACCGGCGGCGCGGAGGGTGACGCGGTGGACCGGCCGCGGCGGGCGGGTCGACACCGGCGTCAGACGGAACTCGCGCGTGATCAGCGCCAGCGCGATCACCGCCTCCTGCAGCGCGAAACGCAGGCCGATGCAGATGCGCGGACCCGCCCCGAACGGCAGGTAGGCGTAGCGGTCGATGCTTTCGCGGGCGCCGGGCAGGAACCGCTCCGGCACGAAGCGGTCGGGGCGGTCCCACAGCAGCCGGTGGCGATGGATCACCCAGGGCGTGATCAGCACCGCGGTGCCGGCGCGGATCGGCTGACCCGCGAGGACGTCGTCGGCCAGCGCCTCGCGGGTGAAGCCGGGCGCGGGGGGATACAGCCGCATGGACTCGTCCAACACTGCGCGCGTCCACGGCAGGCGCTCCGGCCAGCCTTCGGGCGCGTCGTCGAGGTCGGCGGCCTCACGCTCGATTTCGGCCAATGCCGCGGGCGCGTTCGCCAGCAGATGGAAGGTCCAGCCCAGCGCCCGCGCGGTGGTCTCGTGCCCGGCCAGGATGAAGGTCAGCACGTTGGCCTCGACCTCCTCGGTCGCCAGGCCGGCGCCGGTCTCCGGGTCCTGGGCGCGGAACAGCGCGGTCAACAGGTCGTCGGGCGCGCCCGCCGGGTCGGCGGCGACCGCGCGGCGGCGGCTCTCGACGATCGCGCGCACCGTGCGGCCGAACAGCGCGACGCTGGGCGCGCCCGACAGCCGGGTCAGGCGCGGGAGCCAGGGCGCTGCGTTCAGCACGTCCAGCGGATCGACCCGGCCCATCGTCTCCACCGCCCGGTTCAGCGCCCGCTCGAACACCTCCACCTCGCCGCCGATCTCGCCGGAAAACAGGGTGTCGGACAGGATGTCGAAGGTGACGCGGGTCATCTCCCGCTCCACGTCGATCACCGCGCCGCGCGACAGAGCCCGCCATGCGGCCAGCCGCCGCTCCACCGCCGCGGCCATGCGCGCCGCCAGCGTGGCGGTGCGGCGGGGCGTGAACAGCGGCGCCAGCGTCCGCCGCGCGCGCCGCCACTGCTCGCCCTCGGTGGTCAGCAGCCCCTGCCCCAGCATGGGCCCGAGGATCTTCCGCTGCAGCACGCCCTTGTCGTAGTTGGCGACGTTGTCGACCAGCACCCGCCGCACCGCGGCCGGATCCTGCACCGAGATCACGCTGCGATAGCGGTTCTCGCCGTAGAGCACCGGCTGATCGAAATGCGCCTCGCTCCAGATCTCCAGCGGATTGGCGTGCAGCAGCCACAGGGTGCGCAGCATACCCGGCGGTCTGGGCAGCGGCGGCGGCGCCCAGGGGCGGAAGGGTTCGGCGGCGGGCATTCAACGGCTCCGGCGCAGATCGTCGAACCCAGGTCCGCCGAGCAGCGTCCGCCAGGCGACGATGACCGTGAAGTGCAGCGCCACTCCGGGCCAGATCGAGCCATTACGGATGCGGAGGAGCGTGCATGCCGCGCCGAGGAGGGCGGCCGCCGCAAGGAAGTCGGCCCGCCAGAACACGCGTCGAACGGGCGGCCAGACGGCGCCTTGAACCACGTGCCAGCCGACGAAGGCGGCGAGGGCCTCAATCGCTCGCCAGCGTCGTGGCGCGGTGTCGACGCGGGCTGGCGTCAGCACCCAGCGGAATACCGCCTCTTCGACGACGGCCACGGGCGCGGCGAGAACAACGGCTTTGGCCAGCCGCGCAAGCTCGCGATCGCGCATCAGCCGCCCTCGCCCATCAGCATCGGGAGCCAGCGTTCATGCGCCTGCCTTAGCTCAACCAACGGCACGCTGAACAGTTCGCGGCTGGCGAAGGCGTCGCCGCCAGCTTCCCCGACGACGAGCGCGTGGACCCCGGACGCGCGCGCGTCCGCCAGCAGGGCCTCGGGGTCGCGGACGGCGAGCAGGTAGCGGGCCTGGTCCTCGCCGAACAGGAACGGGTGGGCGTGGGTCGGCGAGCTGGCGATCAGGGTCACGCCGACGTCGGAAGCCAGCGCCATTTCGGCTGCCGCGACCAGCAGGCCGCCGTCCGACAGGTCGTGACAGGCGGTCACCCGGCCAGACTGGATCAGGGCGCGGACGAAGTCGCCGTTGCGGCGTTCGGCCACGAGGTCCACCGGCGGAGGGGCGCCCTCCTCGCGGCCGAACAGTTCGCGCAGGTAGAGGCTCTGGCCGAACTCACCGCGGCTGTCGCCGATCAGGACCAGCGCGTCGCCGTCGCGCACGCCCCCGTAGCCGACGTGCCGGTCCCCCTCTTCCAGCAGCCCCACCGCGCCGCAGGTCGGCGTCGGCGGGATGCCGATCCCGCTGGTCTCGTTGTAAAGGCTGACGTTGCCGCTCACCACGGGGAAGTCCAGCGCGCGGCAGGCCTCGGCCATGCCGTCGATGGCGCGGACGATCTGGCCCATGATCTCCGGCCGCTCGGGATTGCCGAAGTTCAGGTTGTCGGTCACCGCGATCGGCGTGGCGCCCACGGCCGTCAGGTTGCGCCAGGCCTCGGCCACCGCCTGCTTGCCGCCCTCGTAGGGATCGGCCGCCACGTAGCGTGGCGTGACGTCGCTGGTCATCGCCAGCCGCTTGCCGGTGCCGTGAACGCGCACGATCGCGGTGTCGGCGCCGGTGGCCGAATCCTCCAGCGTGTCGGCCATGACGTGCCGGTCGTACTGCTCCCAGATCCAGCGCTTGGACGCCACGTCGGGACAGCTCATGATCGTCAGCACCGCCTCGCGCCAGTCGGTCGGCGGCGGCACGTCGCCGGGGTCCAGCCGCGGCTGCAACATGGGCTCGGTCCACGGCCGGTCGTAGAGCGGCGCGTCATCGCCCAGCGGCCCCAGAGGCAGGTCGCAGACCACCTCCCCGGCGTGCCTCAGCACGATCCGCCCGGTGTCGGTGGTCCGCCCGATCACCGCCGCGTCCAGCCCCCACTTGGCGAACACCCTGTGGGCGTCCGCCTCGCGCCCGGGCTTCAGGATCGCCAGCATGCGCTCCTGGCTCTCCGACAGCATCATCTCGTAGGCGCTCATGCCGGTCTCGCGCTGCGGCACGGCATCGAGGTCGAGCTCGATCCCCACCCCGCCCTTGCCCGCCATCTCCACGGAAGACGACGTCAGCCCCGCCGCCCCCATGTCCTGGATCGCCGCCACCGCGCCGGTGGCCATCAGTTCCAGCGTCGCCTCGATCAGCAGCTTTTCGGCGAATGGATCGCCGACCTGCACCGTCGGCCGCTTCTCGTCGGACGCCGCGTCGAACTCCGCGGAGGCCATGGTCGCCCCGTGGATGCCGTCCCGCCCGGTCTTGCTGCCGAAATAGACCACCGGCAGGTCCGGTCCCGGCGCGGCGGAGTAGAACAGCTGATCCGTCCCCGCGACGCCCACGCACATGGCGTTGACCAGGATGTTGCCGTCGTAGCCGCGGTGGAAATTGGTCTCTCCGCCCACCGTCGGCACGCCGACGCAGTTGCCGTAGCCGGCGATGCCCGACACCACCCCCGCCACCAGCCGCCGCGTCTTCGGGTGCTCGGGCCCCCCGAACCGCAGCGCGTTCAGCAGCGCCACCGGCCGCGCGCCCATGGTGAACACGTCGCGCAGGATGCCGCCCACCCCGGTCGCCGCCCCCTGGTAGGGCTCGATGAAGCTCGGGTGGTTGTGGCTCTCCATCTTGAACACGGCGCACCAGCCGTCCCCGAGGTCCACCACGCCCGCGTTCTCGCCCGGCCCCTGGATCACCCGCGGACCCGTGGTCGGGAACTTCCGCAGGTGGATGCGGCTGCTCTTGTAGGAGCAGTGCTCGCTCCACATCACGCTGTAGACGCCGAGCTCCACCAGCGTTGGTTCACGCCCCAGCCCGGCGAGCAGCCGGTCGAATTCATCGGGCTTGAGGCCGAACTCCGCGGCGAGATCACGGGCGGGCTTGGCGCTGTTCATAAGCCCGCGCCCTAGCGGATTCAGGCGAGCGGAACCACCCCGCCCGCCCGTCCGCTTCACCAGTCGACACAAGGAGATCGCGATGACCGACCAACCCGATCGCAAGGCCGACTACGGCTCAGGCGGACCCGACCCGCAGGGCACGGGCGCCACCGACCGCAACACCGCCGGTGCGGTGTTCGACGATCGCTTCAAGCAGGCGGTGGCGCAGGAGGAGCGGGCGGTGGAGCGTGGCGACCGCGACCTGGCGCAGGAAGCCAGCCGCGAC
>Ga0136611_10001737_pt1 | contig 15139 bp, 14 predicted proteins | sample AntDrymUQ2232306_2_FD_106645 | JGI IMG/M metagenome (GOLD analysis project Ga0136611, IMG submission 106645) | Polar desert sand microbial communities from Dry Valleys, Antarctica - metaG UQ223 (23.06) | ecosystem: Environmental > Terrestrial > Soil > Desert | place: Antarctica: Dry Valley...
AGCGTGGCGGTTGCGTGGGCGCGCGAGATGCGGACGACGCCCTCCTCGAGCGGCTGACGCAGGGCGTCGAGAACGGCCGGCGAGAACTCGCCGAGCTCGTCCAAGAAGAGCACGCCGCCGTGGGCGAGGCTGATCTCGCCCGGGCGGAGGTTGTGCGACCCGCCGCCGACGAGCGAGACCAACGTGCTCGAGTGGTGCGGCGCACGGAACGTCGGCGACCGCACCACGCCAGAACGTGGCAGACGCGCCCCTGCGGCCGAGTACGCCAGCGTCGCCTCCAGCGCAGTGGTGGCGTCGAGTGGCGGAAGGAGGCCGACGAGGCGCTGCGCGATCATCGTCTTGCCGGAACCGGGTGGTCCGACGAGGAGCAGGTGATGACCTCCGGCTGCCGCGATCTCGAGCGCGGCTCGCGCCTGCGGCTGACCGCGCACGTCCGAGAGGTCGGCTGTCGGATCCTTCACGTCGTCGAGCTCGCCGGGATCGGGGGGCGGCGGCCATGCCCCCGACTGCAGCGACCCCAGCAGCTCCGGGAGCGACGCGGCGAGGCGCACGTCGCAGCGGGCGACTGCGTGCGCCTCCTGCCAGCTCGGAGCGGGGACGACGACCGCCGGCCGCAGCATCGACGCGACGAGCGGTGCCACGCCGGCCACCGGCCGCACGCTCCCGTCGAGGCCCAGCTCGCCGATGAAGCCGACCTCCTCGACGAGCGCCGGGTCGAGCTGCTCCGTCGCGACGAGGACCCCGACCGCGATCGCAACGTCGAGGCCGGAACCGCCCTTGCGGACCGTCGCCGGCGCGAGGTTGACGGTGATCCGGTTGTCCGGCCAGCGAAGGCAGCTCGACAGGATCGCTGCGCGCACGCGGTCGCGGGACTCGCGGCAGGCGGTGTCGGGCAGGCCGACCATGTGGTAGCCGGGCAGGCCGTTGCCGACGTGGACCTCGACCGAGACCGGATGGCCGGTGATGCCGAGCAGCGTCGCGGACTGGATGGTGGCGATCATGCGACCCTCCGAGCTCAGGCTGCGGATGGCAGCACGATGAGGTGGGAGGGGCGAACGGCCCGACGACGTGGCGGTCACCATACCGGCGGCCTGTGACGCGGTGCACGGGGCTGTGGCACCCGTGTCCGTTGCGCTGGTACGCATCTGCATGACTGCTGCAACATTCGGTACCAGCGCGTCGTGGCCGGCGCTGTACGTCCCGCGGCGGGGGGACGCGGGCAGACTGGCGTCGTGAGATCGGTCGCTGCGGCACTGGTCGCGCTCGCCGCGATGTCGGCGTGCAGCGACGACAAGGGGCGGGCGGCCGAGGGCTACTGCAGCCAGATCGCGCGGCACATCGACTCGCTCAACTCCCCGGGCATCGACGACGGCGCCGACATCACCAGGACGATCGACGTCTACCGCACCATCACCTCCGCTGCGCCCGTCGCGGTCGAGCCGGAGTGGCAGCAGCTGCTGGCGAGCCTGGAGACGGCGGCGACCGTCGATCCGGCCGATCCGGCGTCGCTGCAGCGCGTCGCGGACACAGCGCGGTCCACGCGGCCGGCGGCGACGCGCATCCAGCAGTACACGCAGCAGACATGCGCGATCGCGATCGCCGACCCGCCGCCCGTGACCAACCCGGTCACGGCGACGACGACGATCCCCGGCCCGAACACCTCCGCCCCACCCGTCACGGGTCAGGGCGGCGGCTGACCGAGGTTCCTCCTAGCGGATCTCGCCGCGGCGCAGGATGACCTTGTCGACGAGGCCGTACTCGACGGCCTCCTCCGCGGTGAACCACCGGTCGCGCTCGGCGTCGGCCTGGATCTTCTCCACGGTCTGCCCGGTGTGGTTGGCCGTGAGCTCGGCCATCCGCTTCTTCGTGTAGACGAGCTGCTCGGCCTGGATCGCGATGTCGGCAGCCTGGCCGCGAAGGCCGGCGAGCGGCTGGTGCATCATCACGCGAGCGTTCGGCAGCGTGAAGCGCTTGCCGGGTGCACCGGCCGTGAGGAGGAACTGGCCCATGCTCGCGGCCATCCCCATGCAGACCGTCGCCACGTCGCAGCTGACGAACTGCATCGTGTCGTAGATCGCCATGCCGGCGTAGACCGACCCGCCGGGGCTGTTGATGTAGAGCCAGATGTCGGCGCGTGCATCCTCGCCCTCGAGGTACAGCAGCTGCGCACAGAGCGCGTTGGCGACCTCGTCGTTGACGTCCGTCCCAAGCATGACGACCCGGTTCTTGAGCAGACGGTTGAAGACGTCGTTACGCGGATCGAAACCAGACTCGAGAGCGGTGGGCAACTTGGGGTCCGACATGGCCTCAGGCTACCGCCGCTGCCGTCACCGGGCGGACCTACCATCGGGCCCGTGGATCTCGATCGCGCCTTCTCGTTCGCCCGTCAACACCACAACGGCGTGCTCGCCACGATGAAGCGAGACGGCCGCCCACAGATGTCGAACATCACGTACCTCGCAGGTGATGACGGCGTGATCCGGATCTCGATCACGGCCGGCCGGGCGAAGTTCGTGAACCTGACGCGCGACCCGCGTGCGTCCCTGCACGTGTCACAGCCCGACTTCTGGGGCTACGTCGTGTTCGACGCCGATGCCGACGTCGCAACGGTCGCGGCGGCAGCCGACGACGCGACGGTCGAGGAGCTCGTCGAGCTCTACCGCGGCGTCCAGGGCGAGCACCCGGACTGGGACGAGTACCGCGCCGTGATGGTGCGCGACCGGCGCACGGTGGTGCGTCTCCACCCGACGCACACGTACGGAATGCTCAACGGCTGAGGGCGCGGTCGGCCGTCAGCGCTGGACGCCGCTGAAGATCACTGCGACGCGCTCGCCGTCGTCGATCCGGTCGCGGATCGCGAGGAGCCCTGCGAGCCCGGCGGTACCGGTCGCGCTGACGCTCTCGCCTGTCGTGAGCCCTGCGAGCTCGTGCGCCCGCTCCACCTGCGCCTCGGTCACCACGACCGGCGATCCGCCCGTGCCGCTCATCGCATCGAGCACGCCGATCCAGTCGTACGTCTCGTCGTCGAGGATGCCGTCCGCCAGTGAACCGGCCGCCACGGCCGTGGTGGCGTCGCCCGCGCCCGACTCGGCTGCGTCGGCCTCCCACGGCCACATGCACTCGCCCCAGCTCGTCGCGGCCGAGGAGCGTCCGCCCGCGAGCGCGCCAGACCTCTCCCATGCCCTCGCGAGCGGCGCGCACGCCGCCGTCTGCACCGCGTGCACCACGGGGTGGATGCCGGCAGTGCGGAACGCAGACCCGACGCACGCCGCCAGCGCTCCGCCGCCCACCTGCACGAACACGCGGTCGAGCAGGTGCCCGATGCTCTCCGTCATCTCCCAGCCGATCGTGCGGCCGCCGTCCAGGCACAGCGCGTTCTCCGACCCCTGCACGCTGAACGGGATCGCACCCTCTGCCACCGCGTCCCGGAAGCGGTGGATGCACGGGTCGCCCGGCGGGTCATCGTCGAGCCGCGGCGACACCTGGATCAGCGCGCCGAGACCCTCCAACGTGTCGACGACCGCCGGCGACGCCCACGGCGGGACGAACACCGTGATCGGCCACGACGTCGCCGCGGCGAGCGTCGATGCAGCAATCGCCGCGTTCCCGCACGACGCAATGGCGAGCGGCGGCCTGTCGGCAGCTTCATGCCACGGCGCGAGGTCCAACAGCTCGGCCGCGCGCAGGTGGAGCATGATCGACATCAGGTGGCGCGCCTTGTGGCTGCCGGCGACGTTGCCGGTCTCGTCCTTGACCCACACCCCGCCCTCGGCCGCGAAGCCGAGCTCCTCCGACAGCGCCGCACGGCGGCGGAAGCCGGTGATCGCGAACCCGGTGCCGGCGACCGCTGCGATCTGGGCGTCGACCTCGCGCACGAGCGCATCGCAGGCCTCCGCCGACATCCCGTGCGCCCGCGCGAACGCGTGCCACGCGAAGTACGGCCCGAACGCGACGAACGGGTTGGGGTCGTCGATGACCCGCAGCGGTGCGAGCGACGACACGATCTGCAGCACGTGACGACGGTCCTCGTCGCTCGCGTTCGGGCACCGCCACGGGAACACGACAGTGACGTCGAGCGTGTGCCCGCAGGTCGCGCAGCGGAAGCCGACGGCGTGGTCCATCGACATGACGTGCGCCGTCAGCTCGCAGCGACCTGCGCGTTGAACTCGCGGATCATCTCGTCCCACACCGGCAGGTAGCGACGCAACCCGCGCCAGAACTCCTGCGCGCGGCGCGCCTCGAACAGCTCGAACGGCGTTCCCTGCTGCTCGACCCACGTGTAGTAGCCGAGGTTGAAGATCCGCGACCGGTCGCGCTCGGTGCACTCGATGATCGAGTCCGTCGCAACGTTCGCGAGGTGCTCGCCGAACACCTCGCCGGCGTTCACGTCGTCGAACTCTCCGCCGAACCGTGACGCGATCGTCTTCGCGCGCGCGCTGGGGTACATCGCCGCGCCGTCGGTCGCGACGGTGACGATCGCGTCGTCCGGCCCGAGGTCGAGCATCTTCGCCGTCTTGATCGCGGCGAGCACGTTGCACACCGACGAGAAGCCGAAGTGCTCGAGCGCGCTCACGAGCCGCTCGTCGACGCCGCGCTTGCGCGCGAGGTAGCCGCGACCTGCCGGCGTGTTGAACAGCACGTCCAGCTCGTCCGTCGCTCGGTCGCTGATCCCGACGACGACGTCAGTGTTCATCACGTTGTGGATCAGCGGGATGTGCTTGTCGCCGATGCCCTGGATGTTGTGCTCGCCGTAGCCGTTCTCCAGCATCGTCGGGCACTCCAGCGCCTCGACCGCGACGATCTTCGCGCCGTACTCCTCCTTCAGCCGATCGCCCGCGGCGATCGTCCCGGCGGACCCCGTCGCGCTGACGAACGCCGCGAGCCGGATGTGGCGCTGCTCCTGACCGACGACATGCTCGAACACATGGCCCATCGCACGACCTGTGATCTCGTAGTGCGCGAGGTGGTTTCCGAACTCGCAGAACTGGTTGAGCACGAAGTTCGTCGGGTCCATCGCGAGTGCGTTGCAGGCGTCGTAGATCTCCTTGACGTTGCTCTCCGTGCCGACGGTGCGGATCACGTCCTCGGCGGGGTTCTCGCACCACTGGTCGAGCCAGTCGAAGCGCTCCTGGCTCATGCCCTCCGGCAGGATTGCGACGCCGCGGCTCGCCATGATCCGGCTGATCGCGATGCCGCCGCGGGCGTAGTTGCCGGTGCTCGGCCAGATCGCGCGGTGCCGCGTCGCATCGAACTGACCGCTCACGATGCGCGGCGCGAGGCACGCGTACGCGGCGAGCACCTTGTGCGCGGTGATCATCGGGAACCGGTCGCCGAAGACGACGATGATCGGGCTGTCGATCCCGGTGAGCTGCTTCGTCAGCACGACATGGTCCGGCACCGTCACGCGATCGCCGGCGAGGTCGTTGTACCAGTGGACGCGGAACAGGTTGCGTGCATCCGGCGCGTTCTTGTCCACGCCCGCCGTCAGCGACGCCTCGATCGTCGACGGGTCGGCGAGCTGACCGAATGTCGGCAGCGCGATCTTGCGCTCACGGAAGCGGCGCACGCTGTTCGCCAGCGCCTCCTCGTCGACCACGCGGTCGGCGAGTCCGAACTGGTTGATGAGGGCGTCGTCGGCCGCGATCGTCACGTCGACGAGTCTGGCAGGAGTCCCCGGCGGTGCATCAATAGCGAAGAGGCGTCTTCGGAAATAGGCTGCACACGATGATCCAGCTGACCGGCGCGAAGCGTCGGCTCGTCGAGCGGTTGAAGCACGTCGAGGCCGCGTCGGCCGGCGAGCTCGCAACCGAGTTCGGCCTGACCGACACCGCGGTCCGCCAGCACCTCGAGGCGCTGCAGACGATGGGGCTCGTGCGCCGGCTGGACGGCAGTGCCGCCGGGCGCGGCCGGCCGGCGGCGCGGTGGCAGCTGACGCCGGCGGCGAGCGAGGCGTTCGCGGATCGTCACGCCGACTTGAGCGTCGACCTGATCGCGTCGATCCGCACCTCGCTGGGTGACGAGGCGCTCGATGCGGTGATCGCGGCACGAGCGGAGCGCCAGACGGAGGCGTATCGCCGATCGGTGGGCAGCGGATCGATCGCTGTCAGGGTGCGCCGCCTCGCGGAGGTCCGCAGCGCCGAGGGATACGACGCGGAGGTGCGCGTCGTCGGCAGCGACCTCGTCCTCGTCGAGCACCACTGCCCCATCTGCACCGCCGCCGCCACGTGCCAGGGCCTGTGCCGCAGCGAGCTCGAGGTCTTCCGCGCCACCCTCGGCGACGGCGTCACGGTGGAGCGCGTGCAGCACCTGCTCAGCGGCGATCAGCGCTGCGCCTACCGCGTCAGCGCCGTCTGACGCTGCGGCGGCCGGCGGCGCGAAGATCATCGGCATGGCAGATGACAGCGTCCTGAAGGACGAGAGCGTGGAGCTGTTGCAGCAGCTCATCCGCAACCAGTGCGTGAACGACGGCAGGCCTGAGTCCGGCAACGAGGACCGCAGCGCCGACCTGCTCGCGCACGTGCTCGAGGGCGCCGGGCTCGACGTCGCCCGCTACACATCCGCGCCGGGGCGGACGTCCGTGGTGGCGCGCGTCGAGGGGTCGGATCCGACTGCGCCGAAGGTCTGCCTGATGGGCCACACGGACGTCGTGCCGGTGAACCCGGCCGGCTGGTCCGAGGACCCGTTCGGCGGCGAGCTGATCGGCGACGAGGTGTGGGGGCGCGGCGCGATCGACATGCTCAACCTCACCGCGACGATGGCCGTCAGCTTCCGCCACCTCGCCCGGTCCGGCTTCCAGCCGAAAGGCGACCTGATCTTCTTCGGCGTCGCCGACGAGGAGAATGGCGGCAGATATGGTGCGCGGTGGATGGTCGAGAACCACTGGGACGCGATCGCCTGCGACTACGTGCTGACCGAGTCGGGTGGAACGACTGCCGGTCACGTCGACGGTCGCCGCCGCGTCGGCATGGTCGTCGGCGAGAAGGGCATCGCGTGGCGGAAGCTCCGCGTGTCAGGAACGCCGGCGCACGGCTCGATGCCGTGGCAGTCGGACAACGCGGTCGTGAAGGCGGCCGAGGTCGTTCGCCGAGTTGCGTCGTATCAGCCGGCGGCGCAGATCAACGATGTGTGGCGGTCGATGGTCGCGGCGATGTCGCTCGACGAGCCGGTGCGCGAGCAGTTGCTCGACGCGGGGCGCATCCGTGACGCGCTCGCGAACCTCCCGCACAACGTCGCGAAGCACGCGCACGCATGCACCCACACCACGTTCTCGCCGAACGTGATGCACGGCGGCAACAAGACGAACATCATTCCGGACTCCGTCGAGATCGAGGTCGACATCCGCACCGTGCCCGGCACCACGGCGGACGACGTGAACCGCCACCTGCTCGACGCACTCGGCGACATGGCGGCCGAGGTCGAGATCAGCCCGCTGCACAACGACGTCGCATCGTCCTCATCGATCGACAACCCGATGTGGGAGTGCCTACAGCGCCAGGTCCATGCGGTCGACCCGAACGCCGACATCTTCCCGACGTTGCTCGTCGGCGGCACCGACGCACGCTTCTTCCGTCAGAAGGGCGCGGTGGGCTTCGGCGCGGGTCTCTTCTCCCCCGGTCTGACGATGAAGGAGTTCGGCTCGCGCTTCCACGGCCACGACGAACGGATCGACGTCGGCTCGCTCGGCCTCACCGCCGGCCTGTGGGTCGGCGTCGCCCGCGACCTCCTCGGCTGACAGACCGCGTGTGGACTCGAACCGACGCATACGCGCGGTTCGGGTCCACACGCGGAACTAGCGGGCGAAATCCGGCGGAGGCAGCGTCGACGGGCCGACGTGCGCGTCGAGCCACTCGTCGAGCGGGCGGACCGAGAGCCAGAGGTCGCGCACACGCGACGCCGCCGCCTTCGTGTGCAGCCACTTCGCAACCGGCCACTGCCGGTACGCGATCAGCCCCTTGCGGCGGAGCAGCGCGATGCGCGGGTGGACCTTGGCGTACCCGCGGGGCGCGGTCTTCAGCTCGTCGATCGCCCCGATGGTGAGTCCTGACTTCGCGAGGTCGCGCACGAGCGCCTCGACCTGCGCGCCGAGCCGATCGTCGTCGACTGCGCATCGGAACCGCTCCAGCTGATCGGACGCCATCGAGTAGTAGCCACTGCCGGCCATCAGCCCCTCGGCCGACAGCTGCACGTAGTCGATCGCGCCCCCTTCGGTCTCGCCGACCGCGCCGATGTTGAGCTTGTACGGCGCCTTGTTCTTCGCGAAGCGGACGTCGTTGAACGGACGGAAGACGTTGAACGGTCCGAACTCGTCGAGATCGGCCAGCAGCGCCGTCATCGGTGCCTTCACGTCGCGCTCGTGACGCGCCTTGTTCGCCTGCCACCACGCGCGCGTGTTGTTCGCCGCGAGCTCCTCGTAGAACGTGAGTGCGGAGGGCGGGAAGCCGGTGAACGCCATCGTGGGGTTCTGTGGCGTCAGCTGCCGCCTTCGACGACCTCGCTGATCTGCATCACGGGCGTGATGTTCGTGTAGTTGGCGACGTCGGCCATCACTTCTTTCGTGCCCTCTGCCGCCATCGCCGACTGGAACTGGTCCATCGACTCGAAGAAGAAGTGCACCGCAGCCTCGTTCGGGCCGTTGATCCCCTTGTCGATCTCGCCCCCGACGTTCCACGTCTTGGCCGCGAGCGGGACGTGCGTGTTGCGGTAGTAGTCGTGGTCGAAGGTGGCACTCTCGGCCTTGGGATAGAAGACACTGACTCGGATCATGTGCGGCACTGTACGCGTCCGGCGCCGACGCCGACGCCGCGGACCCACTCCTACGACGCGTCGGCCCTGTTACCTTCGACCCGATGGCTGACTTCCTTCTCGGCGGACAGATCGACGCCGCCCGGCACGAACGCACCGGCACCACCACGACCGTCAGCTCCGGCGACCTCACGACTCACGGCGTCATCGTCGGCATGACCGGTTCCGGAAAGACGGGACTCGGGATCGTGCTGATCGAGGAGGCGCTGCAGGCCGGCATCCCGACGCTGCTGATCGATCCGAAGGGTGACCTCACCAACCTCTGCCTGACGTTCCCGAACCTCGCTCCGACCGACTTCGAGCCATGGGTGAACGAGGGCGATGCGAAGAAGGCGGGCGTCACCGTCCCGGAGTTCGCCGCAGCTCAGGCGAAGACATGGACGGAAGGCCTCGGCGGATGGGGCCTCGGCGGACCCGCGATCAAGACGCTGCGCGACAGCACGACGTTCACGATCTACACGCCCGGCTCGAGCGGCGGTGTCGGGCTCAACATCATCGGATCGCTGCAGGCCCCGCCGGACATGACCGACATGGAGATCCTCGGCGACGAGATCGAGGGCTTCGTCAGCGGGCTTCTGAGCCTCGTCGACATCGACGCCGACCCGCTGTCGAGTCGCGAGCACATCCTGCTGAGCAACCTGATCCTCCACGAGTGGTCGGCCGGCCGAAACTTGGACCTCGCGACGCTCGTCGGGATGGCGCAGACGCCGCCGATCCGCAAGCTCGGGGTGTTCGACGTCGACGCGTTCTTCCCGCCGAAGGATCGCACCGCGTTCGCGATGCGGCTCAACGGACTGCTCGCGTCGCCGTCGTTCGGCGCGTGGCTGAACGGCCCGCCGCTCGACATCCCGTCGATGCTCCGCACGCCGGATGGCAGGCCGCGCTGCGCGATCGTCACGACCGCGCACCTGTCGGATCAGGAGCGGCAGTTCGTCACGACGCTCGTGCTGTCGAAGCTCGTCACCTGGATGCGCGGGCAGAGCGGCACGACCGACCTGCGCGCGCTGCTCTACATGGACGAGGTCGCCGGATACCTGCCACCGACCGCGGTGCCGCCGACGAAGAAGCCGATCATGACACTGATGAAGCAGGCGCGTGCGTTCGGCCTCGGCGTCGTGCTGAGCACGCAGAACCCGGTCGACATCGACTACAAGGCGCTGTCGAACGCCGGCACGTGGATGATCGGCCGCCTGCAGACCGAGCGCGACAAGCAGCGCCTGTTGGACGGGATGAGCGCGGCCGCCGGAGGCGTCGACGTCGGCGCAGTGAGCGACACGATCAGCGGGCTGGCGAAGCGCGAGTTCGTCGTCCGCCGCGCCGGCAAGGACACGCCGGACGTGTTCACCACGCGGTGGGCGATGAGCTACCTGCGCGGCCCGCTGACGCGCGACCAGATCGCGACGTTGATGGTCGACCAGAAGGCGGCGGCGCCGACTGCGCCGCCCACTGCGACGACTGCGGGCGGGCCGCCTGCGCCCCCGGCGGCATCGCCGGGTGCATCGCCGGCCGCTCCCGCTCCGGCCGGCGGCGGTGCGTTCGCAGCTCCGCCGTCGGGCGCGCCGACGAGCTTGCTTCCGCCCGACGTCACGGCCGTCATGCCGGGCGTCGCCGAGGGGGTCCTCGTCCGCTGGGTCGACGTCGCCGCACCGTGGGTGTCGACCGTCGGCGGCGATCCACGCGGCGGGGTCCGTGCTGCGGCGATCGTCGCTCGGGTCGCGTTGCGCTACGACGAGGTGAAGGCCGATCTCGTGCACGACGAGGAGTACGAGACGGTGCTCTTCCCGCTCGCCGACCCGCTCGACGTCACCGCAGCCATGGCGGTCGACCACGACGACCGCGACCTCCAGCCGAGCCCGCCGCCGCAGTCCGGCTACCGGATCCCCGATGCGCCGATCAAGAACAGGACGTTCTGGACTCGCGTCGAGAAGGACCTGCTCGCGCAGCTCGTCCGCACCCGCAGCCTCGACCTGCACATCAACCGCGACCTGAAGCTCTGCTCGCGACCCGGCGAGGATGCCGAGGCGTTCGTGTCGCGGTGTCTGCAGGTGGCCGACATCTTCGCCGACGCCGACATCGCGAAGTTCCGCGAGAAGTACGCGACGAAGGTCGCGAAGCTGCAGGACCAGCTGCGCGTCGCAGAGGACCGGGTCGACATCGTGCGCGAGGAGGCGAAGGGGCGACGCAACGAGGAGCTCCTCTCGACGGCGGGGTCGATTCTGGGTGGCATCCTCGGTGGGCGCCGCTCGCGCGGGTCGGTGTTCTCGAAGGCCGGTTCGGCCGCCGGTCGCCGCTCACGCACTGCGGCCGCCGGAGGCCGCGCCGACGCAGCGGAGAACAAGGTCGAGATGCTGCAGGATCAGCTGCAGGACCTCGAGGCGGAGCTCGTCGAGGAGCTGACCGAGATCGACCAGACGTGGATGGCGATGGCGAAGAACATCGCGCCGCTCGCCGTCCCGCTCGAGCGCACGGACGTCAGGATCACCCAGCTCGCGCTCGCCTGGCTTCCGGTCTCCTGAGGGTTCGTACACTGCGTTCATCGCCGCGGGCGTGGCGAAACTGGCAGACGCGCAGGCCTTAGGAGCCTGTTCCGCAAGGAGTGTGGGTTCGAGCCCCTCCGCCCGCACGTGGAACTCCCGTGGTGACAGTCGCCGACCTGCAGACGCCAGCGCTGATCGTCGACTGCGACGCGCTCGATCGGAACCTCGCCACCATGGCCTTGGCGAGACCCGGCGCGTCCCTACGGCCACACGTGAAGGCGCACAAGTGCACGGCGCTCGCGTGCGCGCAGCAGGCGCACGGTCACCGCTCCTTCACCTGCGCGACGCCGCGTGAGGTGCTCGGCATGGCCGCAGCGGGCCTCGGCGACGACCTGCTCCTCGCGAACGAGACGCTCGACCCGGTGAGGCTGCAGGCGATGGCGGCGGCACAGGAGTCGGCGTCGATCACCGTGGCTGTCGACTCCGACGCCACGGTCGCCGCGGCGGCCCACGCCGGGATCCGCAACGTGCTGATCGACGTCAACATCGGCCTTCCCCGCTGCGGGTGCGCGCCGGACGACGCCGGTCGGCTCGCGGGCCTCGCCCGCCGCGCCGGGATGACCGTGCGCGGCGTGATGGGCTACGAGGGACACCTCATGGTGATGGACGATCGAGCGGAGCAGAAGGGGAAGGTCGACGAGGCGATCGATCGGCTCCTCGGTGCGCACGCGCTCGTCGGTGGCGACGTGGTCAGTGCCGGTGGCACCGGCACCTACGACTTGCACGACCGCGTGACCGAGGTGCAGGCCGGCAGCTACGCGCTGTTGGACAACTACTACGGCGCGCTCGGTCAGCCGTTCGAGCAGGCCTGCTGGATCGTCGGCACCGTCATCTCGGTGAGCGCGAAGTACGCCGTGGCGGACGTCGGACTGAAGGCGCTCGGGATGGACCACGGCAACCCGACGATCGACGACGCCACGGTGTGGTTCTGCAGCGACGAGCACGTGACGTTCGCGCCACGGGAGCCCGTGGGGATCGGTGAGCGGGTGCGGGTCACGCCGGCGCACATCGACCCGACGATGGCGATGCACGAGCACGCATGGGTCGTCCGCGGCGACGAGGTCGTCGACCGCTGGCCGATCGACCTGCGCGGCTGGTGACCCTGCGCTGTCAGAGATCTTGATCTAGAGCGCGTGGTTTTCTGACAGAGCGGCGACGAGCGCGCGGAAGGCGCGGCCACGGTGGCCGACGTCGTGCTTCTCGGACTCGGTCATCTCGCTGAACGTGCGGCTGTCGCCGTCCGGGATGAACAGCGGGTCGAAGCCCCAGCCGCGTCCACCGCGCTCGGCCTCGGCGATCGTGCCGTCGCAGACGCCCTCGGCGACGACCTCGCGGCCGTCCGGCCACGCAACCATCGCGACGGTGTGGAAGCGAGCGCCGCGTGCGCCCGCCGGCAGACCCGCCAACGCGTCGAGGAGCTTTGCCCGGTTCTCGGCGTACGTCGCCGACGGCCCGGCGTAGTACGCGGTGTCGACACCGGGCCCGCCGTCGAGCGCGTCGACCTCGAGGCCGGTGTCGTCGGCGATCGCCCCCATGCCGATGGCGCGGCAGAGCGCGACCGCCTTCAGCCGTGCGTTGCCCTCGAGCGTCCCGGAGTCCTCGACCACGTCGGGCACGTCCGCCGGTCGCGGCAGCAGCTCGACGTCGTCGCCGAGGATGGCTGCGATCTCGGCGACCTTGTCCGGGTTCGCGGACGCACAGACGAGTCGCAGCATCGCTAGCGGCGCGCCGGCGGAGGCTCGGCGACCATCTCCGCCTGCAGCGCCATGATCTGCTCGATGCCGGACTGAGCGAGGTCGAGCATCGAGTTCAGCTGCGCCCTGCCGAACGGCGCGGCCTCCGCCGTCCCCTGCACCTCGACGAACTCCGGCTCGTCGCCGTTCGCGAGGCGGAGCATCACCACGTTCATGTCGACGTCGGCCGTCGAGTCCTCGACGTACGGGAGGTCGAGTACCGGCTGACCCTTCACGATGCCGACGCTGATCGCTGCGCAGAAGGAGTGGAGCGGGTGCGCCGGGATCGCCTTCGCGTCGACGAGGCGGGAGAGCGCGTCGTGGAGCGCGAGGAAGCCGCCACAGATGCTTGCGGTGCGCGTGCCGCCGTCCGCCTGCAGCACATCGCAGTCGACAACCACTTGGCGCTCGCCGAGCGCACGCATGTCGCACGAGGCCCGCAGCGCGCGGCCGATGAGGCGCTGGATCTCGACGGTCCGGCCGCTCTGTTTGCCCTTCGCCGCCTCACGATCGACGCGCTCCGGCGACGACCCGGGAAGCATCGAGTACTCGGCCGTGACCCACCCCTTGCCCTTGCCCTTCATCCAGCGCGGCACGTCCTCGTCGATGCTCGCGGTGCAGAGCACTCGTGTGCGCCCGAACGACACGAGCATCGAGCCGGCGGCCATCTCGGTGTAGTCGCGCTCGAAGGTCATCGGGCGCAGCTCGTCGGGGCGACGCCCGTCGAAGCGGGTGCCCGAGGTGGGCGCTGTGGTGGAGGTCATGAGTTCCATCTTTCTGCTTGTGCGAGCTCGGGCCCCAGGAGTCGGCCGCCGAGGTCGGCGAACCAGTCGGTGTCGCCGCTCGACAGGAAGCGGTGGTCGCCCGTGCCGTGCGGATCGGGACGCAGCAGGCCGAGGCGGTGGAGCTCGGTGCGGGCGACGAACGCAGTCTCGTCGGCGCTCGACACGAGCGTGACGTCCGGGCCCATCACGTCGCCGATCACGCGGGCGAGGTATGGGTAGTGCGTGCAGCCGAGGAGCAGCGCGTCGACGTCTGCGTCCTTCACTGGCGCGAGCAGTCGCTCCGCGAGGATCGTGACCTCCTCCCCCGTGACGTGACCCTGCTCGACGAAGTCGACGAACCCGGGGCACGCGGCGGACGTGAGCGTGACGTCCTCACCCGTCGTCGCGACGGCGCGGTCGTAGGCGCCGGAGTTGATCGTGCCGACCGTGCCGATGACGCCGATCCGTCCGCTACGAGTCGCGCGCACGAGCGCGGCAGCTCCCGGCTGGACGACGTCCATCACCGGCACCGGCAGGTCGGCGCGCAGGTCGTCCAGCGCGGCAGCCGAGGCCGTGTTGCAGGCGACGACGATCACCTTGGCGTGGAAGTCCTTGACGAGGCTCCACGCCAGCTCGTGCGCGTACGCGCGCACCTCCGACAGCGGCTTCGGCCCGTACGGGAAGCGCCCGGTGTCGCCGATGTAGACGAGGTCCTCGGCGGGCAGCAGGTCGATGACGGCGCGAGCGACGGTCAGCCCGCCGAACCCGCTGTCGAACATCCCGATCGGCTGCGCCGTGTCCCGTTCGAGCACGGCACGAGGCTACGGCGTCCGTTGCTGGGCGCCGGCGTCCGTGCACTGCGAGCGGTTGGGCTTCAGCACGCGCGCCGATGGCGCTCCGGTGCATCACCCATGCTGTGGAAGCGCGGGGGGTCGGATCGACGGCCCGCTCGGCCGCACCTCACCGACCCCGACCGTGGTCGCTCGTCGGCCGTCCGAATCGGTCGGGCGGCTGTGTCACGCCGAAGCGCCCTCTACGGGCATGAAGGCGTGACACAGCCGGGCGAGGACCCTCGCACAGAGCGGTCGACCCGCAGGTGAGCCGACGGCGCTCCGGAGCATGGGATTGCACTCACCGAACGCAGCCGAGCCCGCTGAGCTCCTACTGGGTCACGAACCAGGCGATCGTGTAGCCGATCGAGTTCGAGCCGATGTGCGCAAGGACAGTGGCGAGGACGCTGCGCGCGCGGTAGCGGATCCAGCAGAACCAGAAGCCGGCGAGCGTCGTGCCGATCACGGCGAAC
>Ga0136611_10001738_pt1 | contig 15136 bp, 15 predicted proteins | sample AntDrymUQ2232306_2_FD_106645 | JGI IMG/M metagenome (GOLD analysis project Ga0136611, IMG submission 106645) | Polar desert sand microbial communities from Dry Valleys, Antarctica - metaG UQ223 (23.06) | ecosystem: Environmental > Terrestrial > Soil > Desert | place: Antarctica: Dry Valley...
GTCCAGTATGTGGCAGCGCGAAGGCTTGACGCCGTCGATGCGGCTCGCCGGAGTGCTGAACCACGGGCCGCGAGTGCGGCCGTCCTGCCCGCGCTGGTGGTGTTCGCGGCGTTGCAGCTCGTCGCCTGGGATAGTCGTATTGCCGTCGTCATCTCCGCGCCGTTGCTGGCGGGTGCAGGCGTCTTCACAGCGGTTGTCGTCCGTCATTATCTGCTGGCAGGTGACCCGCTCGTCTTTCGAGGCGCGCGGCTCGTCCACCTGACGCTGACGTCTGGCGTCGCGTTCCTGTCGCTGTCTCTGGCGCGTGGCTGGATGCCTGGGCCGATCTACACCCTGATCGTTGTGTTCGCGATCGCCGGACTGTTGCTGTTTCAGGCGTTCGATGGCATCCGCGCGTTTCCGGTCCGTCGAGTTGCCTATGCGCTGGCTGGCGGAACTGTCGTCGCGGAAGTTGCGCTCGCGCTGAGCTACTGGCCTCCGTCCGGTTGGTATGGCGGCGCGATTCTGGCGAGCGTCTTTGTCGTCCTGATGCTGATCATCGACGCCATCCTGTCGCGCCGCATCTCATCCGATGTCGTCGCTCGCTACACCGGCGCTGGTGTCGCTGTCTGCGGCCTGCTCGCATTTCTCGCACGCTGACCTTCAGGAGGTTCGATGCCGAAGAAGCCACGACAGGCCAGTCCACTGCACGAAACGCTGTTACTGCTCGACCAACTTGAGGAGCTACGCGAGGACATGGAGGAGCTGGGCATATCCTCGCTTGAGCAACTACGCCAGCGCATCGTCGGACTCGAAGCGCAACTTGACGATGATCAGACGGGCAGCGGCGAGGACGACGATGGATCTGTTTGAAGCTAACCGCCAGGCACGCCTGGCACAGCACGGTCCCCTGGCAGCCCGGATGCGCCCGGCGTCGCTCGATGAGTTCGTCGGCCAGGAGTCGATCCTCGCGCACGGCAGCGTCCTGCGGCGGGCAATCGAGCGTGACCGGCTCTCGTCGATCATCCTCTGGGGACCGCCGGGTGTCGGCAAGACGACCCTCGCGCGGCTGATCGCGACCCAGACGAAGGCGTTCTTCGTCCCGGTCTCGGCAGTCTCCTCCGGCGTCGCCGACCTGCGCGCCGCCGTCAAGGACGCCAGCGACCGACTCGGCATGCATGGCCAGCGGACCGTGCTGTTCATCGACGAGATCCATCGATTCAACAAGGCGCAGCAGGATGCGATCCTGCCCTACGTCGAGGATGGCACCGTCATCCTCGTCGGCGCAACGACCGAGAACCCGTCGTTCGAGGTCAACGCTCCGCTGCTGTCTCGCTCGCGCGTCGTCGTCCTCAACTCGCTCGGTGACGAGCAGATCCGCGAGATCGTCCTGCGTGGCCTGGCCGACCGGGAGCGTGGGCTGGGCGCTGAGGAATTGACGATCGACGACGATGCGCTGGCCGCGCTCGTCAACCTCTCGAACGGCGATGCGCGCTTCGCCCTCAACACGCTTGAGATGGCCAGTGTCGCCGTTGTAGAAGGCGATTCGATCATCACCTCGACGATGGTTCAGGAGGCGGCCCAACGGCGCGCGGCGGCCTACGACAAGTCGGGTGAGTCACACTTCGATACGATCTCGGCGCTACACAAGTCGCTGCGCGACTCCGACGCCGACGCCTCGCTCTACTGGCTGGCAAGGATGATCGAGCGCGGCGATGACCCGCTCTATGTCGTCCGACGCCTTGTCCGCTTCGCGACTGAGGACATCGGCCTGGCCGACCCACGCGCGCTGATGCTGGCGATGTCGGCCCAGCAGGCAGTCCACTTCCTCGGTATGCCGGAAGGGAAGCTCGCGCTGGCGGAGCTGGCCGTCTACCTCGCGCTCGCACCGAAGAGCAACTCGATCTACCGGGCCTACAGCGCCGTCCAGGCCGATGTCGAAGGCACCCGCAACGACCCGGTGCCAATCCACCTGCGCAACGCTCCGACCGGCCTGATGCGCGACATCGGCTACGGCAAGGGTTACGAGTACGCCCACGACACCGAACTGGGAGTCAGCGCACAGAGCCATCTGCCGGAAAACCTGGCAGGGCGAACCTGGTATCAGCCATCGTCGCGTGGATTCGAAGTGCAACTCGGCGAGCGGATGGAGCGTATCCGCTCGATTGTTGACGAACAACGAAATCGGAAAAGCGAATGAGTGTCACCAATCAGCGCTCCGGGCGTGAAATCCACGAGATGCGTCCCGTCACGATCGAGACGGGTGTCGCACCCTACGCTGAAGGATCGGCCCTGATCGCCTTCGGCTCGACCCGTGTCTGGTGTACTGCCACGATCGAGGAGCGCGTCCCGCCCTGGTTGGTCGGCAAACGCAATGGCTGGGTGACAGCCGAGTACGCGATGCTCCCGCGCGCCACCCACACGCGCACCAACCGCGAGCGTGCCACCAACTCCGGCCGCTCGCAGGAAATCTCACGTTTGATCGGGCGCTCACTCCGCGCGGGCATCAACCTCAACGCCCTCGGTGAACGCGCGATCACGATCGACTGTGACGTCCTCCAGGCCGACGGAGGCACCCGCACCGCCGCAATCACCGGCGGCTTCGTCGCTCTCGCGCTGGCCTGCAACAAGCTTGTCGCCACAAAGCAGCTCAAAGCCAGCCCGATCACCTCCCGAATCGCCGCCGTCAGCGCCGGAATCGTCGCCCGCGAAACCCGCGTCGACCTCGACTACCGCGAGGATTCGTCAGCCGAGGTGGACTGCAATATCGTCATGAATGCCCGTGGCGAACTGATCGAGATCCAGGCCAGCGCCGAGGGCCGCCCGTACACGCGCGAGCAACTCGACCAGATGCTCGACCTGGCCGCTCCCGGCATCAGGATGCTTGCGGAATTGCAACAGCAGGCGATTGAACAAGCCTAACGGCATGCACGATTCACGCGATCGTCAGCGAGGACCGAACCCCTGCCTCTGTCATCCCGAGCGGAACGAAGTGGAGTCGAGGGATCTCAGCAGTTCGCCCCTGTCAACGCAGACAGGAGTCAGGTACTGAGATCCCTCGACTCCACTTCGTTCCGCTCGGGATGACAGAGGCAGGGGTTCGGTCCTCGTCTCGCCGCCGTTGTACGACGTGCAGAGTTCCCTCTCACGCGCCTTCGATGCGTTCCTTCGTGCTCGGAAGCCGGTCGCCCAGGCGCGGGTCTATCGTCGTCGCGGCGTCGAGTGCACGTGCGAACGCCTTGAAGATGGCCTCGACCTCGTGGTGCGCGTTGGTGCCGTAGAGCGTGATGACGTGGATGTTCATCCGTGCTTCGCGGGCCAGTGAGTCAAAGAAGTGACGGACGAGATCGGTTTCGAGTCCTCCGACGGCGGGAGCGCTGAATGCGCCGTTCTGGACGTAATACGAGCGGCCACCGCAATCGACGGCGACGTGCGCTAGCGCCTCGTCCATCGGCACGGCGACATCCGCGGTCCTGCGGATGCCTCGATGGTCGCCGAGCGCCTCGCGGATCGCCTGGCCAAGGCAGATGCCCACATCCTCGACGGTGTGATGGGCATCGACCGACAGGTCGCCGTCGCCGTTGAGCTCAAGATCGAAAAGGCCATGTCGCGAGAAGAGGGTCAGGAAGTGGTCAAGTGCGCCGACGCCGGTGCTGATGCTGCTCTTGCCGGAACCGTCGATCGCGAAGCGCAGCTCGATCCGTGTCTCAGCGGTTGCGCGTGAGATGGTCGCCTGGCGTTCAGACATGCGCAGCGATCGTCTGGAGCGCGCCGATCAGCCGGTCGGTGTCCTCAGGTTTACCCACCGTGATCCGCAGGCAATCGCGTAGAAGCGGGTCGCCGTAGGCGCGCACCATGATGCCCCGGTCGGCCAGCCGCAGGTGGATGTCGTGCGCGTCACCGCGTGTCACCCGGCAGAGGAAGAAGTTCCCGTGGCTCGGATACGGCGTCAGATACTCGATCCGCTTGAGCTTGCGTAACAGTCGGCTGCGCTCGGCGCGGATGCGGTTGAGCGTCCCATGCAAGTACTCCGAGTCGTCGAGCGACGCCTCAGCCGCGATCAGCCCGGCCTGACTGACATTGAAGGGCGGCTTGACCTTCCAGACCTGCGCGGCAAGGTAGTGCGGGAAGATGCCGTAGCCCATCCGCAACCCGGCCAGCCCCGCCCACTTCGAGAATGTCCGCAGGATCGCCAGGTTGTCAAACTCGCCGACCAGCGGCAGTGAGGTCTTGCCCGACATCTCGAAGTAGGCCTCATCGAGCAGCACGAGCGCGCCAGTCTGAAGGAGCCGGACGATCTGCTGGTTGGTCACCAGATTGCCGGTCGGATTGTTAGGCGAAGTGATGACGATCAGCTTTGTCCGCTCGGTGACGGCGGCCAGCAGCGCGTCCATGTCTAGGTCGAAGTCAGGTAATCGCGACACTTCGACGGCCTCGCCGCCGAACAGCTCAGCCCGCGCTCGGTACACGCCAAATGTCGGCACCGGGATAATGACTTCGTCCCCGGCATCAAGCGTCGCCAGGAAGACCAGATCGATCAATTCGTCAGCGCCGTTGCCGAGGATCAACCGCTCGACCGACGTCCCCGCGTAGGCGGCGATCCGCTCGCGCGTCGAGCGTGCCTGCGCGTCTGGATAATGGTGGAAGCGGTCAAAGGTCGCCAGCGCCTCCTGCACCCGGAACGAGCAACCGTACGGGTTCTCGTTTGAGTCCAGCTTCAGGATGGCATCGATCGGCATGCCGAGCCGGGCGGCCAGTTCCTCAGGAGCCTCGACCGGATGATACGCATTGAGTTGTTCCACCGATGCGCGGACGATACGGCGGAGCGTGGGCGGGACGCTCATGATCGTTCTCGTGTCTCCTCTCGAATCCTGTGCGGAAGCGTACCGTGCATCCCGCCATCGGGCAATGTCCCGTTCCGGCTCCCTATACTTGTGGTCGATTCCGTCGCAGGCGCTCACGCGGGAGGAGCCGACGCTGACTCGACATTCGTTGACGCGCATCTCTACAATTGCGCGCATTCCAGTTCTACTGTTCGTGATTGCGTTCGCGCTGCACCCGTTCTCAGTAGGTAGTCGCGACCTGCACGGCTCGGTGCCGGTGGTCCGACAGGTGGAACCCCCCGAGGTTTCGGCTGCCGCCGTGCTGGTCGTCGATCTGACGACTGGCATCCAAATCTACGCCAGCAATGCCGACGCGCCGTTGCCTCCTGCCAGCACGATGAAGATCGTCACCGCGCTCGTGGCGAAGTCGATCCTCGGTCTGGACGAGCAACTGACGGTCCAGGAGGGCGACATCCTCGACCCGACCGTCTTCTCGAACATGCAGTTACAGGCCGGTGATGTCGTCGGCGTCGAGACGTTGTTGCATGGCGTCCTGATCCCTTCGGGCGCGGACGCGGCGATGGTGCTGGCGCGTGAGGCAGGCAACCGGCTGGAGCCTGGCACCGTTGACCCGGTCGGACGCTTCGTCGCGGAGATGAACGTCTGGGTTGCTGCTCACGGGATGACCAACACGCACTTTACGAACCCGGTAGGAACCGATGACCCGCAACACTTTGCATCCGCGCGCGACCTCATCCGCGCCAGCGCGGTGCTTTTGCGCGACTGGCTACTGGCGCGGATCGTCGCGATGGAGTCGTTCGTCGCTGAGCTTGGCGGGCCAAACGCGCGCCAGGTTGAACTGGTCAACTCGAACCAGCTCATCAGCCGCGACGATGTCTACGGCATCAAGACCGGCACCGAAGGGATCGCCGGGCAGTGTCTGATCACAGGTTTCTGGCGTGGTGACAACCAGATCATCACCGTCGTCCTCGGCAGTGCCGACCGCTACGCCGATACGCAGGCGGTCATGGACGCCGTCGATGGCACGTACCGCTGGCTGGCGCTCGGCATCGGCGCCGTCTCGCAAGGCGCATCCGACGCGCTGACGGCACAGGGATTGACATTCATGACGAGGAGAACGGTGCTGATGACGGTGGCGCAGGCCGAACAGATCACCTGGGAGCTTGTCATCGACAGCCAGCCGCGTGGTGAGCGTCGTGGAGCCGTCATCTTCGAGCTGAATGGCCGCGTCGTGGCTCGAATGTCGATATACTCAATCAGCAGCGGGGCGATCGTGCCGGACGCGGCATGAACCCGAGAGGACCGCGACATGGAACGATTGCAACGAGTGCTGGCTGCGGCCGGTATAGCCTCCCGTAGGCGCGCCGAAGAACTGATCCTCGAAGGGCGTGTCCGCGTTGATGGCGAGATCATCACCGAACTCGGCAGCAAGGTTGACCCCGACGCACAGAAGATCGAGGTCGACGGTAAGCTGATCCCGACAGTTCGACGACGCTACATTCTGCTCAACAAGCCTAGTGGCTACATCACGACCACCTCCGACGAGCGCAGCCGCTACACCGTCATGGACCTCGTGCCTGTCAACGAGCGCGTCGTGCCAGTCGGACGGCTCGATCGCCAGACCGAGGGGCTGTTGCTGCTGACAAACGATGGCGAGGTCGCCCATCGTGTCATGCACCCCCGCTTTGGGATCGAGAAGGAGTACGAGGCACTCCTGGACGGCTATCCACCGCCGGAAGTCCTCGACCGCCTCCGCCGTGGCATCGTCATCGACGGTCAGCGCACGGTCCCCCAGATGATCCGTCCGATCCGCAACACCGAGGACGGCACGATCGTCCGGATTGTCATCCATGAGGGACGTAACCGGATCGTCCGCAAGATGTTCGACGAGGTCGGCTACCCGGTGTCGAAGCTGATCCGAACGCGGGTCGGCCCGCTCCAGCTCGGCGCGATCCCGCGTGGAACGTTCCGCGACCTCACCGACGGTGAGTTGAAGGTGCTACGCGAAGCGCTGCACATGACGGACGAGGATGTCACGTTTGCGGCGGGCGTCGTCGACCGGCCGATGCGCGATCGCCCGGACCCAAACCGGATGAAGTCCGGGCGACCGCGCGACTCCAACGCCGAGCGCGGAGCACGCGGTCCCGGCGGCCCGCCGCGACCCCGTCGCGACGATGACCGGCGCGGACCGGCGCGTCCTGCCAGGGATGGCCGCAGCGGCCCACCCCGGCCACCACGCGACGCTGAGCGTGGGCGACCAGCGCGACCGCTACGCGACGGACAGTACGCCGGTCCCCCGCAGGCGCGCCGCGACGACGATCGCGGGCGACCGGCACGGCCTGCGCGGGATGGACACTATTCCGGTCCGCCGCAGGCACGTCGTGATGATAACCGCCCAACATCGTTCCGACCGTCAAGAGATGGGCGACCAAGCGGCCCCGTAAGACCATCGCGCACCGAGCAAGACGCGCCGGACACCCGCCGTCCGTTCCGGCGCGATGATGACCAGCGTGGTCCGCGCAACGGCCCACCGTCTGGCCGTCCGACACAGGCGCGCGACGAACGCTCCGGCGATCGCGGGAAAGGCCCGGCCCGGCCAGAGCGCCGTGACGACGATCGACGGCCCGCGCGTACAGATCCGGCTTCCGGAGAGCAGCGTCGCGACCGACCGTCCGGTCCGCCGCGCGGTGGGTCACGGCCCGCACCGGGTGGCCCACGCGGCGCTCCAGGTGGTGGTCAGGGCGGTCTTCCGCGTAGACCAACTGGCGGCCCAGGTAGGCCATCGCGTGGGCCAAACACCGGCCCAGGTGGTCCGCGCCGTGGGCCGAACTCAGGACCGGGTGGACCACGGCGCGGACCAAACGCAGGGCCAGGTGGACCGCCGCGCGGACCACGACCGGGACCCGGTGGTCCGGGCCAGCGCCCGCGCCGTGACAATCCGACGGGTGGAGCAGGAGGGGGCGGTGAGAGACCGTCGGATGACAGTCGCGATCGACGGACCGGCGGCGGCGGGCAAGAGCACGGTCGGGGAGATCGTCGCCCGGAGGATTGACGGCGTCTACTTCGACACTGGACTGCTCTATCGCGCGCTGACGCTCCTGGCGTTGGAACGCAGCGTCGTGCCGTCCGACGCCCCGGCCCTTGCCGCTCTGGCAGAGTCGATGGACATTGAAGTGGGGCGACCAACCGTCCATGACGGACGGCAGGTCGATGTGCATCTGTCCGGTCGCGATGTGACGGGTTTCCTGCGGACTCCGGCGATTGACCAAAACGTTTCGGCGATCTCGGCCCACGCGCCGGTCAGGACCGCGTTACTTGAACAGCAACGACGGATCGGGCGCTCGGGCCGGGTCGTGATGGTCGGTCGTGACATCGGCACGGTCGTCCTGCCCGATGCGGAACTGAAGGTATTCCTCGACGCTTCACCCGAGGAGCGCGCCCGGCGTCGCTGTCAGCAGCTTGATGCAATGGGCCAACAACAGTCGTACGAGGCTGTCCTGGTTGATATGAAGCGCCGCGATCGGATCGACTCCGAACGCGATGTCTCGCCGCTCAGGCCAGCGGAAGATGCAGTTGTCATCGACTCGGATGCGCTGACGATCGAAGAGGTTGCCGATCTGATCGTGCGCCATGCCGGACAGTGCCTCTCGCCGGTTTCAGGATGATCGAGCCGATTCTCGACGAGAATCTGAATATTCCACGACGGCTGAAGCACGCCGGTTTCGTCTCGGCGCGCTGGTTCGTCCTGCCGGGTCTGCGGGTCGGTCTACGGATGAAGGTCTTCGGATTGGACAACATCCCGAAGCGGGGTGGAGCGCTGATCATTTGTAACCACCTCGGCTGGTTCGATCCGGTTCTGCTCGTCGCAGCATCGCTGCGGCCATTGCTCTGGATGGCGAAGGCCGAGTTCATCAAGTACCCGTTTTTACGCTGGTTGGCGTATCAGGCCGGAGCGTTCCCGGTCAGGCGCGGGCAGGTCGACCGCCAGGCGCTGCGGCACGCACAGCAATTGCTTGACGACGGTATGCTGGTCGGGATGTTTCCCGAAGGGACACGGTCGAGGACCGGTGGCCTGATCGAGCCGTTCGGCGGCGCGAGCCTGATTGCGCTGCGCGCACACGCGCCGATCATTCCATGCGCATTGGTCGGCACCGAACGCCTGCCTTTGAGCGGTTTCAAGCCCTCACGCCGGAGATATCCGAAGGTCACGGCTCTCTTCGGGGAGCCGTTCACCCTTGAGCACATCGCGCCCGATGGCACAAAGCGCAGTCTCGACGATCTCACCGATGCCATGATGATCGAGATCGCGCGAATGCTTCCCGAGCAGTATCGCGGCATCTATGCCGATCGCTGCGACGCTCCTCACCCGGCGGTGCGCCGTGAGTCGATCGTCTTCACGGGACTGGACACTGGCAACAACTCCTGATCAGGAATAGCCGAGTTCTACCAGCAACTCCGGAATCTTCTCACCCCTGTGCCCGATCAGCGAAGGCACGCCATCCGGCAGGTCCGCCCAGAAGAACTCGAAGAGGACGCTCTCGTGCTCACCTTCGGACGGATACAGCTCCGTGTGCTGCCACGCATCGGGGACGTCGCCTTCGACGCGGAGGTGGAAGTAGTACCTGTGATGGATGTCGTACCGGCCACGCGGCGACCAATCGTGCTGAACGTCGTCGAGAAATGCGCCGAGCGCGAGTCCCGAAAGTCCCGTTTCCTCGAAGGCTTCGCGCAGGACAGCGTCTTCGGGCCGCTCGTAGGGATTCATCGATCCACCTGGCACCTGTATGCCGGCTTCGGGGAAATCGGGCTGACGAAAGACAAGCAGCCGACTGCCGTTCGTGATGTACGCCATCGCCTTGAGCGTGACGGGCAATGGCATGTCTCGCTCCTCCGGACATAGTACCGATCAGGAGAGCGCTATACCCCTGTCGTCCTGATCCGCAGCGACGGACGACAGGGGTATAGCGCTTTCCTGATGGAGTCGGTAAAGGGCTAAGTGCCGGAGCAGGTTGTCCTGGTCCGGCTCTCGGATGTTGGGCAGTCTATTTCTTCAACAGCGACTTCCCGGCTAGGAACGCGCCCGCGACAGCCGCGACGCCTGCGCCAGCCGCGATGCTGGCCGAGACTGGCTCTGGTCCGGGCAGGACGACCTTGCCGTCGCCGTAGGACTGGAAGAGCTGGCCCCACTTCCTGTGCAGGGCGTCCTTCACGCGCTTGCGACCGACGACCGGATACCAGTAGACGTTGTGGTAGAAGTTCGAGGCGAAGTAGCTCCACGGCACAATCGGCGACTGGAGCAGCGCCTTCTCGTACTTCTTGAGCGGCCCGTGGTAGATCAGCTTCTGCCCCTTCGAGGCGAAGGTATCTTCCTGGACGAAGCCCCAGTCTTCGGCGCTGATGTCGTAGCCGATGATCTCGATGTCCTTCGGATCGCCAATGCCGAGGCCTTTCTCGTGCGCGTAGCGGATGAACTCGAGGTCCATCGGGTTGAAGCCCTGCATCTTGGCCGAGATAGCGTCGATCGCGACCTGGTCGGCGCTGGCGAGGATGATGTCCTTCTCATGAACGCGCATGGCACGCGGGCCGGGTCCGTCACCAGCGAAGGTGCCGTCCATGACGGCAAACAGGCCGGGGTGGATCTCACGCTGGATCGTCAGGAGATCAACCAGCGTCTCGTCGATGACTGCATGCGTCCAGTGCCGCCGCTCGGAGAGCAGGCCACCGAAGGCGTTCTTCATCGCGCCGGTGATCGTCGTGAAGACATGCGTCTTGACGGTCGGGAGCTGGATCATGTTCTTGCCCATGAACAGCTTTGGGATCTTGATGCCCTCCGGGAAGATGTCGTTCAGGACCATCATCTCGCCCTTTGGCTCGTAGACGACCCACTCGACCTCCGGCTCGTAGAGGTGAACGTTCTTGACGCCGTACTTGTCGACGACGTACTTGTGCTTGTTGTTGCGCTCGCCGACATAGGCATCGACGACGACCGTCTTGTTGTGGGCGCCCATCAGGTTTTCGTAGCCGTCGGCTTGCAGACGGCGAATGACGCCTTCGAGTTGCCACGGTGCCGTCGAACAGGCCGGATACCATGTTTGCCACGAGATGTTGATCTTGAGGATCGTTTCGAGCGCCTTGTCGAGCGTGTCCTCGTATCCGGCAAGCTGCATCACCTGGCCGAAGTCTTCAAGAACCGTCTCTGGCAGCGTCTTGAGGACCGCGACCTTGCCCTTGCCCGGAAAGTCGTATGTCATAACTGTTGCTCGTCTCCCTGCTGTGTACATGGGGCGGCGGTTGCCGCCGCGTCATGGTACTCAACCTCGGTACGATTGGACAACGCACGGCCTGCGCCGCGCGTTATTGGTGGACGGACGACCGGCACGGATTGAGAGCCAACGTGAGCCAGGACCCTCTCGCACGCCTGCGCCGCACCGAACGACGTGAGCCACGGCCCAGGCGCGTCTTCCCCGACGAGCGCTATCGTGCGGTAGCGCTCGATCCGCTGGCAAGCGATGCCAACCGGCTGCTTGCTGACGCCGCCACGCAGGTCTACCGCGCGCATGCAGTCGTCCTGGCCGAACGTCGCGTTGTTGAGTCTGCGGTTGCGGGCCAGATGCTGAGCGGCCTTGAGTCGTTGGCAGATGACTCCGGAGGTTCGCCGGTTCATCCGCTGGCAGACGTAGAACGACGGGTTGTCGCGGCAGCAGGAAGCGCGATCCATCTCGGCACGGCCCGCGAGGAAATCGCACTGACAGCGATGCGGATTGTCCTGCGCGATCGTGTGCTGGAGATGGCCGACGCCGTCCTGCGCTTGCGGACGGCGCTGGCGTCGGTCGCGTCGCAGCACCTGACGACGCTGCTGCTGGCGACGTCCAACGGTCAGGTCGTCCAGCCGACGAGCCTGGGGCACTACCTTGCCGGTCAGTTGGGTCCGCTGACGCGCACGAGCGCCCGGTTGCAGGAAGCGTATGCGCGTCTGAACCAATCGCCGCTGGGAGCCGTCTCAGGAATGGCGACAGCGATGCCCGTTCTGCGCGGACGCCAGGCGGAGCTATTGGGGTTCGACGGCCCGATTGAGAGTACGTTCGACGCGCTCGCTGGTGCGGATGTGCTACACGAAATCGCAAGCGTCGTTGCGCTGGCAGCGGTTGAACTGACGCGCTTGCTGGCTGATCTGCTGTTCTGGGCGCGAGACGATGTCGGGACGATGGCCCCGTCGGATCAGTACATCCACGGCAACGACGCACAGCCACAGCGCCGCGATCCGCTCGTGCTCGACTACCTGCGCGTTCGGCTCCTCGATCTGGCTGGCGTTCCGCAACAGCTCGTGCTGCTATTAGCGGGCCGGCAGATGCTGGGGGGCGAAGCCTCGGCGTACCAGACGTTCATGCTGGTCGAGGGACAACTTGTGAAGGGAATTCAAGCGCTCGACCTCCTCGGCGATGTTCTGACGACATCGGACGTGAACCGTGCGCTCTTCGCCCACCGTGCAAATCGAGGATTCGCGACGAGTTCTGAACTGGCCGATCTGTTGGCGATTGACTTTGAGATCCCGCGCGACGAGGCAGTGCAAGTGGCAGAGCGCGTCGTCGTCGAGGCGACCGAGGCGGGCGGCGAGGCAACGTCACTGAAGACGCAGGTCATTGATGGGATCGCGCTCAAGCTGCGTGGCGTGGAAGTCGGGATCGAGCCGGAGATGCTGGCGAAGGCGCTCTCGCCGAAGCGCTTCATCGAGCGCCGCGATCATCCCGGCGGACCAGCGCCGAGCGCTGTCAGAGCGTCGCTCGAGCGGGAGACGTTTGCCGCCCGCCGTGACCAGTCGTGGCTGGCAGAGCGTCGGGAAGTGCTGGCGACAGCAGCAGCTGGCCTGGAGTCCCGCGCGCGGGAGATCGCGGCCGATCCTGACACCGCCCTGCGTCGATCCCGTTCGACGTAGCAGCCAGACAGGGACGCGGCAGCAGAATGGTAAAATACAAGGATACTCGTGCCGCATATCGAACGGAGCAACCCCATCAGCGAACGCGGACCATATCCAACTGAAACACCCAGGCAGCGCGCCTTTCTCGTCAGCGTCGACTACCGGCGTGATGACTGGGGTGCCGATGCATCGCTGGAAGAGCTCGCACGTCTCTCGGAGACGGCAGGACTCGACGTGGTCGGTTCAGCGACACAGAATCTGGGGCATCCGCATCCAAAGACGTACGTGGGCAAGGGTAAGCTCGACGAGATCGTCGACGCTGTCGGCGAACTGCAGGCTGATGTCGTGATCTTCAATGATGAGTTGTCGCCTGCCCAGTTGCGCAACGTCGAAGACCGGCTCGGCACGATGGTCGTCGATCGGACGGCGCTCATCCTCGATATCTTCGCCAGGCGCGCGGTGACTCACGAGGGGCGTCTCCAGGTTGAACTGGCGCAGCTCGAATACCGGCTCCCCCGGCTGACGCGAATGTGGACACACCTCGAGCGGCAGGGCGTCGGCGGCGTCGGCCTGCGTGGTCCCGGCGAGACGCAGCTTGAAACCGACCGGCGGCTTGCCCGAACGCGGATTACACACATCAAGGCCGAGTTGGCCGATGTACACCGCCATCGTGAGCTGTACCGGACGCGGCGACGGCGCAACAACGTCCCGGTGGTTGCGATCGTCGGCTACACCAACGCTGGCAAATCAACGCTGCTCAACCGGCTGACCGATGCTGGCGTCCTCTCCGAAGACAAGCTCTTCGCGACGCTCGATCCGACGACGCGGCGGATCACGCTACCCGGTGGTCGCTACGTCCTCCTGACCGACACGGTCGGCTTCATCAACCATCTCCCGACGACGCTGATCGCTGCCTTCCGGGCGACGCTTGAGGAGATCGAGGAAGCGTCGATCCTCTTGCATGTTCTCGACATCTCGCACCCGAACGCGCCGGAGCAGGCCGAGACGGTCCGCGAAGTGCTGTCCGAACTGAATGTTGCCAGCAAGCCGATGGTGACCGCCCTCAACAAGATCGACATGCTGGAGGATGGTGCTGATCCAGCATCAGTCGCGGATGATCTGAACCTGCCGGACGACTTCGTGCCGATCTCCGCGATGCGGAATCTCGGAATCGACACGCTGCTGCTGCGCATAGAACAGGCGCTCGGACTGGCCGCCGGGATTACGCGCGTCGATGTCTGCATCCCGTATGACCGCGCTGAACTGGTCAACCTCTTCCATCGAGCCGGCAAGGTCGAGAACGTCACCCACGGTGACGATGGCACCCGCCTGACCGGCACGCTGCCACGCCGGTTACGCGAACAGTTCGAGCCGTTCCTCACCGCTGATCACGTCCTCGCCGCCGATGGCAACGGTGGTAGCGCCTGACGCCCGCAAAGGGTACGAAAGTATGAATCGGTCGCGGGCTGGCCTGATGCCGCTGTTCGCCGCTCCGGCGCGGCTATAATCGCCAAGTGGCGACAACACGATCGAGTCAATGGAGGAACGCAGGATGGCGGCCAGTCTGGCGGACGTGCTTCAGGAACTGCAAGCTTCAAGTGGGCTTGAGATGGCCGCGATTGTCAGTGCGGATGGGCTGGTGATCGACTCCGCCGCGACCGGCGAGGTGGACGTTGACTCAGTCTGTTCGGTTGCCTCAAACGGCGTCCTCGTTATGGAGGCGCTCGGCCAGGAGCTCGGCGAAGATTCTTCGGACGTGATGACGATCGAGTACGGACGGCACACTGTCATGATGTCGCTGCTGGATCAGGAGCACATGCTGGTGCTGTTGGGTGGCGCGGGCATCAATCTCGGTCGGATGCGTATCATCCTCCGGCGACGGACCGCTGCCCTTGTCGATGCCTTGGAGACTGTTTAGGCCCGAAAGACGGGTCGGATGCGGCGAACGAGTGGAGGCCTGTATCCAGCGGCGCGGAGATGACGACGGGATGTTGAGCTATCGCGATGCCGGCGTCGATATCGACGCGGCAGACGCGGTCGTCGCCGGGATTCGCGGCCTCGCGGCCCGGACACATCCCGAGCGCGTCCCGCGCGGGTTGGGTCACTTCGGAGGCTTCTATCGGATCGGTCCTACCGACTCTGGCGCGACGCTGGTCGCCAGCATCGACGGCGTCGGGACAAAGCTCAAGATCGCTTCGCTGGCTGGCCAACATGACGGCATCGGCGCCGACATCGTCAATCACTGTGTCAACGACATCGCCGCCTGCGGGGCGACGCCACTCTTCTTCCTCGACTACTTTGGAACAGGAAAGCTCAACCCTGAGACGGCAGTGGCCGTTATCGGCGGGATCGCGCGCGCCTGCGAGGCAGCCGGAGTCGCGCTGATTGGTGGCGAGAC
>Ga0136611_10001739_pt1 | contig 15134 bp, 14 predicted proteins | sample AntDrymUQ2232306_2_FD_106645 | JGI IMG/M metagenome (GOLD analysis project Ga0136611, IMG submission 106645) | Polar desert sand microbial communities from Dry Valleys, Antarctica - metaG UQ223 (23.06) | ecosystem: Environmental > Terrestrial > Soil > Desert | place: Antarctica: Dry Valley...
ACCGACGTCCCGGTGCCGGCCGCCAAGCCGAAAAACTACGCGACCTGGGAAAAGGATTTCGCGCGGTGGGTCGCGCAGTCGCAATCGATCGAGCTCTACAAGAGCGGCCGCGCCAAACTGTCGTCGCATCCGGATGAGTCCGAGCGCGATTTCCGGATCCGCCTGCAAGGCGAGGCGCGCGAAGCGCGCGATGCGGCGGTCGGGAAAGTGCGCGACAAGTACGCGTCCAGGATGGGTACCATTCAGGACCGCCTCCGCCGGGCCGAGCAGGCCGTGCAGGTCCAGAGCGAGCAGGCCAGCGGGGCGAAGATGGGCGCTGCCCTGTCGGTTGGTGCAACGCTGTTCGGCGCGCTGCTCGGGCGCAAGGCGGTGAGCGCGAGCACGCTCGGCCGTGCCACCACCGCGGCTCGCGGCATGTCACGGGTCGGCAAGGAAGCCGAGGACGTCACGCGGGCCACCGAGAACGTCAACGCGCTCAAGGCACAACTCGCCGTTCTCGAAGCTGCCATGCAGCAAGACGTCGCCGCCGTCACCGCCGACTGGGACCTGGCCAACGAGCCGTTCGATCGCGTGCTCGTCAAGCCCAAGCGCGGCGGGGTGTCCGTGCAACTGATCGCTCTCGTCTGGGTGCCTGCATGATCGGCGCTTGCCTTCCCTTAGCGGCTGTGAGCAAGCTGTTCTGTTTCGTGCTGACCCTCTCGATCGCTGTAATGGCGTGCTCAAAGAGGAACACTCCGACCGCGCCGGATCCTGCGCCGCCGGCGGCGGCGTGTACGTTCACCGTCTCCACCACCACCTTCAATCTGTCCGGCGCGGGCGCCAGCGCCAGCCTGGCCGTCAACACCGGATCGACCTGCGCGTGGACGGTGGCGAACATCTCCTCGTTCATCAACGTTCCCGGCGCGGGGAGCCAGACCGGATCGGGCACCGTCAATTTTTCGGTCGGTGAGAATCCTGGTGATGTGCGCGTCGGCACGATGACGGTCGCGGGCCAGCTCGTCACGGTCAACCAGTCGGCGAACGACCCGGTCTATGGAAACTGGGGTGGCACGATCATCAAGGGCAGTGGCTGCCCGGTGACGCTGCCGGCGTCGGTGGATTATACCGGGACGATCCGGCGCACCAGCGGCGCAACGAATGAATTCGTGATCTCGATTCCGCAGGTCGGCGTCTCGAACCAGGCGATCCCGCTGACGATCAACGGCAGCAGCCTGCAGTTTTTCGTACCCATCGACACGCTCTACACGTTCAACGGCACGCTGTCGGGCGATCGGCGATCAATCACCGGAACGTTTTCGGGAGGTGGCTGCAGCGGCACGTGGAACGGCACAAGGAGATAGAACCCAACGGTTCCAACGGTTCCAGAAGTACCAGAGGGTTTTAAGGGCAACGCCTTTGGAACATCTGGAATCAGTGGAACCAATGGAACCGTCGAGATATGGAGGGTAACCTTGCGGCGATTTGCGTGTATCCCATCTGTCACGGTTTCTGCGACAGCGGTGGGCGCGTGAACACCCTGATCGCCTCCCATGCTGAGGCCGGGACGGTTAGCGTGCTGTTGCAAGTCTGGCATTGACAGACGAGACCTGAGGCCGTGTTCTGCGTGATCGCCATCGGTCCGTCACAAAGCGGGCATCACGGAAGTGGATTCATGGAAGGATCTCCTATCTCATTCGACACAGCCGCATTGTCTCGAAATTTTCAGAGGGATTCTCTTCAGTGTTGTACACGTCCAGGGTCGAGGTGAGGGGCATTTCAGAAGGGAAGCAAATGAAACAATAATTCTTAACGGCGTTCGTTCGACTAGCTTCGGTCGCGTCGGCGCAGACACGCGCACTCCGGTCCCTTCGTCGATCGTTGAATGAGCACGGGACACCGCGTTGATGCTATAAGCAGCAATATCGCAGCGGGCCTACGTACGCGATCGCGCTGGCAGACTCAACCTGGCCGTTCAAAGAACGTCCGATCTATCCGGAAACTTCGTGCCGGTGACGCCAAACGGGCCGCTCGTCAATCGGGGCGTATTTCACGCGAAAAGATAACCGGGCGAGAGAGTTATTCTCTACCGCTCTGCCTGACCTCTGCACAAGGACCTATCGTCCGGTGCAGCCTGGAGTGCGTGGCCGGGAGCGCGCTTCGGTACGCGCACTTTACCTGACGGCGACCATCTCGATGATCACGGCTGGGTCCACCGGTTTCACGAGGTGCAGGTCGAAACCAGCAGCTCCGGCGCGCTCTTTATCCTCGCGCCCGGACCAGCCGCTGACCGCGATCAATTTTACGGGCTGACCTCCCAAGGCTTCGCGAAGCCGCCGGCACACTTCATAGCCGTCCAGTCCCGGCATGCCGAGATCCATAAACACGAACTCCGGTTGGAACGTTGCGGCGGTTTCGAGTGCCGCCGCGCCGTCGTAGGCCACCCGCACCTCGCATCCGACGCCCTTGAGCAGTAGCGCCGTCACGTCCGCGACATCGGCATTGTCATCAACGATCAAGATGCGGCGGCGCGACTGGGCCAGCACGGGGCGCGCGGGGGCCTGCGGTTCGCTGGTCGCCGCTGTCATTGGCAGGCGGACGATAAACTCGCTGCCCTTGCCGATGCCGTCACTGTGCACGGCAATGACGCCGTCATGCATCTCCACGAGGCATTTTGCCAGCGATAGACCGACGCCGAGTCCGCCGCGTTTCTCCGGACCCTGCACGAAGAGATCGAAGATGCTTGTCAGAAGCTCGTTAGCGATGCCGGCGCCGCTGTCCCTGACGCGCACGACGGCTTGATGGCCCTCTCGTCGCGCCTGCACGCCTATGCGTCCGCCCTGGGCGCCGAACTTCGAAGCGTTGTGGAGCAGGTTGGCGAAGACCTGCGTGAGCCGGACACTGTCACCGTTCACCATCAGGCGCTCATCGATGTCGAGGGACAGTTGCTGGCGTTGGGCGTCGATCGACGGCCCGATGCTTTCCACGGCGACGGCGAGCAGCGACGCGACCGAGACCGGCGCCCGCTGCAACACTAGGTCGCGCCGCGACAGCCGCGAGACGTCGAAGAGGTCGTCCAAGAGCCGAACCATCTGCGAGGTCTGCCGCTCGATCATCGCGGCGCAGCCCTCCACCACTTCCGGGGTCGGCTTGGAGCGAAGCACCCCCGCCGCTAGGCGAATCGGCGCCAGGGGATTACGCAGCTCGTGCGCGAGCATGGCCAGGAATTCATCCTTTTCTCGAACGGCGTCGCGCAGTTCCGTCTCGAAGCGTTGCCGCTCCGAGAGATCGTAGAAATGACAGACGACGCCCCATCGGCCGTCGGGCAGTGTCAGGCGTTCGGTCTTCCAGTCGTACGCCTCCACGGTGCCGATGTCCTGTCGTGTCTCGACGGTCCTCGGCGCGTGATACGGCTCGCCGGTCCTGAGCGTATGCCGGAAGATGTTGATGGCTTCGCTGGCAAACGGCTCCGGCCAGAGCAGCCTTAAAACCTCCGCGAAGTCCCGACCGATCAACGGACGGACGTTCAGGAACACGTTCTGCGCGCCGACGCTCACTTGCACGAGCCGGAAATCCGTGTCGATAACGTAGATGCCGAAGGGTGAACGATCGACCAAGTGGCGGAACGTATCGACCGCCACGCGCTCGTGGGTCTCGCGAAGAGCCTCGGCCGTCCTCTGATCGGAATTGGTCTGAGTCATCGCAGGGTCGTGCGGAGTATGTCGTATCGTTCGCGTCCTGCGGCATGAAATACGCGAGCGGGGTCCGCCCGCGCAGCGTCTCATCCGATGCAGCGCTGGGCGGCTACGGCCAACAAAATGAGGGAATGCGCCTCTTCGGACGGTCGTCCCGACGTCCTGACGAACACCGCGCGCTGCTCGGCAGCTTTTCGTAGACCTGCCCCGATGTCGGCCTGATTCATTCGGTGATCGGCGCGCCTCCTCGACGCGGAACCGAATATCAAAGCCGGGTGGTGATTACGGCAATAGTGCTCCTACCCTTGTCCTGAGGCACCCGCGTTCCGCCGGCACAATCTAATCGCAGTGCGTTAATGCGCCGGTCAATACGTCCCACCTGTGACCGCAGGTGGTGCAGTAGATATCCAAGTCAAACTGCGACGATTGCCCTTTCACCGTCGTGACGCGCACGGGATTTCCCCGCATCGCCGCGCAGGCTGGACACTTCATCGGGTAGGCGCTCGGTGCGCCGTGATCCGACGGCAACGGGATGGCCATCTCGGCACCGTACATGGCGATAACCCGCGCTGCTCAAAACATAACACTCCCAAGCACGTATCGGTGCGGTGGCGTAGCGGTTGTCTACCGTTGGGGTGGACGTGCGCCCATACAAGTGAAACGACTCCGCAGCGTTCGTCTTGGGCGGCGGCGGGACCAACGGCAGAGCGCTCTCGTGACGGTCGAGATCATCCCATTGCAGGGCGAAGAGCTACACACTCCGCAGCGCGAGCTGGCGCTGCAGCTCATCGACATTGGCTACAAGGGGCTCGCGGCGGGGGCGGCGAACGCAACCGTCAACCGGGAGCTGGCCCTGCTGAAGCGCATGTTCGAGCTTGCCATGAACGACGGCACGCTGCTGGTCGCGCCCTCCATCCCGATGCTGGCCGAGAACAACGTCAGGAAGGGCTTCTTCGAGCGCGCGCAATTCGATGCGGTCTGCGCGCACCTCACGCCAGCTTTGAAGGCGGTCGTGACGTTTGACTATTTGACCGAGTGGCGCGTCCCCAGTGAGGTTCTGACCCTTGAGTGGCGGCCGGTGGACTTCGAGGTGGGTGTCGTCAAGCTTGAGCCGGGAACGACGAAGAACAACCAGGCGAGAACCTTCCCCTTCGGCGCTCTGCCGGAGCTACGGGAATTGCTTGTCGCCCAGCGTGCCGATCTACGGGATGTCTTGGGCTGATTCCTCACGACTTCCCGCGCACGGCGGTTCGCGATCTATCGCGCGCAGGCGTGGCCGACACGGTGGCCATGAAGTTGCCCGGCCACAAGACGCGCTCGGTCTTCGACCGCTACAACGTCGTCGCAGAAGCCGATCTTCGGGCAGGCGTCGAGCGACTCGCAGACTGCGCCACGGGACATTTTCAGGGACAGTCGTGAAGAACGCGATCGTTCGCCCGTTCACGTCCGCCAAGAAGTCGTAGATTTACTCAGGAAAGATGGTGCCGGAGGAGGGGGTCGAACCCACACACAGTTGCCTGTACGGGATTTTGAGTCCCGCGCGTCTGCCAGTTCCGCCACTCCGGCCTGATTGTTGACCCGCTATCGTATCAGCAATCTAAGCGGTCTCGGCTTTCGCATCCGCGTTTGCATTAAAGATTTTTCCGTTTTTACCCGCGTCGGCGCTCAAACGAAAGACGATCTGATTGAATTTGGAGACTGGGAGGTCCTCTCTCCTAGAGGTGAGTCCGCGATCGACCGTATAATCCGCGGTCATGATCGGGCGTAGCCTGCGCCAGTACCGGGTGACTGCGCCATTAGGTCGTGGCGGCATGGGGGAAGTGTGGAAAGCGCGCGACACCATCCTCGGTCGCGATGTCGCCCTCAAGCTTCTCCCGCCCGGCGACTTGGAGTCCGCCGCGCGCCGCGAACGGTTCTTCCGGGAAGCCAAGGCGGCGTCGGCCCTCAACCATCCCGCGATCGTCGCCATCTATGAGCTCAATGCCGACCAGGGCGTGGATTTCATCGCCATGGAATATGTGGCCGGCAGCACACTGGCGGCGCTGTTACGCCACGGCCGGCTGACCGTTGATGCCGCGGTGAGCTACGGGGTGCAGATCGCGGACGCCGTCGGCCGCGCGCACCAGGCCGGCATCGTCCACCGTGATCTCAAGCCGGGCAACATCATGGTGACCGACGACGGCGCGATCAAGGTGCTTGATTTTGGCCTGGCCAAGATCGGCGCGAGCCCGCTAGATAATCGGCCTGCAGATCCATCGCAGCTCGAGACGCAGTTACCGTTGACGAAAGCCGGCTCACCGGTCGGCACCGTCGGATACATGTCGCCGGAACAGGCCATCGGCGCTGAAGTGGACGTGCGGTCAGACGTGTTCGCGCTGGGCGTGATTCTGTACGAAATGTTGTCGGGGACCCTGCCCTTTTCGGCCGGCGCGCGGATCGATCTCCTGCAGCAACTGCACTTTTCAGAGCCGCCGTCGCTGAGGTCGCTGCGCTCGGAGATTCCGGCCGGGCTGAACGCGATCATCGAACATGCGCTGATGAAGCGCCCGGGCGATCGGTATCGCGATCTCAGCGAGATGGCCATTGCCCTGCGCGCAGCTGGCGGCGAGACGGTGCCGCGCCGGGTGGCGGTGCCAATCGGGGCCACCGCCGAACATCGACCACCGCGACTCGTAGCGAAGAGCGCCGTACTATTCGCTCTCGCCGCAGCGGTCGCCCTGGCGCTCGCCATACTCGGCTGGCGGTCGTGGGCACGGCCAGCCGACCCCGCCGTCCGCCCATCCGTGGCCGTACTGCCATTCACCGACATGAGCCCAGGCAAGGACAGCGAATACTTTGGCGATGGTCTGGCCGAGGACATCATCAACCTGCTCGCGGGCGTCGATGGGCTCACGGTGATCGCGCGCACGTCCGCGTTCGCCTTCAAGCAACAACCGACGGATATCCGCCGGATCGCCGGCGCGCTTGGCGTGACCAGCGTTCTCGAGGGGAGCGTGCAGCGGGCCGGCAGCCGCATTCGGGTAACGGCGCAGTTGATTGCAGCGTCCGACGGCCGGCCCCTGTGGTCGCAACGCTACGATCGCGAGCTGACGGACTTATTTGCCGTCCAGGACGAAATCGCTGCCGCCATCGCGGCCGTTCTCGAAGCCCGCTTGACGCCCGCGCTCGCACGGCACACGCCGCCGTTCGACGCATACGAGGCCTATATGAAAGGCCGGCATTACCAATTCACGTATACGGCGCAGGATCAAGCACGCTGCCGCGACTATTTTCGACAGGCGATCGCGCTCGATCCCAACTTTGCGCTGGCTCACCACGGGCTGAGTCTCCACTACTTCACGCTCGCGATGTTCAATCTGATGCCTGCGCATGAGGCCATGCCGCTCGCGCGAGCCGGCGCGGTCAGGGCGCTGTCAATCGACCCGCTACTGCCGGAGTCGCAAGCGATGCTGGGCATGGTGGCAGGGCTTTATGACTACGACTGGGACGAGTCGCGCCGGAGATTCGATATCGTGATGGCGATGCCGCCCGTCTCGTCGCGGACGCGATCCTCTTACGCGTCATACCTGCTCGGATACACCGGCCGGCTCGAGGCAGCGGTCGCTGAAATGCAAAAGGCGGTCACCGAAGATCCGTTGTCGATGACCATCCGCCACCAGCTGGCAGTCGTCTTGTTCGTTGTCGGCCGCGACGCCGAAGGCGCGGAGCAATTGCGCGCCGTGATGGAGATCGACAGCCGCTTCAGGCCCGCGGTGTCAATCCAGGCGCTCCGTCATGCCTGGCGAGGCGAGTTGGCGGAGGCCGTCGAGCGCGCGGAAGCCGCTTATGGGCTGGAGCCGCAAAATCCAAACACGGTGGCGACGCTGTCGGCACTGCTGAGCCGCGTCGGCGACGCGCCGCGTGCCGCCGAACTCAAAGCCCGGCTCGGTGATGGGCGCAACTACGGCGAACCGATGGCATTGATGACCTACTACATGCTTTTAGACGACATTGACGCGGCCGCAACGTGGACCGATAAAGCGATCGAGCAGCGCGCGCCTGGGCTGCTCCAGATCTTGCACTTGCCGACTGCAGAGTCGCTGCGTGAAAGCGCACGATGGCCTGCCCTCGCGCAACGCATGCATCTGGCGCACTGACTCAATCACCGCATCTCGATCCGGACAAGATGTAAAGGAGGCCTGCGAAGTGGTTACGCCATCCGCAGCCGCTTGAGAAGCCGGACGACCTTCGCGCGCAGGCGTCTATCCGCCCACTCCTCCGCTACCTCACGCCGATCGGGCGGCTCCTGACCGTCGGAGATGTGACCGAACATCAGCAGACGCGTCGCCTCGAGCAGCCCCTCGGCGCCGAAGGGCTTCTCGATGAACGACTCGCCCTCGCCAAGCTCCTGCAGATCCTGGAATAACGTGTCGGCAAATCCCGTGATGTAGAGAATCCGCACGTTCGGGAAGCGCTTGCGAACCAGCAGCCCGAGCTGGCGCCCGTTCATGCCGGGCATGATCAGGTCCGTGACCAGCAGGTCAAGCCCTGGAAAATCCGGCGCGGCGAGCAGGTCCGCGGCCGCCTCCCCCGATTGCGCGGAGCTGATCTCGTAATTGTCGGTGGCGAGGATGCGGGTGACGAGTTTCAGGATGGGCAGTTCATCATCGACGATTAACAGCCGCTTGCGGTCCGTGAGAGGCGCGCGCTTGAGCGAGCCAACCGCCCGATCTCCGGGACGATGGATCAGCGGAACGTTCGGTAAACTTTGTGTGTCCGGTCCCGACATTCGCTGGAGTTATCTTAGCGTTCCTGCCGGTCGCCGCACATGAAACAGGCGACGCGGAGGACATTTGCCTCTCGCGCCGCCCGCCTCCCCCGCGCTACGGCGGGGTAAACCTGGTGCACAGAAATGCGACGATTGTTACCGCTTGCGCGCCTCGTAGACCGTGGCCGCGCCGCCGCCGATCGCGGCCCCGATTAACGCGCCCTTCTTACCGGCGATCAATCCACCGATGCCGGCTCCGGCGCCGGAGGTGCCGCCGATGATCATCGCGGTCTTGCCCCACGAGCGCTCCTCGGACTCCGCTTCACGGCGCGCGCTGGTCACACGCTGACGCGCGGGCTGCGATACGGTGCGCGTCCGCGTGACGGGACGAGTCACCGTGTTTGCTTCCTGCACGTAGCCACGGTAGACCGGCTGCGGCGCGTAGCCGACCGGTTGCGCATACGCCCCCTGCGGCACAGACGCGGCATTGCGCGTGATGCAGGTCACATCGGTGACCTCGCGCCCGGCGACGACCGCGCGCCGCAACACCGCCTCTTCATAAGGCTGGCATTGCATCGTCGCACCGTTAGTGAACGCGCTGGTGTTTGCCACTGTCATCGCGTACGCGCGATTCGGATCCGGTCCGTAGGCCGGAGCCGGAGATGGACGGATTGCGGCGGCTGCGCCAAGCGCCACTGCGCCCGCCACCACCCCGCCAATGGCCGATCCCACAATTGTGTTCATCATGATCCGAATCCTCCGTTGCCTCTAGAACATCAAGGCCTGTGCCAGCGATTTCGGGGCGTAAGCGGACTGATTCGGGGACAATCGCCCGCGCATGGGCGGGGCATCGGATCGATATGAGGACAGCTCGGCCGTGGTGAAGTGTTACGGGACGATCGCCCACATAAAGGTGGCGCCGACCGACAGCCGCCAGAAGCTGAGATTGTCGGGACGACCGAGCTCAGGATGATCGGCAAACGAAAAGAGATAGCGCGCGTCGCCTCGGAACCCGACGTAATCGGTCACGGCGACGAAGGCACCACCCCCCAGACTCATGCCCAGATCGTAAGTGCGCGCACTCGACCCGCACTGGAATCCACAACCGTCAACCTGAAGGATGCCGGCGCCTGCGCCTGCGAATGGCCGCACGAGGCCATTCGGTTTGACCCACCCGGCGTTGACCATATACGACGTGAGACTGAGCGGGTGCGTGTTGGTGGCCACGTCGGTCGAGCGGCCGAAATCAATTTCCGCGCCCCAACCGTTGCTCTCGTACACGCCCACCGACGCGCCCGCGGCCATGCGCTCGCTGGTGACGTCACCGCCGCTGACGACGCCGACGTGACCGGTGAGATAGCCTTTGAACGTACCAAACGTCATCTGCGCGCGAGCCTCACCCGCGCTCGCCGCGATCACCGCGCACACCCACAGCACCAACACCACACTGCGTTTCATCAACAGATCTCCTGCCCGGTAAACAAACGCCGGCCCTCGGCGAGCAGCCACTGGCGCGCGTCCTGGTAGCGTGGGCACGCTGCGGCGACATGGCGCCAGAACCGCTTCGAATGATTCAGCTCGCGGCGATGCATCAGCTCATGAATCATGACGTACTCCCGCACCGACGGCGGAACCAGCACCAGCCGCCAGTTGAGCGTGATCGATCCGCTCGATGAACATGCGCCCCAGCGAGATCGCTGGTTGCGAATCGAGACACGGCTGACCGTCACCCCGAAGGCCGCGGCCAGCGCCAGCAGTTCCTCCGGCAGCTCTTTCGCCGCGCGTCGGCGCAGCTCCGGCTGGTCGGGATGCATCACCGCCGGCGGCGACTGGTGCTCGAGCAGTTGTTTCGCGATCCACGGCGCACTGCGCTCGACAAACGCCTGCGCTTCGCGTTTCGATCCCCACCGCGGCAGCGTCACGCGCAACGAGCCATCGTCCAGCATGCGCAGGATGTAGCGTAGCGCCCAGCGATGACGCACGAACACGGTGCGGCCGCGCCCGCCGTCGCCATGGGAACGGAGGGCAGGCTCTTGCGGGTTCAGCTGCAGCGTCAGTTGCATGGAATCACTAGGAATGATTGCACTAAAGATACCGTAAAGTAGCCCCATGGCATCCGGCTTCGACGCGCTGGCGGATCTGGTCCGCGGCGCGACGTTCGACGATTTCCTGCTGCGGCCGCAGTACAGCGTGATCGCGCGCCGCGACCCCGCGGCGATCGATCTCTCCTGCCGCTTTTCGACGCACATCACGCTCAAACGGCCGTTAGTGTCGGCCAACATGGACACCGTCACGCGCGCGCCGATGGCGATCGTGCAGGCCGAGGAAGGCGGGATCGGGATTATCGACCGTGGATTCCGCAACGGCGACATCGAGCCGCAGGTGCGCGAAGTCGCGAAGGTCAAGCGGATGCAGCACATCATCATCCGCGATCCGTATTCCGTCGCGCCCGACACTCCCCTGTCCGAGGCAGTAACGTTGATGCGCCGGCGACGCGCCGGCACGCTGGTGGTGATCGACGGCGATCGCAAGCTGAAGGGCCTGCTGACTGAACGCGACGTGCGCTTCGTCAACACCCAGGAAGGCGCCGTCGAATCGCGCATGACGCCGGCCGCCGCGCTGATCACCGGCGAGGGCGAGCTGACGCTGGCGGTCGCCGAACAACTAATGGTGCAGCGCAAGATCAAGAAGCTGCCGCTCGTCGACAGCCACGGCACGCTGCTCGGCCTGATCACCGCTAAGGACATCCACCGCCAGGAACGGCTGCCGTTCGCGACCCGCGATGCGCATGGGCGGCTGCGGGTCGGCGCCGCGATCGGCGCGACCGGCGATTTCATCGAGCGCGCCGCGGAGCTGGTCAAGGCGCACGTCGATGTGATCGTGATCGACATCGCGCACGGTCACTCGATCGTGATGGGCAAGGCGATCGACGCGTTCAGGAAGACCTACCCGGAGCTCGAGCTCGTCGCCGGCAACGTCGCCACGCCCGAGGGCGTGCGGTTTCTCGCCGAGCGAGGCGTCAACGCCGTGAAGGTCGGAATCGGGCCCGGAGGCGGCTGCACGACACGCATCACCACCAGCTTCGGGGTGCCGCAGCTGCAGGCCCTCTATGAATGCCGGCAAGGCTTGCGCTCCGCAGCCTCGGAGCAAGAGGGTACGGGGGACGCGGTGCCGCTGATTGCCGACGGCGGCATCAAGCGCCATGGCGCGATCCTCGAGGCCCTGTTGTTTGGCGGCGACACCGTGATGCTGGGAAGCATGTTCGCTGGTACTGAGGAGACGCCCGGCGAGATCGTGCAGAAGTCGGTGGTCCTGCCCGATCAACAGCGATCGGTGAAGGTGCCGTTCAAGGTGCTGCGCGGGATGGCGTCGATCCAGGCGATCCGCGATCGGCTCGACGTCGAAGAGGATGACGTCGTCGACATGGAATCGATCGGCGCCGAAGGTACCGAGGTGAGCGTGCCGGCGCGCGGCTCGGTTCGGCCGCTGATCCACGACATCTTCAAGCACCTCTGCTCGTCGATCAGCTATGGCGGCGCCAGGAGCCTGGGGGAGCTCCGCGATATGTTCAGAGCCGATCCGATGCGTTACCTGATCAAGCTCTCGGCATCCTCGAAGAAGGAAAGCTATGAGCGGTGAGACCACCCGGCGAGAAACACATGGCTGTTCACGCCAGGATTCGATCCCAACTGATTGCCGTTCGAGAAATGCTGAAAACGATACGCGAGCAGTAAGGCATTGTTGCCGCGCAATCGCCGGCGGGCACCGCCGCCCCAATGCGCCGTGAAGTTGCCGCGGCTGGTCTTTTCCGGAATCGCATCCGTCGTCCACATCCCGCCCATCGACAGTTCCCCGAACGCCGACCACTTGGATCCCGGCGGGAAGTTCCAACGCCACACAACGGGCGCGAAGCCCACACCATAAATTGTTGAGGGACTGAACTGCGCGAACACGGGCATCGCTTCCACGCCCCACGCAAAGCGTCCGCGAATGCCGATGAACTTCAGCTCGCGCGTCAACTCGCGGCTGTAGCCAATCGTCTGCACGGCATAAGCGCGTCCCGATGTTGACTCGAAGAGCCGCACGCTCCTTGCGGCCCCGGCGCCTACGTTCCACTCGGACGCGCGTCGTTCAACCGTAGAACGAGCGTCGAACGCCCGTGGAACGCTCGTAGAACAAACCAGCGCCAGCGGTCCGTCCGTATTCATTAACTCCACGGCCGGATCGAGATCGCGCTCAACGTTCACTTCCAGCCCGTGATTGATCAGCAGGTCGAGCGTCGAGGGACCGTTGGTGATGGTCCACTCGATTCGCTTGCCGCCATTAGCCGAGGCATAGACCAGCGTAATTGGAGACGACGAATCGGTTGGATGCGGCGGGAGCATCACCGGCAGCTCGACCCGTGGGCGGTCGAGCGCCTTCGAGCTGAAGGCGATTCGCCACGATGACGGCAATCGCTCCAGCGCCCAGACGCGTTGCTGCGGATCGTTGGGGACGCGGCAAGTGGCGACCGTCTCCGCCGTCACCTGCACGAGCAACAGGAACGCGATTATCACCGGCGGGTCACGGCTGTAAAGCGGGGCATGAGGCGGTCTCCCGCCGGGCGAGAGACCGGCCGATCTTATCAATTCAGGCACGTTTTCTGCTAAGGTCAGGGAAGCATGGCGCGGGGCTTCGAAAGCAAATCGGTCGAGTCGCAACAGGAAGAGTCGCAGCGTGTGAAGACCCTCCGACCGGCGCTTTCGGAACAGGAACGCGACCGGAAGGCTCGTAAAGACGGGCTCGAATTGGCCTTGGCCCAGACCCAATCCGAGATGCTGGCCGCGTGCAACCCGGCGCACCAAGAAATGCTCAAACTCAGGCTTGAGGCCATTCAGGCTCAAATCCGGGACTTGTGAGCAATGCAGAGATTTGCTAAGCTTCGCCCAAAGCGGACACCTACCCACATTCCATTCGGGAAAACGTTTCACATCCCATTGCCTTCAGCCGCTAAGCGCTAGAGTTCACACGTGCCACCAGTCAGATTGTTCGTGGGCAACCTGCCCTATCAAGCAACCGAAGACGATTTGCGTACGCATTTCGCGCAAGTCGGCCAACCCACGCAAATCGTTCGCCCGCTCGACCGCGAGACCGGCCGCGCCCGGGGTTTTGCGTTTGTCGAGTACGCCGAACGGCCCGCCGCGGAAGCCGCCATCAAGCAGTTCGATGGCCAGCTCTTTATGGGCCGTCCACTGGCGGTCAGCGAAGCGCGTGCCCGCGAGGATCGCGGTCCTGGAGGTCCGCCGCGTCCAAGCGGCGGATTTGGCGCTCCGCGTCCCGGCGGCTTTAGCGGCGGCGGCGGTGGAGGCGGGGGCTTCGGCGGCCCTCGTCCCGGCGGCTTCAGCGGCGGCGGTGGTGGTTACGCCGGCGGCGGCGGAGCCGGTGCACCCGGCGGCGCGCGCCAGAAAGACTTCGGTCCTCCCGCGCCACCCAAGGACAAGAAGAAGCCGTTCAAGAAGAACGAGGACAAGCCGCGCGGGCCGATTCCGACGAAGTTTACCGGCCGCACGTTTGGGCTCGACGACCTCGAGGATGACGACGCGATCGACATCACGCCGGACTTCATGAAGCATGACGATCCCGACGTCGACGCCACGGAGGCGACCGACGCGCCGGACGCGACCGGTGCACCGGATGTTGATACGCCTGACGAGGGCGACGACAAAGAGTAAGCGATGAAGCGCGAAGACATGATCCTCTTCAGCGGCGGTGCGCTCGGCGCCGAAGAGGCGTTCGGCTCGTGCGCCGAGAGTTTCGGCGTCGAAGAGGTCAACTTCTCCTTCGACGGTCACAAGCCGGCGCGCACCCGCGGCCTGCGCGTGCTCAACCACGAGGAGCTGGCCGCCGGCGAAGTCAGCCTCGCCTACGTCTCGCGGTTGATGAACCGGCGCTATCCCGATACGCCGACGTTTCGAAAAATCCTGCAGAGCATCTGGTATCAGATCAATCACGGCCAGGAGATCTACGTGATTGGCGCGATCCAAGCCGATCAGACCGTGCGCGGCGGCACCGGCTGGGGCGCGGAGTTCGCGAAGTTGTGCAACAAGCCGTTGTTCGTGTTCGATCAGGACAGAAACGGCTGGTTCAAGTGGGACGGCAATCAATCGGTGTGGGCCCCCAAGACCGGCAGCGAGCAGCCGGTGATCGAACATGTGCACTTTACCGGCACCGGCACCCGCATGTTGATGTCCGCCGCACGGACCGCGATCACGGAACTCTTCAAACGTTCGTTCTGAGCAGGCAGTCAGTCGCGGGCAGCCAGGTCGTCACCCCTCATGAGCGAATCACCCATTCTCGCGGCCGCGATCGACGAGTTCCAGAAGATCAAGAAGCTCGCGGACAAGTCGATCGAGCAACTGTCGGACGCGCAACTGCGCGCCACGATCGATCCGGATGCCAATAGCGTCGCGGTGTTGATGCGCCACATGGCGGGGAACATGCGGTCGCGCTGGATCGAGTTCATGACCAGCGACGGCGAAAAGCCGGACCGCATGCGCGATCGCGAATTCGAGGATCCGGGCCAGAGCCGCGCCGAGTTGATCGCCGAGTGGGAACATGGCTGGCGGTGCGTATTCGAGGCGCTGACGCCGCTCGGCGACGCGGACCTGCAGCGCAGCGTGGTCATCCGCGGGGAATCGATGTCGGTCTACAAGGCGATCTCGAGACAGGTGGCGCAC
>Ga0136611_10001740_pt1 | contig 15128 bp, 8 predicted proteins | sample AntDrymUQ2232306_2_FD_106645 | JGI IMG/M metagenome (GOLD analysis project Ga0136611, IMG submission 106645) | Polar desert sand microbial communities from Dry Valleys, Antarctica - metaG UQ223 (23.06) | ecosystem: Environmental > Terrestrial > Soil > Desert | place: Antarctica: Dry Valley...
GTGCCGAGAAAAAGCTGCGCCGTATCTTCGAGCTGCGCCGTTGCATCCTTCACCGCGCGATACCACGCGACCGGCGGATTATCCGCGAGGTCACCGGACGCGGCGACGATCTCGCGCATGAATTGATCGTAAGGTTTGTTCGTGCGGAGGCTGTCTCGAATCCACGCATGGAAGGCGAAAGTGCCGCGCGCGTCCTTCGGTTCGTTGCGCTTGTTGCGCAGCAGGGCCGCCCATTTGTTCGCGAAATAATCCGCGTAAGCCGGGCTCGCGAGCAGCGTCTCGATCAGCTTGTCGCGCTTGTCCGGGGCAGTGTCGGTGAGGAACGCGCGCGATTCTTCCAGGGATGGAAGACGCCCGGCGATGTCGATGCTCACGCGGCGAATGAAGGTCGCGTCATCGCACGGCGGCGAAGGCGGCAGCCCCATTGTCTTGAGCTTCGCGAAGACCAGCTCGTCGATGTAATTCCGCGGCGCAGGCAGATTCTCGACCGGCGCGCCAAGCGGCGCGGTGCCGCGGAAGACCGCGACTTTCCCCTGGTAGCGCACCATCACGCCGACATCGCCGGGCTGATCGAAGAGCGTCACGAGGCCATCCTCGTCCGCCTTGCCCATGGTCTTGTCGTTCGGCTCGTAAAGCGCGCTGCGGGTGACGTCGTGCACCGCGCCATCGCTGTAATGCGCGAGCACCACGAGCTGCTGCTCGCCTTTGAGCACCATCGTGCGCGTCGAGGGCAGGACTTCGATCTTCGCGAGCTTCGGGTCCGTCTCTTTGCCGAAGGGCATCCCTTGCGCGATCCAGCGCTGCAACCGCCGGTAGTCGTCCGAGTCCGGTTCGATCCGCTTGCCGCCACCGTGCGGGACGGTGTTCGCGCCCTTCAAGAGCAGCAAACTGTTCTCCGGCGCCGCCGGGAACACGCGCCGCCCGCGCGCTTCCTTGACGATGTGCTCAAAATCTTCACCCGGTTCAAACCCGAGCAGCGAAAGCTTGAACCCATTTTGCCCGCTTGCCTTCCCATGGCAGCCGCCGGCGTTGCAGCCCATCTTCGTGAAAATTGGGACGATCTCGTTGGCGAAGTTGATCGGCGGGTTCGACGCGAAGTTTTCCACCGCCACGTCGATCTTCGTCACCACGCCATCTGCTGTCGCCGTGATCGTCGCAGCGCCATCCGCGAGCGGCGCGATCACGCCGCGCGCGTCGACTTTCACGATTCCCTCTGGCACCGCGGCGTAGCTCGCTTTCCGCGTGAGGTCGCGCTCCGCGCCGGATTCGATCTTGGCGGTGACGAGAAGCTGCTGCCGTGCATCGCGTCCACGCAGGGTCAGCTTGGATGACGGCGCCGGCTCGATCCTCAGAGCGATCGGCGTTTCGCCGTAGGCGGGGGGCATGGCGACAACGCCACACCAAAGCAGAGCAGCGGCGGCAGAGGCAGCGATGCCCGGGCATCGAGCGGGGTAAGAGGAGGGTGGCGCCACCCGTGGACAATAACACGCGGTGCGAAACCTTGGAGAGAATCACTTCTGCAGGATCAGGCTGGTCCGCGACGGAACAGTCCTTCTCCGGTCCGCGGCGCCTTTAAGAAACCCAGCGCCTGCCGGGTTTCCATCGCTTCATGCCGCGTGCCAGCTCTCTACTCGTTGCCATCGGGCTCGCCTCAAGTGGGGCTGCCGTTAGCGCGGGTGCCGATGCGCCCCCGTTTGCACAAGCCGGCGTCGCGTTTCTCGAGAAGCACTGCATCGAGTGTCACGGCGCGAAGAAGCAAAAGGCCGACCTGGCGTTGCACGAGGTCCGCGATGACCTCGCGGTGCTGCGTGCGAGCCGGCGATGGAAGGACGTGGTCGAGATGGTCAAGTCCGGCGAGATGCCGCCGGAAAAGCAGCCGCAGCCGGGCGCGGCGGAGCGGAAGGCTTTTCTGGATTCGGTTGTTGGAGTGTTCGCAAAAGCGCGCGCCGGTAAGCCGGACCCAGGCCGCCTCACGCAGCGGCGACTGAACCGCACGGAATACAATAATACCGTGCGCGACCTGCTGAAGGTCGACTTCAAACCGGCGGACAACTTCCCGTCCGACGAGGTCGGCAACGGCTTTGACAATATCGGCGATGTGCTCTCCGTCTCGCCAGTCTTGATGGAACGCTACCTCGACGCCGCAGAACGGATCGCGGAGCAAGCGATCCCGCCGAATCCGAGCAAGCCTGCGAAGCGCACCCAGCGCGCGATGTATTGCGAGCCATCGTCCCCGGACACGCCCCGCGATCCTTTTCGCCCGCTCTGCGCCTCCGCGAAAGAACCCATCCATTCCGGGCCGATCAATACGTCTGCAAAGATGCCGGCGGACGGTGAGCATCTGATGCGCGTGCGGCTTTACGCGAAGTCGCCGGACAACAAACCGGTCCGCGTTGCGCTGATGGTCGTCGGCGAGACGCTCGCGAACGCCTCCCCTGAAGCGGAAGTCGCGAAGCTCGATGGGGTGCAGCTCAAGCTTTGGAAGAAGGTGCGCATTCTCAAAGTGGAGGAAGTCACCGCTCGAGAGGAGGCGAAGGCGCAGGTGCTGGAAGCCAGAGTGCCGCCGACGGCCGGCATCGAACGAATCGTCGTTGCTGCGCTCAAGCCCGATCCGGGTGCGTCGGCTCCGACGCTCTTTGTGGAGTATCTGGAGTATGAAGGACCGCTCGATGCACGCTCCCCGTCCGCCAAGGCACTGATGGTTTTCACCTCGGGAAAGCCGGAGCGCGAACAGACCCGCGAGCTGCTCTCGCACTTCGTCCCGCGCGCCTGGCGCCGGCCCGCCGAGCCGGACGAGATCGAACGGCTGGGCAAGCTCGTCGAGGATGCCGTCGGCCACGGTGCGACTTGGGAAGAAGGAGTTCGCCGCGCCGTCACCGCGGTGCTCGCGTCGCCGAAGTTCATCTTTCGACTCGAACCCGATGACCAGCCGTTGAACCCGGAGCCGCATCCGATCACCGAATTCCAGCTCGCAACCCGGCTTTCGTATCTGTTCTGGAGTTCATGTCCGGATGACGAACTGCTCCAGCTTGCCGCCGCTGGAAAGCTGCGCGCCAATCTCGACGCGCAGATTCGCCGCATGCTGAAGGACCCGCGCTCAGCCGCGCTCGTGGAGAGCTTCGTCCTGCAGTGGCTGCAGATCGGGCGGCTCGCGACGCATAGCGCGGATGAAAAGACGTTCCAACGATGGCGGCCCACGCTGCGCGCTTCGATGATCGAAGAAACCCGGCGCTTCTGCGCTGAGCTCCTGCGCGAAGACCGCAGCATCCTCGATTTGCTCGATGCGGATTTCACCTGGATGGATCGCCGCGTAGGGGAGATCTACAAAGTCACGCCGCCCGGTGGCTTCAAAGGCGACGAGTGGCAGCGGGTGTCGCTCGCCGGGACTGACCGTGGCGGGCTGCTCACGCAACTCAGCGTCTTGACGGTCACCTCGAACCCGACGCGCACCTCGCCGGTGAAAAGGGGCAAATGGGTGCTCGAGCAAATTCTCGGCACCCCGCCGCCACCACCGCCTGCCGACATTGGTTCGCTCGACGACAGCAAGCGCAAGGAGCTCACCGGGACTTTTCGGCAGAAGCTGGAGCAACACCGGGCCGATCCTGCGTGCGCAAATTGCCACGCGAAGATGGACGGCTTTGGCTTTGCGCTGGAGAACTTCGACGGGATCGGTCAGCGGCGGGAGAAAGATGAAACCGGGGCGCCGGTGGACGCTTCCGGCGAGCTGCCGAGCGGCGACAAGCTGAACGGTGTGGGTGACCTGAAAAAGCTGCTCAAGAGCCGCAAAGCGGATTTTGTCCGTTGCCTCACTGAGAAGTTGCTCACTTACGCACTCGGCCGCGGGCTCGATTACTACGACGAACCCGCGATCGAAAAGATCTGCGCGACTCTTCCAGAAGGAAACGACACGTTTTCCGCGCTGCTGACCGAAGTCGTGAAGAGCACGCCCTTTCAGCTCCGGCGCGGGACCGGGCAGGCGGAGCTGAAGACCGCGCAAAAGTAACCTCCAGGAGCGCCTCCAGGAGCCCTCCAGGGGCAAATGCAATTGCGCGGGCGGATCGAGATGCCTGGTGGCGCAGGCTGCCAGCCTGCTGCTTTGGGCGGCCTGCCCGAAGCATTTCTGCGCGACCGCGCAGCCTGCTCCCGCGCAACGTGACTGGCCCAGCGAGCGGCCGCTGCGGAAGACTCCGGCAGGCTGCCGAAGAGCACAGGCTGGCAGCCTGCGCCACCCAGGCAGCAACCTTGTCCGCAGAGACCACAGCGCCCGCGAGATTCTCTCAGGTCTGCTGATGGCGCGGATTACTGTGCAAGCGCCTCCAAGGGAAAGACCCTCCCGCCACTGGCCAACGATGAACACACCTCTCCTTTCCCGTCGCACCGTCCTTCGCGGACTCGGCACAGCGATCGCGCTGCCGTGGCTTGAGCAAATGGGCCAGCTCACCGCGTGGGCGGGCGCGCCTGGCAAACGGGTTGCGGCGAATCGCGTCGCGTTTCTTTACGTCCCGAACGGCAAAGACATGGCGAGCTGGACGCCGAAAGCGGAAGGCCCGCTGGGCGAGCTGCCGGAGATTTTGCAGGCGCTCACGCCGGTGAAAAACGACCTGCTCGTGCTCACGGGGCTCGCCGCTGACAAGGCGCGGCCGCACGGCGATGGCGGCGGCGATCACGCGCGCGCGATGGCCGCATTTCTCACCGGTGCGCAGCCGCGCAAGACCGACGGCAACGACATTCGTGCAGGCGTTTCTGTCGATCAACTCGCGGCGGCGCGCGTCGGCGATCAGACGCGGCTTGCCTCGCTCGAGATCGGCGGCGAAGCGGGCGGGATGGCGGGGAATTGCGACTCCGGTTACTCGTGCGTTTACAGCTCCACGGTTTCGTGGAAATCGCCAACTCAGCCGCTTCCGAAAGAGGTGAATCCGCGGCTCGTCTTCGATCGGCTCTTTGGACTGGATGGCGGTGCCGAGCGGGCCCGGCGCGAAGCTTCCCGCAAGAGCGTGCTCGATTTCATCCGTGATGATTCGAAGACGCTGATGAACGGCGTCGGCGTGAATGATCGGCGCAAGCTGGACGAATACTTCAGCGCGATCCGCGACATCGAGTTGCGCGTCGAGCGCGCATCAAAGCTGCCGAAGATTCAAGTGCCGCAAGGCGCAGTCGCGCCGGAGGGAACGCCCGCGAGCTACGCCGAGCATCTGCGGCTGATGTGCGACATGCTGGTGCTCGCCTTCCAGGCGGATGTCACCCGAGTCTGCACCTTTGTCCTCGCAAACGAAGGGAGCAACAAGAGCTATCCGGACCTCGGCGTGAACGAGGGGCACCACGAGCTTTCGCACCACGGCCGGGATCCGGAAAAGATCCGGAAGATTCGCGAGATCAACAAGTTCCACATCGCGCAGCTCGCGTATCTGCTCGGACGGCTGAAGAGCATCCCGGAGGGCGACGGCACGCTGCTCGACCATTGCATGATCGCTTACGGCAGCGGCAACAGCGACGGGGACCGCCACAACCACGACGACCTGCCGGTGCTCCTCGCCGGCAACGGTGGCGGCACCATCAAGACTGGCCGGCACGTAAAGTTCGGCGCGGAGACGCCCGTGACCAATCTCTGGGCGTCGATGCTCGACCGCATGGACGTGCGCGTGCCCTTGATCGGCGACAGCACCGGCCGGCTCGACGCGCTCAGCGCGACCTGAGCCGCTCAGCTGAGCGGCGGGCGCGCCTTGTGCCAGTCCGTCGACTGCTCATAAGCCTCGGCGATCTGTAAAAGCTGCGCTTCGGCGAATGGTTTGCCGAGCAGCTGCAAGCCAATTGGGAGCTGCTTGCCGTCCACTTCGGCAAAGCCGCACGGGAGACTCAGCCCGGGAAGGCCTGCGAGGTTCGCGGCGATCGTGAAGACATCCGCGAGATACATCTTCAGCGGGTCAGCGCTCCGCTCGCCGACTTTGAACGCCACGTCCGGGGAGGTCGGGCAAATGATCGCGTCGACCTTCTCGAAGGCCGCCGCGAAGTCCCGCCGGATGAGCGTGCGGACTTTCTGCGCACGCAGATAGTAGGCGTCGTAGTAGCCGCTACTGAGCACATAAGTGCCGAGGATGATGCGCCGCTTTACCTCCGGTCCGAAGCCCTCCTCACGGGTGCGCCCGTAGAGGTCGAGAAGTCCGGACGGGTCCTTGGCGCGATGCCCATAACGGACGCCATCGAAACGCGCGAGGTTCGCCGACGCCTCTGCCGTCGCGACAATGTAGTAAACGCCGACCGCGTGCTCCGTGTGCGGGAGCGAGACATCCACGATCTCCGCGCCGAGCGACTCGTAATGCCGGATCGCTGCGCGCACCGCGGCCTCCACCTGCGGATCGATGCCCGCGATGAAATACTCCTTCGGCAAGCCGAGCTTCAGCCCTTTGACATCGCGTCCGAGGAGCCCGGTGTAATCCGGCACCGGCTCATCGAGGCTCGTGGAATCGAGCGGGTCTTTCCCGGCGAGCGCGTTCAGGAGCAGCCCCGAATCGCGGACCGTTTTGGTGAAAGGGCCGATCTGATCGAGCGAAGAGGCGAACGCCACGAGGCCGAAGCGCGAGACGCGGCCGTAAGTTGGTTTCACCCCGACGCAGCCGCAAAGCGCCGCGGGCTGGCGAATCGATCCACCGGTGTCCGAGCCGAGCGAAGCAAACGCCTCGGCCGCTGCCACCACCGCCGCCGACGCACCGCTGGAGCCGCCGGGAATCCGGGACGTGTCCCACGGATTCAGCGTCGGCCCAAACGCGGAGTTCTCGGTCGAGGAGCCCATCGCAAACTCATCCATGTTCAGCCGCCCGAACGGGATCGCACCGGCCGCGCGCAGCCGTGTGATCACCGTCGCGTCGTAGCTCGCCCGATACGGCAGGAGAATCTTCGAGCCGCAGGTGCACGGCTCGCCCTGGACGTTGATCACGTCCTTGATCGCGATCGGCACGCCACCCAGCGGCAGGTTGACATCTGCCTGCTCCGCGAGGGCCCGCGCGCGCTCAAAGTCGCGGGAGAGATAGCCGTGAATCTCCGCGTCCTTCGTGGCGATCCGCGCCTCGAGTGCAGTCAACGCCTCGACCGGAGAAACTTCGCGCGAGCGGAGCCGCGCCTGCAGCTCAGTGACCGAGAGAGCCGGCAGATCCATCAGCTATCGACCACCTTCGGAACGACAAACAGCCCATTCGCCTGCCGCGGTGCATTGGCGAGCGCCTCCTCCGCGGTGAACCACGGCCGTGATTCATCCGCGCGGAAAACGTTGTGCACCGCATTCGCGTGCGCCGTCGGCTCGACGCCCGAGACATCCACGCCCTCGAGCTTCTCGACATACTCGAGCACCTGCGAGAGCTGCGCCTGAAACGTCGCGATCTCCTCCTCGCTGAGGTGCAACCGGGCAAGCTGGGCGGTGTAGCGAACGTCGAACTCGGCACTCATTTCGTGGGGCGCGGAGTAGAGAGCAGCCCTCCGGGGCGAACAACGAAAAAGCCCGCCGCTGCTTGCCGGCTCGTCAGGGAGGTCACGCGCCGCCTACGCTCCCACTGCTCGAATGAAGAAGCCTCTCTACAAACAAAACGACGGCAACGGCGGCACTGCCGAGCTCCTCAAGGAGCTCTGGAACGCGGCCGTCGCGTTGCGGGGGAACATCGAGCCCGCGGACTACAAGCGTTACGTCCTGCCGCTCATTTTCCTGCGGTTCCTCTCGTTGCGCTACGAGAAGCGGCGGTCGGAGATTGACGCCGGGATCGCCGATCCAAAGAGCGACCTGCACACGACCGATGAGCAGCTCGTGCTCTCAATGCGCGAAGACCCTGACCTCTACCTGAGCAAGCAGGTCTTCCTCGTCCCCGAGGACGCGCGCTGGGACAACATCATCAAGATCGCTCGCACCGACGACGTGAAGCTGCGGCTCGATAACATCCTCGCGTTGCTGGAGAAGACCTTCCCGAAGCTCAAGGGCTTGCTGCCGCCGATCTACGCGGGGTCGAATCTCGACAAGGAAAACATCGCCGGGCTGATCAATCTTTTCTCGAAGGACATCTTCGCAGCCGACGCGAGCGGCCTCGATAATCTCCGCCGCGCCTGGGAGCACTTTCTCGTCGAGTTCGCAAACATCGAAGGCAAACGCGCGGGCGATTTGTGGTCACTGCCGCCGGTGTTTCGTGAACTGATGGTGGCCATGATGGAGCCGGTGGAGGGAAAAGTGTTCGATCCGTGCTGCGGCGCGGGCGGCATGTTCGTGCAGAGCGATCGCTTCGCGCAGCACAGCGGCAAGCTCTCGTTCTGCGGGCAGGAGGCGAAGGACTTCACGTATCGCCTCTGCCGGCTGAACCTTTTCAGCCACGGCCTCGACGGCGACATCCGGCTCGGCAGCTCCTACGACAACGACCAGCACGCCGATCTCAAGGCCGACTACATCCTCGCGGCTCCGCCGTTCAACGATGGCGCGAAAGGCGACAAGGGCTGGGGCGCGGATCGCATTGACCCGAAGGACGCTCGCCTGCGTCTTCCGGGTGCTGCGGGGCCGCAGCCGCTCTCAGTGCGCAATGCGAACACGATGTGGATGCTCCACTTCCTCGGGCATTTGAAGGATCACACCGCGCGCGAGGCGGGCGGCACGGCGGGATTCGTCATGGCCACGGGCGAGTTGTCGAACGGCGAAGTCGCGCGGCTGGCCGTGCGGCGTGCGCTGGTCGAGGGCGGGTTCGTCGATTGCGTTGTCACGCTCACCGGCCAGCTCTTTGCCAATACGCAGATTCCCTGCGCGCTCTGGTTTCTGAGCAAGAACCGCGGCGGCGGCCACGGCTTCCGCAAACGCAGCAGCGAAGTGCTCTTCATTGATGGGCGCAAGCTCGGCGCGCTCATCTCCGGCTCGCGCAAACAGAAGGAACTCACGGACGAGGAAATCGAGCGCATCGCCGGCGTCTATCGGCACTTTCGGAAAACCGGCGCACCCGCAGCGGAGCCGGGCTTTTGCGCGGTGGCGGGCGTGGAGAAAATCCGCGAGTTTGGCTACGCGCTCACTCCCGGCCGCTATGTCGGCGCGAGTGACGATGGCGGGGAGGATGAGCCGTTCGAGGAGCGGTTTCCGAGGTTGAAGACGATGCTGCTCGGTCAACTCGATGAAGGGCGAAAGATGGACGCAGACGTTCGCGCCGCGCTGGCCTTAATTGCCGAGTGAACGCGATGCGCGAGGTAACATTCCAAGCACTCATCGATGAAGGCGTCTTGCGAATTGGCGACGGCTATCGCGCCAAGCTCGAAGAACTCGGCGGCACCGGCTACCCGTTTCTTCGCTCCGAGTTTGTCGATGAGCGGCACATCGCGTTCGACAATGCCGAATCTTTCCACGCGGAGCTTGAGCCGAAACTGAAGGCGAAGCTTTCTTGCCCCGGCGACACAGTCATCACGACCAAGGGCAATAGCACCGGGCGCGCCGCCTACGTCCGACCGGAGTTGCGCACGTTCGTATATTCGCCGCACCTAAGTTTCTGGCGTTCGCTCAATGACGAGGTGCTGCATCCAGGCTTTCTCCGCGAGTGGGCGCACAGCCCGGAGTTCACCGATCAGCTCAATGGGATGAAGGACTCGACGGACATGGCGCCGTATCTCAGCCTCACCGACCAACGTCGGCTTCGCATCACGGTGCCCGAACCGGACGAGCAGCGGGCGATTGCGCGGGTGCTGGGGGCGCTGGATGACAAGATCGAGCTGAACCGGCGGATGAACCGGACGCTGGAGGAGCTGTCGGAGGCGCTGTTCCGGGCGTGGTTTGTGGATTTCGAGCCGGTGGTGGCGAAGGCCGCCGGGCGCGCGCCCTTCGGCCTCGCCCCCTCCGTCGCCGCGCTCTTCCCCGCCGCCTTCACCGGATCCGAACTAGGCCCCATCCCGCAGGGCTGGCGCGTCCGTCCCCTCGCCGAGATCGCGGACATCAACGGGCGCACGATCCGCAAGGACTACCAGCATGCGGAGATTGAATACGTGGACATCTCGGCGGTGAGTGAAGGTCAACTCGGCGAGACGACGCTCCATCCTCGCGCGTCCGCGCCAAGTCGCGCGCAGCGTCTCGTCGCACATGGCGATACGATTTGGTCGTGCGTGCGCCCCAACCGCAGATCGTTCCTGTTCATCGCCAACCCGCCGGCCAACCTCGTCGTCTCGACAGGATTCGCCGCGATCTCACCGCGTTGTCCGAGTGCGGCGTTTATCTATGCCGCGACCACAACCGATGAGTTCACCGACTATCTTGTGGCACACGCCGAGGGGAGCGCGTATCCCGCTGTTCGCCCGGACACTTTCGCAAAAGCACCGCTGGTCGTTCCGTCTGATGACGTGGTGGCCGCGTTCGATAAAATCGTCGGGCCGTGGCTCGCGCAAGCCGCGCACAACGTCCGCGAATCCCGCACCCTCGCCGCGCTGCGCGACACGCTTTTGCCCAAGCTGCTCTCCGGCGAACTGCGGGTGAGGGACGCGGTAAAGCTGGCGGAGGCGCCGGCATTGGCGAGCGCCGGGATGCGAAGCTGAAGAGGGTTTTTGACATTTTGACACCGATTTTGACATTCAAAGTGTCAGAAACTGTGTCATTTTACAGTCGGTGAACTTCCAAGGCTCTGATTTAGATGGGGTTGCAGCGGAATCCAAAACGACAATGCCACGGACATTCGAGAAGACACATCCTTGGATCACCTTCCGGGCAGACCTCAGCCGGTCCGAGCCGGCACTCTGGCTGAACTTCGGAGAAGCGGCGTCGAAGTGCGAGCATCTGGCCGGCGTCCCGCTGCGGCCGGCGACGGCGGATCGTCTGCACCAGATTTACCTCGCAAAAGGAGCGGCGGCGACGACGGCAATCGAGGGCAATACCTTGAGTGAGGCGCAGGTGCTCCAGCACATCCAGGGCACGCTCCATCTTCCCCCATCGATGCACTATCTGCAGCAGGAGGTGGATAACATCGTGCGCGCCTGCAATGAGATCGCCGGGGTGATCGTGGGGCCGTCGGAGGATCCGCATCTTTGCGCCGAGCTGCTCTGCCGCTACAACCGGCAGGTGCTGGAAGGGCTGGCGCTCGACGGCGATGTGAAGCCCGGCGAGGTGCGGGCGCATTCCGTGGTGGTGGGCAGAATCTATCGCGGCGCGCCGCCGGAGGATTGCGCGTATCTGCTGGAGCGGCTGTGCGAATGGCTGAATGGAAAGGATTTCGAGCAGTCGGAGGAGCGCTACCGCATTCCTTTCGCCATCCTGCGGGCGGTGCTCTCGCATCTTTACCTCGCGTGGATTCATCCCTTTGGCGACGGCAACGGGCGGACGGCGCGGTTGCTGGAATTTCATCTGCTGCTCTCGGCGGGCGTGCCGCTGCCGGCGGCGCATTTGCTGAGCGATCACTACAACCGGACGCGGGCGGAGTATTACCGGCAACTCGACCAGGCGAGCAAATCGGGTGGCGAAGTGCTGCCATTCGTCCGTTACGCGGTGCAGGGCTTTGTGGACGGGCTCCGCGAGCAGCTCCAAACGGTGCGCGAGCAGCAGTGGCAGGTGGCGTGGGAGAACTACGTGCACGATGTTTTCCGCCACGGCAAAAGCTCGGAAACGCAGAAGCGCCGGCGCGATCTCGTGCTCGATCTGAGCACGCGGACGGAGTTCGTGGAGGTCTCGCAGATCGATCAGCTCACCCCGCGTCTGGCCCGAGCCTACGCGGGATCGAAGGAGCGGACGCTGCAGCGGGATCTGAACGCAATCGAGGAGCTGGGCTTGATCGAGCGCCGGCACGGCAAGGTGCGCGCCGTGCGGGAAAAGATTCTGGCGTTTCTCCCGGCACGCGCCGCCAGTGGGCCGGCGCCTTCGACGGTTGCTGCGAGCAAGCGGTGATCACAGCACTTTCCGCAGAACATGGCGCACCAAGGGACCGAGTCGCAATTTGAGGAGACGACGATCGACCGTCTCCGCGCGCTGGGTTACCGCTATGAATACGGCGCCGGGATCGAGCGGGATTTGCGGGATGTGGTGATGGCGGATTGGCTGCGCGCTTTCCTGGTGAAGAGCTACGAAGGCGTGCCGGCGGAGGCGATCGAAGAGGCAGTGGCCCGGTTCACGAGGCCGGAAGGGGTGACGACTGAGCAGCGGAACCTGCATTTTCACCGGCTGCTGACCGGGGGCCACGAACAGAAATACCGGAAGGCGGACGGCACAGAAGCGTTTGAGCACATGCACCCGGTGGACTGGGCGGATGCGGAGGCGAATGACTTCTGCATCGTGAACCAACCGTCGATCCGCGGGCAGAATGACCGGCGGCCCGATGTGTTGATTTACGTGAACGGTCTGCCGCTCGTGCTTTTCGAGCTGAAGAATCCATACGAGGAGGAGCCGAACACGCTCGGCGCTTTCAACCAGGTGGAACACTACCGCTCCGGCATCGCGCCGTTGTTCGATTTCAACGCGCTGGTCGTGGTGTCGGACGGCGGGCTCGTGGGCCACGCGGAGGACGACACGCCGCACGCGGCTGGCTCGACGCTGCACGGGATGTGGACGGCCCCGTGGGAATGGTATGCGCCGTGGAAGAGCATCGACGGACGCGCGGTGGTGGAGAGTGCGACGGGAGCGATGAAGACGTTGATCGAGGGGCTGTTTCCGAAGGAGCGGTTGCTCGATTACCTGCGGCACTTCATCGCGTTCGAGGTGGTGAATGAGAAGATCGAGAAGAAGGGCGCGAAGTATCACCAGTTCTTCGGCATCCGTTTCGCCGTCGAGGAGGCGCTGCGCGCGACCCGGCCCGATGGCGACCGGAAAATTGGCGTCGTGTGGCACACGCAGGGCTCGGGCAAATCGCTCTCGATGGCGTATTTCGTGGCGATCCTGCGGCATCATCCGCAAATGGAAAACCCGACGTTCGTCATTCAGGTGGACCGGACCGATCTCGACGACCAGTTGCACGATCAATTCGTCGCCGTGAAAGCGCTCGTGGGCGACGTGCAGCACGCGGGGTCGGTGACGGAACTGCGCTCGCTGCTGCGCGGCGAAGGAGGCGAGGTGATCTTCTCGACCATCGAAAAGTTCCGGCTCGATGAAGACGAAGCGGTGCATCCGGTGCTTTCGGAGCGTCGCAACCTCATCGTGATCGCGGACGAGGCGCACCGGACGCAATACGGGCTGAAGGAGGGCTTCGCGTATCAGCTTCGCCGGGCGCTGCCGAATGCCTCGTTCATCGGATTCACCGGGACGCCGGTGAGCTTTGCGGCGTCGGACACGGAAGCGGTCTTCGGTCAGGTCATTCACACCTACGACATGCTCCAGTCGAAGCGCGACGGCTCGACGGTGCCGATCTACTACGATCCGGAACTCATCCGACTGGAACTGACCAACGAGAAGGTGGACGCGGAACTTCAGGAGATTCTGGAGGAGAAAGGTGCGGATGCGTCGCAGGCGGAACGGGCGCGCTGGGCCGCCGTGGCGGAAGCCGCGGGAACGAAGGAGCGCGTGGCCGAGCTTGCCGGCAAACTGCTCGACCACTTCCAAAAGCGAAACGCGATGATCAACGGCAAGGCGATGGTCGTGTGCATGAGCCGGCGTAATTGCGTGCGGCTCTACGATGCGCTCACCGCGCTGCCTGGCTGCCCGGAGGTGAAGATCGTGATGACGGGTAATCTTTCCGAAGACCCGCCGGAGTGGAGCGCCGCAGGCCACATCACAACGAAGCCGCAGCGCGATGCCATCAAGGCGCGGATGAAGGACATCGACGACCCGCTGAAGATCGTGATCGTGCGGGACATGTGGCTGACGGGAACGGACATCCCGAGCCTTCACACGCTCTACATCGACAAACCGATGAAGGGCCATACGCTGATGCAGGCCATCGCTCGCGTGAACCGCATCTTCAGCAACAAGCCGGGCGGCGTGATCGTGGACTTCATCGGCATCGGCGACGAACTCAAGGCGGCCACCAAGCGCTACACTCAGGGCGGTGGCGAAGGCGATCCGGCGCCGAACATCAACGCAGAGGCGAAGACCGCGTTCCTTGGAGCGCTGGCCGAAGTGCGCGAGTATTTGCCCGAAGGTCGCGACTACGGGACGTGGCGCACATGGGCGAACATCGAGTTCGAGGATGTCTTTCTCAAATGCTGCGGCCACCTTCTCGAGACCGACGAACTGCGCGACGAGTTCCTGGCGGCCGAAGCAAAGCTCAACTGCGCGTTCTCGCTGGTGAATCATCTGCCCGACTGCATCGGCTACGCTGATGAGGTCGTGTTCTTACAGATGCTCCGCAAACAACTACGGAAGACGACGCCGGGCGGCGGCACCAGGGACCACGCCAAGGAAAAGGCCGTGCGTGATCTCCTCGACCGGAGCATCGAGAGCAAAGGCGTCGTGGACATCTTCCAAGCGGCGGGAATCGAAACGTCCGACATCTCGATCCTCGATGAGGCGTTCCTCGGCGAATTCAAATCCCACGAAGAGGCCAATCTGCGACTGAAGCTGCTCTCAAAGATTCTCGCCGACGAAATCCGCGTGCGGGAAAAGTCGAACCTCGCGAAATACAAGTCCTTCAAAGAGATGCTCGAACAGTCGCTACAGAAATATCACAACCGCGCGATTCAGGCCGCGGACGTGGTGCGCGTGCTGATCCAGATCAAGCAGGACATGGCAAAGGAAGCGGAGCGCACGAAGACGCTGAACCTCAGCGCCGAGGAACTGGCCTTCTACGATGCCGTCGCGGAGAATGTCGCCACGCTCTACGACGAGAAATTCCTCTGCGACCTCGTGCGTGACGTCGTTCAGGCGGTAAAGAAGAACCTCAAGGTGGACTGGACGAAGCCGCATCGTGAGGACGTGAAAGCGGGAGTCAGAGCGGCGGTGAAAATGGTCCTGCGCAGGCGCGGCGTGAGGGTGGAGCACCTCGAAACGCTGACGCGGCAGGTCATCATTCAAGCCGAGGCGATGTTCAAGGAGTGGCCGGTGGCGGCGTGAACCGCTGAGTTCGCGGCTTCGAGGACTAACTCCGCAGCGCCGTCAGAGCGGCTTCAGCACCGTGTAGTAGACCCACACGAGCACGCCGGCGAGGATCGCGCAGAGGACAAAGAAGGTCCACATTCCCTGGCGCCGGTGCTTGCGCAGCTTCCGTTCGCGCACCACCGCGCCA
>Ga0136611_10001741_pt1 | contig 15117 bp, 11 predicted proteins | sample AntDrymUQ2232306_2_FD_106645 | JGI IMG/M metagenome (GOLD analysis project Ga0136611, IMG submission 106645) | Polar desert sand microbial communities from Dry Valleys, Antarctica - metaG UQ223 (23.06) | ecosystem: Environmental > Terrestrial > Soil > Desert | place: Antarctica: Dry Valley...
ACCGGCGTTATGTGGGTGATCCTGTCAAGGTTTAGGACACGTCGCATTGGCTGGTCGACCCGCTGGGTCCACCATTGTGTTGTCGTGATGGCGAAGTCGGGCAGTCCTACCTCGAGCGCAGCAGACCCCCTTGAGCCACGACCCGCCGGGACGGTGGCCGGCCAGAACGCACCCCGCTACAGAGCCACGCACGAATGTGGGCAAGCCCCCTAGAGAGCGACCGACCGACCACCTGACCCGAAGCCTTGGCCAGGCCCCGAGCCGGTGGGTCCCGGTCCGGGACGCGAGCCCACCTGCGCCGGCTCGGTGTCAGGCGGCTCCGGCTTGACCTTCAGCCAGCTTGAACGTTGACAGTAGGGACGCGCGGGACACCCGCCCCGTCGACAAGAAGGCAGTGACATGACGGCGTGCGATGAGATCAACGTGAAGCAGGACTGTGGTTGCGGTTGCGGCGCAGACGAGGCACCGCCCGCCAGGACCTCTGTGAGCAAGGACGACAGCAGGTCTACAGGCCGGGACCCTGCGCAGGTCAACGGCGACTGCCCAGGAGATCAGCGCCGACAGCAGAAAGAAGACGCGCGGCGCAGAGCGTTGGAGTGGCTTGCCGCGAACGGGCTGACGTGATGAGGGCTCGTTCCTGCTGAGGCACCACACGACTGACCACGGCTGCCGCTACAAGTCACGCGCGGGTCGCACTCCTGCGGCGCTGCTTGGAGGACTTCGGTCCGGCGTCGGTCCTCGACCTTGCGCAGCTGACGCTCCTCCCTCGCTCAGTTGTTCGCGATGCCCTTGCCGACCTCGGCGACGAGCTCGTCCGGTACGCCGGGGCTGACGGCGCAGTGCTTTACCCAGGCTGCATCGGCGAACAGCAAGCGCACGCCCGCCCCGGGCCAGGCGTGGCGGGCAGACGAGCTGTCGAGTAGTGCTCGGGCGAACGTCCGCTCTATGCCGCTGACACCACTTGTCGCGGTCGGCATGACCGTTCTTGGGGAAGCCGCAGCTGAGTGCGTCGACAACCGGCCAGCATGCGCCGCTCCGGAGATGTGGGCGGGTGCTGCCGGAATCTGTGGTCTGCAAGGCCGATCCAGCGCGGCCGGATCGTCCGCAGGTCGGCGGCCCACCGGCGCCGAAGCCGGTGCCACGCTCGAAGGCCGGCTGTCCCCCGCGCTTGACGGGGAGAACACAGGTGCCTCGCGTTGCTGCGTCGGGGACACTGCGATGTGCTCGTAACCCTGTCCACCACGCATCGGCCCGCCACGGATCTGGGCTTTCTGCTGCACAAGAACCCGGCGCGGGCGCAGAGCACCAGCGTCTCGACAGGCGTGGCGCACGTGTTCTACCCCGACGCCGACGACGAACGGTGCACCGCCGCCCTGCTGCTCGAGGTTGATCCGATCGCTCTGGTGCGCGGCGGGAAGGGGCCGAGTAGCGAGGCATTCAGTCTCGGGCAGTACGTCAACGACAGGCCCTACGCCGCCTCCAGCATGCTGGCGGTCGCGCTCGGCAAAGTCTTCGCCAGCGCACGCCGGGGCGTCAGCAAAGAGCGCCCTGACCTCGTCGATATGGTCCTGCCGCTGGAGGTCCACCTCCCGGTACTGGCCTGCCGTGGCGGCGCAGAGATGGCCGAGCGGTTCTTCGCCCCGCTCGGCTAGCAGGTCCAGGCGACGGCCATTCCGCTGGACGAGACCTTTCCGGAGTGGGGCAGCTCGCGCTACGTCGACCTGCGACTGATCGGGCGGCACCGTGTGGCGGATGCCGTCAACCACCTGTACGTCGGACTCCCGGTTCTCGACGACGCCAAGCACTACTGGGTCAGCAACGAGGAGATCGACAAGCTGCTGCGCGCCGGTGCGGGCTGGCTCGCCAACCACCCCGAACGGGATTTGATCACCAGGCGCTACCTGGCGCACAAGGGATCGTTCGCCCGGCAGGCCCTCGCTCGCCTCGCCGAGGTCGACGACGCCGAAGCCGACGCGCTGGACGACGCGATGGCACCGAGCGCGGCGGCGGCCCTCGCGAACCCGCACGACGGCGGTGACGCTAAGGAGGCCGACAAGCCGGTGCCGCTGGTCGTGCAGCGCCACGGCGCCGTGCTGGCCGCGCTTCGGTCCTGCGGCGCGCGGCGCGTCATCGACCTGGGGTGCGGCAGCGGAGCGCTGCTGCCCACGCTGCTCTCCGAGCCGACTTTCACCGACATCGTCGGCGTCGACGTCTCCCATCGGGCACTCGAGCAGGCGGCGCGGCGGCTGCACCTCGACCGGATGCCCGACCGGCAGCGCGCGCGACTCACCCTGCTGCAGGGCGCGCTGACCTACACCGACAGTCGCCTGGTCGGTTACGACGCAGCCGTCCTGATGGAGGTCATCGAGCACCTCGACCTTGACCGGCTGCCCGCGTTGGAGCACGCCGTGTTCGCAGCCGCCGGGCCGGACACGGTGATCGTGACGACGCCGAACGTTGAGCACAACGTCCGCTACGAGCACCTGCCTGCGGGCACGATGCGTCACCGCGACCACCGCTTCGAGTGGACCCGCGATCAGTTCGCCGGCTGGGCCGGGCGGGTCGCCGGCCGGCACGGTTACGACGTCCGGCTGCTGCCGGTCGGTACGGACGATGCTGAGGTGGGGCCCCCTACGCAGATGGCGGTGTTCACCCGTGCGCCGCGGGAGCACGCGGACCAGGTCCACCCGAGCCCGCCGCGCTCGGCCGGGGGGGCCGCGTGAGCGACGAAGACCGGGCAGCCATGACCACCGACGCCGACGTGGCGCCGCCGACGGCGACCGGACCGGTCGGGATCTCCATCCCCGACCTGTCGCTGGTCGTCCTGATCGGGATATCCGGTGCGGGCAAGAGCACCTTCGCCCGCGGGCACTTCCGTCCCACGCAGGTGCTGTCGAGCGACTTCTGTCGCGGTCTGGTCGCCGACGACGAGAACGACCAGGCCGCGACACCGGCGGCCTTCGACGTCCTGCACTACATCGCTGCCACCCGCCTGCGCGCCGGCCGGCTGACCGTCGTCGACGCGACCAACGTCAAGCGGGAGGACCGCGCCAAGCTCGTGCAGCTCGCCCGCGACCACGACGTGCTGCCGGTCGCGGTCGTGCTGGACGTGCCCGAGGCCGTCGCGGTCGAGCGCAACGCCGCCCGCCCCGACCGGAACATGTCACCGGGCGTGATCCGCCGTCAGCGTGCGGACCTGCGTCGCGGTCTGCGAGGACTGAGCCGTGAGGGCTTCCGCAAGGTCCACGTGCTCGCCGGCCTGGAGCAGATCGCCTCAGCCAGCGTCACCTACGAGAAGCAGTACAACGACCGGCGCGAGGACACCGGCCCGTTCGACGTCGTCGGCGACGTGCACGGCTGCCGCACCGAACTCGAGCGGCTGCTCGGCGAGCTCGGCTACCAGCTGCGGTCGGACGAGGCCGGTCGTTCCTTCGACGCCGTGCACCCGCAGGGCCGCCGTGCCGTCTTCGTCGGCGACCTCGTGGACCGCGGCCCGGACAGCCCCGGGGTGCTGCGCCTGGTCATGGGCATGGTCAGCGCCGGGAACGCGCTGTGCGTGCCCGGCAACCACGAGAACAAGCTGGTCAAGGCCCTGCGCGGCCGCAACGTCACGATCAGCCACGGGCTGGAGACGACTCTCGCGCAGCTGCAGGCCGAGGAGGAGAGCTTCCGCAAGCAGACTGAGGAGTTCTGCTACGGCCTGGTCAGTCACTACGTGCTCGACGGCGGCAACCTCGTCGTCGCCCACGCCGGGCTGAAGGAGTCGCTGCAGGGGCGCTCGAGCCGCCGGGTCCGCGACTTCGCGCTGTACGGGGAGACGACCGGGGAGACCGACGAGTTCGGCCTGCCGGTCCGTTACCCGTGGGCGAAGGAGTACCGCGGCCGGGCCACGGTGCTGTACGGGCACACGCCGGTACCCGAGCCCGAGTGGATCAACAACACGCTGTGCCTGGACACCGGCTGCGTCTTCGGTGGGCGACTGACGGCGCTGCGCTATCCCGAGCGGGAGCTGGTCAGCGTGCCGGCAGACCGGACCTACTACGAGCCCGCGCGTCCCTTCCTCCCGCACGGTGAGGCGGCGCCCGCGCTGGAGGTCCCGGCGCGCCGGGACCCGGAGCTGTTGGACCTCGACGACGTCCTCGGCAAGCGCGTCGTCGAGACCCGTTTCGCCGGGCGCGTGACGGTCCGGGAGGAGAACGCCGCCGCCGCGATCGAGGTCATGAGCCGGTTCGCCCTCGCCCCGCAGCAGCTGCTCTACCTGCCACCCACGATGAGCCCGTCGGCGACCTCGCAGCTGCCGTGCCTGCTCGAGCACCCTGCAGAGGCGTTCGCCTACTACCGCAGCGAAGGCGTCGCCCAGGTCGTCTGCCAGGAGAAGCACATGGGGTCCCGGGCGGTCGCGCTGGTGCGGTGCAGTGACATCGACGGTCGCCCCGACCGGACCGTGTCCGACCGCGGGGCGCTGCACACCCGGACCGGCCGGGCCTTCTTCAACGATGCAGAGCTCACGACCGCCTTCCTTCGCCGGCTGGCTTCTGCCGTGGACGAGGCCGGCCTGTTCGCCGAACTTCGCAGCGACTGGTTGCTGCTCGATGCCGAGCTGCTGCCGTGGTCGGCCAAGGCCGGCGACCTGATCCGCAACCAGTACGCCGCCGTCGGCGCGGCTGCACGTGTAGCCGTCCCGGCCGCCGTGAAGGCGCTGGAGCGAGCCGTCGGTCGCGGTCTGGACGTCGGGGACCTGCTGAGCGTCCAGCGTGAACGTGCGGCTGACGCCCTCGCGTTCACCGACGCCTACCGCCGCTACTGCTGGCCGACAGCTGGGCTGGAGGGAGTGGCCATCGCCCCGTTCCAGCTGCTGGCCGCTGCCGGCGCCACCTTCCACGACCGGGACCACGCCTGGCACCTCTCGCTCGTCGACCGGCTCGTCGGCGCCGACCCGCAGCTCGTCCGGCCTACTGAGCACCGGTTCGTCGACGTGACCGACTCCGCGAGCGAGGAAGCGGCCACCGAGTGGTGGACGGCGATGACGGCTGGGGGCGGCGAGGGCATGGTCGTCAAGCCGGCCGGCAACCTGACCAAGGGCCGGCGGGGCTTGGTGCAGCCGGGCCTGAAGGTTCGGGGCCGCGAGTACCTGCGGATCATCTACGGACCGGACTACACCAGGCCCGTCCACCTCGAACGGCTGCGCCAGCGCAACCTCGGCCGCAAGCGCGGGCTGGCACAGCGCGAGTACGCCCTCGGGCTGGAGGGGCTGGAGCGGGCCGCCCGCGGCGAGCCGCTGTGGCGGGTGCACGAGTGCGTTTTCGCCGTTCTGTCGCTGGAGTCCGAGCCGGTGGACCCGCGGCTGTGACGGCGCAGCGCGAGCCGGCACTTCCCCTCGGGACGCAGGTGGTCCTGCGCACCGCCGGCCAGGACCTCGACGGCCACCCGGTGCAGGCGGGCGCGACAGGCCGAGTGCGCGACCAGGACGGCGGCCGGTACCGCGTGGAGCTCCCCGACGGGCGCGTCGTGTCATGCGTACGCGGCGACGTCGAGCTTCGCCGTCGCTGGCAGGCGCGGGTCGCCCTCGGCGACGGCGCCCTGAGCGGCCATCAGCTCGTCGAGCAGCGCACGGTCTATGCCGCGGTCGTCGGGTCCCGGGCCTTCGGGCTGGACGTCGACGACTCCGACACCGACGTCCGGGGCACGTACCAGGCACCGACGCCGTCGTTCTGGTCCTTGGTCAAGCCACCGGCCCACGTCGACGGGCCCGGCTCGCAGCAGTTCTCCTGGGAACTCGAGCGGTTCTGCGAGCTCGCGCTCAAGGCGAACCCCAACCTGCTGGAAGTGCTGCACAGCCCACAGATCCTAACCTGCACACCCATCGGCGAGGAGCTGCTGGAACTGCGCCCGGCCTTCCTGTCCCAGCTGGCGCACACCACTTACGCCGGCTACGTGCTCAGCCAGGCCAAGAAGCTGCAGGCGGACCTGCGTCAGCACGGCCAACCACGCTGGAAGCACGTCATGCACCTGCTGCGGCTGCTGTTGGCCGTCGCTGAGCTGCTCCGCAGCGGGCAGATGCCACTGGACGTCGGCGAGCACCGGGGACGCCTGCTCGAGGTCAAGCGCGGTGAGATGCCGTGGGAGGACGTGGAGCGCTGGCGACTTCGGCTGCAGGCCGACGTCGACGAGGCACTGCGACGCTCCCCGTTGCCGCCGGCTCCCGACGTCGCCGCGGTGGACGCCTGGCTGGTGTCGGTGCGGAGACGCGACCTGTGACAGACGTCCGTGACCTGGACCCGGCCTCGCTGCGGCCGATCGTCGAGGAGCAGCCCTACCCGGTGGTGTTCACCACCGTGTCCGGCGCCCACCTGTACGGCTTTGCGTCCCGCGACTCCGACGTCGACCTGCGCGGCGTGCACCTGCTACCGGCTGAGCTGGTGGTCGGGCTGCGGACCGGCCCGCAGACGCTGGACCGGTCCTGGGTGCGCGACGGGGTCGAGATGGATCTGGTGACGCACGACCTGGCGAAGTTCGCGCGGCTCCTGCTGCGGCGCAACGGCTACGTGCTTGAGCAGCTGCTGTCACCCCTCGTCGTGACAACGAGCCCGGCGCACGAGCGAATGATCGCCCTCGCGCCGGCCTGCCTCACCCGGCATCACGCCCACCACTACCTCGGCTTTGCCCGCACCCAGTACGAGCTGTTCCGGCGAACCGATGAGCTCAAGCCGCTGCTGTACACGGTTCGGGTCCTGCTCACCGGCATCCACCTGATGCGCACCGGCCAGGTGCAGGCGCACCTGCCCACTCTGCTCGGATGCGTGCCGGAGGCTCCCGGGTGGGTCGGCGACGCGATGCAGCACAAGGCGAGCGCCGAGCACACCGGGAACCGGGGGTTGGTGCCGGCGGAGCAGGTCGACGCCGACCACGACCGGCTCGTCTCGGTACTGGAAGGCGAACGTGACCGGTCCTGGCTGCCCGAGGCGCCGACCGCCGAGTCCGCGTTGCACGACCTCGTCGTCCGGCAACGACTCGGTGAGCGCGGGATGCCCTCGTGCTGAGTCCGGCCGCGCTACGGGCGATGGCGACCGAGCTGGCCCATGTCGCGACACAGGGCTCTGCCTCTGAACACGAGGTGTGGGCTCGCCGTCTCGAGCGCCTCGACGGCCGGACCTGGCTCACCCTCGACGATGCTGCGCGACGGCACAGCTACACCGCCACGACGGGCAGCGGCACGCCGGTCAGTGGTACTCGGAACTGGCTCGGGCCCACCCTCGACGAGCCCACCGGCCTGGTCGCGACAGTCACCTCACTGCACGTCGACGGCCGCTTCCGCCACCGGGCCGTCCGCGTCCTGGCGGCAGGACGCTCCCCGCTGCGAGCAGCCGCGCTGGCGCTGAGATCGCTCGACCACGTCGCCGAGATCCGACAAGACGCCGTGACCGCACTGCTGGCCAACCTCGACGTCGACAGCGCCGGACCAGCCCTGTCCGTGCTGCTGGCGGGCCGGCGGCGACATCGCTCTGCCGAGGCGCTCGCAGCGGTTGGACAACGCCTGCTGGCAACCGCAGGTGCCGAGAAGATCGTGCGAGATCTGGGGCACAGCCCGGACCGGCACGTTCGACGGTGGTCGTACGAGCTCGGACACCGCCACGATGCGCTGCGCGTCGAGACCCTTCTCGAGACCGTCCATGGCGATGACGATCAGCTGCTGCGCGCCATCGCAGCCCAGTGGCTCGCCGAGCTGGCAGAACCGCGGGTGCTCGTGAGCTTGCTGGCGGCCCGCTCCACCGACGCGCGTCTCGTGGCCTTGAGCCGGCTGCCGGACGAGCACCTGACGCCGGCAGCGCTCCTTCCGCTGCTCGCCGATCGTTCGAGCCGGGTGCGGGAGACAGCCCGATGGCGGGCGAAGCGAGCCGGCCTTGACGCCCTCGACTGGTACCGCTGTCAGCTCGCCGGCGACATCCGCGGTCCGCGACGGCTGGCCGCCTGCCTCGACGGCTTGACTGCGGTGGGGGCGCGGGCGGACAGCGAGCTGGCCGCCGGCCATCTCGCTCACCCGGCTCCTTCGGTTCGAGCCGCTGCCGTCAGCGCGTTCGCCCGCCTGAGCGACACCAGCGAGGTCCGTCGTGAGCTTCCTCCACTGCTGACCGACACCAGCCCGAGCGTCGCGATCACGGCGGCCCGCGCCCTAGGGAGAGCCGGCCCAACAGCGACCGACGCAGAAGCGGCCTGGACGTCGGATCAGGCGTGGAGCCGACGTGCTGCGTGGCAGCTCACGAGGACCGTCGGCAGCTGGGACCGGGTGGAGGCCGACCTGCGCGCCGTTTGTGATCCGGATCCGGCTCTGTCCGGGCTCGGGAAAGCCGGGGTCCGCAACTGGCTGAACGGCCAGGCGGCCACGACCTGGGCGCCCCTGAACAACCGCCAGCGTGGGCGGATAGCAGCTCTGCTGACCCGAGCGGGCTTGGCTGACGACGAGCGGCGAAGGGTGGCGTTCCATGCTCGTATCGAGGAGAGCGCCGTGCTACGGGACGCGCTGGCCGGACGTCCCTCGCCTCCTTGGCCGAGCCGCTGGTGGCGCCGCTGACCGGCATCTCTCCGGTCCACGAACGCTTTGGCCGCAGATGACGCCCGCTCATAGCCGCTGAGCGCGCGGGCTCGCGGTGCGATGCTCTGGACGCTGCCGTAGGCGTCAACCTTGACGCCCCCGCGGCCATGAAACCGCTCATCGGCAAAGCCGGACGTTCGCTTCTCGCACCGGCGTTTGCTACCTGGCCGACCAGAAGATAGAGCCCGCCGGGACTCGCCGAAGTGAGCACACCGCCCCTCCCGATCGGCGGCAGATGAGGACGTCTCAGCCTCAGTCGAGCAGTCGGTCCGGGGCCCCTCGTACGCTTCGCTGGACGCGTGGCGCGACACCGGGACCGGCCTCTGTATAGGACCACTCGCTGACCCGGCTCCAGCGCCGCAGGTCGCGTGAGTCCGAGAACACCACGGTCACGGTGTCCGACCCGACAAGGCCAGCGTCGTGCTTGCCCAGATGCAGCTCGACGTGCGGTCCTTCGCTGTGGAGCATCCCGCCGAACGGCCGTGTCCTGCCCTCCAGCCGCCCGAATCGCCGCTCACCCGTCGTTCCATCCCGGAGTTGCCATCGCACCTCGAGATGTCCGGCTGCGTTCATCGAGTAGTTCTCGACCGTCAACGTGAAGTTTTGGTCCGAGCCATCAGAGGACATGCTGCCGCCTGGTTCCAGGAGAATCTGCGGGTCCGGCTTCATCGCGGTGGCGAGCGCCAACGTGGCTTCACGAGCCGTTTGCCTGCTCTCGGAAGCGGCAGCGAGCGCCGCGTACGCCGCGACGGCGCTGCCCGCGGCGGCCACCGCGTTCGCATCGAGCCCGAGTCGGTCTATGAGCAGGTAGCCCAACACGAGCGCCAGCAGCAGAACTGCCACACGCCCGAACGTCGAGCCCCAGACACGTCGCAACCACCGCGACAGCACACCCATCACGATCGCAGGCTAGGCGGCAGCGCCGACTGCACGACACACGCCTCGCACCACTGACCGCAGGACAGGGTGTGTTTCGCGCCCTTGCCCGATACCGACGCAACGGGGGCTGCGGTGGACCTGCCTGGCACCGGGGCCCACGATCGGTGGCAAGAGCAGCATGCGCACATCAACGGACGACGCTCCTCCATTCAGAAGGCCGCTCTGTTCGACGGACACTCACGCCCGTGATCGCACCCGCCCCGCATCCGATCAGCGGCAGAAGAGTGCGAGGTCGGTAAGTCTGTCTCGCCCGCGGACGATGTGACGCTGCATTTGCGCAACCCGGCGTTGACGTGGAACCACACGGGGGCGGATCAGAAAGCATGCCGTCCGCGCCCGAGGTGCCTCCAGTCCAAGCCTCGTCGCGGAAGGGGGGTTCGGCGTCCTGGACGAGCGGCCAGGCGACGTCATCGACCAGTACGTGATCGAGTTGCACCCCGTGGCTTCCGTCCGGCGGGTGCCACAGACCGACCGCGAGGACGAGAATGATCGCGCTGCTGCTTGCGTTGGGGTGCTCGCTGGCTTACGGCGTCGGCGACTTCTCCGGCGGGCTCGCATCGCGCCGCGCGAGCGTCCCCAGCGTGCTGGCCGTCAGCTCGCCCATCGGACTTGTCTGCCTGGTCGCGCTGGCCGCGGCCGTCGGCGCGGGCGACGTGCGGACCGTCGACCTCGCGCTCGGTGCGGCGGCCGGCGTCGCGGGCGCGGCCGGCTTCGGCCTGTTCTACGCCGGCCTCGCGCGCGGCCAGATGCAGGTCGTCGCGCCGCTGGCGGCCGTGACCAGCGCGGTGTTGCCGGTCGCCGGTGGCCTGCTCCTGGGCGAGCGCCCCGGCCTGCTCGCCGTGCCTGGCACGCTCGTCGCGCTGGTCGCCGTCGCGGTCGTGGCGGGGCTCGGCGCACCCGGCGCCGCCGACGTGCGGGGCTCGGGCGCGGTACTCGGCCTGGCGTCAGGGCTGCTCTTCGGCCTGTTCTTCCTGCTGCTCGACGGCGTCGACGGCGCCGCTGGCCTGTGGCCCGTCGTCTCGAGCCGGGCGGTCGCGACCGTGCTCCTCGTGGGCGTCGCAGTCGGCCTGCGGGCCCCGCTGCTGCGCACCCGCGCGTCGCTCGGGCTTGCGGTCGGCGCCGGCGTCCTGGACGCGGCGGCCAACGCGCTTTTCCTGCTCGCCGTCGACCGAGGGCTGCTTTCGGTCGTCGCCGTAGTCGTCTCCCTGTACCCGGCGGCCACTGTGTTGCTCGCGCGGGTCGTCCTGGGGGAACGGATGTCCGGACTGCAAATGGGGGGCCTCGGCGCGGCGGTTGTCGCGGTCACCTTGCTAGCGGTCGCCTGACGCCCGCTCCGGGCTCGCCCGCAATCGCCTGGCCAGCCCGATCCAGCCCAACGTCTCGATAGCCGAACGCCGACCGGGGCAGCTGACGCGCTGCGGCCGCCCGGCGACGTGTCCCGCAGGGGATCGGCGAGGGACCACTGCTCGGAGCCGGACACCGTTGGGAGGATGGCGGGTGAATGCACGCTCACTGGAAGTGGCTGCGGCTGAACCGGCCTGCGGCCCACGCGACGTAGATTCGCCGCTCGCGCTCATGGGGCCGCACTCATCGCGTCCAGCAGCAGGCGGTTCTACATCGCCGTTTCGTGGCGCGGTGGCGTGGACGATGGCATCGGTGACCGGCTCCCGCAGGGAACGCAGCGAGAGGCCAGTGCCGACCCCGCGTTCGGGGCGGGGCGCGACATCACTGCATGAGGGCAGGGCCTCATGCCCGCGCGCGACGATCGGACCAGGACCGTCTGCGCGGGGAGCCTGCCGTTTCGAGGATCAGACTCCTTGAGGCTCCGTTGAGACCCCTCAGGGCTGTGTCGTCTCTGGCGCTGCGGTGCTTGGTGTGCGGAACTCGCGGACGCCTGACGACCGGCACAAATTCGCGGCCGAATCAGCAAGCCGGACACAGCGTCCCGCCTGGAGCGTCTGAGGGAGGGGACTGCGGGCTCAGCGAAACTCGGGAGGCGGCTGCGACGGTTCGACGCGCATACCCCCGGCCGCCCTTTGCTACGCCGCGAGCACCCGCTCCAGCACGGACGCCTTGAGCCGTACGAAGGCCGGGTCGGCGAGAACCGCACGGCCGCGTCCGGTGCCGAATGGCACGTCGAGCAGGTCGACTGCCTGCGCCGGTCGGTTGGACAGCAGGCAGACGCGGTCGCCGAGCAGCAGCGCCTCCTCGACGTCGTGGGTGACCAGGACGGTCGTGGTGGGCCGGTCGGCATGCAGGGCCAGCAGCCACTCGTGCATGCGTAGGCGCGTCTGCGCGTCCAGGGCAGCGAACGGCTCGTCCAGCAGCAGGACCGGCGGCCGGTTGGCCAGGACCTGGGCGATGGCGGCGCGCTGGCGCATGCCGCCGGACAGCTGCTTGGGCAGCGCGTCGGCGAAGCCGTCCAGCCCGGTGGCCTGCAGCAGGTCCTCGACGGTCTGGGCAACCTGCGTGCGCGAGCGCCGCTGCGCGGCCGGGCCGAAGGCGAGGTTGTCGCGCAGCGACAGCCACGGGAACAGCCCGCCGGCCTGGGCGACCATCCCCCGCCGAGGCGACGGGCCGGTCACCGGCTCGCCGTCGAGCAGCACCTGGCCGGAGGTGGCCGTCTCGAAGCCGGCCAGTACGCGCAGCAGGGTCGACTTGCCGCAGCCACTGGGCCCCAGCACGCTCAGCACCTCACCCGGCCCCGCGACGAGCTCGACGCCGTCGAGCACCCGCAGGTCGCCGAAGTCCTTCACCAGGCCGACTGCCGCAAGGGTGCCACCCGTCGTCGTGGCGCTCACGTGCTCGCCCAGCGCACCCAGCGCCGGGTCGCCAGTCTCAGCACGACGTCGGCGAGCAGGCCGACGGTGGCGAACACCAGGATGCCGACGATCACCTGGTCGGTGCGGCCGCTCTCGCGCGCGGAGTTCATCATCGCGCCCACGCCCGAGGTCGTTCCGGACAGCTCGCCGACGATCACCACGGTCCAGGCGAGGGTGAGCGACAGCCGCAGGCCCGTGACGACCTCCGGCAGGGCGCTGGGCAGGTAGACCCGACGCCACATCCAGCGCTGGGGGGTGCCGAGCATCCGGGCGGTCTCGATGTGGCTACGCGGTACGCGGGCCGTCGCGTCGCCGACCGCGACCAGCACCGGCCACAGCGCCCCAACAAAGATCAGCGCCCGCGCCGCGCCCGCGCCGATGCCGAACCACACCAAGGCGAGGGGCAGCCAGGCAAAGATGGGCACGGCCCGCAGGGCGTTGAGCACCGGGTCGAGCAGCTCGCGCGCGAGCCGTGACAGCCCGACAGCCAGCCCAACAACGACGCCGACGGCGACGGCGAGCAGCCAGCCGGTGGCGGCCAGCTGCAGGCTCGAGGCCAGGTGCCCGAAACCCGCGCCGGTGAAGGGCACGACGCCGGCGAGCACCAGGAAACCCGGGTCGCCGAAGAAGAAGGCGTAGAGCTGCTCGGCGACCGTCGCGGGCGCCGGCACCAGCCGGAGTGAGAACACCTGCGCGCTCACGACCAGCTGCCACAAGCCGAGCAGAAACAAGGGGACGGCGAGTCCGAGCAGTCGGCGCACCCCGAAGCGGCGACGGCGACGGGACGCCGGGGCGTCAACCCCGACGGCCGCGTCCTGCAACAGCGTCGCCGACAAGGGCTAGACCTCCCAGTACTCGCGGGCGAACAGCACCTCGACGTCTGGCTTCTCAGCGATCGCGCCCTGGTCCACGAGCATCTGCACGGCGCCCTCGATCTGGCCGACGCGCTCGTCGTCGAACTCCCAACGGGCGCCGATGTTGTCCAGCACGGTCTCGTAGGTCTCCTGCGAGAAGCCGAACTGCGTGACCAGCAAGTCCTGCCAGCGCTCCTCGCTGTTGTCCCCGCCGGGGCTGAGGAACTCCGCCGCGTCCTTCTGCATCTTCGCCACCGCGGTGACGACGTCGGGCCGCTCGGCCAGCACCTTGGCCGATGCCCAGTTGGCGGTGTTGAAGTCGCCAACGGGCGTCATCGACGCCTCAGGCAGCCGTACGCCGCCCGCCTCGACGATGGCCTGCGACACGGCGGGCTCGGAGCCCATGAAGGCGTCGACGTCGCCGCGCGAGAAGGCGGTGACGTGGTCGGCGAACCCGAGCGGGATGCCCTCGACGTCCTTGCCCAGCTCAAGCCCGGCGTCCTGGAGCACCTGGTTGAGGATGAGGACCTGCAGCGTGGGCGGCGGGACGGCGATCTTCTTGCCCCGCAGGTCCTGCACGCTGTCGACGACGCCCTTCTTGCCGCACAGCCCGAGGCCACCGCGCGAGATCATGCCGATGATCTTCGAGGTAATGGGGGTCTGCCCGGGTTGCAACGACAGGATCGGGGTGTAGGGCGCGAGCAGCCCGAAGTCGAGCTGGCCGGCCTCCAACCCGTCCTGGACCTCGACAGCGCTCTTCACCGGCACCACCTCGACGGTGATCCCCTCAGGGGCGAAGCGCTCCCAGTACAGCGCCGAGGACGCGTGGTTCTTGGCGTAGACGCAGGTCCGGACCTTGTAGGGCTCAAGCGCCGCGGACGACGCGCCCGACGAGGCGGGGGCCGCGGTGCTCGTCGCGCCGCCGTCGCCGCAGGCGGACAGCAGCGCGGCGGCGCCGACCCCGGCGCCGAGACCGAGGAAGCCGCGTCGGGTCAGGCCGGCGGCGGGAGGTCGGGACAGGGCCATGGTCGCTCCAAGCGGGTACTGGGTACGGGGCGCAGGTGCGCGGGTGGGCGGCCTCATCAAAGCAGATGTATGAAGCCCGGCCCCGGAAAGGGCGCCGGGCACCCTCCACGCATGAGGACGCCCAGGTCTCGCGGTGGGGCTGAGGGACTCGAACCCCCTGACACCCACACTGCCAGGGTGAGCGGGCGCTAGAGGTCCCTTACGTCGTGACGTGCGGTGACACAACGCCCCTGGTCAGCAGGGGCCTTACGTTGCCGGTCGGCGCGAGCCTCTGGTGTTTTCTGCGCAGCAAGCGACCTCGCAGACTGACGAGGCCCGATTTTGCAAAATCCGCTCATCGGCATGAGAGGTCGACGTTCCTCCATCCAGAAGACCACTCAGTTCGACAACCATCACCGCCCTGATCGCACCCGCCCCGCATCCGATCAGCGGCATGACCGGACGTTCGGAACGGCAGCTCCTCCTGGACAACAACCCTTCAAGCTGCCGTCGACCAGCGTTTCCGGTGACGGGGTGGTTCCCTGTCGCCTCGACGACCGTGGTGCGACCGCTGAACCAGCTGCGCCGCACACCATAGGTGGGACCGGTGGCAGAACCTGGCACCACATGTCGTGGCGGCGTGTCGTGAAACGTGTGGAGCAGAGACAGGCTGCCAAGGCGGTCGCCGCCATGGTCGGGGCTAGCTCGGGCCTACTGCGGGGGGACCTGCTCGAGTTCTTCCCTTCTGTCCTCAGTGATCGGAGAGTCGTCGTTCGAACAACCAGTGGTCGCCATGAGCGGCAGGACGAAAAGTACTGCAGCGGCGAGAAGACGACGGGCGGGACCGGTCAGCCGGGGGACTGCGCTGCCCATGATGAGTTCCTCTCATTGATGTAAGAGAGGTTTG
>Ga0136611_10001742_pt1 | contig 15117 bp, 17 predicted proteins | sample AntDrymUQ2232306_2_FD_106645 | JGI IMG/M metagenome (GOLD analysis project Ga0136611, IMG submission 106645) | Polar desert sand microbial communities from Dry Valleys, Antarctica - metaG UQ223 (23.06) | ecosystem: Environmental > Terrestrial > Soil > Desert | place: Antarctica: Dry Valley...
ATCGGCGCGATGCCGTCAGTGGCGCCGCCGACGACCAGCACCGGCACCTCGACATCGGCGAGGGCGACGGTCCGACCGTCGAGGTCGATCGACCCGCCGGCGAGCGCGTTGTTGCGCACGAACCGGTGGAACAGCTGGCCGTAGGAGCGGCCCGGGTAGGCCGTCATCCCCGCCTGGAACGCGCCCACGGCCTCGACCTGGGCCAGGAACTCGGTGTCGTCGAGCCGCAGCCCGATCGCCACGGGGTCGGTGACGAGCCGCTGGACCGTGGAGAGCTGGAGGGCCCAGCGCACGGTGGGAGAGCCGGTGACCGACGCCAGCGCGCGGGCGAGCAGACCCTGGCCGCCGGTGAGGTCGAGCAGCGGCCGCGCGGGTGCCAGCAGCGGCACGTCGAGCACGTCGAGGGGGGCGCCCAGCGCAGTGACGGACGCGATGGGCAGGCGGGTCGGGTCGGCCGCGGTCAGCAACGCGAAGAGCCCGCCGAGCGACCAGCCGACCAGGTGCACCGGCCGCCCGCCCACGTGCTCGGACGCTGCGCGGACGGTGGAAGGCAGCAGGTCGTCGACCCAGTGCTCGAGACCGAGCGTGCGGTCCTTCAGCGAGACCTCGTCGTACTCCACGAGGTAGGTGGGGCGGCCCTGCTCGACGAGGTGCTGCACCAGGGACCCGCCGCGACGCAGGTCGTAGGCGCGAGCCGGCGCGGCGAGCGACGGGAGGAGCAGCACGGGGTCGCCCTGCGAGGCCACGTCGGCGGGGTCGTAGCGGTAGAGCCGGCGGCGCGGACCCTGGTAGACCAGCGTGCGGGGCATGGCTCGCAGGTCGGCCCACCCGCCTGAGACGATCTTCTGCACGGCGTTCGCGGCGGCCGAGACGACCTGATCGGCGGAGGGGATCAGATCCATACGCGGAACCTACTCCGGGCGCCCACGTCCTCGACAACGGGACCGTCCAGGGCTAGACCTGCACCATGAAGTGGACCCGGGTCGTCGCCACCACCGCCACCGCCCTCGGTGCCGTCGCCGCGCACGACCTCACCCAGCGCCGGCACGCCATCGTCCGCAACTTCCCCGTGGTCGGGCACCTCCGGTTCCTGCTGGAGCGGTTCGGCCCCGAGCTGCGGCAGTACATCGTCACGAGCAACGACGAGGAGCGGCCGTTCAGCCGCGACCAGCGCCGGTGGGTCTACGCCTCCTCGAAGCTCGAGAACAACTACTTCGGCTTCGGGACCGACAACGACCTCGAGAGCGGCACCGGCTTCCCGGCCATCAAGCACCGCACGTTCGCCGGCCCGGGCGCCCCCACGGCCGCCCACGCCGGCGAGGAGGTGGCGCTGCCGTCGGCCAAGATCCTCGGCGGACCCCGTGGCCGCACGCACGCCTTCCGACCGACCTCGGTCGTCAACATCTCCGGGATGAGCTTCGGCGCGCTCTCCAAGAACGCCATCGAGGCACTGAACCGCGGTGCCGAGATGGCCGGCTGCCTGCACAACACCGGCGAGGGTGCCGTCTCGGCCTACCACCGCAAGGGCGGCGACCTGGTCTTCCAGATCGGCACCGCCTACTTCGGCTGCCGCGATGCCAGTGGCGCCTTCGACCTCGCCCGCCTGCGGGACCTGGTGGCGTCCACGCCGATCCGCGCGATCGAGATCAAGCTCTCGCAGGGGGCCAAGCCCGGCCTCGGCGGAATGCTTCCCGGCGCCAAGGTCAGCCCGGAGATCGCCGAGATCCGCGGGATCGAGGCGGGCGTCGACTGTGCCTCGCCCAGCCGGCACACCGCCTTCCACGACGTCGACTCGATGCTGGACTTCGTCGAGCTGGTCGCGACCGAGACCGGACTCCCGGTCGGGATCAAGTCGGCCGTCGGCAACATGGAGTTCTGGGACCACCTCGTGGCGGAGATGGCCGGGCGCAGCCGCGGCGTCGACTTCGTCAACATCGACGGTGGCGAGGGCGGCACCGGGGCGGCCCCGATGATCTTCGCCGATGCGGTGGCCTACCCGTTCCGCATCGGTTTCGCCCAGGTCTACCGCCGGTTCGCCCGGGCCGGACTCAGCGACGACCTCACCTTCGTCGGCGCCGGCAAGCTGGGCATCCCGGAGAACGCGATCATCGCCTTCGCGCTCGGCGCGGACCTCGTCAACGCCGGCCGGGAGGCGATGCTGGCAATGGGCTGCATCCAGGCCCAGAAGTGCCACACCGACCATTGTCCCGTCGGCGTGGCGACCCAGAACCCCCGCTTCGTCCGCGGTCTCGACCCCGAGCTCAAGAGCGTCCGCGTCCTCAACTACGTCAAGACCCTGCGCCGCGACCTGCTCAAGGTCTCCGAGGCCGTCGGCGTGGTGCATCCCGGTCTGATCAGTCCCGACGACGTCGACATCCTCGACGGCCTGCGCGGCGGGAGCTCGCTCCGCGAGATCTACGGGTACGACGCGGGGTGGGGCGTGCCGGGCGAGGCGCTGCGGGCAGAGATCACCGAGATCATGCGGCCCGCCACGAGCGGCGAGGAGCGGGTCCCCGTCAGCCGAGAGGCCGGCCGTCAGCCCTGGCGCGGCCGGGCGGCGAGCTCGGAGAGGAACGTCTGCGCCCAGTGGGCCACGTCGTGCTCGATCACCTGCTTGCGCATCGCCCGCATCCGCCGGGTCCGCTCGCGCGGGTCGGCGTCGCGGGCGGCCAGCAGCGCCGCCTTCATCCCGTTGATGTCGTAGGGGTTGACGAGCCAGGCCTGGCGCAGCTCGTCGGCCGCGCCGGCGAACTCCGAGAGCACCAGGGCGCCGTCGTCGTCGTAGCGGCAGGCGACGTACTCCTTGGCGACCAGGTTCATGCCGTCGCGGAAGGGGGTGACGACCATGATGTCGGCCGCCCGGTAGAGCGCGGCCATCTCCTCGCGTGGGTAGGAGGAGTGCATGTAGTGGATGGGCGGGCGGCCGATCCGGCCGAGGTCGCCGTTGAGCCGGCCCACGAGCCGGTCGATGTCGTCGCGGAGGAGGCGGTACTGCTCGACCCGCTCGCGCGACGGCGTCGCCACCTGCACGAACACCGAGTCGGCCGGGTCGAGCTTGCCGTCCGCGACGAGCTCGCCGAAGGCGCGCAGCCGGGCGTGGATCCCCTTGGTGTAGTCGAGTCGGTCGATGCCGAGAAAGACCCGCTCGGGGTTGCCGAGGGCGGCCCGGATCTCGGACGCCCGGTCCTCGACCGCCTTCGAGCGGGCCAGCTCCTCGAAGCCGCTCGAGTCGATCGAGATCGGGAAGTTGCTGGCCCGCACCCGACGGCCGTCGGGCAGGTCGATGAGGTCGCGGTTGGTGCGGTGCCCGACGCGCTGGCGCACCAGGCGCACGAAGTTGGCGGCGCCGCCCGCGAGCTGGAAGCCGATCAGGTCGGCCCCGAGGAGACCCTCGAGGATCTGGCGTCGCCAGGGCAGCTGTTGGAAGAGCTCGGTCGGGGGGAAGGGGATGTGCAGGTAGAAGCCGATGCGCAGGTCCGGCCGCAGCTCGCGCAGCAGCTGCGGGACGAGCTGGAGCTGGTAGTCCTGCACCCACACCGTCGCACCCTTGGACGCGGCCGCCGCGGCCGCCGCGGCGAACCGCTGGTTGACGGTGACGTAGGCGTCCCACCACTCCCGGTGGAACTCCGGCTTGGCCACCAGGTCGTGGTAGAGCGGCCACAGCGTGCCGTTGGAGAAACCCTCGTAGAAGTTCTCGATCTCGTCCTCGGACAGGGCCACCGGGATCAGCCGGAGGCCGTCCTCGGTGAAGGGCTCCAGGCCCGTCTCGGTGCCGCCGGGCCAGCCGATCCAGGCCCCGTCGTTGCTGCGCAGCACCGGCTCCAGGGCCGAGACGAGGCCGCCGGGGGAGCGACGCCACATCGGGGTGCCGTCGTCGTCGTACCCCCGGTCGACGGGCAGGCGGTTGGCGACGATGACGAGGTCGGCCGAACCATTGGTGTCCACCCGCCCCACCCTAGGAGGTCGTGCGGCCGGGCTACGCCTCGCCGGGGTAGCGCACGCCGAGCTGGCCGCGGATCTCGTCCATCTGGCGCATCAGCGTCAGGGTCTGCTCGTGGGGCACCAGCGGGCTCTCGGTCAGCCCCGCCGCCAGGCAGCGCTGCACCTCGGCCGCCTCGTTGCCCAGGCCGGAGCCGATCAACGGCTCGACCCCCTCGATCCGACGCGGTTCGCCGCCGGTCGGCGTGAACACGGCGTACGCCGGGTGGTGGAACGGGGCCGGCACCTCGACGAGGCCGGTGGTCGTCGCGATGGTCGCCGTCCGGGGCGTGGTCGAGGTCATCGAGGCGGTGAGCGCGGCCACCGCGCCACCGGCGTACCGGCCCGCGACCGCCAGGTCGAGGTCGATGCCACTGGGCGCGACGTCCCCGACCGCCGACAGGCTCTCGGCCGGCCCGAGCACCAGGTGGGCGAAGGTCAGCGGGTAGACGCCCATGTCCAGGAGCACCCCGCCACCGAGGGACGGGTCGAGCAGCCGGTCGTTCGCGGGCCGGTCGACGACGAACCCGAGGTCGGCGTGCAGCGACCGGGGCTCCCCGAGGCGGCCCGCCGCCAGCTCCTCGCGGAGGGCCCGCACGACGGGGTTGCAGGCCATCCACATGGCCTCCATCAGGAAGACGCCGTGCTGCCGGGCCAGGGCGACCATCGTCTCGGCGTCGGCCAGGTTGAGGGTCAGCGCCTTCTCGCACAGCACCGCCTTGCCCGCCTCCAGGGCCGGCCGGGCGTGCTCGAGGTGCAGCGCGTGCGGCGAGGCGACGTACACGACGTCGACATCGGGGTCGGCGGCCAGCTCCGCGGCCGACCCGTGGGCCCGCGCCCCACCGTGCTCGTCGGCGAAGGCGGCGGCCCGGTCCACGGACCTGGAGGCGACGGCCACCAGCGCGGCACCGGGCACCAGGGCGAGGTCGCGGGCGAAGCCCTGGGCGATGCCCCCGGTCGCGCAGATGCCCCAGCGGATGGTCTTCTGGGCGTTTGTCGACATGGGCGGCACCATCGCACACCGCGACTCGCGGGCGGGCGAATGACACGGGTGTAGTTCGTCGCCTACAGTTCCACCATGGACGCCGCCAACGCGCTCCCCGAGCCGCACGGGGACAAGCCGACCCTGAGCGAACGCGACCGCGCGATCCTCGAGTTCGAGCGGCAGTGGTGGAAGTATGCCGGCGCCAAGGAGACCGCGGTCCGCGACAAGTTCGACATGTCGTCGACCCGCTACTACCAGGTGCTCAACGCCCTCATCGACAAGCCGGAGGCCCTCGAGGCCGACCCGCTCCTCGTCCGTCGCCTCCGCCGGCTGCGCGCGTCGCGCCAGCGCCAGCGCTCCGCCCGTCGCCTCGGCTTCGAGCTCTGAGGCGCCGACCGTGACCGACCGCTTCCGGGCCCGCAACGAACGCGGCGTCGCCTACCCCTCGCCGCTGGTGATGCTGAGCATCATCGCCGTCGCGATGGCCGGCATCGCCTTCGTGGCCACCCGCGACCAGGGGCCGACCGAGCGCGAGGTGATCGCGCCTGTCGCGGCCCCGTCGCCGAGCGCGAGCGCGACCCCTGCCGAGCCGAGCCCCAGCCCGACGAAGACCAAGCCAGTGGTCGTCCGCGGCAAGGTCTACGTCGAGGTCTACAACAACTCCGGCATCACCGGCCTCGCGGGCCGCGTCGCCGAACGGGCCGGCGGCGCCGGCTGGCAGGTCGTCGGCTCCGACAACTGGGTCGGCACCATCCCTGCCAACACCGTCTACTTCCCCCAGCGGCTCAAGGCCGCCGGGCGGCTGCTGGCACTCGACCTCGGCGTCCAGCGGGTCCAGCCCGCGGTCGCGCCCATGAAGCTCGACCGGCTCACGATCGTCCTCACCGGCGACCTGCGCTGACCCCACCGCCCTGACCCCACCGCTCTGACCGGCGCCATCCGTGGTTGGGTGGAGTCGTGGAGCTGACCTCGACCACGGCACGCGACCGCTACCGCGACCTGGCGGCGAACCTCTCCCGATCCGTGATCGGTCTGGACTTCGACGGGGTGCTGTCCCCGATCGTGGCGGACCCCGCCGCCGCGCACATCCACCCGGAGGCCGGAGAGGTGCTGCTCGCGCTGGCCCGGGAGGCGCTCGCCGTCGCGGTGATCACCGGCCGGCCGGCCCGTCAGGCTCTCGCTCTCGGTGGCCTCAACGAGGTCGGCAACGCCGTCGCCGAGGCCGGCAGCGAGCTCTACCTCTTCGGGCAGTACGGCAACGAGCGCTGGTCTTCGACGAACCGTCGGATCATCTCGCCGCGCCCGCCGCACGGGCTCTCCACGTTCTTGCGTGAGCTGCCCCGGCTGCTGCGGCAGGCCGACGCAGCGGGCTCGCACATCGAGGAGAAGGGGCTCGCGGTGGCCGTCCACACCCGCCAGCTCGACGACCCCGACGGAGCCCGCGACCGGCTCGTCCCACTGCTGAGGGAGGCCGCGGCCCGCCACGAACTCGTGGTCGAACCCGGCCGTGCGGTCGTCGAGGTGCGCTCGGCGGGCATGCACAAGGGCCAGGTCGTCGAGAAGCTCGTCGCGGACCTCGACGCCAAGGGCTTCCTCTTCGCCGGCGACGACCTCGGGGACCTCGAGGCGTTCCACGCCGTGGCCGGGCTCCGCGACGCCGGCCTGAGCACCCTGCTGGTCTGCTCCGCCTCCGACGAGCAGTTGGCGCTGGTCCCGCTCGCCGACGTCGTCGTGCCCGGCCCGGACGGCGTCCTCGACCTGCTCCGCCGGCTCACCGCGGACGCCCGCGGCTGACCCACCGGGGCGCGGTCAGAAGCATCCACATGGTGGACCGGGTGTGCACATGCTGAGACGGCGCGCGTAGCGTAGGGCTTGCTCATCAAGAGGGACTGAGGGAACGGCCCGTCGAAGTCCCGGCAACCGCCGCGAACCTCCTGTGACCCACGACCGGGTCGCAGTTCGCGGAAACGGTGCTAATTCCGGCCCGTGGCGAGGTACGCCCGGGGAAGATGAGAAGGAGGCCCGCATGAGCACCGTCATCGTCGAACAGCCCACCCCGGTCACCGAGCACACGCTGCGCGAGCGTGCGTTCGGGAACGCCCGGGAGCTCTCGTGCCGCGAGTGTGGGCGCGCGTTCGCCCTGGGTCCGCACTACGCCTGTCCGGAGTGCTTCGGCCCGCTCGAGATCGCCTACGACTTCCCGGCGGTCACCCGGGCGCAGATCGAGGCCGGGCCTCGCAACATCTGGCGCTACAAGGCGCTGCTCCCGGTGCCCGACGACATCGAGCAGAGCCCCAACATGGAGCCCGGCTTCACCCGGCTCCTCAAGGCCCACAACCTCGGCGCGCAGCTCGGCATCGACAACCTGTGGGTCAAGGACGACTCGACCAACCCGACCCACTCCTTCAAGGACCGCGTCGTCGCCTGCGCCCTCAGCGCGGCCCGGGAGTTCGGCTCGACGGTCTTCGCCTGTCCCTCCACCGGCAACCTCGCCAACGCGGTCGCCGCGGCCGGGGCCCGGGCCGGGATCCGGACGGTGGTGTTCATCCCCGCCGACCTCGAGAGGGCCAAGCAGGTCAACTCGGCCGTCTACACCGAGCAGCTCGTCGCCGTGAACGGCAACTACGACGACGTCAACCGGCTCGCCTCCGAGATCGCCGGCGAGGAGGAGGGCTGGGCGTTCGTCAACGTCAACGTCCGCCCCTACTACGCCGAGGGGTCCAAGACGCTGGGCTATGAGATCGCCGAGCAGCTCGGCTGGCGGCTCCCCGACCAGATCGTCATCCCGGTCGCCTCCGGCTCCCAGCTGACCAAGGTCGACAAGGCGTTCAAGGAGCTCATCGCCCTCGGTCTCGTCGAGGACAAGCCCTACAAGGTGTACGGCGCGCAGGCGACCGGCTGCTCGCCGGTGGCGACGGCCTACAAGAGCGACGTCGACGCCATCCGGCCGGTCAAGCCCGACACCATCGCCAAGTCCCTGGCCATCGGCAACCCGGCTGACGGCATCTACGTGCTCGACATCTGCCGCCGCAGCGGTGGCGCCGTCGAGGACGTCTCCGACGACGAGGTGCGGGCCGGGATCATCGCGCTGGCGCGCACCGAGGGCATCTTCACCGAGACCGCCGGCGGCACCACGGTCGGGGTCCTGAAGAAGCTCGTCGAGACCGGCCAGCTCGACCCGACCCTCGAGACCGTGGTCATCAACACGGGCATGGGCCTGAAGACCATCGACGCGATCTCCGACCAGGTCGGGCCGGCTGCCACCATCGACCCGTCGTACGCCGCCTTCGCCGCCACCAACCTCTGAGGAGCCAGCCAGTATGAGCGTGTCCGTCCGCATCCCGACGATCCTGCGCACCTACACCGGGGGTGACTCCGAGGTCACCGCCGAGGGAGCCGACCTCGGGGAGGTCCTCGACCACCTCGACGCGAGCTACAGCGGGATCAAGGGGCGCATCCTCGACGAGCAGGGCCAGCTGCGCCGGTTCGTCAACGTCTACGTCGGCAACGACGACGTGCGTTTCCTGGACAACCTGGCCACGTCCACGCCCGACGGCACCCAGATCTCGGTCATCCCCGCGGTCGCCGGAGGCTGAACCTCACCTCCCACCGGGGCCTTACCTGCTCTCGACGGCCACCAGCGCGGCGTTCCCTCGGCCGTCGATGCGGACCCGCGCGACCGAGTCGCCGTCGGCCACGGACCGCTCGAGCGCGCGGGCGTCGTCCTGGGGCAGGAACCAGCTCTCGATGCCGCAGCTGATCTGCCAGTCGTGGTCGTCGCACGCGAGGTACGGCGACGAGTCCGGCCTGGTGCGCGAGTACTGCGTCATCACCCAGACGTCGCCCTCCTGCACGAGCGGGATAAAGACCGTCCCGCGCTCGCCTTCGTCGAAGCCCGACGGCTGGGACCCGTCGGCGTCGCGCAGGTCGGGATAGTCGAGGGTGACGTAGGCGCCGCGGAAGGGGTCGATGGGGTCCAGGGGCGCGACCCGGAGGAGGTACTCCTCCCCGGAGACCCGCGCCGACAACTGGGGCGCGACGGCGGCGACGACGAGCGCGAGCTGGATGAGCAGGGCCGCGCCGACGCGGGCCGGGATCGAGAGGGTCATGACGCGTCCCCTTCCAGGGTCGAGGCGAGCTCGCGGCGGGCCCGGTCGAAGCCGTAGCCGGTGAGCAGGAAGACGACGCCGAGGAGCAGGAAGAGCCAGGCTCCGTCGATGATCCGGGCGAAGACCGCGAAGCTCTGCACCGTGGTGAAGAGGACCAGGGCGACCGTGGACATCGCGGTCAGCCGCCAGCTGTCGTGCACCACGCCGAGGACCGCGACGAGCACGGTCACCCCGACGTACAAGACGACCGCGACGACGGCGTGGGACACGTCGCCGGCGGTGAGGGCGTCCGGATCGTTCGGCGGGTCCCAGAGCACCAGCCCGGCACCCGCGACGGTGAGGACGGCGGCCGCGAGGGGCTCGAGGCGGGCGCGACCCTCGCCCGCTGCGACGCCCGCAACGCTCAGCAGCGCCGCTGTCGCCAACCCGACCACCAGGGCCGGGGACCACTCGAAGTCGTCGCCGCCGCCGATGTCGGGGATCGCGGCGGCGAAGAGGCCGACGAGCACGAGCAGGGCGCCCACCTCGCGCCACGGGGCGGTGAAGTCGGGCGACCAACGGCCGTGCAGGGTGGCGATGCCGACCGCGACCACGCCCGCGACGAGGAAGGCGAGCACGACGGCGAGGCCGTCCGGAGAGCTCCAGACGACCTGCCAGACGAACCACCCGGTGCCCAGTGCCAGCCCGATGAGCAGCGTGCTGGTGGCCCTTGTCGCGTAGCCGAGGAGCAGCACCCCGCAGGCCCAGAAGCCCACGAGCTTGGGTTCGTACGCCGGCACCTGGAGGCTCTGCGCGGCCTGGAAGACCACGGCACCGAAGGCCAGCGAGGCCACGATCCGGGCGGCGCCCACCACCGGCGAGGGGACCGTGCCGGCGTGCTCACGCCGGGACGCGAGCCACTCCGCGGCGGCGGTGGCGAGGAGCCAGAAGGCCGCGACGGCGGCGAAGCGCAGCAGCGGGGGAAGTGAGTCGAGGTTGGCGGCGACCAGCCAGATCAGGCCCACGCCGAGGAACCCGGCACCCAGGGTGAGCACCAGACGGCTCAGCGACAGACGGTGGGTCGGTCGATAGCTACGGAGGATCTCGTCGGCGTGGTCGGGGTCGACCCACCCCACCGACTGCCAGTGGATGAGCTCGTCGGTCAGCCAGTCCAGCTGGTGCCGTGACGCGGGTCGCTGGGCGCGCAGGGTGGTCATGGCGTCATCGTCCTCGCCGGGCCGGGGTTGCGCATGAGTTCGATCACTCGTCGCCGCCGGCCTCGGGGTGCTCCGGCTCGCCTTGTTCGCAGCCGCTCCGCAGGCGGTGGCTGCCCTGGTCCCGCGCTGGCTGCCCCCGGTCAGTCGAGCTGACGGCGCCGGGTGAGCAGGTGGTGGCGCTCGGCCTTGTGGTCGCACAACCCGACGGCCCGGTCGAAGGCGTCGCGCGCCTCGTCGTACCGACCCGCGCGGAGCAGCAGCTCGCCGCGCGCGCCGGGCAGCCGGTGGCCGGGCAGGTCGAGACCCTCCAGCAGGGCCAGACCGGCCAACGGGCCGTCGGCCTCGGCCACCGCCACCGCGCGGTTGAGCCGGACCACGGGGGAACCGGTGAGCTCCTCGAGCTCGCGGTAGCGGGCCGCGATGCGCGGCCAGTCCGCGTCGCCCGCGGTGGGGGCGATGGCGTGCTCGGCGGCGATCAGCGCCTGGAGGAGGTACGGCGCGGGCAGCGCGTCGGCCAGCGGCGTCAGCAGCCCGACGGCGTCGGTGATCTCGTCGCGCCGCCACCGCGACCGGTCCTGATTGGGGAGCAGCACGAGCCCGCCGTCCGGGCCCACCCGGGCGTCGCGCCGTGCGTGCTGCAGGAGCATCAGCGCGAGCAGGGCGTCGAGCTCGGGACGCCCGGGTGCCACCTCGCGGAGCACCCGCACGAGCCGGACCGCTTCGCCCGCCAGATCCGCGCGGACCACGTCGGCCCCGGATCCCGGCGCGTAGCCGGCGGTGAACGCGAGGTAGGCGATCTGGGCGGCGGTGTCGACGCGCGCCTCGAGCTCGGCCCCCGACGGCACGGTGAACGCCGCGCGGGCGACGTTCTTGCGAGCCCGGGTCAGCCGCGCGGCCATCGTCGGGGTGCTGACCAGGAAGAGCCGGGCGATGTCGGCGGTGGAGATGCCCAGCACCAGCCGCAGGGTCAGTGCGGCGGCCGACTCCGGGGCGAGCGCGGGTGCGCGCAGAGCAGCACGAGCCGCAGCCGCTCGTCCTGGAGCACCTCGCCGGCATCGGCCATGACGCGCTGGACCTCCTCGGTGAGCTCGGCCTCGACGGCGAGGCGCGGCAGGGTGCGGGCGGCGACCGCCTCGGCTCGCAGCCGGTCCAGGATGCGTCGCCGGGCCGCCGTGAGCAGCCACTCCGGTGGGTTGGTCGGTACGCCGTCGCGCGGCCAGGTGCGGGTGGCGGCCTCGAAGGCCTCAGCGAGGCCGTCCTCGGCCAGGTCGAGGCGTCGGTACTGCGCGACGAGCAGGGCCAGCAGGCGGCCCCACTGGTCGCGGAGGACGCCCTCGAGCGCCGCACCGGCCCCGGTCAATCCTCGTAGCCCTCGATCGACATCACGGGACGGATCTCGAGGAAATAGCTGGCCGGCAGCAGGCGGCAGAGGTCGACCACGGTGTCCCGGTCATCCGCCTCGATGAGGTAGAAGCCGCCCAGCTGCTCGACGGTCTCGGCGTAGGGTCCGTCGGTCACGGTCCGTGCCGCCCCGCTGGCAGCGGGGCGCAGCGTCACCGCGGTCTCGACGCCCTCCAGTGCCTCGCCTGCCACCATCGTCGCCCGCGCGTGCACGGCCGTGGCGAAGGCGGCGTGGGCGTCCATGACGACCTGACGCTCGGCCTCGGTGGCGCGGTCCCACGACTCGGGGTCGTCGGCCATGAGCACGAGGTACTTCACGATGCCGCGCCGGCCTGGTCGACGCAGGGCCGGACCTCGAGGGCGCCGTCGCCGTCGGCGAGGATCCCGCAGACCTGGAGCAGGTTGTCGAGGTCGTCGGTCTTGACGACGTAGAAGCCGCTGAGCTGCTCGACGGACTCGGCGTACGGGCCCTGGGTGATGGTGATGCCCGACTCGGTCCGGCGGACGATATGGCCCTGGGACGCACGGGTCAGCTCGGCTCCGCCGGTCATCTTGTGGCCGCGGTCGGCGAGCGCCTGCGCGAACGCGCTGTGCTGGGCGTAGACGGCCTGCTTCTTGCCCTGGTCGGCCATGGCCCAGGTGTCCTCGTTGTCGGGGATCAGGACGATGTACTCGGTCATGGTGTGAGTCCTCTCGGAGTGTGGTGGTGAGTCTGTCACCGAGATGACGGGCGGACCCTGACGAAATCGACACGAGCCCCGAAGATCTTGCGGCTATCGTCGCGGCCGTGACCGTGCTCCTCGTGACCTCGTCCACCTGGCCCACCGGCGAGCCCGGTGCCGGGGTGCTCGACCGGGCCCTGGCCGCGCGGGGGATCGACGCGCGGTGGGTGTGCTGGGACGACCCGGCCGTCGACTGGAGCCATGCTGACCTGGTGGCCGTCCGGTCGCCGTGGGACTACATGACCAGGCCCGAGGAGTTCCTGGCCTGGGCCGCCGCGGTCGATCGGTCCGGCCGGCTGCTCAACGGGGCCGACGTGTTCGCCTGGAACCTCGACAAGGTCTACCTCACCGCGCTGGGCGACCTGCCCGTCGTGCCGACGCGCGACGCGGTCGACCTGGCCGGGCTGGTCCGCGCGGTCGAGGAGTTCGGCACCGCCGTCGTCAAGCCACGGGTCGGTGCCGGTGGTGCCGGCGTGCTCGTGGTCGACGACCCGGCCGACCCGCGACTCGGCCAGGAGATCTGGGACCACCCCGAGCTGCCCGTCGCCCGTGGTCCTTGGGTGGTTCAGCCCCTCGTCGAGTCCGTGCGCACCGAGGGGGAGACCTCGGTGTTCGTGCTGGACGGCCGCGCCGTCGCGCAGGTCGACAAGCTGCCCAGCGGCGACGAGGTGCGGGTCCACGAGCACTTCGGGGGCGCCACCAGGGCGGTGCCGCTGCGCAGGGAGGCAGCCGACCTGGCGCTGCGAGCGTGTGCGAGGGTCGGCGAGCTGCTGGGCCGCCCGCTCGACTACGGCCGGGTCGACCAGATGCGCCTGGCGGACGGCAGGCTGGTCGTCAGCGAGCTCGAGGTGACCGAGCCCGGGCTCTACCTCGACGTGCTTCCGGGCAACGCCGAGGCGTTCACCGACCTCGTCGCCGCCCGGCTCGCCGACTGGCCGTCCGACGGGCCGTCCGACGGGGACTAGTGGATGGAGGCCGCGGCGAGCCTGGCCTCGCGGCGCGCGTCGTGGGCGAGCCGGCCGGTCTCGCGGCGGACGTCCTTGGCGGCCCGGCGGGCGCGCCAGGCCACGCCCGGCTTGCCGTCGGTGTCGCCGGCCGCGATGAGCAGACCCCCGAGCATCGAGACGTTCTTGAAGAAGTGGATGCGCTGGGCGCCCTTGGCGGCGGGGTCCTGCTCCTCCCAGAAGCGGTGGCCCGCGGCGGTGGTGGGGACCAGGCTGGCGGCGAGCACGGCCGCCGAGAGCCGGGGAGCCTTGCCGCTGGCCAGCGCCAGGCCGGCGAGCAGCTGGGCGGCCCCGTTGACCCGGACCAGCGTCGTCGGGTCGCTGGGGATCGGCACCTGCGGGGCGACCTTGCGGATGAACGCGACCAAGGGGTCGGTCACCGGCTCGGCCGCGTCGGCCTTGCCGGAGGCCGACTTGAGGGCGTTGGCTCCGCCGACCACGAACATCGAGGCGAGCATCGGGCGGGCGATCAGACGGGAGAGGGTCATGCCACCTTCCTACCCGATCCGGGTAGCGTCGAGTCCCATGGGCCCGAAGATCGCGACCGCCGACCGCGTGGACCGCATCGCGATGGAGGACTTCGTCCGCCCCCGCCACCGGGGCACGCTGGTCACCTTCCGGCGCGACGGGTCCCCGCAGATGTCGCCGGTCAGCTGCGGATTGGACGACGCCGGCCGGGTCGCGGTGTCGACGTACGCCCTGCGCGGGCGAAGGTCCACAACCTGCGCCGTGACCCGCGCGCCTCGATCCTGATCCACTCCGATGACTGGAACGACCCCTACGTGCAGCTCGACGGCAGCGCCGAGGTGATCGACCTGCCGGACTCGGTGGAGCCGCTCGTCGACTACTACCGGGCGATCTCGGGGGAGCACCCCGACTGGGACGAGTACCGCGAGGCGATGCGCCGGCAGGGCAAGAGCCTGGTCCGGCTCACGGTCGAGCGGTGGGGCCCGATCGCGGCCGGCGGTTTCCCACCGGGTCGCGAGCCCGCCTGAGGCGACGCGCCGCCGGCGTCGTACACCGCGGACAGGCGTTTGCACTCGACCCCGTCGAGTGCTAAACATGATGCTGGCACTCTCCTCGTGAGAGTGACAACCATTAGGACCGGTGAGCTGAGGTCCGTAGCGCCGGCGGGAAGGGTCCGCCGGGTCCGCCGGGCCGTCCGTCGCGGGCAGTGAGCCGGTCCTCCACGACCGATCGAACGCGTGAGGAATCACCCGCTTATGTCCAAGCTGATTGCTTTCAACGAGGAGGCCCGGCGCGGTCTCGAGCGAGGCATGAACACGCTCGCCGACGCCGTCAAGGTCACCCTCGGTCCCAAGGGCCGCAACGTCGTGCTGGAGAAGAAGTGGGGCGCCCCCACGATCACCAACGACGGCGTGTCCATCGCCAAGGAGATCGAGCTGGAGGACCCCTACGAGAAGATCGGGGCCGAGCTCGTCAAGGAAGTTGCCAAGAAGACCGACGACGTGGCCGGTGACGGCACCACGACCGCCACGGTCCTCGCCCAGGCCATGGTCCGCGAGGGCCTGCGCAACGTGGCCGCGGGTGCCAACCCGATGAGCCTCAAGCGTGGCATCGAGGCCGCCGTGTCCGCCCTGTCCGAGCAGCTGCTCAGCATGGCCAAGGACGTCGAGACCAAGGAGCAGATCGCGTCCACCGCGTCCATCTCCGCGGCCGACGAGACCGTCGGCGAGATCATCGCCGAGGCCATGGACAAGG
>Ga0136611_10001743_pt1 | contig 15114 bp, 12 predicted proteins | sample AntDrymUQ2232306_2_FD_106645 | JGI IMG/M metagenome (GOLD analysis project Ga0136611, IMG submission 106645) | Polar desert sand microbial communities from Dry Valleys, Antarctica - metaG UQ223 (23.06) | ecosystem: Environmental > Terrestrial > Soil > Desert | place: Antarctica: Dry Valley...
CTAGACCTGGGTCGCCGCGCGCCAGCACGCGAAGGCTGCGTCTGCCTCGTCGCGACTGATCGCGGGTTCGAACTCGGCATCGTAGCGGGCCAGCTCGCGCAGATCCGTCTCGGCGACCAGCCCGGCACCGAGTCCGGCGGCGAGCGCGACGCCGTAAGCCGTCGCCTCGTACACTGCATGGCGGCGAACGGGACGGCCCAGCGCGTCGGCCTGAAGCTGGAGCAGGAGCGTGTTCGTCGTCATGCCCCCGTCGACCGGCAGTATCTCCGGCACGTGCAAGCCGGGTACAGCGGCAATCACGTCCGCGATTTCGCGGATGCGAAATGCGATTCCGGCGAGCGCCGCGCGTGCGATATGGCCAGACGTCGTGCCAAGGCCGAGCCCGGCCATCAGCCCCCGCGTGTCGAACCGGCCATGCGGCGCCCCAAGGCCTTGCAGAGAAGGTCGCACTTGCGCGCCGCCCGTGTCGCTGACGGATCGCGCGGCCGCTTCCATCGCCTCCGGCGACGCGAACAGGCCGAGTGGACCGGACATCCAATCGAGCAGGGAACCGGCCGTTATGACCATCCCTTCAAGGCAGTAGCGGGTCATGCCGCCGACGCTCGCCAGTGCTTCCGCCGGCATGCTCCTGTGCGGCATCATCGGCTCGGAACCCGTCGCTGCCATCAAGACCGCCGAGGTGCCGTAGGTCGCCTTCCAAGCACCTTTGGACGACGCGGCGTGCGCAATCATTCCGGCTTGCTGGTCGGCGATAACGGCGCAGATCGGCACCGACGCGCCTAACTCGGAGGCCGTTGTCGTGGCTATCGAACCCCAGCTGTCGACGAGGGTGGGGAACAGGCTCCGGGGAAGGCCCTGGTGCGCCAGCAGCGCGTCGTTCCAGCCCTTGCCTCCAGCATAATCCAGGTAGCCAGTCATCCACGCGCATGAGAGATCGGTGACGTGCGCAGCGCCCCCGCTTAGCCGGTAGATGAGGTAGGAATCGAGCGTCCCCCAGCACAGTTCGCCCGCGCGCGCGCGCGACTCGCCACCGGCCGTCGCGATCGCCGTTAAGAGCTTCGCCGATGGCGCCTGAGGCCAGGAGATAAAGCCCGCGTCGCGCAGCTCGCGACACCTGTCCATTCCGCTGAGGTCGCTCCAGACGAGGATCGGCGTCAAGGGCTCTCCAGTGGCGCGATCCCAGAGTACGACGCTCGAACGTTGGGTCGTCACACCGATTGCGGCGATGTCCGCGATGCAGCGTCCCGCCGCCGCCAATGCCCCGTCGATCACGCGAAGGCTGCTTCTCCAGATGGCGGCGGCGTCCTGCTCAACACGCCCGGGGCCGGGAAAATGCGTCGCAATGCCTTGCTTGTCAGTTCCTAGCACCGCCCCCGCTGGGTCGACGACCAGGGCGCGCACGCCCGTCGTGCCGGCGTCCAGCGCGAGCAGAAGCTCAGGCATCGGAGATGAGATTTCCGGGGTTCATGATCCCCTGAGGGTCGAGCGCCTGCTTTAGCCTGCGAAGCATGGCAATGCCGCCTTCACCCAGATCATGCGCCAGATAGCTTTTGCGAAGCCGCCCCGCGCCATGATGATGCGCGATCCCCCCGCCGTGCCGCGCGGTCTCTTCCATGATCGCGTGCCAGCATGAGAAATAGGTCGGCTCCATGAGTGCGCTGTCGTCGAACCTCGCAGCGAAGCTGAAGTAGAGGTTCAGCCCGGATCGGTAGACATGTGAGCTGTGTGCCGACGCGTTGACCACGCCCGGCACGGCCGCGAGAGCGGCGATCGCGTCGCGGTAGATCGCGCCGATCTGCGTCCAGCGCCCGGAAATCTCGACTGTGTCCGCCACGATCCCCCGTTCGAATAGGTCGAGCCATTGGGGCACGTGATTGCGGCGCTCCATCCAGGTGTGAACAGCGGCCGGGTCCGCCGGCAGCAGTCCTGCACTCCTGACGATCTCGGCGACGGCGGGCATCTCCGCATCGACACGCGATGGGGGGCCCTCATGAACCATCAGCAGCATCGCCTTGCCGTCCTGATCGTGCTCTCTGAACAAGCGGCGGACCTCCTTCCCGTCATACTGGCGCATGACCGGAGGCCGCCAGTCCGCGAGGACGATGCGGCGTTGCGCCTCGAAACCTGCGTCCATGTCCGCGGCGTAAAAGGCGCTGAAGCCACGTTGTTCCGCCTTTTGACGAAGCGATAGGGTCACTCCCGTGACGACCCCCATTACGCCTTCCGCCCCCATCAGCAGGTGCCGCAAATCCGGCCCAGCGGCGGCGCGCACTGCCTTGCCCAGCGTCACGACGTTTCCATCTGGCAGCACCGCTTCGATCGAATGGACGATATCCTCGATATTGCCGTACGCAGTCGAGAATTGCCCGGAGGCACGCGTCGAGACCCAGCCCCCCACGGTGCTTATGCCGATCGACTGGGGCCAATGCCCGATCGTCATTCCTCGCGCGGCAACCGCCTCCTCCGCCATCATGCCGTTGACGCCTGCATCGAAGCTTGCCAGCAGATCGGTCTCGTCGATCGAGCGGACGGCGTTCATCGCGCCCATGTCCAAAAGGATCGAGTCAGATGAAGGCTCGATGCCGCCGCAGACGCCGCTGCCAAGCCCGAACGGGACGATCGATACGCCGCGTTCCCCCGCCAACAGCACGACCCGCCGCACGTCCTCGACCGAGCTTGGTCGGACAATCCAGCCGGGCCCTTCGATGGCTTCACCGCGCCAATCGCGAAGATGTTTCACGGCCCATTGATCGAAGCGCCGGGTATGGCGGGCTTCGGTGTCGCCACGGACCTTGTCGCCCCCGATCGCGGACGCAAGCGCTTCGCCGATGACGTCTAACATTCCGGCGCTCCCTGTGCAGGATTTGCGAGTGCCCGGCGGCTTTCCTTCTCGATTGCGCGACAGGTCGCAATCTGCTCGGCTTGCTCGATTTCACCCCAGCCGAGCAGCGCGCCCATAACGGCCGCCGCGGGTTCGAGCGCCGCGAGGCCGGCCCCGTCATCGAACCAAGCGCGCGCGCTGCGCCTCACCCAGTAATCCTCGAGCGTCGCCGCGCCTTCGTGCGTCACGGCGCGCGCGGCTTCCGCAGCGACGTCGCCGCCTTCGCGGACGATCTCGGCGGCCTCGTCGCCATAAAGGCCGACAAGTCGTTCGGCCACGACGCGCTCCATTTCGCCCAACTGGCCGAGTGCTGCGAGCGTCCTCTCACCGCCCGGCAACGGCACATCCGCCGTGGTGCACGGCTTGTGGGCGACCTCGAGTTGCGACACGACCTCGTCGACCACCCGCTCGGCCATAGCCCGATACGCGCTTAGCTTGCCGCCGGCGATCGAGATCAATCCCGCCGGGGACGTCCAGATTTCGTCCTTGCGCGACACCTGGCTCGCCTTCTTGCCTGGCTGCGTGATCAAAGGCCTGACGCCGGACCACATCGCGACTATGTCATCATCGGCAATTGGCTGCGTGTCGAGCCCCGCTTCAATCGCCTGGAGAAGATAGTCGATGTCGATCCGGCTGATGTCGGGCCAGTAATCGGCCGAGGGGTGAAAGACGTCCGTGGTCCCTATGTAAGTGAAGGCGCCGCGCGGGACCGCGAAGGTGCTGCGCTTGTCCGAGGCCCGCAGTACCAGCGTGGCGTTTATCGGCAGGCGATCTCGATGGAGCACGAGGTGAATTCCGCAGCTGAGCGAAAGCCGCGCTTCTGTTTCACCCGTTTCGAGCGATCTGATGCGATCGACCCACGCTCCTGCGGCGTTGACCACCCGACGGGACCGGACGCATGCGCCGAGATCTTCACCGGCGAGAGCGGAGCGGACGACTACGCCCGAGATCCGGCCGTCGTCTTCGACGAAGCTGACGGCTTCGGCATGATTAAGCACCTTGGCGCCAGCGGCTTGCGCAGCGCGAACGTTCGCGATCACGAGACGAGCGTCGTCGGTCAGGAACTCCGGATAGATGATCGCGCCGTTGAGACCCTCCCGGCGCACCATCGGTTCGCGTCGCGCCAGATCGGCCACCCCGATCACCTCGTGGCGCTCGGCCTCCGGAACTGCGCCGAGCTTCTCGAAAGTCCAAAGCGCCGCCCTCAGCTTGGCCGCACCTGCCATCGAACTTGTCGGGATCAGGAAGGGCGAAACGCGGGCTAGGTGAGGCGCAATGCGGCGCACGATCTGCCGTTCGGACGCGGCTTCCTTGACGAGCGCGATGTCTCCCTGCGCGAGATAGCGGAGCCCACCGTGGATGAGCTTAGAACTGCGGCTGCTGGTGCCGCTGGCGAAGTCCCCCGCTTCGACCAGCGCCACCGAAAGACCCCGCATAGCGGCGTCACGCGCGATCCCGGCTCCAGTAATGCCGCCGCCGATTACGACAAGGTCATGAAAGTCTGCGTCAAGCGCTTCAAATACGCGCCGACGGCTTCTCGCATCGATACTTGTCCCATTTGTCATCAAGGTGCCATGTTCTTGCCGGGGCGGCCGGCGGGTCGTCTGCGCAATATGAGAAGTGGTCAGCCTTCGAGAAGGTCTACCCAGCCCAAGTCAGCGTAGCTAGAAACGCGCGCTCGCCTGTATTCCGTAAAGGCGCGGTTCGGCGGCGATGAACGTCGGAATGCCGAACGCGCCGCCGGTATTGCCCGCGTCCAGGAGGTAATCCTTGTTGGTGAGGTTCCGGGCGAAGCCAGCGATCTCGTAACGTTCGTCGGCGAAGCTTACGCCCCCCCGCAGGTTGAACAGAGTATACGCGCCTTGAGAGATCTCCGGCCGATTGGGAACTTCGAAGAAGATGCGGCTGCGATATGTGACGCTGGGGGTGGCGAACGCCCGGACGCCGCTAGCAAGGGGTGCATTGATGGTGAAGCCGCCCGCCGCCTGCACCTCAGGCTGCAGCCTGAATTTGTTGCCCGCAAATCGCCCGTTTTCGGGCTTATCGTCTATGCCGCCTTTGATGTATCCAATGTTCGCGAACGCACTCAGCCAGCTAGTCGGCTTCACGAAAACCTCCGCTTCAACGCCGAGGTTCGATGCCGAGCCGGCGCTGACCGTCTGGGTCACGCCGCCCGCACTGGTTACGCTCACCTGAAAATTATCGTACTTCTGAAGATAGACGCCAAGCGAACCCGAGAGAATTCTCGTCGCCGCCTTCAGGCCAACCTCGTAGTTCATGACGTTCTCGGCGGCAATGTCCGTAAATGCCGGGACTGGTCCGGTCGGAGTCGCGCGGGCAGCCAGCTGGACGGTCGGCGAGCGTCGGCCCTTCGAAACTGTAACAAAGCCGTTGAAGCGGTCCGAGAACCGGTAGAGCGCATTGAAACGCGGAAGCACCGCCACAAAGCTATCGTCAGTGAAGAAGGTCTGCCCACCTGTATCAACTTGAGTCGGGATCAGCGAACGCCCGGTAAGCACCGCGCGGGGTACACGTGCACGAAATCCTGACCGACGTTTTTCAATCAAAAGACGGGCGCCGGCGGTCAATTCTAGCACCGGAGTAGGGATGAAAGTGCCGTCTACGAACGTCGAGTAACTATCGTTCTCGCCGATATTCCTGAATTCGGAAGAGTAAGGAATGGCCGTCGCGGCTCCGCGGCTCAACACCGCGGTCGCACGCGATCCATTCACCGTACCATTGGCCGCGATACAGCGCTCGGCCGCGGGCAGGCGTAGCACGTTTACAACACACTGGATGAAGGTTCCCTCCTCACTCGAGAAGGGGACTGCTTGAAAGCTGTCCTCCCGGAAAGCGTTGAAGCCGAACGCGCCGCGGAAGCGGTCGCTGGTGTAGTTGAACCGTGCCTCGAAGCTTCCTTGGTGGCCCTGGGCATTCTCCGCGAACTCCAGGAAGAACGCACGCGAGCCATCAGCATCGAAAACTTCCAGGGAATCGAACTGACGATAGCCGCCGATGACGGTAAGCGCCAAACCGCCGCCGAGATCCCAGTCGAGCGTCAGATTAGCGTCGTAGACGTCTCGGGTCAGTCCGAGCTTTGCCGCCCCGAGAACCTCTTTGGAAAAAGGTGAACCGCCCAGGTGAGAATCGCCGAACGGATCGGCGGGCCCCGACTCGGTCGGCAGGCTGCCCGATGTAAAGGCGGTGCCGGGGCTCCGCTGCCGGTCATACGTGAGGATGAGGTCGGCTTTGAAATGCTCGGTCGGACGATACCGCAGTGAGCCTCGTGCGCCAAACTGGTCCTGACCGTTGAGATCGTCTTGGCCAGGCGCAATGTTGTTTACATAGCCGTCCCGCTTCTTGAACGCGAAGGCGAGGCGGCCAGCGAGCGTGCCGGAGCCGCCATTTACGAAGCCGCTCAGCAGCCGCTGGTCGAAGTTGCCCACCCCTGCCGTCATTGCGCCTGCAAAGCCTGGTTGGGGTTTAGCCGAAATGATGCTGATTGCACCGATTGCGGAGGCGGTTCCGAAAAGGGTCGCCTGCGGCCCTTTGATAACTTCGATGCGCTCGACATCGTAAATGTCTTGGTAAGAGCCGCGCGAGCGGGAAATGTCGACGCCGTTGTAGTAAAGCGTTACCCGCGCGGCCTGCTGGGCTGAGCCGCTGTCGGATGTAATACCACGTATGACGACGCCAGGGTTGTTGGCACTCTGCTCCTGGATGTTGAGGCCAGGCACGTAGGCGCTCAGTTCATCCAAGTCCGATACGCCGAGCTCCCGCATCCGTTCGCCGCTCGCCACCGAGACGGTGATCGGCACATCGATCAGTCGCTCGTCACGTTTTTGGGCGGTAACAACGATTTCCTCAACGTCCTCGACACCGGGACTTGGCTGCACTGACGTTTGTGCAAGCGCGGGTTGAGCGACCCCCGTGAGGAGGACTGCCAATGTGCCCCGAAGCAAGGGTGCCTGGATTGAAGTGCTCCTTGAAGAAGCACTGGAGATCGTCTTTGTATATGCAGACATTGCCAACCCCCTCATTTAGGTGGGAACCTCTAAAGGGGCATAATCTTCCTGTCGACTCTCAGAGCGGTCCTGGCCCAGAAGATGACGGGCCAGCGCGCTCTGGTCCTCTCCACGCAGCCCTTGATGCTTGTGTCGATTGGGCAATCCGCCAACGACCAGCCTGTTGATCGATGGACCGATCGGCTTATCAACGCCAAGTTCACGGGCAGGAGTAGCTGTATGAAGATCGACCGTCGTTCCGCGCTTGCTTTGTTGGGGTCCGGGCTCGCCATGCCTGTCGAGGCACGCGAGCGTAAAAAGCCTTCCATTGTGTTCCAGCACGGCGTTGCAAGCGGAGACCCTACCACTCAGGGTGCCATCCTGTGGACCAGGGCCACGCCTGTCGAGGTCAATTCAGCGATCGACGTGCCGCTGAAGTGGCGGGTCGCCGGCGCGCCCGACGGAAGGGCTGTCGCCGCCGGTAGGGCCACCGCGCGTGCAGCGCGCGACTTTACGGTAAAGGTTGAACCCAGCGGGCTTCGCGCTGGCCGCGACTACTGGTTCTGGTTCGAAGCTGCGGATGGAACACGTTCGCCAGTGGGGCAATTCCGGACCTTGCCGGTTGGCGCCACCTCCGAGGTCGTCCTGGCAGTGGTATCGTGCCAGCTCTACTCCGGGGGGCTCTTCAACGCCTACGACGCAATCGCGAAGCTTCCGCGCCTCCACGCTGTCGTCCATCTTGGCGACTATATCTACGAGTATGCAACCCGCACTTATGGCCGTGAAAACGCCGTCAAACTGGGCCGCCTTGCCGACCCGGACCGCGAGATCCTAACGCTCGACGATTACCGCCGTCGCCACGCCAGCTACAAGAGGGACCCCGATCTGCAGGCGGCGCATGCTCGCGCGGCCTTCATCTGCGTGTGGGATGATCACGAGACCGCAAACGACGCGTGGGTTGGCGGCGCCGAGAATCATGAGCCCGAGGAGGGGGACTGGGCCAGCCGCAAAGCGGCGGCGATGCAGGCCTATTTTGAATGGATGCCGATCCGGGATCCGATCCGCGGCAAGCCTTGGGACGCAATCAACCGCAGTTTCCACTTCGGCGACCTCGCCAGTCTGCTGATGCTCGAAACCCGGTTGCTCGGCCGCAACAAGCAAGTGCTCTACAAAGGCGAGGCAGCCGCACCCGCCGACTACCAAGCCTTGCTCAAGGAACGCGCGCAGCCTTCGCGCGAGATGCTCGGCCCGGAGCAGACACGCTGGCTCGACCGTGAGCTCGCGGCCTCGGTCAAGGCGGGTAGGCCGTGGCAGGTGCTCGGCAACCAGGTCGTCATGGCGCGCGTTGCCGGCGTCGACTTGAAAAAGGCGCTCGGCGCTCAACGTCATGCCGAGACGATGGCCGTAATTTCCGAGAACTACCGGAAGCGTCTGGCCGCAGCGGACGCTTCCTACCGCGCCGGCGTGCCGTTCAACCTCGATGCGTGGGATGGCTACCCGTCGGCCCGTGAACGCCTGTACGCCTCCTTCCGTAAGGCCGGGTCGCGACCTCTCGTTTTGTCGGGCGACAGCCATGCCTTTTGGGCAAACGACCTGTTCGATGCATCGGGCGCACTGGTCGCGGCCGAGTTCGGCACGTCCGCGATCACCAGTCCGTCTTACGGCAACCTCCTGCCCAAGATCGGTTTGGGACAGCTGCTCGCGGACGCCAACGAAGAGGTCTCGTTCTGTGATCAGAACCAGAAGGGCTTTATACTGCTGACGCTGACGCCTGAGATCGCGCGAGGGGATTATGTCGCCGTCTCGACCGTTCTGGAAAAGCCCTACACGACGCGAACGCTCGCCGCCTTCGAAACCCGCGCGTCGTCCCGATCCCAACGGTTGCAGCGGCTCCGGTAGGATTCCGGAGGGCGATCAGGCGGCTGCCGCAACCGGCGCCTTACCGAGGATCATGTCGCAGGCTTTTTCGGCGATCATGATCGTCGGTGCGTTGGTGTTCCCGGAGATCAGCCGCGGCATGATCGAGGCGTCGACCACCCGCAGGCCCTCCACGCCGCGGACGCGGAGCTGCGGATCGACGACGGCCATCGCGCCATGGCCCATCGGGCAGGTACCGACCGGATGGTAGATGGTGGTGCCGCGCTCGCGCGCGAAAGCGAGCAGTTCCTCATCGCTTTGGACGTCAGGCCCGGGGCTTATCTCGTGGGCGATATAGTCGCTGAGCGGCGTCTGCGCGGCCATCCGGCGCCCCCACTTGAGCCCGGCCACCGTCACTTCGCAGTCGAGCGGATCGGTGAGGTAATTGGGCGCGATTGAGGGTGGGGCGCTGGGCGCCGCCGACCGGATCCGGACGTGTCCCCTGGATTCCGGCCGCAGCTGGCACGGAGCGATCGTGAGCCCCGGCTCCATCTCCAGGACCATCTTCTGTTCGGTGACTATCTTGTTCGTGTCCATCGTTGCAGGAAGGATGTGGAACTGGATGTCGGGCCCGGCGAGATCCGGGCGGGAGCGGCAGAAGGCGGCAATGTGGGCCGCCGAAAGAGTCAGGAGGCCGGTGCGGCTGAAGAGGTAACGCGCAACCTCCTTCAGGAAGCGGGTTCCGCGAGCCATTTCGTTGATCGAGATCGTGCCCCGCTTCAGTCGGAACGTCTCCGCGACGACATAATGGTCCTGGAGATTCTCGCCCACGCCTGGAAGGTCGTGAACCACCGCGATGCCATGCTCCCGCAGGAGCTCCGCAGGGCCGACGCCGGAAAGCTGGAGGAGCTGGGGCGAGTTTATCGCGCCCCCCGCAAGGATGACTTCCGCATCGGCGCGCGCCGTCCGCACCTCCCCGTGCTGGACGTACTCGACGCCGACCGCCTGCTTGCCTTCGAACAGCACGCGCGAGGCGAGCGCATTCGTTTCAACGCGAAGGTTCGGGCGACCCATGGCCGGATGGAGGAAGGCGACCGCGGCCGAGCAGCGGCGGCCGTTGCGGATCGTCACCTGATACCAGCCGACGCCCTCCTGCTCGGGCCCGTTCACGTCGCGGCGTGGCAGGCCGAGCGCTTCGCAGGCCTCGACCGCCGCTTCCGAGACCGGGTGGGACATGGTTGGGTCGGAGACGTGCAGCGGGCCGCCCACGGCGTGGATCGCGCACGCGCCGCGCTCCTGGTTCTCCGATCGCCGGAAATAGGGGGCGACATCGTCCCAGCCCCAGCCTTCGCAGCCGAGCTGCCGCCAGCGGTCATAGTCCGCACGCTGGCCGCGGATGTAGAGCATGGCGTTGATCGAGGAGGAGCCGCCGAGAACCTTCCCTCGCGGCCAGACGTGCTGCCGGCCGTTGGACCCGGGATCGGGATCGGTCACGAAGAGCCAGTTGACCTTGGGATCCTTCAGCGTCTCGGCATAACCGACCGGAACCTGGATCATCAGGTTCGATTTGAACTGCTTCGGGTTCTTAAGCGGTCGATCGTCGCCGCCTGCTTCCAGCAGCAGCACCTTGGTGCGGCCATCGGCGCTCAGCCGGTTCGCGAGAACGCAGCCCGCCGACCCGGCGCCGACGATGATGTAGTCAGCCCGCAATGCCTGCTCCATCGCGCCCTCCTTTTGCTGCCGCTCGGCGGATAAACTTTGCGGTCGCCTGCGGCGGTGTGAAGGGAAGCATGTGCCCCCCGTCGACCATATCAGTTTCGGCAATCGCTCCAAAGTGGAATGTCCGCAGGCCTGGGCGGTCCGGGATACGTGGATGCCAACAAGGGCGGGATCACCGGCGGCTCCTATGGCGGCTTCATGGCCCTGATGGCGCTCGCCAAAGCGCCCGACGCGTTCGCGGCGGGCGTGCAGAGCTACGGCATCATCAACTGGCACACGATGTGGCAAACCGCCGATCCGCTGCTCCGCGAGTATCTTTTCTCGCTGATGGGCGATCCGGCCCAGGTGAAGGGGGCCTACGACGCCGCGTCCCCGATGACCTATATCGCGGCAATCAAGGCTCCATTGCTTTCGCTTCAGGGCGACAACGACATCCGCGTTCCCCGCGGTCAAGCTAAGGAAGTGGTAAGCGTCCTGAAGGCCAAGGGGCACACAAACGAGACGATTTTCTATCCCGCCGAAGGACACGGCTTCCAAAAGCGCGAAAACCAGATCGACTCCATGCGCCGCACGGTGGCCTGGTTCGAACGCCACCTGAAGGGTGGGACCGCGGGGAAATAGCGGCCTGGCGGTTGCTCGCTCCGAGTACCCGGAGCACGAGCTAGCTGGCAAAACAGGGCAGAGCTGAAGAGGCGAGACTACGAAGTGCGCTCGGTCCCGACTCGCGCGAGTGTGAGCCTGACGGCAAAGGGGCGGTAGCAGATATACTGCACTTGGCGCTTGATCATGGTGGGCACCAGTCACGCTTCGCTTGCTGACACCAAACGAAGCGATGCCCCGCAGCCATTCCGCGGGCGGTGGGCCTCAGTCTTCGCTGCGCTTGCCGTCCCCTACGGGAATCGAACCCGTGTCTTCGCCCGTGAGAATGTCATGTAAGCTTCCGTCACGGCCAAGGGGTGGGAGGGGACCCTCCTGCCGTGTAGGGGTCCGCTCTGCGCCAATCCCGGATGGCGAGTTCTGCGGCCGAGCTTCCCGGTAGCGGACGTTTGTTCAGTTATGCGCCATCCTGGAAGTATCGGGCTGGGCGGCTCGTCGTAAAAGCGGATCTTCGGCACACGCGTGTTCAACCGGGCCACTTAAATGATCGTGCGGCTCTCATCATTGCGGCCGTTGCCGGGCTGAATTGGCGTCCGGGGACGCTGATGAGCGCGATCGTGCGGCTGATCGCTGGGTCGGTGATCGGGCGCTGCAGTAGGTCGGGTATGGTGACCGAATATTCGGGCATGACGGCAATGCCAATGCGGGCGATGACCATCGCCTGAACCCAGTCCTCGCGCTCTGACCGAAAGCGGGCATAGAGCTGCACGTCCTGGTCCTTGCAGGCGGCGAGAAACATCTCCCGCATCTCGCAGGAGAGGCGATCGACACACGGCTCCCCGGAAAGATCCTTGAGCCGGATCACGTTGCGCTCGGCGAGGCGATGATCAGGAGGTAGCACCGCGACATATTTCTCACTGTAGAGCGGATGGCAGTGGAAACCGTCAGGAACGCCGTCGCACGGGTTAACGATGGCGAGATCGAGCCTCCCCTGCTCGAGGCGGTTGAGAAGTTCCGGAACTGGGGCTTCCGTAACCTCCACCTCAACTCCATCGAATGCGTCTTGGAATGATGCCAGGAACCGCGCCATTCGCACTGACCCGATCGTCGCCAGCACGCCCAGGCGAACGGGCACCTTTTGCAGCAAGCGGAAATCCTGAGCGATGCTCTTGGCCCGCTCCGCCTGTTCGTTCATCTTCCGAAGGGTCGGCAGGATCGATTGACCGAAGTCGCTCAGGCGAATGCGCTTGCGTTCGCGGCTGAAGATGGGCGCGCCGAGTTCCTCCTCGAGTGTTTTGACAGCTTTGGTCAGCGCCGGCTGCGATACGTGGCACCTTTCTGCGGCCCTCGTAAAGTTCAGAGTCTCGGCCGCCGCGAGCACGTAGCGTATCTGGAACAGCTCCATTCTAGCCTCCCTCGAGGTAGCGATCATAACGTGAGGTTATCCAACGATACAAAACATCTTCTGTCGCCGGTTGCCGCCGCGGCGTAGCTTCAGCTCAGCAAAGGAGGACGACGATGGGAGTGTTCATGGTAGAACGCGGTCTGAGCGGCATCACAATGGAGGATCTGGCGGGCGCGCAGAAGACGGCGATCTCGAAGGCGGAGCAGATGCGCCAGGAAGGATCGGACGTGCGCTACATCCGCACCACATTCGCTCCGGAAGACGGACGCTGCATGTGCCTCTTCGAAGCCCGCTCGCAAGCCGACGTGAAGCGCCTGAATGATGAGGCTGGTCTGCCTTACCACCGGATCGTGCCGGCGATGGACCTCACGCCCTGATCACGTCCAACCGGCTGGACGGGAGAGAGCTATGGACGACGTCAGGCGATAGGCGGCGCGGAATTAAGTGAATGGAATGGGGCCTTGCAGGTACTCGACCGGCCGCCAGGAGTTCAGCCGCTAGACCGGCTGGTCGGTGACTGGTCCGGCAGCGTCACGCAGGTTCATTCGCACGAAAGGGTGTGCGCAACCACTCTGCCCGGTGGGCCTCGCCGGCATTCGCCGCGATCCCGAGCACTGACTGGTCTAGCGCTCCCTAAACGGCAGCTTTTGGTTAAATGTCGCGCAAACCCGTTCGTCCGCTTGCGGCCACACCCTGCCAGTCCGCTAGGCGCCAATGGCAGACGTCGGAGCGGCTTCGCGCCTTGCCGACAGCGGACGTTCGTTCAGCCTCGTCGGCCCCGCCCCGCGGAGCGCGTGGTTGCTAAGGCGGCCCATGGGTGAGACGAAGCGGCAAATAATGGAGCGATCCAAATGCCGCTGGTTACACCACTCGCAAAGGGCTCATCACCAGAGGTGGACGAGCTCGCACGTTTCTTCGACGAGACGCTGGGTTTCACGCCGAACAGCGTGCTGACGATGCAACGTCGCCCGGCCATCGCTCGGGCATTCATCAACCTCAACATGGCTGTTATGGCGAATGAGGGGCGCCTTACTTCGGAGCAAAAGCGATTGATCGGGCTGCTCGCTTCAAACGCTGCTGGTTGTAGCTACTGCCAAGCCCACACCACCTTGGCCGCCGAACGATACGGCGCGTCGGACGAGCGCCTGGACGCGATATGGGATTATGCCACCAGCTCCGCTTTTACGACAGCGGAGCGCGCTGCTTTTGATTTCGCAGTGGCTGCCGCGAGTCTGCCCAATGCGGTGACACAGGAGATGGCAGCCGAGCTGAAGCGTCACTGGGATGAGTGTGAGATCGTGGAGATCTTGGGCGTGATCGCGTTGTTTGGTTTCCTGAACCGGTGGAACGACAGCATGGCCACTTCCTTGGAGAACGACGCGGCAGACATCGCGCTGCGTCGGCTCGTTGGAAAAGGCTGGACTCGCGGCAAGCACATGTAGCGCACAGCGCAAGCGATCTCGCTCCAGTTTCAAGCTAACCGCTCGCCGCGTCACCTTTGTACCCAATGGTCGGAAAGATGTGCCCGATCATCCAGGAGCGGAACCCCATGGTCTCGGGTTCGCTTCTTACTCAGATCAATGAAAACCGCTGTTATAGAAAGGCTGCTTTGCCTGCTGGACGTGCGCATGCACGCCATAGCGCTTTGCCAAGTGAGCCGGGGCACGCGCCTCAGACTTCCTGCGATGGATACGGCGGCGGGATGCCGCGAGCAGGCTGCAGCGGACCTTGCCAGAGCTTCGCTCATGGAGACGGCAAACGGTCGGCGGCGTCTCGAGTCCAGCGCCTCGAGCTGGATGAGCCGCGCACAAATGCTCCAGGATCTCGATGACAGCGCCGCAATGCGCCTGGCTGTTTGCAAGGCCGAGTGGGAGGACGGCGAACCGGTGTCGAAGGCGCGGAGGGATCCGGACCTGCGCGGCGCATCATAGGGCCGAAACGTCAGTGCCGTTTATCGAGCCGTCCCGCCCTGAATCTCTGCACATAGGGATCGGCAGCAGGATGATGCTCCGCGTAGTCGCCATGCATGGGATGGGCAAACGTCCACTGCTCACCACTCCAGCTCACGCCATACACCGCAGGTCTACCAGGATTGCAGATCACGTCCGCGTCGACGGACTTTGAATCGTCCGCATGCAATTCGATTACGAGACAATCGACCGTTCCGACACTGATCCAGTCTCCGGGTTCGATAGGCGGCGCGTCACTCACTCAAAAGTCCCTTCTCCCACGCGTGACCAGTTGATTTGCGAAGGACGTCTGTTCGAGCCGGCTATGATCGCCCGAGCCGGAAAGAGGTAATACGCTTCTTCAAACTTTGGCCTCGTCAAGTTGCAAAATCCTCCAAAACGCCGGCATTTGCGGCCTCAACGCTATAGCGGCCGGCAGCGTCAAAGTGTCGGAGCCGCTCTTGACAATCAGTCGCTAGATAACCGGCCGTTGTCGACAAGCCTTTGAGCCGCAAAAGATTCCGGCGCAGATTTCCTCCCGCGTTGATCGTTGCAGCAGGGCTGTTCACGTGCGAGTTCGACCATGTCCCGGCTGGTACAACAGTGTCCAGCTCGGGCATTGTTGGTGCATCCGGTATGCTGCAAAATGAACGTTGCACGTCGCAACGATCGATCGCGGCATCAGCGACAGCGTTCGAGCCA
>Ga0136611_10001744_pt1 | contig 15104 bp, 12 predicted proteins | sample AntDrymUQ2232306_2_FD_106645 | JGI IMG/M metagenome (GOLD analysis project Ga0136611, IMG submission 106645) | Polar desert sand microbial communities from Dry Valleys, Antarctica - metaG UQ223 (23.06) | ecosystem: Environmental > Terrestrial > Soil > Desert | place: Antarctica: Dry Valley...
CACGAAGCTCGAGGACGGCGACGTCCTGTTCATCGACGAGATCCACCGCCTGTCGCGAGCCGTCGAGGAGATCCTGTACCCGGCGATGGAGGACTTCCAGCTCGACATCGTGGTGGGGAAGGGACCCGCTGCCTCGTCGATCCGGCTGACGATCCCGCCGTTCACGCTGATCGGCGCGACGACGCGCACCGGCATGATCACGGGCCCGCTCCGCGACCGCTTCGGCCTCGTCGCGCGCCTCGACTACTACTCCGACGACGAGCTCGAGGCGATCGTCACCCGCACCGCCGGGATCCTGCGCGTGTCGATCGATCCGGGTGGTGCGTGGGAGATCGCGCGTCGCTCACGCGGCACGCCGCGCATCGCCAACCGGCTGCTGCGTCGCGTGCGCGACTACGCCGAGGTGCGCGGCGACGGCACGATCGTGGAGGCCACCGCCCAAGCCGGTCTGAAGCTGTTCGGCGTCGACGGGCGTGGCCTCGACAAGGTCGACCGAGCGATCCTGCACGCGGTGTGCAACCAGTTCGGCGGCGGGCCCGTCGGGTTGAGCACTGTCGCGATCAGCGTCGGCGAGCAGTCGGAGACGGTCGAGGACATGTACGAGCCGTTCCTGATCCAGCAGGGCATGCTCGCCCGCACCCCCCGCGGCCGCATCGCCATGCCCGCGGCGTGGCATCACCTCGGTCTGACGCCGCCGCAACGAGCGGAGCAGACCGGCCTGTTCGCCGACTGACCGCGATCGATCCGGGAGAACTTCGAGTCCGCAGTACGATTTCGCGAGGGGTTGCGACGTGGACCATTGGAGGGTGCACGATGGCAGCAGGGCGAGTGCCGAGAAGTCAGTACGAGGCCGAGAACACCGGCTTCAACTCGAGATCGATCAGGCCTTCCTGTTCACCGAGGATCCCGATCCGGCCTGCTTCTCCTTCGTCGCGGACGTCGATGCAACACCGTTGCTGCCGGTCGAGGATCCGGAGGGCGTGATCTCCGCGACCGGGGGGTCGACGTCGTGGTCGGTTTCCGACACGACCTGCGACGGCGCGCAGTTCCCCGAGCAGAGCGCCGTTCGCAGCGGAATGCTCGAGGTCACCTTCGAGGGCACGACTGCGAAGGGATCGTTGAGCCTCGAGTTCGACGACCCCGCCACCATCACCTTCGTCGCCGACGACGGCTCGTGACCTTCCGCCTCACACTTGCGTCGTACGCGCGGCTTCGAGGAAGGACATCGTCTTGCGCCACGCGGCGGCTGCGGGATCGGCGGCGTAGAACTGCTCGGCCTCGTGGTTGTCGAACGCGTGGCCGGCGGCCTCGACGTTGAGCGTCATGTTGCTCCGGCCTGCGATCGCGGCGCTGAGCGCGTCGACGCCCTCGTTCGGGATGAACGGGTCGGCGTTGCCGAAGTGGAACAGCGTGGGGCACGTCACCTGGTCGAGCATGCCGAGCATCTCCGGAACGCCGGAGCCGTAGTAGCTGACGCAGCACGACGGCGTGCCGGCCGCCGCGACGCCGAAGGCGAGCGTCCCGCCGAGGCAGAACCCCATGACCGCCGGCCGAGCGTCCACTCGGTCGACTGCGTCGAGGCGCTCGTGCGCGGCGACGCAGTCCTGGATCGCCTGCGGGACGTCGAGCTGCTGGACCTTCTCGAACGACGCGGCGAGGCCCGCTTCGTCGTGCTCGGCGGACCAGTGCGGAGCGAACCGCCAGAACACGTCGGGCGCGCCGACGACGTAGCCGGCCTCGGCGAGCCGCTGCGCGACGGCGCGAATGTACGCGCCGACGCCGAAGATCTCCTGGATCAGCAGCACCGACCCGACCGGCTCGGCCGGCTCCCAGATGAACAGGTCCATCGCGCCGGCGTCTCCGCACGGCACCGTCTCGGTGAGCTCGGTGATCATGCTCGCAACTGTTCCACACTTGGTCGGGAGTGGGCTCCGCCGCGCTTCGCCTGCCCCTTCCCGGCGACTCGTCGCTCGCGCTTCCCTCGTCGATGGGTGCCGGAGCCGATCGATGAGAGATCCGGCCGTAACCTTCGGGCCAGTGCGTCTCGCCGACTTCGACTACGAGCTTCCGGCGGAGGCGATCGCGCAGGTGCCGGTCGAGCCACGTGACGCGGCGAGGTTGCTCGTCGACCGTGCCAGCCGCGGCGCCGAGCATCGCCACGTGCGCGACCTGCCCGATCTGCTCCGCGACGGCGACCTCCTCGTCGTCAACGACTCGCGGGTGATCCCCGCCCGGCTGCGACTCCACCGCGCGACCGGGGGAGCGGCCGAGGTGCTCCTGCTGGAGCCGCTCGACCCTGCACGGCGGACATGGGAGGCGCTCCTCCGCCCGGCGCGCAAGCTGCGCCGCGGAGAGGTGCTCCACGGCGGCGATGGCACTGCGGTGGTCGAGGTCGGGTCGTGTACCGAGGCAGGGGACACGATGCAGGTGACGGTGCTCGGCGACGGCGACCCGCTCGACGTGCTGCAGCGCCACGGCGAGCTGCCGCTCCCGCCGTACATCACGCACACGCCGGCCGACGCCGAGCGCTACCAGACCGTCTACGCGGCGGAGCCGGCGTCGGCGGCCGCCCCGACCGCCGGGCTGCACTTCACGCCGGCGCTGCTCGACACGCTGCGCGATTGCGGGATCGGCGTCGCGACGGTCGAGCTCGTCGTCGGCCTCGACACGTTCCGGCCCGTCACGGCGGAGGATCCGCGGCAGCACGCGATCCACAGCGAGCGGTTCGCTGTGTCCGAGGAGGTGCTCGCACGATGTGCAGAGGCGCGCCGCGTCGTCGCAGTCGGGACGACGAGCGTCCGCGCGCTCGAGAGCGCGGCGTCGACCGGAACGCGCTCGGGCCGGACGCGCATGTTCATCCACCGCCCGTACGACTGGCAGGTCGTGGACGTGCTGATGACGAACTTCCACATGCCGCGCACGACGCTGCTGATGATGATCGACGCCTTCGTCGGCGACCGCTGGCGCTCGCTCTACGAGACCGCGCTGTCCGACGGATACCGGTTCCTCAGCTTCGGCGACGCGATGCTCCTCGACCGCCACGCCTCCTGACGCGCCGCTGATGCATCCCGTCACCGTCACCGTCGAGCACCGCGACGGCGCCGCACGCGCCGGAGTCGCGACGACCGCTCGCGGCTCGTACCGCACGCCGTGCTTCATGCCCGTCGGCACGCGCGGTGCGATCAAGTATCTGAGCGCCTCCGACTACGAGCGGCTCGGCGCGGAGATCGTGCTCGGCAACACGTATCACCTCATGCTCCGCCCGGGCGCGGAAACCGTCGCCGCGTTGGGCGGGCTCGGCCGGTTCGCCGGCTGGAACGGGCTGACGCTCACCGACAGCGGTGGCTTTCAGGTGTTCTCGCTCGACCCCAAGGTCGACGACGACGGGGTGACGTTCAAGAGCACGTACGACGGATCGTCGCACCGCTTCACGGCCGAGCGGGCGGTCGCCGTGCAGGAGCTGCTCGGCGCCGACATCCAGATGGTGCTCGACGTCTGCCCGCCGCTGCCATCGGAGGCGCACGTGATCCGTCTCGCGGTGGAGCGCACGAGCGCGTGGGCGGCGCGGGCGCTGGCCGCACACGGGCGGGCGGACCAGGCGCTGTTCGGCATCGTGCAGGGCGGCATCGACGAGGAGCTGCGGGCGGAGAGCGCGCAGCGCACGGCGGAGCTCGGCTTCGACGGGTACGGGATCGGAGGGCTGAGCGTCGGCGAGACGCGTTCGCAGATGCTGCCGGCGCTCGCCGCCGCGCTGCAGCACCTGCCCGACGACCGTCCGCGCTACCTGATGGGCGTCGGCGACCCTGCGAGCCTCGTCGAGGCGGTCGGCCTCGGCGTCGACCAGTTCGACTGCGTGATGCAGACACGTCTCGGCCGGCACGGGACGGCGCTGACGAGCGTCGGCAAGCTGCACGTCAAGAATGCGGTGCACACCCTGAGTGAGGAACCGATCGACGCCACCTGTTCCTGCCACGTGTGCGTCAGGCACAGCCGGGGCTACATCCGCCACCTGTTCCAGGTGGGCGAGCCCACCGCAGCTCGACTCGTGAGCATTCACAACATCGCGTGGACTCTGCAGCTGATGCGCCGGATGCGCACGGCGATCGCCGACGGCGCGTTCGATCGGCTCCGTCGCGAGGTCCTGGCGGTCTGGGGCTGAGCGCCGGCCCACTCGCGAGCGCCGCCACTTGGCCACGCAGCGTCGCTAGGCTCTGACGCCGGCCTCATCGGCTGCGCTCCTCGTCACGTCTGGAAACCATGCACGTCCTCACCATCCTCGCCCAAGACGACAGCGGTGGCGGCGGGATCGCCTCTCTCGGCATCTTCCTGCTCATCCCCGTCGCGATGTACTTCCTTCTCATCCGGCCGCAACGGCGGCGGATGAAGGAGCAGTCGGCGCTGCAGGCGGCGATCGGCGTCGGCGACGAGGTGATGACGACGTCGGGCATCTACGGCTTCATCACCGGCTTCGACGGGGACGTCGTGTGGCTCGAGATCGATGACAACATCCAGATCCGGGTGGCGCGTGCCGCGGTGCAGCGCAAGGTCGACACCGGCGCCGACAGCACCACCGATGCGCCCGGTCGCGACACGGATCTCGATGCTCTCGAGTCCGGTGACACGGCCGAGGAGCCGGTCGACGGCGACGTCAACAAAAAGAAGTAGTCGGCAGCTCCCATGCGTCGAAAGTTGCTCTTCTCCCTCGTCGCGATCCTGATCATCGCATACGGCGGGCTCCTGGCCGCGCTGATCACGAGCAGCGAGCCGACACTCGGGCTCGACCTGCAGGGTGGCATCTCGGTCACACAGCAGCCGATCGGGGACTATGACCCCGTCGCGCTCGACCTCGCCGTCGACCGCATCCGTGACCGCGTCGACAGCCTCGGCGTCTCGGAGCCGGAGATCATCCGCCAGGGCGACGCGATCGTCGTCAACCTGCCGGGCGTCGAGAACCAGCAGGAGGCGATCGAGCTCGTCCAGGTGACCGGCCAGGTGTACCTGCGCCCCGTCATGCAGTGCATCAACGAAGGCGTCGAAGAGGAGCCGCACGACGAGGCGGAGGAGCCGCACGACGAGGAGGAGCCGCACGACACGACAGCTCCCGCATCCACCGCCGGCGGGACGAGCGTGCCAGGGGACTCCGCTCCGGACTCCACCATGACCAAATCCACCGCTCCTGATGACACGACCGCCGTCATCGACACGACCCCTGCGTCGGATTCGACCGAGGGTGCATCGGGCAGCGGTGCGCAGCCTCCGGCCGGCCTGCGTGCGCCGGCGGCGCCTTCGACGACCACGGCGTCCAGCACGACGTCGCCGGCGACCGAACCTCCCACGACAGCTCCGGCGACGACAGCTTCGGCGACGGGCGACACGACGGCGACCACCGTCGCTCCGGGGACGACCATCGACCCGGCAACGGTTCCGCCGGAACCGGCGCCGACGGAGACCTCCGTCCCCGTGTCGGACCCGAACATCGAGCAGATCCTCCCGCTCCAGGGCGGCGGCCTCTGCCAGGTCGGCCCCGCCGGCGGCAAGGGCGACGTCTTCAAGAACGACGCGAACGCTGGCATCATCCAGGCTGACTGGGGCGTGACCGTCGGCCTCCGTGACGGTGGCGCCGGCCTCGACGTCTGGAACCAGCTGGCGTCGCAGTGCTTCAACGGCGAGCCGAGCTGTCCGAGCCGCCGCCTCGCGATCGAACTCGACGGGCTCATCGTGTCGGCGCCCTCGGTCCGCCAGCCGAGCTTCACCGGTGAGGTGCAGATCACGGGTGACTTCAGCGAGGGTGACGCCAAGGATCTGGCACGGGTGCTGCGCAGCGGCTCGCTGCCGCTGCGGATGCAGACGCAGTCGGTTCAGACGGTGTCGCCGACGCTCGGCAGCGACTCCCTCCGCGCGGCGGTCATCTCCGGTGTGATCGGCGTGCTGCTCGTGCTGATCTTCATGCTCTTCTACTACCGGATGCTTGCGCTCATCATCTTCGTCGGTGTCACGGTGTCGAGTGCGCTGCTGTACGGCCTCGTGACGCTGCTGTCCGAGACGAGCGGGCTCACGCTCTCCCTCGCGGGCATCGCCGGTGTCATCGTCTCCGTCGGCGTGACCGTCGACTCCTACGTCGTGTTCTTCGAGCGGTTGAAGGACGAGGTCCGCAGCGGCCGCACGATGCGCAACAGCGCCCAGCGCGGCTTCGCCGGCGCATGGCGGACCATCCTGATGGCCGACCTGGTGTCGCTGATCGGGGCGACGGTGCTCTGGTACCTCACCGTCGGATCCGTCCGGAACTTCGCGTTCTTCCTCGGCCTGTCCACGCTGATCGACCTCGTGATCGCCTACATGTTCACGCGGCCTGCGGTGCTGCTGCTCGCTCGGACCAAGTTCATGGCCCGCCGCAGGGTGATGGGCATCGAGGCCGTGCAGGCTGCGGCCGACTCGTGGACCGGGACGGGACCGCGCCCGTCCACTGCGGGAGGCATGGCATGAGCTCGACAATCGACGAGCGCCAGATCACGGTCGAGCCGTCCGAGCGCGCGCTGAGCGAGCGCCGCGGCCCCGGCGGCCGGCTCTACCACGGTGAGACCGCGATCGACTTCTACGGCAGGCGCTGGTGGGGTCTCGCGATGTCGGCGCTGCTGCTGGTCGTCACCGTGCTGTCGCTGATCTTCAACGGGCTCAACCTCGGCATCGACTTCGAGGGCGGCGTCGCGTGGGAAGTGCCATCGGCTGAGGTCACCGAAGACGAGGCGCGCGCGATCCTGCGCGACAACGGCGTCGACGACGCCGGGGCCAAGGTGCAGTCGCTGAGCTCACCGGAGACGGGACCGAGGCTGCGGCTGCAGGTCGGCGATCAGCCGCAGGAGGTCGTGGTCGCGGTGCAGCAGGGGCTCGCCACGGCTGCCGGCGTCGACATCAGCGAGGTCACGTCGAACTCGGTGAGCTCGTCCTGGGGACGCAGCATCACCGAGAAGGCGGTGCGCGCGCTCGTCATCTTCCTCGTCCTCGTGATGCTGTTCATCAGTTGGCGCTTCGAGTGGCGGATGGCGCTCGCCTCCATCGCGGCGATGGTGCACGACGTCGTGATCACGGTCGGCGTGTACTCCTTGCTCGGCTTCGAGGTGACGCCGGCGACGGTCGTCGCGTTCCTCACGATCCTCGGGTTCTCGCTGTACGACACGATCGTCGTGTTCGACAAGGTGCGCGAGAACACGGTGAAGTTCTCGTCGGCGCGCGCGCCGTACGCGGACACGATCAACGTGTCGATGAACCAGGTGCTGATGCGCACGCTCAACACGTCGCTCGCCGCTGTACTGCCGGTGCTGTCGCTGCTGATCATCGGCTCCGGCATCCTCGGCGCCGTCGCGCTGCGCGAGTTCGCCCTCGCACTCCTCGTCGGGCTGATCACCGGCTCGTACTCGTCGATCTTCATCGCCGCGCCGCTGCTCGCGATGCTCCATGAGCGCGAACCGAAGTACCGCAGCCTTCGCGGGTCGCACGCCACCGGTCGGGAGCTCGAGCGCCTGGTGCTCGGCGGCTCGCCCGGCGGTCACCGGCACGAGTCGGCGCGCACTCGGCGGGTCGACGCAGATGCGCCCGTGGGCACGGTGGTCGCCGCGCCTCCTGCGTCGCCGCAGAGCGTGCTCACCCACGCCCCGCGACCGCGCAAGAAGAAGCGCCGGTAGCGCACGCAGCACGGCCGGGCCCGACGTTGCGGGCGGCGGTACCCTTCCGAGCATGACGATCGAAGGTGATGTCGGCGCGCCGTGGCTGACCGCGCTGGTCAGGGACATCGGCGATTACCCGCACGCCGGCGTCACCTTCCGCGACATCACCCCGCTGCTCGGCGACGCCGAGGGCTTCCACCGTGCGATCACCGAGCTCGGCGAGCGCTTCGACGGCGTCGGGATCGACCGCGTGATCGGCATGGAGGCGCGCGGCTTCATCGTCGCCGCCCCCGTCGCATACCGCATCAAGGCCGGCTTCGTCCCCGTCCGCAAGGCCGGAAAGCTCCCGTGGGCGGTGGTGCGCGAGGAGTACAGCCTCGAGTACGGGCGGGACAAGCTCGAGATGCACCGCGACGCGATACGCCCCGGTGAGCGGATCCTCGTGATCGACGACGTGCTCGCAACCGGCGGCACTGCGGCGGCCACGTGTCGGCTGGTCGAGGAGCTCGGCGGCGTCGTCGTCGGACTCGGCTTCCTCATCGAGATCACCGCGCTCGGCGGGCGTGCCAAGCTCGGCGACCGGATGATCGAGAGCCTGGCGCGGTACTGATGGACGTGCGCTGATGGCGACCGTCGACCGGGTCCTGCCCTGGCGCCGTCACCAGAACGTGACGGCGGAGGAGCTGACGCCGCTGCTCACCGCATACCGCAAGCGCCGGCCGAAGGCGTCGGTGGCGCTGATCAACCGCGCCTACGAGACCGCTCGCGAGGCGCACCGCCACCAGCTGCGCTCCAGCGGCGAGAGCTACATCAACCACCCGCTCGAGGTCGCACGGATCGTCGCCGACATCGGCCTCGACGAGATCTCGCTCGCGGCTGCGCTGCTCCACGACGCGGTGGAGGACACGGAGCTCACGGTCGCAGACGTCGAGGCCGGCTTCGGCTCCGAGGTCGCGATGATCGTCGACGGCGTCACCAAGCTCGAGCGGCTCCAGTTCGACTCACGTGAGGCGCAGCAGGCGGCGACGATGCGCAAGATGCTCGTCGCGATGGCGCGCGACCTTCGCGTGCTGATCATCAAGCTCGCCGACCGGCTCCACAACATGCGCACGATCGCCGGCATGCCGAGCGAGAAGCAGCGGCGGATCGCGCAGGAGACGCTCGACATCTACGCGCCGCTCGCGCACCGGCTGGGAATCCAGGAGCTGAAGCAGCAGCTTGAGGACCTCGCGTTCGCGTCGCTGTACCCGAAGCGTTACGCGGAGCTCGACCAGCTCGTCAGCACCCGGACGCCGGAGCGTGACGTGTACCTCGCGAAAGCGATCGCCGAGGTCCGGGGGCGGCTGCGCGAGGTCGGCGTCGAGGCCGAGGTGACCGGCCGCGGGAAGCACCTCTGGAGCATCTACGAGAAGATGATCCAGAAGGGCAAGGAGTTCGACGAGATCTTCGACCTCATCGCGATCCGTGTGATCGTCGAATCGGTGAAGGACTGCTATGCCGCGCTCGGCTCGATCCACGGCAGCTACAAGCCGGTCGTGGGGCGGTTCAAGGACTACATCGCGATGCCGAAGTTCAACCTCTACCAGAGCTTGCACACGACGGTCATCGGGCCCGGCGGCAAGGTCATCGAGGTCCAGATCCGCAGCCGCGAGATGCACCAGCGCGCGGAGTGGGGCGTCGCTGCGCACTGGGCCTACAAGGACGAAGCGACGAACCCGGACATCGACTGGCTGAACCGGATCATCGACTGGCAGAACGACGTCAGCGACCCGGCGGCGTTCATGGAGAACCTGAAGACCGACCTCGAGCAGGACGAGGTCTTCGTGTTCACGCCGAAGGGCCGCGTCGTCTCGCTGCCGATCGGCGCGACGACCGTCGACTTCGCGTACGCAGTGCACACCGAGGTCGGTCACACGTGCATCGGCGCCAAGGTCAACGGCCGGCTCGTGTCGCTCGACCAGCAAGTGCGCAGCGGCGACACCTGCGAGATCTTCACGTCGAAGCTCGAGTCCGCCGCGCCGTCACGCGACTGGCTGCAGTTCGCCGTCTCGCCGCGTGCCCGCAACAAGATCAAGCAGTGGTTCAGCCGCGAGCGCCGGGTCGACGCGATCGAGAACGGCCGTGACGAGCTCACAAAGGAGTTCCGTCGCGAGGCGCTGCCGATCCAGCGGATGTGGGGCAGCCCGATCCTGACCGCCGAGGTCGACGTGATGGGCTACGCCGACCTCGACGCGCTGCTCGCCGCGATCGGCGAGAACCACGTCACCGCCCGCACGGTTGCGCAGAAGATCGGCAAGGCGTACCGCACCGGCGACGGCGACCAGATGTCGGCGAGCGTGCTGAACCTGCGCGGCCCGCGACGCAACCGGAACCAGGCCGGCGTGCACGTCGAGGGCCTCGACGACGTGGTCGTCCGGCTCTCGAAGTGCTGCACGCCCGTGCCGGGAGACGAGATCATCGGCTTCGTCACTCGTGGCCGCGGCGTGTCGGTCCACCGCGCCGACTGCGCGAACGCCGAGAGCCTAAAGACGGGTCACGAAGCCCGACTCATCGACGTCGAGTGGGACGGTGACCAGGCCGGCGCGCTGTTCCGTGCCGGGGTCGAGGTGATCGCGCTCGACCGCTCACGACTCCTGCGCGACGTCGCCAACTCGCTGTCCGAGCAGCACGTCAACATCGTCGCCTGCTCGACGCACACCGGCACCGACCGGATCGCGAAGATGCGCTTCGAGTTCGAGATGGCCGACCCGTCGCACCTCGAGACCGTGCTGCGTACGATCAAGCGGATCGATGCCGTCTACGACGCATATCGCCTGGTGCCCGGCAAGGGTGGCCAGGGAGAGACCGCGGCGAGCTGAGTACCGACCGCGCGCTCGCTCGTTGCCGTCAGGCAGGGCGCGCCTCGGCTGCCCGATCACGCCTCTGGTGACCGGCGGCGACACCAGTCTGTGAGCGAAGTGGGGAACGTCGGCACGTCGACCGTGCGCACGTTCCCCACTTCGCGCACAGCGGCTGGGACATCGACGCACCAGAGCTCGAGGCGGCGTTCGAAGCCACCACCTGCGGCGACCAGTAGCAGCCGCCGGGCGGCCCCGGTCGCGACCGCCGGCGTCGCGCCGCCGAAAGCTCCGGAGCCCGAAAACGGCCTGCCGGTAGGCTCTTCGCCCATGCCCGCGTTCCAGACCACCCCAGGCATGCGGGACGTCCTACCGCCGGAGTCGGCACGTTGGCGGCGTTTCGTCGACGTCTACGCCGAGGTCGTCGAGGGAGCCGGTTACGGCCAGGTCATCCCGCCGCTCATGGAGGACATCAAGGTGTTCGCGCGCGTCGGAGACGCGACGGACGTCGTGACGAAGGAGATGTACGACTTCGTCGACAAGGGCGATCGGCACGTCGCGCTGCGTCCCGAGCAGACGGCGAGCGTGTGCCGCGCCTTCGTCCAGCATCGGCCGGCGACGCCGTGGAAGGTCTGGTACGCCGGCCCGAACTTCCGCTACGAGAAGCCGCAGCGCGGGCGGTATCGCCAGTTCGACCAGGTCGGTGTCGAGGTGCTCGGCGCGAACGACCCGTACCTCGACGTCGAGGTGATCGCACTCGGTTGGGACTTCTACCGGCGGCTCGGCCTCCGGCAGGTGACGCTGCTCGTCAACTCGCTCGGCGAGCCGGACGACCGGGCACGCTACGTGGAGGCGCTGCGCGCCCACTTCACGGCGAACCTTGACGCGCTCTCGGCGGACAGCCGGACCACGCTCACCAAGAACCCGCTGCGGGTCCTCGACTCGAAGCGGCGAGATGACGCGGATCTCATTGCCGCTGCGCCGCGCATTCGGAGCTTCTACAGCGACACCGCTGCCGCCCACTTCGAGACCGTCGTCGCAGGACTCGGCGCGCTCGACATCCCGTTCACGCTGGACCCGACGCTCGTCCGCGGACTCGACTACTACCGGCGCACGACGTTCGAGTACCAGGGTGGCACGCTCGACTCGGCGCAGAACGCGCTCGGCGGCGGAGGCCGGTACGACGGACTCGTCGAGGCGCTCGGCGGTCCGGCGACGCCCGGGATCGGCTTCGCGCTCGGCCTCGACCGCACGCTCATCGCCTGCGACGACGAGCGAGTCTTCGCAGTCGGCGACACGGGTGTGGAAACGTTCGTCGTCGACACGACCGGCGGGCTCGAGGCGCTCACGATCACGCGCGAGCTTCGCGAGGCCGGCATCACCTGTGACCGGGCATACGAGAACCGCAGTATGAAGAGCCAGATGAAGGGTGCGGACCGAAGCGGCGCACGAGTGGCGATCATCGTCGGGACCGACGAGCTCGAGCGCGGCGTGGTGACCGTCCGGCCGCTGCGGGGAGCCGACGAGCAGAGTGCAGTGGCCCGGACGGACTTGATCGACTCAGTGAGGAAGGCCCTTTCATGACATCCACCACGTTCACGCCGTCGACGGCCACGTCGATGCGCACCCACCAGTGCGGTGAGCTGCGCACCGAGCACGTGGGCCAGACCGTCAGCCTGTGCGGCTGGGTCGCGCGGCGGCGGGAGCACGGCGCGGCGCTCGCGTTCGTCGACGTGCGCGACCACACGGGCATCACGCAGTGCGTCGTCGACAACGGCGTCGACGTCCGCAGCGAGTACGTCGTGCGGGTCACCGGCGTCGTGCGGGCGCGCCCGGAGGGGACCGTCAATTCGGCGCTGCCGACGGGCGAGGTCGAGTTGGGGGAGTGCGTGGTCGAGGTGCTGCGGACCGCAGAGCCGCCGCCGTTCCCGGTCGATGCCCGCGCCGACGACGTCGACGAGAACACGCGGCTCCAGTTCCGCTTTCTCGACATCCGGCGCGAGCGGATGCAGCGCAACCTGCGGCTGCGCGCCGCTGTCAACTCCGCGATCCGCACGTCGATGGAAGGGCAGGGCTTCGTCGAGGTCGAGACGCCGATGCTCGTGCCGTCGACGCCGGAGGGCGCGCGCGAGTTCCTCGTGCCGTCGCGCAAGGACCCGGGCTCGTTCTACGCGCTGCCGCAGAGCCCGCAGCTGTTCAAGCAGCTGCTGATGGTCGCCGGCGTCGACCGCTACTACCAGATCGCCCGCTGCCTCCGGGACGAGGACCTGCGTGCCGACCGGCAGTACGAGTTCACGCAGCTCGACATGGAGATGAGCTTCGTCGCGCAGGACGACGTGCTCGCAGCGGTCAGCGAGTGCGTGCTCGCCGCGGCCGAGGCCGTGACCGGCGTGCGCCCGCCCGACATCGAGCGGATGACGTGGCGGCACGCGATGGACCGCTACGGCGTCGACAAGCCCGACCTGAGGTTCGCGATGGAGCTCGTCGAGCTGACCGACGTGTTCGGCGCGACCGAGTTCAAGGCCTTCGCCGGCGCCGGGTCCATCAAGGGGATCCGGGCCGCAGGGCTAGCGGATGAGTACGGCCGCAACAAGCTTGACGGGCTGACCGACCGCGCGAAGAAGATGGGCGCCAAGGGCCTCGTGTGGATGAAGGTCGCCGCCGACGGGGCGCTCGAGTCGCCGGTCGCGAAATTCCTGTCGGAGCCTGAGCAGGCTGAGGTGTCGTCACGGCTCGACGCGCAGCCCGGCGACCTGATCCTCATCGTCGCCGACGACTGGACGACCACGTGCGAGGTGCTCGGTCAGCTGCGCAACGACCTCGGCCGGCCGCCGGTGTTCGAGGGCCTGCCGCGCTACGTGTGGGTGACGGAGTTCCCGCTGTTCGTCGGCGTCGACAAGGAGTCCGGTCGACCGAAGCCGGGTCACCACCCGTTCTGTCGACCGCACCCGGACGACGTCGAGAAGTTCGAGACCGACCCGCTCGAGGTCCGCGCACTCGCGTATGACCTCGTGCTCAACGGCTGGGAGCTCGGATCCGGCTCGATCCGGATCCACGAGCCCGAGCTGCAGCGCAAGGTCTTCCAGACGCTGGGCATCAGCGACGAGGAGGCCGATCGCAAGTTCGGCTTCTTCCTCCGCCCGTTCACCTACGGCGCGCCCCCGCATGGCGGGTTCGCGTTCGGCATCGACCGCCTCGTCGCGATCCTCGCCGGCGAGGAGAACATCCGTGAGATCATCGCCTTCCCGAAGACCCAGAGCGGCACCGACCTCATGACCGGCGCTCCCACCCCGCCCGAGCCGAAGCAGCTCGCCGACCTCGGCATCAAGGTCCTCCCCCCCGCTTCCCCCAAGTAAGACCCGCGTGTGGGCACGAACCGCGTGTATGCGTTGGTTCGCGTCCACACGCTGAATTGGAAGGGGGTCTCGTGGGAGATCTCAACGAATGGGCGGAACGGCGCGACGCGCTGATCCAGCTCGCAGCGGCGCGCGATGCGGGGCTGACGGACGCACAGGTGTGGCGTCGGTCGAACAACGATCTGTACCGCCGGATGCGACGAGGCGTCTACGCGATCAACGGCGCGGCTCCAACGTGGCGTCAGGCCGTTCGCGCCGTACTCCTCGCACACGGATCCGACGTCTTCGCGTCGAATGATTCGGCGGTGCGTCTGCTCGGCGGTTCGCTGCGCCAGCCGTCGGAGAGGATCCACGTCTGCGGCGACATCGACAGTCGTGTGCGTCTCGACGGCGTTGTGGGGCACCGGTCGAGGACGCTGGAGCCCCACGACGTCACGGAACGGTTCGGCATCGCGTGCACCAGCCCGGTCCGCACGGTCCTCGACATGAGCGGCTCGCTGAGCGTCGAGGAGCACGGCGAACTCGTCGATGACTTCCAGCGACGTCGACTGCTCCGCCTCGAGGAGCTCCGTGCCCGGATCGACCGCACGCTCCCCGCGCCGGGACGGTCGATGAAGAAGCTGCGTGCCGTCCTCGCCGTGCGGATCCCCGGGTACGACCCTGGCGAGAGCGCCCTCGAGGGAAAGATCATGCGTGCCCTGACACAGCACGGGCTTCCGCTTCCGGCCCAACAGCACCGGGTGAACCTGTGCGGGTCGCGGTACCGGCTCGACTTCGCGTGGCCGACGCAGCGTGTGTACCTTGAAGGCAACGGCTTCGGCTGGCACCAGCTGTCGACCGACCTCGATTCGGACGCGCGCCGTCAGAACCGGCTGGTGATCGATGGCTGGCGGCCGATCGAGATCACGTGGCACATGAGCGGCGAGGAGATCGCGGCAACGGTGCGCGCGGTCCTCGGCGACGCCTGACGTTGCGTGTGGACTCGAACTCGCCACTACGCGCGGTTCGAGTCCACACGCAGGTCTTTGCGCGGGGCGGGTACGGTCTCGGGGATGGTGGCGCAGCACTTCCGGGCGGGGGTGGTGATCGTCGTGCGGAATCCGGACATGCGCCAGGTGCTCGCGTTTGAGCGGTCGGACTCGCCGGGGAGCTGGCAGCTGCCGCAGGGCGGGCTGATCGACGACGAGGAGCCGGTCGAGGGAGCGTGGCGCGAGCTGACGGAGGAGACGGGGCTCGACGAGCGCCATGTC
>Ga0136611_10001745_pt1 | contig 15100 bp, 11 predicted proteins | sample AntDrymUQ2232306_2_FD_106645 | JGI IMG/M metagenome (GOLD analysis project Ga0136611, IMG submission 106645) | Polar desert sand microbial communities from Dry Valleys, Antarctica - metaG UQ223 (23.06) | ecosystem: Environmental > Terrestrial > Soil > Desert | place: Antarctica: Dry Valley...
TAACAAAATTCATCAGTTCGCAGGGCATAGTAAGTCTCCTTTGACTCTTTTTTGGTAGAAACAGTCAAAAACTTATACGCCTTGCGTTTTCTTTTCAAATATCAAATTGGATAAAGTCGAGCTGAGAATTTCGCGGATGCGGGTAATGTTGTTTTGCAGTAATCGTAATGAAAAAGTCGCAATCGAAAAAATCCACCTCCGAAAATGAATCTTCACCAAAATCCGTGCGGGAAGATTTTCTCATCGCGGGCATCGGCGCGTCCGCCGGCGGCATTCAGGCACTAAAAGAATTTTTCGAGAACGTTCCCGCCGATTCGGGCGTGGCGTATGTCGTTATCCTGCATCTCTCGCCCGACCACGACAGCCGTCTGGCGGAGATTTTGCAGACGACGGCGCGTATTCCGGTGACGCAGGTGTTGGAGCGGGTGAAGGTCGAGCCGAATCACGTTTACGTCGTGCCGCCGAATCAGCATCTCGGAATGATTGACGGATACATTACCGTCGAGCCGAATACCAGTGTCGCGGAACGCCGCGCGCCGGTTGATATTTTCTTTGGCAATCTTGCCGAGTCTCACACTTCACGCGCGATTGCCGTCGTGTTGAGCGGCACGGGCGCGAACGGTTCGATGGGCATCAAGCGCATCAAGGAACGCGGCGGCGCGGCGTTCGTCCAAAATCCGCGAGAAGCCGAGTTCGGCGAGATGCCGGGTAACGCGATTGCGACCGATTGGATTGATGCGGTTTTAGATGTGCGGGAAATTCCGTCGAAGATTATCGCTTATAAAAACAATCTCGGCTCGGTCGAGATTGCAGATTATCCCCAATCTCGACCGGATGACGAGCAAGCCGCGCAATCGGAGGTTGAATTGCGCGAAGCCCACGCCAACCTCGCGCGTCAATTGCGTATTTTCGACACGACGCTTTCGGCAATCACCGACTTCACATATATCTTCGACCGCGACGGGCGTTTTCTCTATTCCAATCAGGCATTGCTAAATTTTTTGGGAATCAGCCTGGAAGAGATAATCGGCAAAAACTTTTTCGATTTGAATTACCCGGAAGATTTAGCCGAGCGGCTGCAAAGACAGATTCAGGAAGTGTTCTCCACGAAAAAGAACTTGACCGACGAAACGCCATTTACCAGTCCGGCTGGAGCGGCGGGTTTTTACGAATATATTTTTACGCCGGTCTTCGGCGCGGACGGCGCGGTCGAAGCGGTCGCCGGTTCGACGCGCGACATCACGACGCGCAAGCATTCGGAAATAAACTTGGCTTTTCTCGCCGAAGTCAGTCAGGATTTAGTGCGTATAGCGGAAGTAGACGAGATTATCAGGACGGTCGGCGCGAAAATCGGAACTTTTCTGATGCTTTCAAACTGTTCGTTCATGGAAATCAACGAAGCGACGGACGAAGCGATTGCGACTCAGAATTGGCATCGGGCAGACGTGCCGAGCTTAATCGGCAGCTACCGCATTGGCGAATTTGTCACGGGCGAATTTCAGCGGGCGATGCGCGCCGGAGAAATCTTCGTCGTCCGCGACACGCAGAGCGATTCGCGCACCGACGCGGCAGGTTACGCGGCAATCAAAGTCGGCGCGTTTGTCAGCGTGCCGCTCATCCGCGACGGCAAATGGCGTTTTCTGCTCGTTGCATTTGATTCAAAGAGGCGTGATTGGCAGGCGAATGAAATCGAGTTGATCGGCGAATTGACGACGCGCGTCTGGACGCGGCTCGAACGCGTCCGCGCCGAAAAAGACCTGCGCGAGTCAGAAGAACGGCTGCAGGCGTTGATTAATAATCTGCCGGGCGGCGCGGCGTTTATTCTCGACCGCGATCTGCGTTATCTGCTCGCCGCGGGCGAAGCCATCGCCGACGCCGAGTTCAAACCGGAAGATTTTATCGGGAAAACCATTTATGACGCGCTCGCGCCCGAATTGGTGACCCAACACGAGGCGATGTATCGAAAGGCTCTGGCGGGCGAATCGTTCACGCACGAACACGACATCCGCGGGGGCACTTTCATCACGCGCGGAACTCCGCTTCGTGCGGCAAACGGCGACGTTTATGCCGCGCTTGCGGTCTCCTACGACATTTCCGACCGCAAAAAAGCTGAAGAAATGCGGCGCGAATCCGAAGAACGGCTGCATCTGCTGATTGAAAGCGCGAGCGATTACGCGATCTTCACTATCACGCCCGATAACATCATTGATTCGTGGAACGCCGGCGCGGAAAAAGTTTTCGGCTGGAAAGAGGCGGAAATCGTCGGCAAAAGCGCTGAGATTTTGTTTACGTCCAAAGACCGCGCGGCTGGCGTTCCAGAAAAGGAAATAAATACTGCCGCCGAAACCGGACGCGCCGAAGACGAACGCTGGCACATCCGCAAAGACGGCTCGCGCTTTTTCGCTTCGGGCGTGATGCAACCGCTCATGGACGGGAAAGTGGCGGGCTTTGTTAAAATCGCCCGTGACCAGACCGAAAAAATCAAAGCCGAGAAGGCTCTGCGCGACCGTGAAACGCTGCAAAAACTCGTCGGCGCGCAGGAAGACGAGCGCAAGCGCATCGCCCGCGATTTACACGACCATTTGGGACAGCAGTTGACCGCTGTGCGTTTGAAGCTCGAAGCCGCGAAGGAAATATGCGGTGAAGAGGAGATTTGCGATAGAATTGACGAAATTAAGCATCTCGTCCGCAGCATTGACAGCGACGTTGGTTTTCTCGCGTGGGAACTGCGCCCCGCCGCGCTCGATGATTTCGGATTAATCGTCGCGCTCGATACTTATACCAAAGAATGGTCGCGTCATACGGGCATTCCGGCGGAATTTTTCAACTCCGGATTAGACGGAACGCGGCTCGCGCCGGAAATCGAAACGAATTTATACCGCATCTCGCAGGAGGCGCTCAACAACGTCTGGAAGCACGGCAAGGCTAAAAGCGCGAATTTGATACTGGAAAAACGCGGCTCGCTGATTAACTTGATAGTCGAGGACGACGGAACCGGTTTCGATGTCGAAGACCAGGCTAATCGAAGTGAAGGACTCGGCTTAATCGGAATGCGGGAACGCGCCGCGCTGGTGGGCGGCAAAATTCAAATCGAATCAACATTGGAGAAGGGAACGACTGTTTTCGTTCGCATTCCGTTGGAAATATAGTCTCAAAGCCCTGTAAAAATCACGGCATCCGGGGCGCTTATCGCTCAACCATCGTTTTACCCTTGTGTCGGCAGGACTTTTTGTGTTAATCAATTATTGTCCTCAGACAAATCAAAACGAACAAAGGGCAAAATTTCACTCTGATTGCCGCCTCCGATTCAACTTATTCTCGTCAATCGAACGCGGTTGACCTGAGAATGCTCTATCAGATTGGATTGCTCGATGTAGCGTTTATCGTTCATAACTTTTTCTCTCAAATAAATGTCGAAATTACGGATATTACTAGCCGATGACCACGAAACCGTGCGCGAAGGTTTGAAACTAATCATCAACGCGCAGATGGATATGGAAGTGTGCGGTGAAGCGGGAGACGGACAAGCGGCGGTGAAATCGGCGCGGGAATTACAGCCCGATGTCGTCGTGATGGATGTCACGATGCCGGAGGTCAACGGGTTGGAAGCCACCCAAAAACTCAAACAGCTTAATCCGCAGATCAAAATTCTGACGCTCACGCGTCACACCGACGACGGTTATCTTAAAGAGTTGCTTCGCGCCGGAGCCAACGGCTACGTTCTCAAACAAAGCGCTTCGAGCGAGCTGCTCCGCGCTATCCGCGCCGTCGCCGCCGGCGGCAACTATCTCGATCCGACCATCGCCGGCAGAGTCATCGGCGGTTACGCCAAAAAACCTTTTAGTACTCAAAACCAAAACACGATCAGCGAACGCGAAATGGAAGTACTGCGCCAGATCGCTTGGGGTTACAGTAACAAGGAAATAGCCGCTATGCTCTCGATCAGCGTTAAAACCGTGGAAGCCCACAAAGCCAACGCGATGCGAAAACTCGATATGTCCAACCGCATAGATATTGTCCGTTACGCCATTTTGCAAGGCTGGCTGCAAGATAACTAGGCGTAAACGATTTTTGTTTTTCGCTTAAAGAATTTTCTCTTCGAAAATTTAATCCCTCCAGATCCGACAAAATCACTCGCCTTACTAATCCCATAAGGGAAAATCCCAATTAAATTCTCTGATCTTCCTAATGTTCACAGTTTAATTTTTACGTCATTATAATTTCAATGCAAAAAACTTCGAGTTGCTGACTTTATACATTTTCGGCAGGGAATGTCATCAGCAGCTCTTACGCAAGTTGCCGTCCGGGTTAGTATGGAAAATTGGCGGCGGCGAGAACAAGGGGGATAGGAGGTGAGGTGAAAGAGAAACTCATCTCCTAATTTTTAATCGCTTTCACAAAACAGCTTTCAGATCACTTTTCATTATTTATATTTATTTGTTATATCGAGGAGCAGTGATAATTTCAATGTTTCTAACCAATGATCCCGATTCATCCTCACCCCTCAATTTTCATAGAGAGGTTCCGAATGTGAAGACAGATACAAAATTCTCTCGGCGCGTTAGTAATGTTTCCCCGCTCGTTTTAGTCGTCGAGGATGATGACGATACGAGTTTGATGTTGAAATACCTTTCAGAGATTTGGAAATATCGCGTCATTTTAGCCGACACCGATGAACAAGCGATGCAGTTGGCAAAAAGCTTTCAGCCCGATGTTGTTCTGTTGGATTATAAACTTCCGAATATTGACGGACCCGCTATGACCCGCCGGATGCGCGAACTGCCGTCGCTCGCCGAGACGGTGATCATTTCTATTTCGACTTATTCCGAACCGTCCGTCCGCGCGTCCGCTCTCGCCGCCGGCAGCAACGAGTTCTTATTTAAGCCTATTGACTTCGGCAAGCTTGAAATTTCGCTCGAAAAGCATTTGCAATTGAAAAATTAATTGTATGGAGGGGTTTGTTAACCGAGTTTTATGGTAAATACTTTATCCGACGGCGTGTACGGTTTGTTTGAATTAGATTCGGCGGAAACGGTGATGTATTCCAAAATCGAGTCCGGTGATTACTCCGCTCACGACGGGAGAACAAAATTCATTCGGTCTTAATTTTTTCGAGGAAGTCGCGCCCGTTTAAAAATGTCGAAGAGTTTCGCCGCCATTTTCGGTATTTCGCCCAAAATTCAGGTTCTTCGCAAAAGTTCAATTTTGTCTGTCAATTTGACGAACAGCCGTTAGAAGTAAAAGTAATGCTGACTCAGATTTTTGAAAGCAATCTCGATGTTAGATCAAAACTATTTATCGTTGATATTAGAAAAGTTTAGTGACGGTAAAATTATGTTCCCGAGCGGGAATTAGAGCAAGCGGAAGCTAGAATGTTAGATATCTACAAAGACAAAAATCTACCGTATCCGGTTAGAAACTTACCTTTAGATTTAAATACTAATCCAAAGACGGTTAACGCGCCGGTCAGGGCAACGGTGCTGAATAAATGGAAACGCACTTTGAGAGAAATGTCTTCCATCGGAGATGTTATTCAGAGCCGAATTTTGTCGTCTTTGCCCGATAATGATTTTGCTCGGCTTCTGCCGCATCTGCAAATCGTGACGCTTTCAAGCGGCGAAAATATCTTTCAACCGGATGACAACGGCACTTTTATCTTTTTCCCCGGAACCGCCGTTTTTTCTCAATTGAATTTTTTGGAGGACGGCAGAACCGTCGAAACGGCGATGATCGGCAATGAAGGCATCGTCGGCATTTCATTAATTTTGAGCAGTCGTCACAGTGTCGCTCCGTGGACGCTAACCTTGCTTGGCGGCAGCGCGTATAGAATTAACACATCTATTTTTAAACAAGAATTCAGTAGCTGCGGTTTTCTTCAAACGTCACTGCTGGAATATTTAAATCTTTATATCAAGCAAATCTCTCAACGAGTCGTATGCAATAATCATCATTTAATCGAAGAACGTTTTTGCACGTGGCTGCTGATGCTCGATGATCGGTGCTGTAAAAACGGACTTATTTTAACTCATGAACAAATTGCTCAACTGCTCGGCGTTCACCGTCCGAGCGTGACGTGCATCGCGCAGGATCTGCGTAGTAAAGAAATTATCAATTACATTCGCGGACGGATTTCAATCCTTAATCGCAAAAAATTAGAAGCATCAGCTTGCGAATGCTATTCGGTGATAAACCATAAACCACATTAGTTTAGTAACATAATCTTTATTATCGGACTCAACATATACAGAGGTAACTGTTCAGGTATGCCGCTAAACTTAACGGCATCAATGGTTTAAAGATATCACTTCCCGCTTACGTTTTCAACTATTTACGTTTTCAACTATTCTTGCCATTTTGCCTGGAGTTTTATATGTTATTTGCACTCTTTAGATTTATTCTTCGGATGAGGTGACAGCTTGAGTTTAAGTTTCGGCACAATTCGTCGTCGCTATGAGCAGGGTTTCGACTCCATTGTGCGGCTCGTCATCCAGCTTGAAGATCGAATTGAAGATTTATCAGCAATCCACGTTTCGGAACCACAACGGCTGATTCGCTCACAATCGGCGGTCATCAAGCATCTGCAACAAACCATTGTCAATAAAGATGTCGAGTTGGTGGAAGCGCATCAACTCAACCACCAACTACAGGCACGCCTCCGCGAGCTTGAAAAGTCCATCGAAGCCGACAACTCCGCTAGTTTTGAACTGCCGATAAGTCGCGATTCGCATAACTCAAACCAGCCGCCGTCGCTCGATTTGCCATGGACGAAGCCCAAACGCACCAGAAGCCTGAGAAAGCAGTCGGGTCTCAGGGTCGGCGGGCAGATCGGTCACGACGGCGTAACTTTGCAGCAGATTGCCGTGCCGAACCGAGTTATCGTTCATCAGACGGATGAGTGTCAGCATTGCGGCACATCGCTCGTTGCCATTTCAGCGAACAGTTTTCACAAAAGACAAGTCTTTGAGATAGAGAACGGCGCACTGTCGGTCATTGAACATCGCGCGTCGCTCAAAAGCTGTCCGAGTTGCGAGAACATCGCCAAAGGACAATTCCCTGTTGCCGTCAAAGCTCCGGTGCAGTATGGCGCGAGCGTTTTATCACGCGCCTTGTATCTGCATCTTTACCAACTGCTGCCTGTCGCGCGGACACAAGAGGCGATGCGCGATTTGTTCGGCTGCGACATCTCGCAGGCTTCCATCCAACGTGCCGCCCGGCTGTGTTCCGCCAAACTCATCAGATGCGAGCAGCGGATCAAAGCGGCGATCCGGGATTCAGCAGTGATCGGCGCGGATGAAACCGGCATCAGAATCAACGGTGCGAACGCCTGGGTTCACGTCGCCCGCACGGAGACCTTGACGCATCTGGCTTCGCACACGCATCGCGGTCAAGCGGCATTCAATACCATCGGCATTCTCAATCAATTCAAAGGCACATTGGTTAGAGACGGGTGGCTTTCCTACAAATGGTATCAGCAGTGCCGCCATAGTCTTTGCAATGCTCACCTACTGCGGGATCTGACCTATATCGGTGAGGCGGAACCGCCGCACGAACAATGGACGACCGCGCTGGCGAAACTGCTCATCGAGATAAAAGAGTCAGTCGAAGCGGCGCGGAACAGTTCACAAACGAAAATGGACAGCGAACTGCACGAAGATTTCTGTCGTCGCTACGACGCGCTGACTGCCAAGGCTGAAGAAGCCGTTCGCGGTTCGCCCGAACAAAAGAGTGCTGGACTGACCGCCGGAAAATTGCTCAATCGTTTTATCAGAAACAAGTCGGAAGTATTGCGCTTTATGACCGACTTCAATGTTCCCTTCGACAACAACGGCTCGGAGCGGGACTTGCGGATGCTGAAATTGCAGCAGAAAATAGCGGGCTGTTTTCGCACAACTGAGGGAGTGAAGACTTTCTGCCGTGTTCGGTCTTATTTGTCGTCGGCGCGAAAGCAAGGTCGAAGCCTGCTCATCGCCATCGAATCTGCCCTGAAAGGCAAGCCAATCGCTTTGACTAGCTGAACTACCTGAATAGTTACTATACAGATTAAAGTGTTGGTAAATTTAGTCTTTTGATCTGTTTCTCTTTTGGATGATTGATAAAGATTTTAATTGCATCGTAAAAAATCAGTAACAAATATAAATTGTGAAATCCATCCGCTTTTGACACATACATATTAAAAAGCTAAAATTTCCCTTTTGTTATCTTAACCTAAGATTTAATTTTCATTTTATAAGGAGTTACAAACTATTGAGTAACGCAAAATTTTTATTTACTTCGGAATCCGTTACCGAAGGACATCCCGATAAAATTGCTGACCAAATTTCCGATGCCGTTTTAGATGCAATTCTCGAACAGGACCCGAACGGCAGAGTCGCTTGTGAAACGCTGGTCACAACCGGTCTAGCCGTTATCGCCGGCGAAATCACAACCAACGCTCGAGTAAATTACAAACAAATCGTCCGCGATACAATCAACGACATTGGTTATAACGATGCCAGCTACGGTTACGACTGCAATACTCTCAGTGTAATGGACGCGGTCGGAACTCAATCGCCGGACATCGCGCAGGGCGTAGATACGGGCGGCGCGGGCGATCAAGGGTTAATGTTCGGCTTCGCTTGTAACGAAACTGTCGAACTAATGCCATTGCCAATCCAGTTGGCGCATAATCTTACCAGAAGACTCTCCGAAGCGCGTCGCAGCGGCGAATTGAAATATCTCCGTCCAGACGGAAAATCGCAGGTCACGGTCGAATACCGCGACGGCAAACCGTTCCGCGTCGAAGCCGTAGTAATTTCCACTCAACACGCAGAAGAAGTTTCCACCGAAACGCTCCGTTCGGACATCTTAGAGAAAGTCATCAAAAATACTGTTCCCGCCGAGTTACTCGATGATGATACGAAGTATCATATCAATCCGACCGGGCGTTTCGTCGTCGGCGGTCCGATGGGCGATGCGGGATTGACCGGACGTAAAATTATCGTTGATACTTACGGCGGTTACGCGCCGCACGGCGGAGGCGCGTTCTCTGGCAAAGACCCGACGAAGGTTGACCGTTCCGCCGCTTACATGGCGCGCTATATCGCCAAAAACATTGTTGCTTCAGGACTCGCTGAAAAATGCACTGTCCAACTGGCTTACGCCATCGGAGTCGCCGAACCGGTTTCAGTTCGCGTTGACACGCACGGAACGGGCAGAGTTGACGAAGATAAACTTTCGGAAGCGGTTCGAAACAATTTTGAATTAACGCCGAACGGCATTATCGAAACGCTTGATTTGCGCCGACCGATTTTCAAAGCGACGGCTAAATTTGGACATTTCGGACGCACGAACGATGAGTTCACCTGGGAAAAAACCGACAAAGCCGATACGCTGCTTTCTGCTTTGAACGGGTTGGCGACCGGCGTTTAGCTGTACCATTCAAAGGGTAAATGGTTTGAGGCGATATAACCGATGGTTTGCTTCGATTCATTTCCCTTTTTGTATTCAATCCTATTTATTAAAAAACCTAAAAATAAAATTATGGCTAAAGAAGGAATTTCAATGGACTACGATATTAAAGACATCAACCTTGCACCGCAAGGCAAACAACGAATCGAATGGGCTGACCGCGAAATGCCGGTTTTACGGCTTATTCGCGAGCGTTTTGAAGCGGAGAAACCGCTCGAAGGCGTAAAGCTCGTAGCTTGCGCTCATATTACGACGGAAACGGCTAATCTAGCCAGAACGCTGCAAGCGGGCGGCGCGGAAGCTATCTTAATCGCTTCGAATCCGCTTTCAACGCAGGACGACGTTGCCGCATCTTTGGTTGCCGATTGGGGCATTCCGGTTTTTGCGATGAAAGGCGAATCAACCGAAACTTATATGCGCCATGTGCGGATGGCTCTGGAATCGAATCCGAATATCATCATTGACGACGGTTCGGATGTCGTAGCGACGATGCTCAAGGAAAAGCCGGAATTGTCCAAAACAATTATCGGCACGACCGAAGAAACGACGACCGGCATCGTTCGCCTGCAGGCAATGGTCAAAGCCGGTGTCCTGAACTTCCCTGCGATGGCGGTTAACGATGCGCAAACCAAACATTTCTTTGACAATCGTTATGGAACCGGACAATCAACGCTCGACGGAATCATCCGGGCGACGAACATTTTGCTCGCCGGAAAAAACTTCGTCGTCGTTGGCTACGGTTGGTGCGGTAAAGGTTGCGCGATGCGGGCGCGTGGTTTGGGAGCGAACGTCATCGTTACGGAAATTGACCCGATTAAAGCCATTGAAGCCGTGATGGACGGTTTCCGTGTGATGCCGATGACCGAAGCCTGCAAAATTGGCGACTTCTTCGTCACCGTCACTGGCAATCGTCACGTTATTGATAAAGAACATTTTGAAGCGATGAAGGACGGCGCGATTGTTTGTAATTCAGGACACTTCGATTTGGAATTGAATCTCGAAGCGTTGCGCGAAATGTCTTCGGAAGTCGCCAGCCGTCGCCCGTTCGTCGAAGAATATATGGGCAACAACGGCAAGAGCGTTATTGTCCTCGGCGAAGGTCGCCTGATAAATCTAGCAGCAGCAGAAGGGCATCCGGCGAGCGTGATGGATATGAGCTTTGCTAACCAAGCTCTTTCAGCAGAATATTTGGTTAAAAATAAAGGCTCGCTTGCGGCGGGAGTTCATGTCCTTCCGGCGGAGGTTGACCAAGAAATTGCTAGTTTGAAGCTTCGCGCGCTCGGCATTTCAATTGATTCTTTAACTCCTGAAATGCTTGAGTATATGACAAGTTGGGAAACCGGAACTTAGTTGCTTCGCAAAGTAAAAAGGCAAAAGGTAAAAGTAAGGAAATGAATCCAAACTTTTACCTTTTGCCTTTTAAGATTTATGTTCGTACTTTTGAAATCAAAAATGCGCCGATAATCGCAAACAAAAATAACGGACTCCAAATCGCAAATTCCGGCGCGATGTAGCCGCTCAATCCGAACTGCTCGAACGTAATCGTCGTCCCCATAAACAAAAGCCAGACACCGACTGCGTAGCCGACCGTCACGACTCTTCCCTTGCGGCTTAAAGATAACGCAAACGGTGCCGTAAAAAGCGTTATGACAAACGGCAGAAATAAAGTCGTGTATTTTTTTTCCAACGCCACCTCCAAATTTCTTCTTTCGGTTTCCGACTCGCTGTTCTTTATTTGCTCTTCGGTTTCGCGCCGGTTGAGATGACTCGGCTTTTCATTCAAATTGCTAAACGGGTTTGACGTCTCGCTTAGCTCGCCGTTCGAGATTTGTTTGACTTCCACTTTGCCGTCGTTCCATTGCTGTCTTTCGGCATCGGCGGAAAATCTTATTTTGTCCTTCTCCCAGACGGCTTCCGGCGTTCGGTAAATGCTTTGCAGTCTGGTTTCGTCGGCTGAAAATTCGTAGACCGAAAGATTTTTTACTTTCTGATTAAAGCCGGTTTTGGCTTCAGTCAATTCAAAGGAATAAATCCGTCTATCGTTCGCCACCCAATACTTCCCTTCCTTATTAGCAACGATGCCGCGGCTGCGAATTTGAGCGCGCAGTTCGTCTTGAATCGCATTTGTTTTCGGCGCGACCACCTCTTGGATGCCCCAATTAACGATACCGAACAAAATCATCAAACTGAAACACGGCAATAAAAGCCGGTAAACGCTTTGACCGGCAGCCGTCCAGGAAACGATTTCATTTTGTCTCGATTTGATTACGAATGTCGCCAACGTCGCAATCATCGAAGCTGAAGGAGCTAATTGCAGGTAAATAAACGGCAGTAAAAAAAAGAGATATTTGACTAGCAGCAAAAATCCACCGTTGATCTCTCCGGCAAATTTCCAAAGTTCAAACGCCGTGAAAATCATATAAATGACGGTCAAAAAGATAACCGTCAAAGAAAAATATTTCAACAAATTACGAATAATATCAAAATCTAATATGCCGGTCGTTAAATTGAGATAAGATTTTCCGATTTTAATTTCGCGCGATTTGTCAACGGAATCTGCCTTAAACCGCTGATAAAAATTACCAACGGCTTTACCTAATAAAAATCTGTTCGTCAGAAAAAGCCATGTGATTGCCAGAAGAGTTGTCACAATTGGAAACAGAGCTGCCGTAAACACCGTAATTTGTCCGGTTCGCGCAAGTTGTTCTCCCAGGAGAGTAATCAAATAATAAAGGGCGAGACCGACCAGAGCAAAAAAAATACCCAGACCTCTGCCGCCGCGATTGAACCTCAAAATTAAAGCCGTTCCCAGCAAAGAAAAAAACAGCGGCGTAACTGAAAGTATAATTCTCCTCTGCCACAGTATCTGCGCTTCAGTTTTTTCCTTCCCTTCTTTTCCTTTGGAGTACCGGGCGAGTTCCATCAATCCAAGTTCCTCGGGCGCCCCTTCTGTCTGAGTTAGTTTTTCAATTATCTCCCCGCGGTTGGTCTTAATCGCCACCCGAAACTGTCCGACATTTTCCGAGACAAATTTTGTCGTTTGTCTCGGAGTAGAGAAAGTGCTGACAATCGCATTTTCCAAAACTAATTCCGAACTTTCTTCTGTCATGTCAATTCTACCACTTTTTGACGTTATCAGACGCGTTTCGCCGGTTTTTTTATCTTCGTTATAAATAAAGATATTTTTCCAACTTCCCTTTTCAAAATCGCCGCCTTTCACATAAATTGTATAGCCGTTTATTTCACTATTGAAAACGCCGGGTTCAACCGGCGATTCGAGTTTATGAAGAGCGGTTTGAAGAGCCACTTGACGAACTAATCGAGCGGCAAAAGGAACACCGTAAAGATTTATAAAAAACGTAAAAGATGAAAGGATAATACCCAAAGCTACGATGGGAAGTGTTATTTGGAGATTTCCGACTCCGGCACTACGGATGGCGATCAATTCGCTGTCGCCCGACATCCTCGATAATCCAATAATTACGCCGACCAACACCGCCATCGGACAAGTGAAAGCGATTACATTCGGGACAAGGGCGAAGGTTAATTGCCAGACTAAATTTTTTGGGATATTGAGGCTGAAAAAAATGTCGGAATAACGGCTGGCTTGCTGTATAAATAATATAACGCTCAAAAGCAGCCAGGAAAAAATATAGTAAGGTAAAATCGCCTGAACCAGATATTTTGAGATTAACCAACTAAAACGCTTCATTAAAATCTAAATATTTGCCGTTAAAATTTTTTCTTCGATGGTTTCCCGACCGAGTATATTTGAAATCAAACGACGCAGAATTGCGGAAATTTCTCTGACATCGCCGCTTTGGGACTCGGCTAACTCAATGAATTTTGCCGGAGAAACTTTTTGGACTTCATAAAACAATTTTCTTTGTTCGGGTGAAATTAACCATTTATTACGGTTGAAATGACATTGTTGGCAAAGAATATGAAAATTGATTTGCAAGCCGGCGGGCGCGTTTTCGTTGATTTCTCTTCTACAATTTCCGCATCTATTCCAATCAGGCAAATAACCGCCGAGTTTCAATATCCATAACTCAAAATAGAGACCGATGCTGTCGAGATTTTCCGGATGAGCGGCGGCGGTTTCAAGACAAACTTTAGCCATTCGGTAGAGCCGTTCGTCTGGGTCGTGCGGCGGAGCGAACTCCAAAAGCAACTCAGCTAAATAAGCAAACTTCTGTAAAAATTTCGGCTCGCCCGCCGCTTCAAAATATGATTTGACAAGTTCTATTTGACCGATAGAAACGAGTTCTCTTTCTTCTTTCTGAAAATATGAAATGTTAATAATCGAAAACGGCTCAAGTCCGCCGCCGAAACGACTTTTCAGACGTTTTGCTCCTTTGGCGACTCCGCGCACCAGACCCTCACTTTGGGTGAGCAAAACGACGATTTTGTCCGCTTCCGCCAGGCTGTATGTTTTGAGAATTAACCCTTCTGTTTCTACCAGACCCATCTGAAATTTATCACCACGGAAAAAAATAAAAAACCCACGCTAAAACCAAACTGACGACTAGAAACTGCGCGAAAATTTTTAAGCCGTAGATTATTTTGTCCCTCGAATCGCCAGCCGCGAATACCCCAAACGCGACTCCAACGAAAAAAGCGAAACCCATTAAATATAAAAAGTGAATCATTTTTTTCTCCCCGATTGGATGTCAAACGCGTCTAAAACGGCTAAATAATTTAACAATCCGGCGATTTCCAAAAACCTGCCGCCATATTCAAATGTTGACCAGGCGGCGACATTCGGTAGAGGATTTGCAAAAAACAGAGTAGTGATAAATGTTCCCAAGCCGTTTCCCAATCTGGCAAAAACATTAAGTAAGTACAATAAAGAACCGTCTTTAAAATCAAACCCCGGATAATAAGCTCCACCGCTCAACACGGCAATGACGAACATTGACCAGACAACTGCAGCGATAATTATTCCTCTTTTCCAACGTCCCAGCATCAGATGTCCAAAGCCGGGTAAAAACCACGAAACTATTCCGACAAAAAAGGGATTAGTCATAAATAAACTGCCTCATTCTTTTAACTTCTACTTTAACCGTCGTCCTGCTGACGATTCGGATTATTTTTATGTATCACTCTCTAACTGTTCGAGTCAAACAATTTAGACTTTAACAATGTACTTTAACTTAGTATAAAAGATATTTTTCTCTCATTTGATTAAATTCAATTACGTCGGTTTGCCAGAAAAGTTTTACATCAATCGGTTCGTTTCGCTTTTCAAACATTTCTCTCATTTTACTTGTTCCGGCAATTACATCAAACGGATTACGGTTAAAGGCGTATTCGTATTCCCCAATCTTCCATTTGAAGTCCTCTGTATACATATCAAAGACGGTTTTAACCATCATTAAACCAGTGAAAACAGGCTCGAAAACTTCTCTTTTTGTCACGTGTAGAAATACGCCGCCGCAGCTTTGATTGGCGTGTTTCTGAAAGGTCGGCAAGAAATTTATCGGTCGAAAGATAACGCCGGGAAGTTTGAGCGCCGCCAGAGCGGCGGCGTAATCATCAGCATCAATATAAGGAGCGCCGACGATTTCAAACGGTCGAGTTGTCCCGCGTCCTTCAGACACTTCGGTTCCTTCAAAAAAGACTGTTGCCGGAAAAACCGCGGTTGTGTCAA
>Ga0136611_10001746_pt1 | contig 15092 bp, 10 predicted proteins | sample AntDrymUQ2232306_2_FD_106645 | JGI IMG/M metagenome (GOLD analysis project Ga0136611, IMG submission 106645) | Polar desert sand microbial communities from Dry Valleys, Antarctica - metaG UQ223 (23.06) | ecosystem: Environmental > Terrestrial > Soil > Desert | place: Antarctica: Dry Valley...
CTTGCGGACGCACTCGAAGAGGATGCCCGACTTCAGCAATCCCTTGTGCACGGCCGCGGCGATGCCGCCGTGCCGGCGGATCGTGTTGATCGTCCGCAGGTGGTGCTCGTGCCCTTCTTCGGTCGGCAGACCGCGGTCGAGCGAGACGCCCAAACTCGTGCCGTAGAAGGCCTGCTCGATGTCGTGCGTCGCCAGGGCATTCCCGGCGAAGAGGACTTGGATGAAGCCGAGTCGGACGAGTTCCGCGACGTGTTCGGCACCTCCGGTGTGGACGACGGCCGGGCCGAGCACCGCGATGATCTTCTCGCCGCTCGCCCGGCAGCGCTTCATCGCCGCGGCGACCTCGCGGACGCTCACGGCCTTCGGTCGCTCGCTCGATACGGGACTGGCCATGAACTCGAAGAGGTTCCCCTTGCGCGCCTCGGCTTCCGGGGGAAAGACCCGCGTCCCCCGTCGGCCGACGACGATGCGGTCGCCCGGCGCGACCTCCGTCATGGGCACGCACCGGGCCGCGGAGCCGTCGGGATCGACGACGATCCCGCAGTCCATCTCCTGATCCTCGACTTCGACCCACTCTCCGCTCAGTCGGATCTGCGTGCGGAAATTCGTGCTGCAGTAGAAGCCGTCGGGATAGGCTCCGGGGATGTCGGCGGCGACCGTGAGGCAATCGCCGCTATCCGTCGGGACGGCTCCGTGCGGGTGGATCTCGGCGAGGATCGCTTCGAGTTGCGCCGGCGTTTCCGCCTGCACTTCGAAGCGGACGCGGCTGGGATCATCCTGCTTCTGGCCGAGGACGAACTCCGAGATGTGGTAGCCGCCGCCGCGCGAGAGGACGGCGTCGAGCACTTTGGGGAGCAGGAGCGAATCGACGATGTGCCCCTGCATCTCGACCTGTTCGACGAAGCGCTTCGGCTCGGCGGTCGGCATCGGCATCCACCCGTTGGGGAAAGGGGTCTACTTCGACATGCTCCACTTGGCATCTTTGACAACCGCATAGACGCGGGTGTGTCCGCGGAGGTCTTTGGTGCGGCCGGGGATGATCGAGAACGCGACCGTGTCCTTCTCGGCGTTCGCCACGAGCCGGTCGCCGCCCGACCCGCTCCAGGTGAAGATGAGGGCGTACTCCTTGTCGAAGTCGATTTCTTTCGCGAGCGCCGCCTGCGCATCCTCGGCTTCGATCATCTTGGCGAGGTCTTCCTTCGATGCAATCTTCATGGGCTGACCCGGCTTGGCATTTTTGACCGCGAGCTTCGCATCTTTCAGAACGACCTCGCGGGCCAGTTCGTTCTTCTCGTCGGCTGCCGGGGCGAAGGCCGCGAAACCGAGTGCGAGAAAGGCCATCGGTAGTGTGCGCATCTCGTGGCTCCTGTACGTGGGCGGAATGCTGATCCGTGGCGACGAGTTGGAATCTCGTCGCCACGGTGCCATTTTGCGATTGTACAACACCTCCGCCCTCAACTCTTCCGCAATCGTCACGGCTTGCCCTGCCAGCATCACTTCGCTGTCCCGCACGTCCGTCCTTTTGAACTCCGAGTGTCTTGCAATTTCTACAACTCCGACTTTCCCGGCCGCGACTGCGAGTCAAGATAGAGGTGAGGGTGTGGGTTGCACGCATTGACGGCGTGCTGCCAATCCTCCTTGGGGGGCCGCTCATGCACGGGGCACCTGATTCTCGGGGCGATACTGGGGCGAATACCACAACCCGAACGATTCGGCTCAAGTCGCTCATCGCGACGGTGCTGGCGTTCGCGACTCTTACCCCGGCGGTGATCGCCCAAGCGCCGCACGAACGCTCGGCCGACGACCGCCTCGCGGTGCGGGTGCAGACCGCGCTGGCGAATGATCCGAAGCTGAAGCCCCACGACCTCAACCTTCTCATCAACGTCGTCGATGGCTTCGCCGTGATCGGCGGGGCCGTCCCGAACGAAGATTTGATCCCCCGGATTCGCTCCGTGGCATTGGCCGTGGAAAACATCCGGGGGGTGAAGGTTTCCGGCTGGATCGCCGGGCCGGACAAGCGCGACGACCCGTACGCCCGGAAGATCGCCGAGCAGATGGAGGAGCGTAAGCCGGTGCCGAAGGCACTGCTCGAACCGCTGCCGCCACCGGTGCCCTACGCGCTGCCGCCGCTGGCGATCCCCGCGCAGTCGCAGCCGAGCGTTCCGCCGGTGGCACCCCAACCGAGGGAGGCTCCTTCCGGCACCACGGTCGTCCGTCGCTCGCCGGCGCCGGGGGGCCTCTTCCTCGATCCGGTTGTGTCGGCGTCGGCCCGCAAGCCGCTCGCTCCCGGTGCGGCCCCGCTGCCGTATCCGACGATCCCGCCGCCCGGCGTGCCGACGCAGCCCGTCGGCGTGCGGGAAGTGGAGAGGCCGAAGGAGCCGCGCTTCGCCGAACTCGTCGTGAAGCTGTCCGGTTCGACCGCCACGATCACCGGTCGCGCGGCGAAACTCGCCGACGCGTGGGACTACGCCGATATCGTCGGATCGTGGCCGGGGGTCGACACGGTCGTCGTCGGCGCGGTGAAGCTGAAGTAGCGGCCGCCCGGCTTGGCCCGCTTCCGGGCGGTTCCTATACTGGAGGGGAACCGCCCCGTTCCGACCGGCCCACCCCGAGACGCCATGACTGTCGCCCCTTCCGGCAAGCGGAAACTCGATCCGCTCGCCGCCTTCCTCAGCTACCTCCTGCCGGGCTTGGGGCAAATCGTGCAGGGGCGGGTCGGCAAGGGCGTGCTCTACTTCGTCTGCCTCTACGGCCTCTTCTTCTACGGCCTCTCCATGGGGAGCTGGAAGAACGTCTGGCTCGGCGACTTCAGCGGTCAGTCCGAAGTGCAGGTCGGCGGCATGAAGTTGCCGAAGGGGATACTGAAGGATCTGTCGTACCGGCGCGAGTTCGCCGGCCAATTCTGGATCGGCATCGCCGCGTGGCCCGCCATCTTGCAGTACCAGACGACGGAGCCGATCCCGAAGCCGGACGAACCCGGCAAGGAGATCTGGCAGCCCAAGCCGAGCGCGATCTTCGGCACCTATATGCAGGCCCCGTCCGAAGGGCAGTTGAACCAGCTCCAGCGCGACGGCGACAAGCGCTGGGATCTCGGCTGGGTCTTCACGGTGATCGCGGGGGTGCTGAACATCCTCGTGATCTACGACGCGCTCGCCGGGCCGGTCGTGAGGGACGAAGACGAGCCGAAGCCGACGGGGGGTGCCTCGTGATGCCGCTCGCCTCCGCCAGCATCTACTGGGATTTGCCTCTCCTGCTCATCGCCGTGAGCCTCGTCTACAGCGCGACCCGCCACGACCGGTGGGATCGCATCGTGAAGGAAGCGGCCGGCTGGATCGTCCGCATGGTCGGCTTCCTCGGCGGCCTGGGCGTGCTGCTGTACGTCCTATCGACCTATCCCCACCTCTGGCCCTATGCGCTCGCGATCGGCCTCGTCTGCACCATCGTCTACTACGCCGTCACGACGGACGCAATCCGCCGGTTCCGGAAGCCGGCAGCGGCTCCCGCACCGGCCCCGAGCGCGAAGTAGCAAGTCGACAGCGCGGGTGCTTCGGTGCAAGCTGGATGGTCAGGTCGGCTTTCGAGGAGTGTCGCCATGTCCGTCTTGATGACGCAGACGCACGGGCAGATCGAAATCCCCGTCTGGGTGAACGACCTCGCGTCGTTTCGCATATGGGTTCATTCGGGAGTGCTGCCGGAAAAGTTGGGGGTGCATTTCCTCAACGGCCAAGTCTGGATGGATTTCAGCATGGAGGAGATGTTCAGCCACAACGCCGTGAAGCAGGCTTTGAACTTGGCCCTCGGGCAACTCGTGCGATCCGAGAAGCTCGGCGTTTATTGTCCGGACGGGATGCTCGTGACCAACGAGGTCACCGGGCTGGGCACGGAACCGGACGCGATCTTCCTTTCCGCGGAGACCTTGGAAACCGAGGGCGTCCGATTCGTGACCGGCAGGAGCGGCGACGCCGAGGCCACGGAGATGGTGGGCGTCCCCGACCTCGTCGTCGAGATCGTCAGCCCGAGTTCGGCCGAGAAGGACATGGAGTGGCTTACGACGGCCTACTTCGAGGGCGGCATCCCCGAGTACTGGCTCATCGACGCCCGCGCGGACGAACCCGAGTTCGACATGCTGACCCGCGGAGCCGACGGATATGTCTCCGCGAGGAAGACGAAGGGGTGGGTGAAATCCAAGATGTTCGGCCGATCCTTCCGTCTGATCCGCGGCGAGTCGTTCGGCCTCATCGACTACACGCTCGAAAGCCGCTGACGCAGCCGTGTCAGCGCCCACTCCGCCGCTTCGCGGATCATCTCGTCCCCGTCTCCGCTCGCCTTCTCCAGCGCCGGGACCGCCGATGCGTCGCCGGTGTTCCCGAGCACGATGGCCGCGTTCCGCAGCAGGCCGGTGCGCTTCGTCCGCATCAGCGACGTGCCCCGGAACCGCCGGCGGAACTCGGCGTCGTCGAGCGAGAGCAACTCGACGGGATCGAGCGCCAGCAATTCCGGGTTCGTCGGGAACGCACCCGGTTCGCCCTTGCGGTTCCACGGGCAGACGTCCTGGCAGACGTCGCAGCCGAAGAGCCAGCCGCCCATCGATTCGCGGAGTTCTAGCGGGATCGATCCGCGCAGTTCGATCGTGAGGTAGCTGATGCACTTGCGGGCATCGAGCACGCCCGGCTCGGGGAATGCGCCCGTCGGGCAGGCGTCGAGGCAGGCCGTGCAGGTGCCGCAGTGGCTCGGGGTGTGCGGTTCGCTCGCCGGGAGTTCGACGCTCGTGAGCAGCGCCGCGAGAAAGAAGAAACTGCCGCGGTGCTTGTCGATGAGCATCGTGTTCTTGCCGAACCATCCGAGGCCGGCGCGGCGGGCGAAGTCGCGCTCCAGAAGTGGAGCGGTGTCTGCGGCACCCTTCGCGCGCGATCCCGGAACCTCGGCTTCGAGCCATGCGGCGAGATCGTTCAGCTTGTCCCAGAGCAGGCGGTGGTAGTCGGGGCCGAGGGCATATCGGGCAACCCTCACGGGGATCGGGGATCGGGGATCGGGGATCGGACTCTCTGCGAAACCCGATCCCCGATCCCCACTACCCGATCCGTACTCGAACCCCAGCATCACGACGCTGCGCACAGGCTCCAAAATGCCGGCGGGATTGCGGCGCTGCTCGCGCCGCTCGTGAAGGTAGGCCATCTCCCCGGCGTATCCCGCGTCGAGCCAGTCGCCGAAGCGATCGAAGCCCTCGGCATCGGTCGCCGGAGCGATGCCGAACAGCCCGAAGCCGTGCGCAAGCGACCGTTCGCGGAGTTCCGCCGCCAACTGGACAGCGTTCACTCCACGTCCAGCACGAAGGCGGTGCCGTCGGCGTTCGCCGTGAGGAGCTTCTTGCCGTCAACCGTGAACGCGGCACCATTCGCGGCGAAGGGCAATTGCCACTTGGCGATTTCCTTGCCCGTCATGTCGAAGACGCGGACTTCGCCCGTAGCCGCGAGCGTCGCGAACTTGTCCGACGTGGGCGAGACCACGAGGCCGTTCACGCCGCCGGTCACGGCCTTCACGGTGCCGGTCACTTCGCGCTTCGCCACGTCGCCGACCTTCACTTCCCCTTCGGAGTCGATGACGACGACGCTCTTCTTGTCGGTCGTGACGCCGATATCGGCGACGCTGTTCTTGAGGATGGGCCAATCGGCCCCGAGGCGATCCTTCTTCGCCAAACCCCAGATGCGGATGACGCCGTCCTTGCTGCCGGTGACGCCCCACTCGGCATCGGGGGAGAGCACGGCCGCCGCGATCTCGCCGCCCTTGGTCGTCGTCGGAGCCGCGGCCCCGGCCGCGAAGATGTCGAAGCCGGAATCCTTAGCCCCACTGCCGGCCCAAACCGCGCCGATCGACTTGCCGTCTTCGGAACTCGCGAGGAAGAAGGGTTGACCGCCGGGCGTCAGCGTTTGCACTTCCTTCACGGGGGCGAACGTGAACGTCCGCAGTTTGATGTCGCTGCCGCTGCCCGCGACGATCTTGTCGTTCCCGACGAAGACGATGGCCGTGACGTTGCCGCCGAACCCCGTGAGCGTCGCGACTTCCCGGCCGTTCGAGAGGTTCCAGACCTTAACCGTGCGGTCGTCGGAGCCGGTCGCCGCGTACTTGCCATCGCGGCTCACGGCAATGCAGCGCGCCGTCGCCGAGTGTCCCGCCGCGGCCGCGTCCTGCTTCGCGAGTTCGAAGAGCCGAACCGTTTTATCGACGGCGCAGGAGACGACGCTCCGGCCATCCGGGCCGAAGGCCGCGCTCGTCACCCAGCCGGTGTGGCCCCGGAGCGAGCGGACTTCGGCATTCGTGGTCACGTCCCAAATCCGCACGACCCCTTCGGCGCCGCCGCTGACGAGGAACTTGCCGTCGTTCGAGTAGGCCACCGTCGTCACGGGCGGGTTGCCGCCGCCGATGCTCGACTTGATCGACGGCTCGAACTTCGTCGCTTCGACCGGGTTCCCCGCTTCGAAGAGGTTGAAGATTTTCACGGTGCCATCGCCGCCGGAGGTGACGAGGCGGTCGGCTTCCGGATGGAAGGCGACGCACGAGATGCCGCCGGTGTGGGCGACTGCGGAAGCGATCGGCTTCGGCTCCTTGTCGCCGTCGGTCGCGAGGATGACGAGCGTGCCGTCGGCGCAGCCGAGGGCGATCTTCTTCCCGTCCTTGCGGATGGCCACCGCGCAAACGGCCGACTTGCTCGCCCAACTCCAGAGCGCTTTGCCGTCCGGTGCCCAGCCGCGGGCGAAGCGGTCGGCCCCGCCGGAGACGATGAGTTTGTCGGTCGCCGCGACGGCGAGTACGGCCGAGCCGTGTTCTTCGCAATCCTTCGCGGTGCCCGATGCGATGTCCCAAATCTTCAGGAGCTTGTCGCCGGCACCCGACACGATTTTGTCGTTGCCCAAGTAAGCGAGGCTCGTCACGGCACCCTTGTGGCCGGGGAGTTCCTTGCTCAGCTTGCCGGTTGCCGTGTCGTAGACGCGGACGATTCGGTCGGCTCCGGCCGCGGCGACCGTCTTCCCGTCGCCGCCGTAGGCCACGGCCCAGAGATTGTCCTTCGCATCGGTGAAGGCCCGATGTTCATCGGCCTTGTTCAGCGGCCAGAGGCGGATGCTGCCGTCCTCACTGCCCGACGCGACCTGCTTTCCATCGGGCCGGATCGCCACCGAGGTGACCGGTTGGATGTGTCCTTGGAATGCCCGGTCGAGTTTGCCCGTGTTCGCATCCCAGACGATGACCGTTTGATCTTCGGAACCGGAGACGAGGGTCGCCCCGTCCTTCGAGAGGGCGATGCTGTTGATCCCCTTCGAGTGGCCCTCGAACTTGCGCACGACCGAGGCCGCGCCGAAACCCGGCATCCCGTCCGGCCCCGCCGTGAGCTTGATCTTGCCGTCTTTTCCGGCCGTGAAGATCCCGGCTCCGTCGCGGGTGAAGGCGAGCGCGTTGGACGGCCCGCCGTCGGAGATGCCCGTCGAGAGCGAGAGCTTCGGATTCTTGCCCATCGCGTCGAGCGCGAAGACCATGAGGTCGCCGGCCCCGTTCACGGTACCGACGGCCTTGTCGGTGCCGGAGAACGTCACCGCGCTCAACCGCAGGTTCTGATCGTCCGACGTGAAGTCCGCCTTCTCCGCGGCCACATCCCAGAGGATCAATTTCTTGTCGTCGCCGGCGGAGGCGAGCAGGTTTTTGTTCTTCGCGAAGGCGACGCCGACCACGTCCTTCTTGTGCCCCTTCAGCGTGTGGAGCTTCTTGCCGGTCTTCGTCTCCCAAACGTGGATCTCCCCGCCGCCGCAGGAGGCGACCCAGAGGCCATCCTGGCTGAAGGCCACGCTCGGAACCCGCATCGGATCGCCCGTCTCTTTTTCATCCCGAAGCGACTGCGTGTTCTCGTGGCCCCGGTAGGCCAGCACTTCGCGGCCGTTGCCGACATTCCAGAGGCGCACCGTGCCGTCCCGAGAAGCGGAGGCGAGCAGCGTTCCGTCCGGACTGTAGGTGAGCGCGTTCACGCGGTCGCCGTGGCGCATCCGCACGGCACCGAGCACGCGGCTGACCTTCGCGGGCAACCCGGCTTGGACGAACGGCACCTGCCAGCGGGCTTCGCCGGCGAGCCGCAGCGCGGCCTGTGTGTTCTCGGCGGCGAGTGCCTTCTCGGCCTTCCCCGCGAGTTCGTCCGCCGATGCGAGTTCTTCGGCTTTGAAGGTCTTGAGCGCATCGGCCCGTTCGGCTTGGAACTTCGCGAGCGCGTCCTTGACCTGATCGGCTGTCGGCGGCGCGTCTTGGGCGAAGGCCGCATTCAGCAGGAAGCCGAGCGAAACGATCGCGAGCGGAACGGCACGGCGGAACATGGTCGGAACCTCGCGCGACGGGAGCGATGCTTTCAAGGGGACGATTGTCAGTGTATCCGCCAACCGCGGGAACGGTTAGAAGTGACCGGCCGGCTCCCCCACCCGGCTTTGCGGAAAAGGGGCCGGGGTGAGGGCAACCACGGATAGCGATCCACCCGTGGCGACGAGTTTCCAACTCGTCGCCACGGAGACGAAACAGCATCCGATGATCCGAGAGGCTCCAGCCGACTCTGGCGACGAGTTGGAAACTCGTCGCCACGACTCGACCCACTGCAAAGCCGGGAGGAAAAATCACGCCCCCAGATCTTCCTCGCTCTTCTTCGGATGGAAGAAGAGCGCCAGCAGCAGCGCGCCGATGATGGCCGCGGCCATGCTGTACTCGAAGACGGCCGGATAGTTCAGCTTCCCATCGACGCTGTAGGCCTTCAGCAGCTTCCCGCAGGCGAAGTTGGCCACGAACGGCCCGATGCCGAGGATGAGCACGTTGAACAGACCCTGCGCGCTCGTCCGCACGTCCTTCGGGAAGTACTTGTCCACGAAGATGTAGACCGTGGCGAAGAAGAAGGCGTAGCAGACGCCGTGCAGCAGGATCACCGCGACGACCGGCGGCTGCTCCGGGAAGAACGCGAAGACGGCGAAGCGCGCCGCGTGCCCGAGAACGCCGAAGATCATCGTCGCCCGCCAGCCGAAACTCTTCAGCACCCAGCCGAGCGACAGCATCGTCAGAATCTCCGCGATCTGCCCGAGCTTCATCACCGACCCGGCCCAATTCACGGGGATGCCGACCGGCCCCGCGAGAAAGTCGAACGTCCAGAAGAAGTAGCTCTGGTGGACGGCCGCGTCGATGAACGTCACGAAGAAGAGCACCGCGACGAAGGGCTTCTTCAGCAGCCGCATCGCCTTCAACCACGCGAGCGAGTCCCCGGCTTGCGCCGGCTTCGGCGGCGTGTGCGGCAGCAGCAGGCTGAATGCGGCGAGCACGAGCGATGCGGCCCCGGCCACGAGAAAGACATAGCGCTTGCCCGAGAGTCCCGCCGCGCCGCCGAGCGGCGTGCCGAGCGCCTTTCCGAGCCAGTCGATCGTACCGGTGGTCTGCATGGAATTGACCGCCGCCCAGTCGATGAGGATGAAGATGAACGGCCAGCTCGCGGCGATCCAGCCGATGGTACCCCACAGGCGCACGGGGCCGAACTGCTTCTCCGGATTCGTGAACGCCGTGAACGCGATGGAGTTCGTGATGGAAATGGTCGGCACGTAGAAGACGGAGTGGAGCAGCATCAGCAGGAAGAAGGGCCAGAACGGGGCGAGCGGCGCGCCGGCATCGCCGACGAGTTTCCCTTCGGATTTCTCCGCGATCACGAACGTCGAGACGAACTTGGTATCCTTCAGCTTCTTCTCTTTGCGCTCTTCGTTCGACGCATTGTCGAATTTCTCCCGGCCCTGATCGAAGAGAATCCAGAACTTGGTCGCGGAGCCCAAGTCTTCCCCGAGTTTCTTCTCCTTGCGCTCCTCGTCGGTTGCGTTCGTGAATGCCTCCAACTTCGTTGGATACGCGTCGTCCGCACCGATCGATTCGAGATCGTCCTTCGCGTCCGCTTTGACCGCGTTCTTCACGACCACGGCCGTGCCGTCGGCCAGCTTGCCCATTCCCGTAGTCGGCTCCGCGCCCTGCTCGGAGATCGTCACCGAGTTCAATTCTCCGACGCCCGTGCCGAGCGGGGTTTGCAGGAAGAACAGTCCGAGGATCGCCAGTCCGCCGACGAGGTGACTCACGGCGAGGAACTTCTGCGCGGCGAACATGCGATCCGCGAACTGCGCGCTGAAGAAGAGGGCGACGAGCGCGCCGATGTTGAACGCGCCGAACACGAGCCCGTTCATCCACCACTCGGCGAACTTGAGGCCGGGGATGTAGGAGAAGCCGATCTCGAACCAAGCGCCCCAGATGAAGAACTGCAAGAACATCATCGCGCTGAGCTTGACCATCAGACCCGAGGCCGGGGGGAGTGCGGAGTTCGCGGTCGGACCGACGGGCGGGACGGCGGGAGGGGCGGCCATGCGGGAGAAACTCCGGGATTCGGTCGGGGCGATGCGCAGAATGGTAATCGAACCGCCGTTCGGGGCAATCGGAAACCGCGCCGCCCGAGTATAATTTCCGCGATGAACCCGCGCTACACGACACTCGTCTTCGACTTCGACGGCACGCTCGCCGATTCGTTCGCGTCGGCCGTCGCTATTTTCCAGCGCATCGGCCCGGGTCTCGGATTGAAGCCGCTCGCCGACCCTGAGCGCGCGCGGGCCATGCCGACGAAGCAACTGCTCAAGCAGATCGGCGTGAGCTTCTGGAAGCTCGGCCGCGTCGTCCGCGCCTACCAAGCGGCCGCCGCAGAAGAGGCGCAGGATCTCAAGCTCTTCCCCGATTGGCCCGACACGCTGCGGGCGCTCGCCGCTCGCGGCGTGCGGCTCGGCATCCTGTCGTCGAATCGGGAAGAAACCATCCGGAAGTGTCTGCGGGCCAACGGAGTCGAGGAGTTGTTCGCGTTCGTCGTCGGCTATCCGAAGCTCTTCGGGAAAGCCAAGGCTCTGCGGCGGATCATGAAGATCCACGGGATCGCGCGCGAGAAGCTGCTCTACGTCGGCGACGAGACGCGCGACATCGATGCGGCCCGGAAAGCGAAGGTGGCGATTGCCGCCGTCGGCTGGGGGTTCCAAGCGCCGGCCGTGCTGATGGAAGCGAAGCCGGCGCACTTCGCCGAAAAGCCTCGCGACTTGCTGGAGTTGTTGGATCGGGAGTAGACGACACTCTTGTTAGTCCGACGCGCCAGCGAGGAAATATCGCTTCCCCGCTGGCGCGTCGGACTAACAAGAGCGTCGCACATCGCCATCAACATCACTGTCGAAACGAAAAAAGCGGCCGGGTCTCCCCGGCCGCTTTCGTTTATTTCCTGCCCTTACCGTTTTCCCGATTCTTGTCCTTCGGCTTGTCGCCGGGCTTCGGTGGGGGCTGCGTCGGCGGAGCCGGTTTCGGTACGACCGGCTTCGGCTGAGCCACCGGCGGTTGAACCGGCGGTGCGACCGGGGCGGGCGGCCGCGGCGGAGCGACGACCGGGGGCGGCGTCACGGGAGGCTTCGGCGGTGTCGGTACGGCCACCAGCGGTCTCGGCGGCGGCACGACCGGGGTTTTCGGAGGTTCGATGACCGGCGGCCTCGGCGGCTGAACCACGGGTGGCCTCGGAGGCGCGGTCACAGGAGGTCGCGGCGGATCGACCACCGACGCTTTCGGAGGTTGCACGACCGGCGGCTTCGGAGGCACCATTACGGGAGGCCGAGGCGGATCGACGACCGGGGGCTTCGGCTGCGGAACCGTGACCGGAGGTTTGGGCGGATCGACCACCGGCGGTTTCGGTGGCACGGTCACCGGCGGCTTCGGCGGAGTCACCACCGGAGGTTGAGGAACCGGAGGCGTCGTAACCGGGGGCTTCGGCGGCTTTACATCCGGAGGAGTCGTTTCCAGGGGCTTCGGCGGCTTGGGCGGCTTTACATCCGGGGGCGTCGTTTCCGGGGGCTTCGGCGGCTTCGGCGGCTTGGGCGGCTTCACATCCGGGGGCGTCGTTTCCGGGGGCTTCGGCGGCTTGGGCGGCTTGACGTCCGGAGGAGTCGTTTCCGGGGGCTTCGGCGGCTTGGGCGGCTTCACATCCGGAGGCGTTGTGACCGGAGGTTTTGGAGGCATTGGCGGCTTCACGTCCGGGGGCGTCGTCACCGGGGGCTTCACCGGAATCACCGGCGTGATTATGGGCGGAGTCGGCACCGGAGCCTTGGGATCGCGCTTCGGTTCGGGCTTTTGTGGAGTCGTCGTCGGAATCGCGGGGGGGGCCTGCTTCTCAGGTGCCTGAGCGCGGATCGTCGCCGTCTTGGGCACATCGAGCTTCAGAGTCCGCGGGGCTTCATTTGCCTTGACCGGTGACGCCAAGTTGCGGGCGGCGAGCGCGGACTCCTGCTTGTGGCGATCCGCAGAGACTTCGCGGATCTCTCGGGCGTGCTTCTGCTCTTGGACGCGGGCTTCCTGATTCACCGCCTTCAGAGTGATGTTCGTGTTCGTCGTCTTCACGTCGGCGAGCGTCGAAAGCATCAGCGGCGGCGGATTTTTGATGTTGGTCACGTTCGTGACATTGGTCACGTTGGTCACGTTCGTGATGTTGTTGACGACCGTGTTCTGCTGAACGAGCGTCCGGGGCGGGCGGGCCAGGTCGCCGTTGTAGCGGCCGACGTAGCCGTCCGACACGCTGCGCTGCCAGCGAGCGTCATCGCGGTGCTGGACGCTGTAGTAGCTCCAGAGCGGATCGTACGGCACCGTCCGCCCGACGCTGATGCTGATCGCGAAGTTCGTGCCGCGCACGGCCGGTGCGCACCACGAGGTGTAGCCGACGGTGGCGTAGCGCTCCTCGAAGTAGTCGCCGAAGTAGTAGTTGCTGTACCCCCGGCGGACGAAGAGCGCGCCGAAGAAGTGGTTGTTCGACACGACGTAAGTCGGCGTGTAGACGAATCCGCGGCGGCCGTAGACGGCGGGGCGGAAGTAGACCGGCGCGAACAGGATCCCGCGGTTTTCCGGTACGTAATCCCAGTAACCCGCGATATGGATGTAGCCGGCGGGGGTCCAGCGAAACTGATCGGGGATCCAGACCCAGTCGGTGCGGTGCTCGACCCAATAACCGGCGCGCCAGGCGTAGCGGTTGCCGCGCCACGACCAGTTGCCGGGGACGTAGAAGCTCGTCGCCGTCGGCGCGGGAATCTGTGGGGCCTGTTCGAGGAGCGGCTCGGGTTGGGGCAGGTATTCGATCTCGGCTTGAACCTGCTTCGGCGTGATCGCGTTCCAGAAGCCGCTGACGTACTGGAAGCCGCCGCGCACTTCGCGCCAGCTCCCCGGCACCCAAACGCGGTTCGGGGGCGCGACGCGCCAAAAACCGCTGATCCAGATGTAGTCCTTGCGCTCTTCTTCGTAGCTCCAGTAACCGGGGATCCACTGGACGTTGTCGCCGTCCGGTTTCTGATCGGGGGGCAGCTCTTCGATGGCCTCGGGCGGCGCTTTCGCGATGACCGGACCACCGCCGGTGGGGAATTCGGCCGTGGCGGCGAAGGCTTCGTGAACCGCCCCACGGGCCAGCACTTCGACGCCGTCGTCTTGAGCGGGCTGTTGGATCGGCTGCGGCTCACCGCGTGGGATTTGGGGCTGCGCGAGTGTTACGCCGCCGGCGAGAGCCGTGAGCGAGACACCGGCGAGCCACTGGCGGAGGGTGCGTGTCATGGAAGGTGACTCCGGACGGTGGGCGGGCAAGTTGCCCGTTCTAGAATGACGCATTAACGGTGCCGACTTGCGCCCCAATTCAATGGGCGCAAGTCGTTGCCCGCTCGGTATGTTCCGAGAACTCTTTATGAATCCGACGATTTGGGATGATTCCGAGCCGCAGGGTCAGCAAAGCGGTCGGAAGGTCGGAATCAACTCCTTCACCAGCGGAATTCGACCCCGAACTGGACGCCGTGCGCCCAAAAATCCGACTGCCGGAAAACGGGCTGCGGGCGGGGGTTAGCAGTCGCGGTGACCCCGGCGGGCGGATTCGGCACGAGCGCGACATCGACCGTGCGATCGATGGCGTCGCCGGGCCGGATGACGTTATTCCAATACAGCACGTTGTACCCCGCGTACAACCGCAAGTTCGGCGTCACACGGTAGCCGACGGTCGTGGTCACTTCCGGAACGACGCTGAAATGGCTCTGACTGAACGTCCCGAGATTCGGCCCCGTCGCCAACAGCCCGCCGTTGAACGACTCGGTCGCTTCGCCGGGACGGGTCCGCTGCTGCAATCCATCGATCTGCAGCGTCTGCTGGTTGACGCCCACCGCGATGCCCGCGCGGATGTCCCAATCGAGGTTGCCCTGCGTGTTGCTCCAGAATCCGCCGACCTGCGCCCCGTGGAAGCGATTCCGGGCCTCGAACCGATCTCGGACGAAGACCCTCGTACCGACCGGATCGGGCGAGAGCGGGCCGGTCGACGTGATCGTTTCGGCGATCGTCAGTCGCTCCGTGAGGTTCAGATAACGATATCCGGCGAACCAGCCGTTCGTGCGATCACACGTCCGGCAGATGCCCTTGCGGAAGTTCACGTCGGCACCCCAGAGCCGGCTGTCGGACGTGATGTCGATGCGGCCCGACGACAGATTCGGCTGAGCCACGATCTCGCCGAATTCGGAGTTGAAGTTCGGTGCGAAAAAGGGCCGGGTGATTGTCGGATACTGGCCGCTGTCGGCACCGAAACTCGTGCTGCTCCGACCGAGGAAGAAGAAGCTCCCATCGACGCCGCGCAGACCGCACTCGTCGAGCCAGCCGCCGGCGCGGATGCGGAAACCTTCACGCAAGCTCGGCCCGAACGCACCGGGGCCGAGGAGACTCTGCGTGCCCGGTTGCCCCAAGAAGCCCGACGTGCCATCGTTCGAGGTCGTGGCGAGAACGGGGATGTTGCCGCGGTTCGCCCACCAGAGCAGGTACTCGGTCTGGACGAAGAGCGAGTCGTCGGGCATCCCTTCCGCCCGGATGCGGCTCGGACGCTCGTTCCGCATCAAGTCGAGGCCGAAATTATCGCGGAACGAGTAGTCTCGCGAGAGCCGCACCGCCGGCGAACCGAACGTCCCATGCCGAACGGGAATCCCCGCCTCGGCCGGCGTCACGGCCGCGACTTGCTTCACGGGGAC